>WNGI01007395.1_pt1 | contig 10057 bp, 8 predicted proteins | sample 5400621 | NCBI WGS metagenome assembly WNGI01 (sample SAMN13153374, study PRJNA577476) | soil metagenome | isolation source: 20 cm soil or saprolite under Garry oak tree replicate 1 | place: USA:California | collected 2016-06-15 | reverse complement strand
GTGAGGCGCGTATCGGCCGTGACGACTTTCAGAGATGCGAAGGGAACATCAAGCTCTTCGGCGGCGATCTGCTGAAAGGCGGTCTTGAAGCCCTGGCCGAGTTCGGCCTTGCCGGTGAACACGGTAACGCTGCCGTCGGCATCGATACGAATCCAGGAGTCCAGCAATGGCGCGCCTTTGAGGCTGCCGGGAGGGTTTTGAACCGGAGCCGCGGCCGGAATGCTCTGATCCTGCGCGAAGGCATTGCCGAGCGAGAAACTGACGATCAACGCGCCGCCACCCGCGAGCACGCGGCGGCGGTCGAGAATGACAGGCGCGTTCATGGTGCGCTCCCTTGCGTCGCTGACGCGTCGGCCGTGTCCATCAGCCTGATCGCGCGATGCACCGCGCGCAGGATCCGCATATGCGTGCCGCAGCGGCAAAGATGCGGCTCAAGCTCGGCGCGTATCTGCTCATCGGTCGGCTTGGAATTCCTCTGCAGCAACGCCTGCGCCCGCATCATCATGCCGGCGATGCAATAGCCGCATTGCGCCGCCTGCTCTTCGATGAAGGCGCGCTGGATCGGCGCCGGCGCTTCCGCCGTCCCAAGCCCCTCAAGCGTCGTCACTTGCTTGCCCTCCAGCAGAAGCAGCGGGGTCACGCAGGAAAGGACGGCCTTGCCGTCGACGATCACCGTGCACGAACCGCACTGGCCAAGCCCGCAGCCGAATTTGGCGGCGTTGAGCTTGATGTCGTCGCGCAAGACATAGAGCAGCGGCGTATCCGGGTCGGCATCGATCTCATGGTAGAGACCATTGACCTTCAATGTCATCATGGCTTGTCTCGCTGCGTTGCATCGGCGGGCGCGTTGTGCGGCCCGGCCGATGTCTGAAGAAACACGGTCTGTGTGCGTCTTGCGTCCTCAACGATCTTCTCAACGCCGGTCCATCCCGGTTGGTTGCTGAATCGCGCCCGCAGATAATTCAACAAGGCCGAGATCTGGCCGTCGTTCATGCTGGCGGCAAAACCCGGCATGATCGGGCTGCGTTCTCCTTCCACCGGGCGAACGCCCGATAGCACGATGTTGGCGACGTTGCGTGGGTCGGGGCCGGCGATCGCGGTAGAGAGCGCAAGGTTGACCCCGCCATAGGGTGGCGACCGGTCGGTCTCATGGCATGTCGCGCAGGCCGCGGCGTAGATCGCCGCACCGGCCGGGTTGGTCTTGGAGGCCTGCATCACCGCGGGTGATTTGACTTGTGCCAGCACCGCCTCACCCTGACGTTTGCGATCCGGCGTCGGCGTGCCGAACACGCCGGCCATATAGGTCGCGATGGCACGGATATCGTCCTGCGGCACCGATGACAGATTGCTGACCACCTGTGCCATCGGCCCACGCGCTACGCCATGCTCCGGATGCCAGCCATCGCGGAGATAAGCGAACAAGGCGTCCGCGTCCCACGGAACGGGCGCCGGAGATTGCGCATTGATCGCATAGGCGTGCCAATTGTCGACATCGCCGCCGGCAAACTGCGCACTCGCACGTTCCGCGCCGAGTGCATTGCGCGGGGTGTGGCACGAGCCGCAATGCGCCAGCCCTTCGACCAGATAGGCGCCGCGATTCCATTCCGCGCTCTGCGTCGAGTCCGGCTGGTAGGTTCCGTGGCGAAGAAACAGCAACTTCCAGCCGGCGATCACAAACCGCTGGTCGAGTGGAAATGAAAGCTCGTTCTCGCGCGCGGGCGCGCGAACCGGCGGCCGCGTCATCAGGTAGGCATAGAGCGCCTGGTCATCCGCATCGGTGACATTGGTGAAGTGATCGTAGGGAAATGTCGGATAGAGGTGCTGCCCGTCGCGATTGACGCCTGACCGCATGGCGCGGCGAAATGCTGATTCCGACCACCGGCCGATCCCCGTCTCCCCGTCCGGCGTGATGTTGGAGGAAAAGATCGTGCCGAACGGCGTCGGTACCGGAAGCCCCCCGGCAAAGCTCTTGCCGCCGCGCACGGTGTGGCAATCGTTGCAATTGCCGATCGCGGCGAGGTAGCGGCCCCGCTTGACCAGTGCCGTGTCGAACGATTGCGGCGCAGGCGGATCGATCGCGGCGATCGCCGGCCGCCACGCGATCGCAAAAACGGCGCCCGCGCCGCCAATAAACAGCGCCGCAACGATGCCACCGATAATTCGTGACTTTCTCATCCGTCCCGACAGCTTTTTGCCGCCACTGCTAGCATAAATCCGCGGTCGGCGCTGACCGCTGGGCTGCAATCACCGCCTGTTGATATCTGGCCGCATCACCTTGCTGCACATCACCTCGATGTCCCAGCCCAACGCATCAACAAACGGCCGGTTCCATCACGCGCCGTCCCGCGCCCGAAGTCCGAGCCGGACTCCCAATCCGTTCCTGTTATCTGTCGTACTCGTCCGGCTCCATCGCCCAGAGCCATTGGTCGTGGCCGGACGCGTAAGTGCGATTGGTCTGCGCCGGATTGCGGTTGATCAGCGGCCGCAGGTACATCGGGTGTGTGGCACTGCGCACCTCGTGTTCGACCGTGAACAGGTGCTTGCCATCAGCAAGATCCACGATGTCGCGGAAGCGGTATTGATACTGGTTGTCCTCGCTAAAGATCAGGTTGCGCTCCGACAGCCGGCGGTAAGGACCGGAGAAGTTCGTGATGTACATCTGCACATGGTGGCCGTCGTAATCCGGCTGCGGCCGATCGGTCTCGCGGAATTGCAGATGTTGGTCCTTGCCCATCTTCACGCGCGCCACGGTACCATCGCCGTTGTTGAGCTCGGCGGGCATCCCCATGATCTGCGGATAGAAGGCGCAAATGCCTTTTGCGGTCCCGACCGGTACATCGAACTCGACATAGGGAATGCCGAGCGTGATGCGGCCGAAGCGCGCGGCGTCCGGCTCGTAACAGCGCACGCGATTGCCCCATGGACAAGTCGCCTCGACATAGTCGTTGTGCACGCTGAACGAGAATGCGGTACCGTCGAGTTTTTTGGCGACCGACGCGAGCCGGTCGAGCAGCGCCTGACGACCCGAGATGACGATCCCGGTGTGGCCCCGCAATACCTGCGCGTCGCCACTCGGCAGATGAAACTGGCTCCTGCCGACATTGACCCACATATTGGTGTCCGACACCATCAGGTATGGATCGCGGGTGAGGCCGAGCCCGGCGATATAAAACAGTGTGGCCAAGCGCTGGTCGGGCACCTGTACGTTGACGTGCTCGAGATGGATCGAGTTGCCAAGATCTTCGGCGGCGCGATCGAATTGCTGATGCATGGACGTGGTCCCGGATGTGGATGGCGGGCACACTATAACGCATAAAGCCGCGTGGCGCACCACTCCAACAATCCGCCGTCATGGCGCCAAGCTGCGGGCGCATTGCTTCTAATCGGCGCCGATCGCTCAAGTCGGATATTTTAAACGGCCATCGCTCGCCCGACCGAGACCGACATTCGCCACGCCTCAGCGCCGTTGGTTGTAGACATCAAGACACACCGCGCCGAGCAGCACCAACCCCTTGATCACTTGCTGGTAGTCGATGCCGATGCCGAGGATCGACATGCCATTATTCATCACGCCCATGATCAGCGCGCCGATCACTGCGCCGGCCACCCGCCCGACGCCGCCATAGGCCGAGGCGCCGCCAATGAAGCAGGCGGCGATGACGTCGAGCTCGAAGCCGGCCCCGGCTTTCGGCGTTGCGGTGTTGAGCCGCGCGGCGAACACGAGGCCGGCGAGCGCGGCCAGCACGCCCATGTTGACGAAGGTGAGGAAGGTCAGCCGCTCGGTCTTGATGCCGGAGAGCTTTGCCGCCTTCTCGTTGCCGCCAACCGCATAGATTTTCCGGCCAATGGTGGTGCGCGTCGTCACGAAGCCATAGAGCCCGATCAGTGCGATCATGATCATCAGCACGTTGGGCAGGCCGCGATGCGAGGCGATCAGATAGGTGAAATAGATGATCACGCCGAACAGCATTGCGTTCTTGAGCGCAAAGAAGCCGGTGGGCTCGACCTCGACGCCATGGCTTGCGCGCCGGGCGCGAGTCTTGACGCTGACATAAACCAGACCAAGCGCCAGCGCAGCGCCGATCAGGAGCGACGTGGGGTAGAGCGCTCCGGCGCCGGGAAACAGCTCTGGAATGAAGCCGGAGGAGAGTTTCTGGAAGGTCGGCGAGAACGGGCCGACCGATTGGCCTTGCAGCACTGCAAGCGCCAACCCCTTGAACACCAGCATACCGGCCAGCGTGACGATGAAGGACGGAATCTTGAAATAGGCCACCCAATAGCCCTGCGCCGCGCCGATCAGCGCGCCGAGCGCGAGGCATGCGATGGCGGCTGGAATGAAGTGAACGCCGTAGCGCACCATCAGCACGGCGGCGATCGCGCCGATGAAGCCTGCGACCGAGCCGACGGAAAGATCGATGTGCCCGGTGACGATCACCAGCAGCATGCCGAGCGCCATGATCACGATATAGCTGTTCTGCAGCACCAGATTGGTAAGGTTCAGCGGCCGCAGCAGCGTGCCGTCGGTGACGAACTCGAAGAAAAGCATGATCGCGAACAGCGACAACAGCATGCCGTATTCGCGCAGGTTGGCTTTGAGAAAGCCCGCATGCTTGCCCGCCTCGGGAAGTGCTACGGTCTTGTCGCTCATGGATGCGCTTCTCCCAACAGCTTCTCTTCCAGCTTTCTTTCCAGGTTTCTATCAACCAGCCGCTCGCCCTTGCGCACGATGACGCGCATGATTTTCTCCTGCGTCGCTTCGGCTCTATCGAACTCGCCGACAAAAGCGCCTTCGTTCATGACGTAGATGCGGTCACAGATCCCGAGCAGCTCCGGCATTTCCGAGGAGATCACGACGACGGCCTTGCCGGCGTCGGCCAGCTCGTTGATGATGCAGTAGATCTCGTACTTGGCCCCGATGTCGATACCGCGGGTCGGTTCGTCCAGGATCAGGATTTCCGGATCGGTGAACAGCCATTTCGACAGCACCACCTTTTGCTGGTTGCCGCCGGACAGGTTTCCCGAAGTCTGATAGACGTCGGAGCAGCGGATGCGCATGCGGTTACGATAATCGCTGGCCACCCGCAACTCCTTGATGTCATCGATGACGAGGCCCGATGCGATCTCGCCGAGATTGGCAAGCGTGATGTTCTTGCGCACGTCGTCGGCGAGCAGGAGGCCGAACTGCTTGCGGTCTTCGGTGACATAGGCCAGGCCGGCGTCGATGGCGCGGCTGACGGTCGAGAGGTCGACCTCACGGCCGTGCAACATGGCGCGGCCGGTGATCTTGCGGCCCCATGAGTGGCCAAACAGGCTCATGGCAAATTCGGTGCGCCCGGCGCCCATCAACCCGGCGATTCCGACAATCTCGCCGCGGCGGACATGGAAGTCGACATTCTTGATGACTTGCCGACCCGCATGCAGCGGATGATAGACCGACCAATTCTCGATCTTGAACACCGGATCGCCGACGTTCGGCTCGCGCTTCGGGAAGCGATGCTCGAGGTCGCGATCCACCATCTTGCGGATGATGCGATCCTCCTCGACCGCGCTGGCCTCGCAATCCAGCGTGTCGACGGTGCGACCGTCGCGCAGCACGGTGATGCGATCGGCGACACGCACCACCTCGTTGAGCTTGTGCGAGATCAGGATCGCGGACATGCCCTGGGAGCGGAACTCAAGCAAAAGATCGAGCAACGCCGCGCTGTCGCTTTCGTTGAGGCTCGCGGTCGGCTCGTCGAGAATCAGGAGGCGCACCTCCTTGGACAGCGCCTTGGCGATCTCCACCAGCTGCTGCTTGCCGACCCCGATATTGGTGACCAGCGTGTCCGGTGCCTCATTGAGTCCCACTTTCGCCAGCAGCTGCTGTGATCGCCTGTAGACCGCGTCGCGATCGATCACGCCGAACCGCGACGGCGGGCCGGCGATAAAAATATTCTCCGCGATCGAGAGCAGCGGGATCAGAGCGAGCTCCTGATGAATGATGATGATGCCGAGCGCCTCGGAATCATTAATGTCGCCGAAATGCCGTTCCTCGCCGTCATAGACGATGCTGCCGTCATAGCTACCGTCCGGATAGACGCCGCTCAACACCTTCATCAACGTCGACTTGCCGGCGCCGTTCTCGCCCACCAAGGCATGGATCTCGCCCTGCCTGACGGTGAAATTGACGTCGTTCAGCGCCTTCACACCCGCGAAGGCTTTGCTGATACCGCGCATTTCGAGCAGTGTCGTCATTCAGACTCCCTGGAACACCATGACGTTAGGCAAGGTCAGCCACCGCCGTCATGCCTGTACGTGTCTCACTTGTTACGGGCAGCTGCTGTTACGGGCATCCACGTCTTCGCAGACTTGCCGCAAGACGTGGATGCACGGGACATCCAGCGAAGACGCGTTCTGCCCGGCCAGGGCGAAAGGATCGCTTCCACGCCTGGTCAAAGCCCGCCTCAGTTGATCTGCGCCTTCTTGTAATAACCGCTGTCGATCAGGACTTTCTCCCAGTTGGTCTTATCGACCACCACCGGCTTGAGCAGATAGGACGGCACCACCTTCACGCCATTGTTGTAGGTGGCGGTATCGTTCACCGCCACGGTCTTGCCGCTCAGCGCCGCATCCACCATATCGGCGGTGACCTTGGCGAGGTCGCGGGTGTCCTTGAAGATCGTGGAATATTGCTCGCCGCGCAGCATCGATTTGATGGAAGGCACTTCCGCATCCTGGCCGCTGACGATCGGCATCGGCATGTTGCCGCTGCCATAGCCGACGCCCTTGAGCGACGACAGGATGCCGATCGAAAGCCCGTCATAGGGCGAAAGCACGGCGTCGACCCGCTTGGTCGTATAGAACGCGCTCAACAGATTATCCATTCGGGCTTGCGCCGTGGCGCCATCCCAGCGCAGCGTCGAGACCTTGTCCATGCCGGTCTGGCGGCTGACGACCACGAGCTTGCCGCTGTCAATGTAGGGCTGCAGCACCGACATCGAGCCGTTATAGAAGAAGTAGGCGTTGTTGTCGTCGGGTGAGCCGCCGAACAGCTCGATGTTGAACGGGCCCTTGCCTTCCTTCAGCTTCAGTCCCTGCTCGATCGACTGCGCCTGCAGCACGCCGACCTGGAAGTTGTCGAAGGTCGCATAGTAGTCGACGTTGGGCGTGTCGCGGATCAGCCGGTCGTAGGCGATCACGGTGATGCCCTTGTCCTTGGCCTGCTTGAGCACATCGGAGAGCGTGGTGCCGTCGATCGAAGCGATGACCAGCACCTTGGCGCCCTTGGTCACCATGTTCTCGATCTGCGAGAGCTGGTTCGGAATATCGTCTTCGGCATATTGCAGGTCGGCGTTGTAACCGCGCTCCTTCAGCACCTTCACGATGTTGTTGCCGTCGTCGATCCAGCGCGCCGAGGACTTGGTCGGCATGGCGATGCCGACGGTGGGTTTGCTCTGCGCGAGCGCGGGTCCTGCAAGCGCGATCGAGCCGAGCGCGATGGCGGATAGAGTCGATTTCAGTAAATTCATGTTTCACTCCCAAAGTGTTGAACGTCAGTCGCCGCGTTGTCGCGGTTTTGCTTTTGGCGCCGCCTACGTATCGGCGCATCGTCGGATACCATCGTGGCCCGATCGAGAAGAGAACGGATGATCGATCACACGCGGCAGTTCAAGTGCCATGAAAATCCTCTTGCGCGACCGCCATCTTGCCGAAGGCGACAATAGCGAGGAGGATGGGGTTCATGGAACAATGTCCTCAAAACGGTAAGGAACGGCGGGATCAGCCGGCCGCGCCGTGACGGCGCAGGCCGTTGAAAATCACCTCTGCCATCGCTGCCGCTGCCGCCTCCGGATCCTTGCGTTCGATGGCTTCGATAATGTGCTGATGGGACAGGAGCACGATCTCGCGCTCGCGCGCCTCGACCGGTGCGCTGAGCAGGAAAGAGGCGCGCAGCGCCGCCTCGATCACCCCGCCGATGGAACGCATGAACGGATTGCCGGAGGCGTTGGCGACCGCAATATGCAGGCTGAGGTCGGCGTCGGCGAACCCGACGGAATCCGATGGCTCGCGGCGCATGCTTGCGATGCTCTGGTACAGCTGCGCGATATCGGCGTCCGAGCGCCGCGCCGCGGCCAGCGCCGCCGCGCGCGGCTCGACCGCAAGCCTGATATCGGCGAGATCGCGCAGGAAGCACTGGTCGATACCGGCATCGAGATGCCAGGCCAGGACATCGGCGTCGAACATGTTCCAGGCCGCGCGCTCGCGGACCACGGTGCCGACCCGCACCTTGGTGCTCAGCAGCCCTTTCGCCCCCAACGTCTTGACGCTTTCCCGCAGCACCGGACGCGAGACGCCGAACAGCGAAGTGAGTTCGGCGTCGCCCGGTAGCTTTACGCCCTCGGCATAGCGGCCGGATATGATGTCGATCCCGATGTTGCGGGCGACCTCGGCGTGATTGGAATGCGCGCGGCGGCTGGGGATGACGACGAGTTGGGAATTCACGGCAGCGCAACTCCTGCGGTTCGACGACCGGACCGCCCTTGCAAAGCCGACCATGGCCTGCTGGTTCCATGTGCCGTGGCGCCTCTGAGGGCGCTTCGGTGCGGCCTATTTTTTATGGCATGGAAGAAATGGCCTGACTAGTCATATTATCTTACTATTTGATCGGGTCGCGAATTCGAAGCCGACGCGCCACGGAGACCGACACCAAAGCGCTCGGATTAGACCAGAATTACGAGTGGCTGGAGTCTGAGCGTCCGTCCGTTCGGAGACGGCCGGGCGCATGAAGAGAGCATCTCCCCGCCGGCCTTACTCGACCTGCCGCCGGCGACCTGATCGACAACCGGGAATGAGGAGTGGTTCGCGAAAGTCGGCGAAGCACGGAAGTCTCGCGCGTGCTGAACCAAACTAGACAGACGTCCCGCCTGCCCATTTGTTCAAACCACTTCCTAGGTGTCGAGGACGCCGACGGTGTTCGGCAGATTTTGACGAGCTTTCGTTACTTTCATTAGCCAGTTCGTGCGGGTCAGCCCGACCCGAGTAAAAATTTGCCTCACCGCAATCCAGCTCAGGGCTGCGAGTATCAGACCTGCGACCACGTCAGAAAAATAATGGCTGCCGTCCACCGGCGTTGCTGCAATCATCGCAAGATTGAGCAGAACGGAGATCCAGCCGATATATCTGACTGGCCAAAGAGCAAAAAATAAACAGAAGTCCGAGCGCGGCATGCAAGCTCGGGAAGCTGATGATTCCTTTTGCGCCCTCCGCAACTAGATGACGAAATGTGCCGTCGCGCAAGCCGAAGAATACCGGAAGGGGCAAATCTCGTGTGGTCGGGACGATGGCTGGAGAATCGAGCGCGGACAGATGCAAATAGCCCCAAACACCTTGCGCGGGCATCACAGTTGAAATTGCGATTGTAACAAGAGTCAAAAGCATAAAGCTCAGAATAAAAATGCGTAATCGCAACGCATGTCCGGAGATAGCCAGAACGATTACAATGGCGGTTGTCTGCACGGCAAAACTCGCATATGCAGCCGCCAAAATCGCGTGCAGAAGCGGCGCGGCGTTCATGATCGCAAGCCACGCCATCCAATCCAAACCAAGACGATGGTCCAATGCGGCAAGATTAATATCCCATAGGAGAAATGCCGCGCTCGCCCCGACGTACGACAGGGGGGCGCCGACCGAAGCAAACGCAATAATTTGCGCGGCGCTCATAAGCGCTTCAGCAAGAACGGCGTCTTTTCTGATCTTTAAGTAAAACCAACTCGCCGATATTAGCAACGTTTCAACAAGGGCAGCTTTCCGGAATGAAGCCCATTCGATTTCGAAAGGTCCAAGTGCCGACGGCGCGCCTCAGACGCCATGTGGGGCGCTATATCCGCGATGGGGACCTGTTCAAAGATAATGCAGCTGGGGCTTTGCTCTGAGCCTGTTAGAAAACTTATCGGCCGGCGCATGGCAAAAACTGTCAATAATGGGTTGGATTTTGCTAGTGATAGCACTGTTTCGTGGTGTGGCCCGAGTCGATGTGCAGTCGCCGGGTCATAAGCTCAGATCCAGCGGGTCCGATGAT
>WNGI01007394.1_pt1 | contig 10057 bp, 9 predicted proteins | sample 5400621 | NCBI WGS metagenome assembly WNGI01 (sample SAMN13153374, study PRJNA577476) | soil metagenome | isolation source: 20 cm soil or saprolite under Garry oak tree replicate 1 | place: USA:California | collected 2016-06-15 | reverse complement strand
GCACGTCCCACAGCTCATGACCCGCAGGCCGGAGGATACGGATCGCCAGCGTGTCGCCCCCCACGCACGGACCACACAGCGCCACCGCGCCGGCGGCCCAGGCGCGCGTGGTGCCGTTGACGCTGTAATGCGCTGCGGGACCGAGCTCCGCTGGGATCAGGTCGATCGTCAATCCGGCAAGCGCTGGCGGCACTGTGAGATGCGCTGTCAGGATACTGTCGGATTGCTGCCACTGAAGCGCGAAGCGCCCGCCGAGCAGCATCAGGGTGGTCACCGCCTCGGCGGCGCCGCCGGAGGTCACGCGGCCGTTGGGCCACGCGGCCACGATCTGCGCGTCGCTCGTGCCGAGCCGTCCCAGTATCGCGAGCGACAGCGGCAGCGTCACCGCGCGCGGGCGCCCCGGCACGAGCGAGTCGGCGGTGCCGCGCGCCACGGTGTCGCTCCCCAGCGCGACGCGGACCGCGGCCGCTGTGGGAGCGCCCGCACCCCACGCCGTGACGCTCACCTCACCGGTCGTGCGCAGCTGATCGCCGCTCCACGTGAACGGCGCGGTCAATCGCAACGCGCCGAGCGTGAGGGTCGCGGCGGGCAGAGCGGGGACTCTCGCGTCGGCCGGGCGACGGATCGTTGTCGCGGGCGCGGGCCCGTCGAGCCACGCCCCGTAGCCGAACCCGCCCTGGCGATTCACCACCTTCACGAGGAGCGTGTTCCACCCACCGGCGAGGCGCACGGTGACGCTGTCGCGCTCGACGTCCACGCCGCGCGACGTGATATGGCGGTGAATGAGCTGGCCGTTGAGCCACGCCTCGACGTCATCGTCGCTGGTGAGAATCAGGGTGCGGGTTTCGTCGCGGGCGCTTTGCAGGTAGGTGAAGGCGTACACGGCGGCGTGATTGGCGCCGCCCCCGGGCACCGCGTTGAGGTCCACCAGTCCTGCGGGATCCGCCGTGACGGGGTGCCAGGTCGCGTCGCTGTCGGGGAAGACCGCGGTCTCACCGCCCAGATAGTCGCGCGTGACGCGCGCCGCGCCGGTATCGGTGGGCAAGGGCCGGGTGATGAGCCAGGCTCGGATCGGCGCGGGGGTGGAAGCGACGGCGGCGGGTTGCTGCAAAGCCGCGAGGGCGGCGCATGCGAGAGCGAGCATCGTACCGATTTACACGTCGCGTGGTGTGGGAGGTCCGTAGCGCTCGGCCCGCGCGTGCAACTTCTCCCACTCCGAGCGGAACGCGAACGGATCGAGTCCCACGGCGCGGTCGACGGCGAGAATGCCGTCGAGGTGGTCGATCTCGTGTTGTAACAGCTCCGCCATCGGTCCTTCCAGGTCGACCGACTTTTGCTTCCCCTTGATGTCCTGATAGCCGACGGTGATGCGATAGGCGCGGGTCAGGCGCACCAGCAGGTTGGGGAAGGAGAAGCAGTCGTCCCAAACCAGGAAATCCTCCGACCCGACGTCGGTGATCTCCGGGTTCAGCATGATCGTCCGCGACTTGCCGGGGTCCACCACCAGGACGCGGACGGGCGCCCCGATCTGCGGCGCGGCGATCGCCCGACCCATCTTGTACTTACGCTTCGCCGCCGAGAGCGTATCGCGCAGGTCGTCCGCCACCAGCCGGATGGCGGGCGACGTCGGGTCCTGCACGCGCTCACAGCGCGCCCGGAGCACCGGGTCGCCGAGTTGGCGGATGCGACGGACAGCCATAGGGGCCCTAATTCTGGGGTCGTGCGCCTTTGCCCGCCAGCATGAAGCGGACTATGCTAATGCCCCCATGTCCCTGGCCGGCGTCGTGCTGTCGGGCGGTCGTTCCGCCCGGATGGGAACGCCCAAGGCGCTGCTCGATTTCCGGGGCCAGCCTTTTGTCGTCCGCATCCTGGAAGTGCTGGAAGCGCTGGATCTGAAGACGCGCGTGCTCGTCCTGGGTCCGGACGCGGCCCGCCTTCGTGCCGCGGTGGCCGCCCACGATTGTCTCATCGTCGAAAACCCGGACGTGGATGGCGGTCCGATCGCCTCACTAAGGAAAGCGCTGGAAGCCCTGCAGCCGGTGCGCCCGGCCGCCATCCTGGTCTGGCCCGTGGACCTGCCGCACGTACGCCTCGCCACAGTCGAGCGCCTGATCGAAGCGCACGAACGCGGCCGGCCCAAGGCCGTGGTGCCGGTGTTCGGCGATCGCCGCGGCCATCCGGTCATCTGGGACGAAGCGCTGTTCGGCGAGCTGGCCGCGAGCCCCGCCGCGACCGAGGAAGGCGCCCGCGCCGTGCTGCACGCCCACGCTGCTGAGGTTTCCCAGATCGCCGTCGACGATCCCGCCGTCATCGACTACATCAACACGCCGGCCGACTACGAGCGCCTGATTCGAGCGATAAACCGCGACGTATACTGATTGCTGACAACGTCTTATCAATTCACACCAATATCGTTGGAATTAGTTGACAATCACCCAGCCGCGCGATAGCATTCGCCCTCATGGGTACTCCACTGCCTCAACTCTCGGCCCACAAAGGACTTCGGGGCCAGATCCTGCTCGAGTTGAAGCGTGCCCAGCCGCTCACTGCGACGGAGCTCGCCGAGAAGCTCGGCGTCTCACCGAACGCGGTGCGTCACCATCTCAAGGAGCTCGAAGCCGAGCAGTTGATCGCTTACGGCCGCGAGCAGCGTGGCGTGGGCGCGCCGACGTTCGCGTACCGCCTCAGCGCGGAGGGCGAAGGACTGTTCCCGCGGCGTTACGAGCAGACGCTCACCGAAGTGCTCGATCGTATCGCGACACGCGTGGGTCGCGACGCGGCGATCGAAATTTTCCGCGATCACTACGCCGACCTGGCGCGCCAACTCACGGGGCAGCTCGCGGGTGTTCCGGCGGAGCGCCGGCTCACCGAGGTCGTGCGCGTGATGTCGGAGCTGGGGTACATGGCGGAATGGAAAGCCGAAGAGGGCGCGTTCAGTCTGTCCGAACACAACTGCGCCATCCGCGCGGTGGCCGAGCGCTTTCCCGAGGTGTGCGCGGCGGAGGAAGACTTCCTGCAGACCGTGTTGGGCGCGGCGGTGGAGCGGCGTACGCACATCGTGCAGGGGTGTAACGCCTGCCAGTACCACGTGTCGTTCAATCCCCCCGCCCCAGCGCCCGAGTCCGTATGACGTCGATCGAATCCCAGGTCCTGCAGCCGTACAAGTACGGCTTCGTCACCGACATCGAGTCGGACGTCGTCCCGCCCGGATTGAACGAGGACATCGTCCGGCTGATCTCCGCGAAAAAGGGCGAGCCGGAGTGGATGCTCGACTGGCGGCTGAAGGCGTACCGCGCGTGGGTGAAGACGAGCGAGCCCACGTGGGCCAACGTGCACTACGGTCCGATCGACTATCAGGCGGCGAGCTACTACGCGGCGCCCAAGCAGCGGCCGACACTCGCGAGCCTGGAGCAAGTCGACCCCAAGCTGCTCGAGACCTTCGACAAGCTCGGCATCCCGCTGGAAGAGCAGAAGCGCCTGTCGGGCGTCGCCGTGGACGCGGTGTTCGACAGCGTGTCGGTGGCGACCACGTTCCGCGAGGAGCTGGCGAAGCACGGCATCATCTTCTGCGCCATCTCGGAGGCGATCCGCGAGCACCCCGACCTCGTGCGCCAGTACCTCGGCACCGTGGTGCCGCACAACGACAACTTCTTCGCCGCGCTCAACTCGGCCGTGTTCTCCGACGGCTCGTTCGCCTACATCCCCAAGGGCGTCCGCTGTCCGCTGGAGTTGTCGACCTATTTCCGCATCAACGCGTCATCCACCGGGCAGTTCGAGCGCACGCTGATCATCGCCGAAGAGGGCAGCACCGTCAGTTACCTCGAGGGCTGCTCCGCGCCGGTGCGTGACGAGCACCAGCTGCATGCCGCGGTGGTGGAGCTCGTGGCCCTCGACGACGCGACGATCAAGTACTCGACCGTGCAGAACTGGTATCCCGGGGACGAAAACGGCAAAGGCGGCATCTACAACTTCGTCACCAAGCGCGGCCACTGCCGCGGCAAGAACTCTAAGATCTCCTGGACGCAGGTGGAGACCGGTTCGGCGATCACCTGGAAATATCCCGGTTGCATTCTCCAGGGCGACAACTCGATCGGCGAGTTCTACTCGGTGGCCGTGACCAACAACCGCCAGCAGGCGGACACCGGCACCAAGATGATTCACATCGGGAAGAACACCCGCAGCACCATCGTTTCCAAGGGGATTTCCGCGGGCCACGGGCAGAACACCTACCGCGGCCTGGTGAAGATCATGAAGGGCGCGGAGGGCGCGCGCAATTATTCGCAGTGCGATTCGATGCTGATCGGCGACCAGTGCGGCGCGCACACGTTCCCCTACATCGACGTGCGCAACAGCAGCGCCGTGATGGAGCACGAGGCGTCCACGTCCAAGATCGGCGAAGACCAGATCTTCTATTGCAAGCAGCGGGGCCTGTCCGCCGAGGATGCGGTCTCGATGATCGTCAACGGCTTCTGCAAGGAAGTCTTCAAAGAGCTGCCGATGGAGTTCGCCGTGGAGGCGCAGAACCTCCTCGGCATCTCCCTCGAAGGCAGCGTGGGGTGAGCGTGGGCAACGTGATTCTCGAGGTCAAAGACCTGCAGGCGACCGTCGAAGGCAAGACGGTCCTGAAGGGAGTGAACCTGACCGTCAATGCCGGTGAGGTGCACGCCATCATGGGGCCCAACGGCTCCGGCAAGAGCACGCTGGCGCAGGTGCTGGCGGGCCACCCGGCCTACACCATCACCGTCGGCACGGTGCGGTATCGCGGCCGCGACCTGCTCGACATGGATCCCGAGGAGCGCGCGCGCGAAGGCGTGTTCCTGGCGTTCCAGTATCCCGTGTCGATTCGCGGCATCACCAATGCGTATTTCCTGCGCTCCGCCGTGAACGCGATCCGCAAGTACAAGAATCTCGAGCCGCTCGACCCGCTCGATTTCATCCAGGTGCTGGAAGAGAAGCTCAAGATGATCGGCTGGGACGACAGCTTCCTCAATCGTGCCGTCAATGAAGGCTTTTCCGGCGGCGAGAAGAAGCGCAACGAGATCCTGCAGATGGCGGTGCTCGAGCCGGTGCTGGCGGTGCTGGACGAGACCGACTCAGGGCTCGACATCGACGCCTTGAAGACCGTGGCCGAAGCGGTGAACAAGCTGCGCCGCCCCGACAATGCGACGGTAGTGGTGACGCACTATCAGCGGCTGCTCAACTACATCGTGCCCGACGTGGTGCACGTCCTGGCCGACGGCAAGATCGTCAAGTCGGGCGGCAAGGAGCTGGCGTTGGAGCTCGAAGCCAAGGGCTACGACTGGGTGCGCGCGGCGTGACGGCGACCGCGACCACTCCGGCGGCGGAGGCGCGCGAGCGTTTGCTCGCGGCCTACCGCGCGTTCGCGGGTGAGAGCCGGGGGCCGGTTTGGTGGCGGGAGTTGCGGGAGCGGGCGATCGCCCGGTTCGAAGCGACGGGTTTCCCGACCACGCGGCAGGAGGAGTGGCGTTTCACCAGCGTCGCGCCCCTTGTCGAAGCCGCATTCCTCCCGGGGGCTGACGCGACGCGGGTGACGCCGGCGCCGGCGGGTGTCTCCGTCGAGCCGTTTGGTGCGGCGGCCGCGGGCCGCCATGCGGCGCTGCTGCAGACACACCTCGGTCGCTACGCCAAGATCGACGCGAATCCGTTCACGGCTCTGGCGACGGCGTTCCTTGGCGACGGCACGCTGGTACACGTGCCTGCCGGGAAGCGGGTGGACGAGCCGATCGTCGTCACGCACGCGCCGCGCGCTGCCGAGACGATGACCACACCGCGACTCCTTGTGGTGGTGGAGGCCGGGGCGCAGGCGACGCTCGTCGAGCGCTTTGACAGCGGCACCACTGCCGACCACTTCACCAACGCCGTGGCCGAGATTGTGCTGGGCCAGGGCGCGCACTTCGAATACGTGCGCGTGCAGGAGGAGAGCGCGCAGGCGTACCACGTCGGCGCGATCCACTCACACCAGGCCCGTGACAGCGTGCTGCGCTCCACGAGTATCACGCTCGGCGCGGCGCTGACGCGCTGCGACTTTGGCGCCGTGCTGGACGGGCCCGGCGCGCTGCTGTACTTGAACGGTCTGCTGGTCCTGGATGGTGACCGCCACGGCGACTATCACACCGTGATCGATCACGCGCAGCCGCACTGCGAGAGCCACGAGTTTGTGAACGGCGTGTTCGACGGCAGCGCGCGCGGCGTGTTCAACGGGCGCATCATCGTGCGGCCGGGCGCGCAGCGCACGGATTCGAAGCAGACCAACAACAACCTGATTCTCTCGGGCGACGCGCGCGCCGACAGCCAGCCGCAGCTCGAGATCTACGCCGACGCCGTGAAGTGCACGCACGGCTCCACCACCGGACCGATCGATCAGACGGCCTTGTTCTACCTGCGCAGCCGCGGGTTGGGTGCCGCGGCGGCTCGCGCCGTGCTCACCTACGGATTCGGCGCGGACATTCTGGCGCGGATCGGCGTGGAATCAGTCCGCGTCGAGCTCGACGAGATGATTCGCTCCCGTCTGCTCGCGGGCGCGCGCGAGGCGGCGGCGTGACCACCCGCGCCGCGGCCGCTCCCAGGCGCGCCGCTCCGCCGGCGTTCGACGCCGAGCGGGTGCGCGCCGACTTCCCCATCCTCGCGCGCCGCGTCAACGGCAAGCCGCTCGTCTACCTCGACAACGCCGCCACCAGCCAGAAGCCGCGCAGCGTGATCGAGGCGATCGACCGCTACTACACGGACGAGAACGCCAACATTCATCGCGGCGTCTATTACCTCAGCTCGCGGGCGACCGAGGCCTACGAAGGCGTGCGCGAGAAGGCCCGCGCGTTCCTGAACGCGCGCGAGGCGCGCGAAGTGATCTTCGTGCGCGGTACCACTGAAGGCGTGAATCTCGTCGCGTCGAGCTTCGGTCACGCGCGCCTGGAGCGCGGCGACGAAGTGCTCGTCACCGCGATGGAGCATCACTCCAACATCGTGCCGTGGCAGATCATCTGCGCCGAGCGCGGCGCCACGCTGCGCGTGATCCCGATGAATCAGTCGGGCGAGCTGCTGCTCGACGAGTACGAGCGGCTGCTGTCGCCGCGCACCAAGCTGGTGGCGCTGGTGCACCTGTCCAACTCGCTCGGCACGATCAACCCGATCGCCGACATCGCGGCGCGGGCGCACGCGCGCGGCGCGGTGGTGCTGGTGGACGGCGCGCAGGCGGCGCCGCACATGCCGGTCGACGTCCAGGCCCTGGGGTGCGATTTCTACACGGTCTCGGGTCACAAGATGTTCGGGCCGACGGGCATCGGCCTGTTGTACGGCCGCGCGGAGCTGCTCGAGGCGCTGCCGCCGTACCAGGGCGGCGGCGACATGATCCGCTCGGTCACGTTCGAGAAGACCACCTACGCGCCGATTCCGGCCAAGTTCGAGGCCGGCACACCGCACATCGCCGGCGTCATCGGCCTGGGCGCGGCCATCGACTACCTGGCGCGGGTCGACCGCACAGCGGCTATGGCGCACGAAGCCGACCTCTTGGCGTACGCCGAGCAGCGGCTGGGCGCGGTTCCCGGCGTCCGGTTCGTGGGCACCGCCGCGCGGCGCGCCGGCGTGCTGTCGTTCGTGCTCGACGGCGTGCACGCGCACGACGTCGGGACGATCGTCGACCAGGAGGGCGTGGCGATCCGGACGGGCCACCATTGCACGCAACCGGTGATGGAGTTCTTCGGCGTGCCGGCGACGGCCCGGGCGTCGTTCGCTTTCTATAATACGCGCGCCGACGCGGACGCCCTGGCGGCCGCCGTGGCGAAGGTCCGCACCCTGTTCGCTTGATGGCCGACCTGCGCGAGCTGTACCAGCAAACCATCCTCGAGCACAACCGCAGCCCGCGGAACTTCAAGAAGCTCGGGGACGCTAACCGCACTGCCGAGGGCAACAACCCTCTGTGCGGCGACCACATCACGCTGTACGTGCGGCTCGACGGCGACGTGATCCGCGAAATCGGCTTCCAGGGCTCAGGCTGCGCCATTTCGCAGGCGTCGGCGTCCCTTATGACGGCGGCGGTCCAGGGCAAAACGGCGGCCGAGGCCGAAACGCTGTTCCACCAATTCCACGACATGGTCGCGGGCGGCGTCAACGCCCCCGCGGACCCCAAGACGTTGGGCAAGCTCGCGGCGTTCGCCGGTGTGAAGGAGTTTCCGGCGCGCGTGAAGTGCGCCAATCTTTCCTGGCACACGTTGCACGCCGCACTCCAGAGTCAGGCGAGCGTCACGACCGAGTAACAAGCCCGAGTAGCTCCGACGTCCCGCCCGCCCTAGCTTTTCCGCATGACCCAACCGATTCTCGTCCTCGACCGCGTCACCAAGCGGTTCGCGGGCCACGTCGCCGTCGATGCGCTGTCCCTCGTCGTTCCGCCAGGTGTGATCTACGGCTTGCTCGGCCCCAACGGTGCCGGCAAGAGCACGACCATCCGCATGATCATGAACATCTACGTGCCCGACGGCGGCACGGTGCAGGTCTTCGGGGAGCCGGGCGGGCGCGACCATTCGGCGCGCGTCGGCTATTTGCCGGAAGAACGCGGTCTCTATCCCAAGATGCGCGTGCTCGACGTCCTGCTCTTCCTGGCCGAGATGAAGGGCATGGACCGGCGATCGGCGCGCGCCAAGGCGTTGCAATGGCTCGACCGGCTGGGCTTGGGTGATTGGGCGCAGCGCAAGGTCAACGAGCTGTCGAAGGGCATGCAACAGAAGGTGCAGTTCATCTCGACGGTGCTGCACGATCCCGACTTACTGGTGATGGACGAAGCGTTCTCGGGACTCGACCCCGTCAATTCGCAGATTCTCAAGGACACGGTGCTCGAGCTGCGCGGCCGCGGCAAGACTATTCTGTTCTCCACGCACATCATGGAGCAGGCGGAGAAGCTGTGCGACCACGTCTGCATCATCGCGCGCGGGCGCAAAGTGGTGGACGGTACGCTGGCCGATGTGAAGCGCACCCATGGCGGGCGGCACGTGATCGTGAACTTCGACGGCGCGAGGGGTGACGGCGACCGCGTCTTCGCGGACCGCCGCTTGGTCAGTAAGGCGGACGTATCGGGCCAGTACGCCGAGCTGGAGCTGGCGGCGGGCGCCGACGCGCAACAGATCCTGCAGGCCTTGGTGTCCTCTGGCGCGCGTTTGTCACGCTTCGAGCTCGCCGAACCTTCGTTGAACAAGATCTTCATCGACTTGGTCGGCCCCGAAGCAGCCCATCCGGACATGCGTCCGGAGGTGGCCCATGCATAAGGTCTGGGCGGTGGTGCGGCGGGAGTTCATCGAACGGGTGCGGCAGAAATGGTTCTGGGTGATGGCGCTGGTCGGACCGCTGTTCTTCGCGGGAATCATCCTACTGCCGCAACTGATGATGCGGGGTGGCGGCGTGAAGTACATCGCGGTCGTTGACGGCACCACACAGGGTCTCGGCCAGCGGGTGACCGCGGCACTCGACACGGCGGCGGGGCTGGACGGGCGGCGCGTCTTTCGCGTCGCTCGCGTTGCAGCGGGACCGAACGTCATCGATTCACTCCGGCGCGAGGTCGAGGCTAAGCGTCTGGAGGGATTCCTGGTCGTGAACGACAGTCTACTGGAGTTCGGGCGCGCCGAGTATCGGGCTTCCAACGTGTCTTCGTTCACGGCGGTCGAGACGATCGAACACAACCTGACGCAGGTCGTGTTCACGGCGCGGCTGGAGCGCGAGGGGGTGAACCCAGCGGTTGTCGGCAAGGCCCGGCTCTCCATCGCCCTCGGGACGCAGAAAATTGCCGGCGGCAAGACAACACAGGAGAGCGCGGCTCAAGGGTTCTCTCTCGCGTACTTCATGGCAATTATCCTGTACATGTCTATTCTCATCTACGGGATTAACGTGATGAGCTCCGTGCTTGAGGAGAAGACCAATAAGGTGGTCGAGGTCTTAGTCTCGTCGCTGCGACCGTTCCAGCTGATGCTCGGCAAGCTGATCGGCGTGGGCGCGGTGTCGATCCTTCAGTTTCTAATCTGGGCCGTATCCGCCCGGTACTTGCTCGCGAAGCGAG
>WNGI01028055.1_pt1 | contig 10060 bp, 13 predicted proteins | sample 5400621 | NCBI WGS metagenome assembly WNGI01 (sample SAMN13153374, study PRJNA577476) | soil metagenome | isolation source: 20 cm soil or saprolite under Garry oak tree replicate 1 | place: USA:California | collected 2016-06-15 | reverse complement strand
TCTTCCAGACCGGGAACCCGATCGCCCTCGCGCTCGCGAAGGGGGCGCTCGAATTGCAGGGCATCGCGTTCGTGACCCAGGGCGAGGGCCTGCAGGACCTGATCGGGATCGGGCGGTTTCCCGGCGGCTTCAATGTCGCCGCCGGTCCCGTGAAAATTCAGGTGGACATCCGTGACGCCGAGTCCGCGAGGGAGGTGCTGGCCGATATCGAAAACGGATGAGGCGTCAGCGCCGGCCGGGCCAATACCCGTTGCGGCGGCACAACGCTTGCAGCGCGCTTTCCGTGCTTTGCGCGAGCCTTGCGGCTGTCCCACATGTCGGACCATGGAGTCACGTATGAAAACCGTCGCGCTGGCCACCGTCCTGACACTCGCTATCGGCGCATACACGCCGGCGCCCGCCCAGGGGCCGTACGACAAGCAGGCGGACGCACACAAGGACATCGAAACCGCGCTGCGTCAGGCGGGAGCCGATGACAGGCTCGTGCTCCTCGACTTCGGCGCCAACTGGTGTCTCGACTGCATCGTCCTGTCTCACTTGTTCGAGGACAAAACGGTGCGGTCATACCTGCAGGACAATTTCCATGTCGTGCAAATCGACGTAGGGAATTGGGACAGGAATCTGGATGTCTCGCGGAAGTACGGCAGTCCGATCGACAACGGCATTCCCGCCGTCGTGATACTCGCCGCCTCGGGCGACGTCATCGCGTCGACCAAGAATGGCGCACTGGCCGATGCGAGGACGGCGACCGCGGGGGAGGTCCTGGGCTACCTCAAGGGCTGGGTGGCTCGAAAGCCGATGCATGCGGCCCGCTAACGCTTGCGCCGCACTGGCGCTCGCCTCCGCCGTCAGCATGCTCGGGGTGGGCGGGGCGCGTTTCCAGTCCCAGCGGTGGCTCCTCACCAGATTTGCGGAGCATGAAGTCGCCGTCGAGATCGCGCTCGAACGGGACCAATTCGGGAAGGCGTGGCTGGTGGGAACGTATACGCCGTCCCGGGCCACGTTTCACTTGTACGGGAAGGATTTGCCCAAGTCGGGGATTCACGGCGTGGCGCGACCCACGCTGTTGGAGCTCGTTTCCTCCACTTCCATCAGACCCGCGGGCCCGCTCGCTGCGGACCAACCGACGGTCGATCTCCACGTCGCGGCGCTGGAGTCGACGTTTCCCGTCTACCCGGCCGGCGCCGTGACGCTCCGTCTGCCCGTAACGCTCACCGCGAGGGACAGTGCAACGGCAGAGCTGTCCGTGACGTATATGGCGTGTAGCGACCGCACCTGCCTGGCGCCGGTCATCGATAAGCGGATCGCCGTCAGGATTCCAGTCGTGGCCGCCTCGGCCCCTTGACGCCGTCCCGCCGCCCGGGCTTAGTATTCGACACCGGTTGCGAAGCGAGCCTCATGCTGCCTCTGCTGTTCCTCGCGCTCTTGCAGACCGTCGCCGACGGCCAGACGCCGTCGCGTGACGCGAGACCGGTGCGCGTCTGGCTCGGCTCGAGCGCCCTCCTCACGCGCGGTACGGCCGTCCGGGTCTACGTGCAGGCGGCGCAAGACGGTAACCTGATCGTGCTGCACCGCCGCACCGACGGACGCATAGACGTGCTGTTCCCTGCCAAGCCCGAGGAAGACCCGTTCGTCCGTGCGGGTACCTACGAGATCCAGGCGACTCCGAGCCGCGTCGCCTTCGTGGTGGCGGAGCCCGACGGTTCGGGCCTCGTGCTCGCCGCGCTGGCGCCCAGGGCCTATCGGTTCGACGAGTTCGTGCGCGCCGCGGCGTGGGACGCCGACGCGCTGGCGCCGTCCTGGGGTGGCTCGGACGGCGAGGGCGTCCTCTCGGACATCGTGCAGCGCATGCTCGGCGACGGCTATTTCAATTACGACATCGCGACCTATACCGTCGCGCCGCCCGTCTACGCGATGCAGCAGGACACGGGCGCCTCATATCCGATCTACCCGACGTGCACCGACTGCACCTTCATCGGCTTCCAGCAGAACCTGCTCGAGCCGCTGGCGCTGTGCGATCCGTTCTTCGCGCCCTGCATCGGCGACGGGCGATTCCACCACCGCGGACGGCCCGAGCAGGCGCCGCCCGCCGCCCCGAGCCGCACGATCGCGCTCTCGATGCGGGGATCGTCCGCCACGGCCTTGATTCCGCGGGACGGGAGGGCCGCGGGCGGGACTGGATTCGTGCGCAAGCCGATCGAACCTCGCGCGCGAGCGCCCCTTGTGCTTCCCCGGGAACGGGCGAGTCTCGCGATCCGCGCGGTGCCGCTCGGGCCGAGCGCGCCGGCACGCCCCGCCGTGCCCACCCGGCGCCGTCTGGTGAGTGCCCCGGCCGAGGCCGCGCCCAGTCGGATGGTGAGCCTGACGCTCACACCCACACGCCTGCGGGAAGAGCCTGCCGAAGCGCCCAGGAGCAGCGGTTCGCTCGTCCTCACGGGCGTGACCGTGTCGCCACCGGTCCAACCCGCACCGTCCTCCCGCACACTCGGGTCGCGGCGGGAAACGCTCGCCGTGCAGGCGAGCGAACCCATGATGGTGCGGGAACGGGGACTGGCGGTGGCTGGAAGCGGCGGCTCGAGGGCCGGGGGGGAAGCGGCTGCGCCGGCGACGACGGGTCGAACCCAGGGGATCGCGCTCCCGCCGGCGATGTTCCACGGAGCCCAGGCGCGCGTGCCCGCCGCGCGCACCGGCGTGCGGCGGCGTTGAGAAAGACGCCACGTTGCACGAGGACTCCCGACGAGCCTCCTGCAACGTAGCGCCCGGGCGTCGTGTAACGCTTACTGGCCTACCGTGAAGTCGATTCGCTTCAGCACCGTGCCCGCCGCGTCTCTCACCTCGACGTGCCAGGCTCCGGTCCAATCGGCCGGCACTGTCTTGCGGCTCCACGTGCGCCAGGGCGACCCGCCCACCTGCAGCTCGACGTCGCCCGCCTGCGTGTCCCCGTGGAACCACACGTGGTGGATGCTCGAGCCGCCGGCGCCCTCGAGCTTGGTCCAGCAGTTCAGCTGACCTACGTCCGCCGGGAAGGCGGCGCCGGTGTCCTGAGGTTGCCGATCCACGACCGACCGGGCGACCACGGCCTCGACGACCGTCACCTGAGGCGTGGCAGCGGCGGGGGCCGCGGCGGCCGCGGCGGGTGCCGCGGCCTTGGTGGTGTCCTGCGCGACGAGCCCCCGACCGAGGAGCAGGGCCGACCCGGCGAGCATAGCGATGCGCTTCATGACGGCTCTCCTTCAGAAGGTGTCTCTTGTACGGCGCGCCGGCGGCGATGTTCCAGCCACGTGCCCAGCGTCGCCGCGATCACGATCCCAGCCGCCGCCCCCCCGAGTTGGAACCTCACCTGGTACTCGCGCTGTCGACCGGCGCACTTTCCGGAGAATAGCGCTCCCACCATGGCTCCACAGGAGCCTTGGATCGTCGTGAAGTAGTAACTCGCGCCTGCCGCGAACAGGACGGGCAGCGCGCACAGCACGAGGTGACGGAGAAAGATCTTCATGGCGAATCCATGGCGTGTAGGAAGACGGGCCGAAAATTCTCAGTGGGAAGAGAATGCGCCGGGATGGTCCGCTCGATGACGGCGCTCACAGTCCTCGGGGTCGCATGTCGCGTCACCGCCCGCGCTCGATCTTCCAGCGATCGACCACCCGCCCCGTCTCTCCGGTCCCTCTCACCACCCGGTACTGGTCGAAATGCGCGACCGTCAGGCACGAGTGGTTCGGGACGATCTCGAGCTGCGTCCCGACCGTGAAGCGTCCGTCGAGCGCCGCCGGAGATTCGGCGCGAATGAGGCCGTGCTCCTGTGACAGGGTCGCCACGGTGAGCTCGGGAGCCCCGCGCACCGCGCCCATCGCCTGCGGCGCCACGTGCGCCGGCCCAGGGTCTTTCGACAGCTCGAGCGCCCCGGCGTCGACGATGAAATGCGCCGCCCCCGGTTGATGCGACACGACCGTCGCGAGCACCGTCACGCCGACGTCCGCGGGCTCACAGCACCCGATCAGCACCATCGTCCGGTCATGGAATACGTAGTTGCCGGGGCGCGCCTCGGTGACGCCGGCGAGACCTTGGGCCGCCGCCATCGCCGGCGTCGACCCGACGCTCACCTCGCGTACCGGCAGGCCGGCCTCACGGAGCCGCCCGGCGAACCCGACCATGACGGTCCGCTCCTGCTCCGCCACCCGGGCCGCTTCCGCCTTGCTCGTGGTGCGGTAGGCGTGACCGGAGTGGCTCAGGATACCGTCGAACACGAGTCCCCGCTCGTCGCCCAATTCGGCGGCGACCTCCAGGGCGTACGGGGATCCCGGGTTCACGCCCGCCCGGTGATAACCGCAGTCCACCTTGAGCCACACGTGCAGTCCCGACCCCGTGAGCGCGCGCGCGGTGCTCTGGTCGTCGACGACGACGCGCAGCGTCGCCCCTGTTTCGTCCGCAAGGCGGCGCGCATGGGGGATGTGACTCGGATCGATGGGAAGGCGCGCATGGGGGATGTGACTCGGATCGATGGGAAAGGCCCACGTGAGGTCGTCGAACCCGGCGCGCGCGAACACCTCTGCCTCGACCAGCGTCGACACGGTGAGGCCGCGCGCGCCGTGCTCGAGCTGCAGGCGACCGAGCTCCACGCACTTGTGCGTCTTGGCGTGCGGCCGCAACGCGACGCCGAGCTGCCGAGCCCGCGCCGACATGCGTCGGACGTTCTGCTCCACCACGTCCAGGTGGAGCAGCAGCGCCGGTGTCTCGAGATCGTACGTGGAACTCCGTCTGCCGTTGCAGGATCCAGTGCATCTGCCCGTCGGCTCCGAGCTCCGCGTCCTCTTCCTGCGCCGAGCGGACCGGCTGGTTGCCCCATTCCGACAACGGGGTCGTGGCCTGGAGCTCGATGGCAAACCAGCTGTTGGGGATCAGGGTGACGTCCCCGCGTCCGGGCACCCCCTCCTGGTGGTCCCACAGCCCGATGAGTGGCCCGGCGCCGTGTCCCCGATCGCCGATCGGGTGGGTGTAGATCGTGCCGGTGATCCCGTCGGCCCGCATCCGCGCCAGTGCGGCGGTGAGCACCTCGTTACCGGTGCGCCCCGGGCGCATCTCGGCGAGCAGGATGTCCTGCAGCCGGTTCGAGGTCTTGAGGGCCTGCTTCAAACCCTCCGGCACCGCACGCTCACCGAACCGCAGCACATAGCCCATGTGCTGTGTGTCGGTGTTCAGTCCCAGCGCGGTGATGCCGAAGTCGCAATGCAGCACGTCGCCGCGCTGGATCACGACGGCGCCGGAATCGGACAGGTCGACGCCGCGCCGCTGCACGTCCACCTCGGTGTGGAACCAGGTGCCGAACCCGAGGTCGTTCACCCGTTGGCGCATCCACCAGGCGACGTCGTCCGTCGTCGTCGTGCCGGGCGTGATGACCTTGTTCGAGAATGCGGTATCGATGGTTCCCCAGACGACCTGCATCAGCCGCCGGTACGCGGGGAGCATGGCCGGCGCCCGGACCTCCTGATACTCGAGCGGCAGGCTCTCGGCACGCACGATGCGGGACCGGTACCGCTCGGGGAGCACGGCCTGCAGCTGCTCCCACTCGCCCGCCGACAGCCCGTCCGAGAAGGCATGAGTGGAGGAGATGTCCACGGCGATGGTCTGCGGGTCGCGCTCCTCGATCACCCGCCGCAGGAGATCCCACTGCGCTTGTCCCACCAGCTCGGGACGGCGGCCGATCGAGGGATCGATGGCCTCTCTCGCGTGGTAGGCTTCGTACAGCCCGCCCTGTGACGCGCCGCCGAGCGCGAGCCGCTCCACGCCGCGGTCCGGCCCGCGATCGAAGAAGACGTAGATCGTGCGCCGCCGCGCGAAGAATGTGGTGGCGGAGACGAGCGACCAGAACACCGGGTCCTCGTTGTACTCCCGCATCGGGACCACCCACAGGGCCACCTGATACCGCCGCATCAGTCGCGGCAGCACCGAGTCGAGTCGGTAGCGTAGCCACTCCTGCTGGACGGCCGCCTGCTCGCGCAGCGTGCCGAGCGGACGGGTGGGTGATGCCGTGAGGCGGGGCGGGCCGCCCGACTGGAGTCCCTGCAGAGCGAGGGTCGAGAGGATCAAAGCGGCGAATGTCATGTCGGTCGAGATAGGGGAAGAGGGTTGGGGTCAGGTCCGCCATATCCCCAGCGCCAGACTCGCCCACCCGGCAAGCAAGCACACCCCGCCGGCGGGGGTCACCGCGCCGAACGCGCGCGCGCCGGTCAGCGCGAGCACGTACAGGGAGCCGGAGAAGAGCACCGTTCCGGCGACGAACAGCCATCCTGCCGCGCGGACGGGCGGCGCCGGCCAGCGGGTCACCGCCCACGCCACGAGCAGCAGCGCGAGCGCGTGGTACATCTGGTAGCGCGCGCCGGTTTCGAACGCGGCCAACTGGTCGGGGGCGAGATACGCACGCAGAGCGTGCGCCCCGAACGCGCCGGCGGCCACGGCCGCGAGCGCCGACACGGCGCCGAGCGCGGCGAAGGTTCGGTCCATCAGTCGACCCGGCGGCCCGTCACTTCGATGCGGCGGTAGCGCTCGATCCGGCCCGAGCCACCGACGAACGCGGAGGCGAACCAGCTCGTCAACCCGACGACGATGGATCCGAGGATCGCGGCGCCGAGCCCGGAGAGCGAGAAGCCCGGCATGAGCCAGGCGACCAGGGCGAGCGAAATCCCGTTCACGACCAGAATGAAGAGCCCCAGCGTGAGGACCGTGAGCGGCAGCGTGAGGATGAGGATGATCGGCCGGATAACCGCGTTGACGATGCCGAGCAGCAGTGCCGCGACGACCAGGTTGCCCCAGCCGTCAATCCGCACGCCCGGGACGATGGTCTCCGCCGCCCACAACCCGAGCCCCGTGATCACGAGGCGGAAGACGAACCCCTTCATGCGTTCAAAATACTAGCGTGCCTTCCGGCGCGCCCGGCCGGCTACGAACCGGGCCGTCACCCCGGGGTGTACTTGTACGCCGAGCCGCGCGTCGAACAGGATCGCGCCCACGAGTGAGTCGCCCACTCGCGCTGCGCCGACGCCGGCAAACGGCCCTAGCTCGGCCGGCCAACCGTAGATCAGGGCCTGCTCCGGGGACCCGTACCAGGTGACGGTCAGCGTTTCGGCGCGCGGCACCGCGAACACCAGGGCGCCCTTGTAGTGACACGTCCGACCGACCGCGACGCGCGCCGTATCGAGGATCAAGTCGGTGAGCTTGAAACGATCGCCCATCTCCGGCAGCGTGAGCGTATCGCCACGCGCCACGACCCAGTGGCCGACGTAGGCTTGCGAGAAGCGCGCCCGCAGATGCATCTCCGACGAGGTGCACGGGTTCGTCGGCCCGCACGCGGCGAGCGCGGCGAGCAGGGTGGACCTCATCCCCAGCTTGGTCCATCGTTCCCCCTCTCCACTTTGTGGAGAGGGAGTTAGGGGGTGAGGACGCACGAAGAGACCCGGTCCGTGCCTTGTGGAGAGGGGGTCAGGGGGTGAGGGCTCACGGGGAGACGCTGTCCGTGGCCCGAACCCGGGCGCTCGTAGAGTCCGCCGCCCGCATCGCGCTCCCGACGGCCCTCGCGCCGGGGATCCGCGATTGCGCGAGGATCGAATCCCGCTGGCGCTCGGTGAGCGAGTCGGCAGGGGCCGCGGATTTGGCCGATTTGCCGCCGGAACACGCGGCGCAGAAGGCAAGGACGATGGCGAGCATGCGGGCGCGCATTGAGGCCTCCGATGTGTGCCGATATAAGCGGTGTGCCGACATAATATGTGGGGGCGCAGCATGCTGCGCCCCTACTCATCACGTGCCCCTCTATACGTCCCGGGTCATTTCCGTCGCCACAGCACGCCGTAAGCGACCAGGTTGACCGCCAGCACGAGCGTGCCCAGCAGCGCCTGCGTGGGCCGCGCGAGCCCCGCCGGGTAGAGCGCCGGAATCACATAGTGCTCGACGAATCCGCCGCGATACCCTTCGAGCCCGGCGCGGACGCGCAGCGCGTTCTCGAGCGGGGTGAGCGGACAGATCCAGCCGCCGTACTCGATGGCGATCCCCCATAACGCGCAGGGCACGTGCACGAAGACGATCCAGCGCCAACGCCACGCGAGGAATCCGCCCAGCACCACGAACGTGACGAACGTCGCGTGCAGGAGCACGACACAATCGGCGAGAACGCGGTAGAGCATTTTCAAACTCCCCTTATACGAAAAAAACCCCCGCCGGACCAGAGTCCGGCGGGAGCTGGGGTGTGGTCAGGCGGCGTCGGCCCGGGCCCCGGTCAGGCGCCCACGGAGGCCCCCGGGGCGAGCAACGCGTCAAAGCGCGTGAACGTCGCACCGATCGCGTCGAAAATCGCGTTCAACGCAGTGTAGTCATCCGCGGTGAGATCCTGACCCCCGCCCCCGACGATGCTCAGTGAACCATCCGTTTCTGTGATCGTGGCGTAGATACCGCCGTCGACCAGGACGGTGACGGTCCCCGACGTGGTCAGGGTAACCAGGTCCAGGGTCTCCGTTCCCCTGACCGTCAGGACTTCGGTGCCGAATTGGAGGCGGAAATCAATGGCGAGCCGTAACGTGTTCTGGTCAGGCAGCGTGTAGGTCATCCTCAATCGGACGTGCGCGTCCGCCGCATTCACGTCGAAGCGGATGTCGAACGTGGCATTGGCGGCGGTTTGGGCGATGGCGACGTTGAAGTCCAAGCGCTGCGTCCCATCGCTGATGAAGCCGACCACGGCTCCACTGGCGGACGTGGCCCCCACAATGGCACTGACGGTGTAATCGAGGTAGGTCACCGCAGGATCCGTCGTCGTGCCTACCACCAGGATGTGCAGTGTCTGGGCGTTGCCGCTGCTCTCGTCCATGAGGTCGGCGTAGCCGATGGGCTGTGTCGCGATCGGTTGGCCTCCCAGGTCGAGGGCGTACAGGATGAACCGCACACCGTTCGATGGCGCGCCGGGCAGCACCGCCGGGTCGTTTGCCTCATACTGGAGCGTCGTTGCGTTCCACGTATACGTCGTTCCCAAAACGACCGCGGGCGGGAAGATCGACGCGGCGATGGCACCGCTCGACGGGACGAGCGCAGCGCGGAGCGCCGTGGCGACGAGCCGGCTCTCGGTGGGCGAGAGGGCGCGGCGGGTCACCAGCGTCGGCTGGGCGGCGCGCAGCAGCGGTCGCAGGGCCGCCAGGGGGCTCGCGGCAGTCGGCACATACGTCGAGGCGAACGTAAAGCTCTCGAACGCCGGGGAAGCGAAGCTCGTGCCCAGCGCCTGGACGTTGGCGGCAGTCGCGAGCGGGTCGGCCGGTTTCGCCGGTGCGAGGGGGTTGTCGCTGCAAGCGGCAGCGAGCAAGGCGAGCGCCAGAAGGTGCGAGGGCGCAAGGAGCGTGTGCCAACGCGAGCAGGTCATCATAGGGCACCTCTAATGAGGGGCGAGCCGAGCACTCTCCAAACTGGAACGTACCCCACCCCCGCCCAATCGGGCCGTGACGCGGCGCACCGTCCCGCGGGTGGGGAGAGGGAAGAGGGGAAGGCGGTTGCGGACGCGAAAGTTAGGCGATGACGCCGCCGCCCAGCAGGCGGCCATCGGCGTCGTACAGGACGCCCGACTGCCCGGGAGTGATTGCCCGCACCGGCTGCGCGAGATCGAGGACTATCGTCCCGCTCGCGTGCTCCCGCACCCGGCCGGGCACAGCCGGAGCGCGGTAGCGACACTGCACGAGGACCGCATCCCCCGGCGCCAGGGAGTCGGCGAGCCAGCTCACCTCGGCGAGCGTCACCGCGTGGCCGAACAGCGCGTCTCCGGAGCCGATCACGACCTCGCGCGTGTCAGGACGGATCGCGACCACATACATGGGCTCGCGGAAGCCGCCGGGGAGGCCGCGCCGCTGACCGATGGTGTAGCGCGCGAAGCCCGCGTGCTCCCCCACTACGGCGCCGCCGACGGTCACCAGTGGTCCCGGGCTGAGGGCAGGCGCGTCAGCGGGGAGATGACGCTCGAGCACACCCACGTAATCGTCGTCCGGGACGAAGCAGATCTCTACCGACTCGACCTTGTCCGCGGTGACGAGGCCGAGCC
>WNGI01009659.1_pt1 | contig 10060 bp, 12 predicted proteins | sample 5400621 | NCBI WGS metagenome assembly WNGI01 (sample SAMN13153374, study PRJNA577476) | soil metagenome | isolation source: 20 cm soil or saprolite under Garry oak tree replicate 1 | place: USA:California | collected 2016-06-15 | reverse complement strand
TGTTGGCTGGGTTGAAGGCGAATGTGGCGGCGGCGGAACGGCTGGAGGAGAAGACGGCAGTTGAGCAGAAGGTGGTGGTTGTGTTCGTGGGGGAGAATGAGGTGGGAGAGGCGATGGGGGTGGATAGCGATGAGGTGAGGGTCGATAAGAGTCCATACGACGCCCCCGGTCGCGGTCATCGTATCTGAAAGAACGGTCATGGTCAAAGTCACTTTCGCGACGAGGACCACGTCGGTCGTCGACGCGCCGATAAGGGTAATCACGACGGTCATGTCGATCCGAATCGTCTGGGTAGTAATGTCTGTCGTCGTTGTCGTCTCTGTAGCGTCTATCCCTTTCTCGTTCTCGTTCTTCGCGATCACCGTGCCTGTCCCTGTCCCTGTCCGCATCTCGAGCCCTATCACGGACCCTTGGAGGGCTAAGGCTGACGTCACGAGGGACAGGGCGGTGTGCTGGCAGCCTGTGTTTTTCTCGGTGGCCAGAAGGGGATGCAGAATGTGAACGAGAGCGCGGAGAATAACTGGAGGGAGGAGGCGGAGTCCGAGCTCGGGAGCGTGGACGGTCTCGTTCACGGTCTCTGTGGTCTCTGTAGTCCCGCGGTGGATAAGATTCCCAGCGCTGAGAAGGGTAGAACCTGGCTGAGGACGTGTTGTACGGTGGTTCCCAGTGGTCCGCGACCATCGAAGGCCTGCTTGGTCCTTTTCCCATTCTTCTCCTGGACTCGGCATCCCGTGAAAAGCGACCGTCTGGATCGTTTGGCTCTAAACCACTTGCAGAGCCATTCACTGAAGACTCTCCCTTTTTCTTGAATGGAAACGGAACTTTTGGCTTCGCGAGCCGCTGTAGCTTTGGTGGAAGTGATGCGTGCGACTGCTGAGGTGGCGACGGGTCATCTAGCTCACCCTCTTCTGGTGAAGACGTCGCAGGACGTTTTGGCTGCCTGAGCGCGTCTGGAGAAGCGGAGGCGAGCCTTTTGGGAGGACTTGTAACCATCGTGGTCACTGCTCTGCTGCAGTTGCTGACGTAAGCGTACATGGCCGCCCTCCAGCCAACTTGGCTCAAGCCGGGTCAGTCGCTGGGAGACTACATTACCGCCAAGCGTATCTATCAGTAGCACAGGTCGTCTAGCGTTATGCTGACAGTTACGTAGGAAGGCCGCCGTTAGACAGCCCATCTAGGAGACAATTCCGACAGATAGGTCGGTTAAACCGGTTTCAAGTATCCCGTTTAACCCCTCATCGTTCACATCGAGCACAGGTCGCAAATCGGCCGTAAATGCCCATGAGCAACCGCCGCGCCGGAGGCCGATTATCATCCGGATGACCCCTGCCCCTGGGGTGCCCGAGATCATTGATCTTAGTGACTCGGAACCAGTTTTACCGACAGGCTGGGGTCTGAATGACGACGAAGGATTAAGCATGCTATCAAAGCGTACTCGCGAGAATGAAACAGAAATTTTGCGGCACGTCGACCTGAGACTACACCAGCGCCGTAGTAGGTCTTCCAGGAGGAACTTGAAATTTTGGCGCAAGCAAGCGCCCAGTGATGCCGATGAACTCGAAAAACGCATGGGCAGCAAACCGCAAAAGAAGATCGCGAGCCAAGTCGGCTACAAGTCTGCACGGAAGGAGCCGCCGCGTGAAGGAACCTCGCGTTCTGTGCAAAGCAAAAGCGCGTTGTTGTTCAGGTTAGTGTCTTTCTCGACATGTTCATTATAACACGCTTTTTTTCAGGTCGATTCAGCCGAGGTCCGCGGCACGCAAAATGCCCATTGCGAATGATAGACCCAAGTACTCCCGTCAACAAGCCTATAAATCTATTCGATACCAGCGACAAAGCTCTTCCGAGAGCTCTAGCGAGGAAGAAGAAGAAGAAGAAGAAAGTACAGATAACGAGGATAACAACATTGTCGAAGTTGAGGAAACATTCGGCAATGAAACACCCATGATTGCGGACGCCGGCGAAGACAGCCCTATACCCAACGTCGAACCCGAGCCACTCATTCAGTTGTTCCGCACCTTTCAACTACACACCGATTCTACTAGCATATTTCAAGAAGCCAAGCAACTTCCTTTCCTCTTGCGAAACCTACGAAAAAGTTTTAAAATTCTTTGTCACAATCTTGGTATACCATGCACTCCTCTCTCAGATGACAAGGAAGGGAGCGTCTTGATACGTTACGAGCATCTCGAGCATGCGTCGTTTGAAAAATCGCTTCCGAAATGGTTTTGCCCTCTTTGTGATCTATTCGGTAGGTTCGAGACGAGAGAGATGCTCAAGATTCATCTAGAGCTCGCACACAAAAATATATTTTTTGATTGGATCCAACCCACCGATAACGAGCGGCAGGACGGAATTTCATGGAAGCTGCACGTTCTCTTCCCAGAAGGCGATGACAACGACACGTCTACTACACCAGAAATCGCAACTCCGCAGCCTATGCAAGTGTCTCCACTCCCCCAATCTACACCAAACCAACGTCCGATCCTTTCACCGCACCAAATACAACTCACTGCCTCACCCACGACACCCCCTCCTCAGCTACAACCCCGACCAAAAACGCCCAGGCCGCGTGAATATCCCCGCCCTCCGCCGTCCTCCAACCGTCTAGGCCCATCCGTTCGCCCGCCCTACCTCCCAGCCAAATCCACCTTTGGCGGGCCCGACATCTGGTACTCGACTCGCATAGGCGGTCCCTACCTCTTCGACCTCCTCCAACTCCTCCCCCTCAAACCATTCGGCTTACTCGAATGGATAGTCCTCGACCGCGAAGAAGAAATATTCGCCGATAACGAGTTGAAAGACGAGCAAAAGGTTATCATGGCGCTTTGGGCGAGGTGGATCACGTTGAACAAGAATAAGAATAAGAACTTTGCGTTTGGGCGTAGAGCGAACGGAGTCAAGATGTTTATCGATGAGTATTGGAAGATGATACATTTGGCGGCGGGTTGGCAGGCTTTGGTGGATCAGTTGGTGGTGCTTGGTGCTAATCGGTTGCTCAAGACTAGGGAGATTGCAGAGTTGATAACGTATTATGAGAGTTTGGTAGGGATGGATTATTGGGATGAGTGGGATTCGGAGGAAGAGTGAAACGTCGTATTCTTGGTGATTGGTTTAGTCTGCAGACACGCGTACAGATTCTTCGGACTTGCATATGTATATGATATGCAGTTACTCTCTTCGTTAGTAAAACGCGAGGCAAGCGGGAGCCTCTTTAGCAACCTTTCCTACTTCCGCCATTTGAATCACCACCAAAATAGAACGCGTCTGATAATCGATAAAGTATCGGAATTGGATGAGCACAAGTATCCGAGTGGAGCTACCAGTATACTACATCAGTATACTATTAGATGCAGCGGCTAGTAGATATAGTCGATAACATTTAAGGCTGACTCTGCGTCCACCTTATCTTCAAATCACCACCTCACCTGCAACGCAGAACTGACATAGTACGATTAGATCTCCATATATGATAGTTTGGCTGACGAGATGCACTATAGTACTACTAGAATCAAATATAATGCCTCTCCGGGCTTCTGGTATTTTTGATACCGATGGTGCAGGCAACTTCACTATTACATTTCCCGATATCGGGAAAAGTTTCAACGGCACATTTGACTTTTTAGTGCCTCGCGTCTCTGCCTCCGCGGTCACCATCGGATACGACGGCCTGAAGACATTGAGTGGACCGTACAAAATAGACAACACCGAGTCCACCGTCGGTCAATACAATGTCGTGGTCCGACTTCTTAGGGACAACTCTGTCACCCTTCAGAGGCTCGGCATCTCAGGATACCTTGACTCCACCCTCGACACCACTTTCCAGGTTTCCGGAAGTGGTACCTGGTCCTAGGTTAGCTAACCTGGACGTACATCTCGTTCGGTATGTCGATAATCCAGAGTCTCTCAACAATTTGGCTTGATGGATGTTCCAGAAACATCATGATCTCTTGTTTCTTTTGTTTTCGGCCTTTGCATTTCTCGTTTATGTAACTGTTTGTGGATTCCACTGTATGCTCCAATGTCTCCATGTACTAGTCACGGTATTATTAGTTGTATATCCCGTGATATCATTACTAAGTAACGTAGCAACTTCGTGGCGATATCGGCGTCTCGGAGGTACAGCTAGTTTCGCATTCTGATATGATAGTAAGTAGTCTCGGCGCTCAGGCCTCTTACCTTGAGAAGCCAACCATGATTGTCCATCGCACTATCGAAATTGCGTTGAAAACCAGATTCCTGCCCAGTCTCACGTGGAGTGGTGTTCAGAATCACTAAAATACTGGGAGTCCATTGGGACTCAACAGGAGTGACTTAGGCGTTGATTTTCGGCATCCGCTGCCAAAAGGGTCTCCGAGGGTGCCGGCGGATTGATCTTCGTCAGGTTGGATGGGGACTTCGCGTGTTCCATCGTGCAGAGTTGGACATGATGCATGATGGTGGCGGTGCTGGACAGGTACCGTCTAAACTTCACACACACAGCCTCGTGGCAATCGCAACAGTCCGCTGTCGTAAAGTTTGTTTTTGTACGCAGGCACAATGTTGACAGGAATTCGTTGTCAATTCAATAAGATTTAAATAGAGGTACTATCCGGGGTTTGTTAGTTACGAGAAGATAGTTTTGTTGATCGAGACCTTGAGTCGACTAGGAAAAAAGCAGGGATCAGTAATTTGCAAGATGAGATTTGCACTTTATGCTACATGCTAAAGTGTTGTACATGACATACTCTCCATATTCCACATGATCGATACAAGAAAGCTAACGGCCCAAACTAACTCGAGAGATGCAATCGAAATAAACAGTATAATAACGTCGGCGTCGAACAGACCGGGCAACTGGGCGTCTCCATAACAGACTTGGTTATACACCTAGCAACGAACAAGTGAGCCCTCGATTCGGGCGCTAAGAGACCAAAAAAAACGTACTTGTAGCAGAACAAATGACCACACATAGTGGCGGTGGGGTCACTACACGTATCGATCTGACAAAGTCTGCAATGCAGCGCGCGATGTCCGGAAATCTGTCCAGACATTTCTGGCTTCGCTAATTCAGCGGCCGTTATTGGAGCGGATTCAGGACTTGGAGAACCGGGCACCAGTTTCTCGGCCGTGTCATGCCGGCTATCTGCATCTTCTAGATACGTGTGAGTCTTGTCAGCGGCGGGGAAAGTAATAACTTACTGGTCAAAGTTTGGATGTAAAGGACTTCCGGGTTGGACGCCAAACCGGCTGACTCCGGGCATGAGATCACGTCCTTGCTAGTCTCGTCGTCCAAGCCCAGTTCCATGCTATGCGGCACCATCGCGATAGATCCCGGGATCGGGGATTGTGCTGGAACAAGTGGCTTCACAATCATTAAGGATGCGTTATCGCCCAAAGGGGGTGAAGGTACCACGGTGTCAACCGTTTCAGCGTCGTCGCGAGATGCCGAGGTTCCCCCAGGCGGAGAGTCCGGGAGAGGATATCGCGATTCGGGAAAGTCAAATGTACCATCGTTTTGGCTTTTCAGCGAACTCGTACGCTCAATTGGCGTGGTCGCAAGTGGCGAAATGCACGGCAGCGCAGCAAAACCAAATGGGGACGAAACGTCGGGACTGCGGAAGAGTTAATGGTAGAACAAAATATATGTTCCGGCTTACCTGCTGGTATCGGTTGGCGAAAAACTTGTAAATTTTGGATCTGGCAGCAGCTCTGCTTCGATCGGGATCTCCAGTTCGGGTGAAGATGCAATGGGTGTTGCCATCGTGGAAAGAAGTAAATCCGGCGCCCTTTCCGCATTTCGACGTTCGGACGCCTGCAGGAAACTAGACAACACGGGAGAGGAAATGGCAAATGGAATGTCGTTGCTGGAAATTGAACCAGATGTAGAAGACGTAGGCGATGCAAAAGAGTGCAGGTTGAAGCTCGACTGCGGCGAAAAAGATGTCATAGAGGCACTTGCTCCTGACCGGGGAGAAGAGAAGGGATGGAACTCCATCTGCACCCCACTTGATTTATCCTTGGTTCCCATTCCGACTATTTTCGAACTGTCCTCGTTCTTGACGCCTCGCTCAAAGGGTACGACTGGATCCGACTCTTGCATAAGCGAGTAGTGACTTATTTCATACGATGAATGGTCAAAGGCCTTGAATTGTGAATATATCTACACAAGAATTAGCGCGTCAAAGGAAAACAGTTTGCAGCTTACATCATCTGCATTTTGGTCCGCAGTAACAAACAGATTGTTCAAAGGGCTTCGCTCAGGTCTGACAGACGACAGGGACGAAGGTCCTCTGTTCATCTCCTATCATATCGAATCTCAGTGCTCAGTAGCCAAGCCAAATTAACCTACCATTTTTCTTCTGAGTGTCCCATCGGCCAACGATGCTAAACCGTTCGTTCCGTTCGGCCGACGTGGGGTAGGCACTTCCATATTCTGATACTGTGTTAGCCCTAGCCCATGCGCGTAACAATTACGTACTTCGCGCATAGCCCACAATTCATCCACGATGCCTCCAGGGGGTGGCAATATGGTGGGACTAAAGTTCGGTGCCTTTACTTCCATAATAGGAGAACCGAACCCTGGGCAAAGGGATAATGCTGGGGAGTCAACTCTAATCATCGGTCTCTGCGACAACATGAGAGAGCGCATCGCAGGTCGTTGCTAGACATACCCTGATTGGAATCGAGCTTCGCTGAACAGGCGCCGTACCGCTGACCGCAGAGTCAGGCAGGACGCTGGTTCGAGAAGTCGCGTGTTCCGAGGATAGATGCTGTTATTATCTCTATTAGATGTTCAGCCACGGATGGGATTCAACCTACCGCCGAAAATTCTTGGTCGCCTCTAAAGCCTCTACAACACGCCACGCAGGAAGGGTGCCTAGGCGACATCAGATAATGATCTGATAGCGTCTCTGGGCTTTCGAAATACGCTGTACAAAGCGCGCAAAATAGATTTTCGTGGGTAGAGACCAGGTGCTACACCGGTGTTGAGTAACGAATGAACAGGCAGTGGCGTTTTCATCGGTGACGTACCTCTTTGTAAGATTCGCTATCTTTAAACCCGCAATTGCATACCAGGCACGACGGGTGCATATCAGACGCTAGATAATGCGCATCCAGTTCATCTAGGTAAAGGGTTATAGGGCTACAGGGACAGGATACAAGCGCGTGTTGCATCCCATAATGCTGAAAATGGTTGAGAACGACGTCATATATCGCTAAACACCACCCGTACCTCTTCCATAAGACGCTTGTTTTTGAACCCCTTTCCGCACCGGTTACAGTTCGGATGCTCAGATGAACCTCTGTAATGATCCTCCAGGGATGATTGAGATCGGAAAGTCCTATTACACTTCATGCAATCAAACGTGGGCGGGTGCCTAGCCGCCATGTGCTGTGAGAGTAGAAGAAAAAGGGCTTGACGTCGTGTTACATCCCTATGACGATCTCAATAACGTACCGCTTCGTACGCCTTCTCGTTAACAAAGTGGCGATTGCAAGGGGTGCAGAGCGGATGAGCGCTCGACGACTTGAGATGCTGTCTCAATGCGTCTTCGTTGACAAACGCTCTGTTATTGCAGTGGATGCAGACGGGCATGGTTAGAGGGATCTATGGCACACTTGCCGATGGGCAAGCGGCTGTTATGTGCTGGGGTTAAGGTGGCCATGAGGCTTGCTCGTGTTAAAATAAGCGCCTACAACGTGCGAATCGATGTTAGAATGCCGCAACAAGGAATAGAGATTTCCGACTTGTTAAGAATGCAGGTTGAAACATTTGTAACGTACAGCTTCGCTGGCTTTTCGGCCAGGACGCTTGCCAATCAGGACATTTTCCGGCAATCTACTATCGGCAAAACCGACTAATGTGAGAAGCCTCGTGTTCGCCGTTCCCACATGTCCTAGTCATTTGAATTATTTGTGATTGAACCTGCGGTTATCACACACGGGGCGATGTACTGGTGATGTTGATAACCCCCTGTCTTATCAAATTTGATACCGATTATCACCAACCTAATATTCCGAGTTGTATCAAATATGTGCCTATGATAGCCGACATTAGTCGTAGTAGAATCGATATGCATCTCGCCATGCTTTCTTGGCCTCCGTATCGATAACATCCTCAGCCAATCTCAGCGATCATTTTTATTAAAGCAACGTGATCTTACCCCATGACAAGGAATTATCCTCTTGAAATCCCACGCATCGACCGCCTTCACGTCTCGTTTCATGGCTCTGGATGGAAGGTTGATTGACTTTGTGAGATTCAAATTCATTGCTCTTACTCTTTGTCCACACCCAACCTCCACGTAAACCGCGAGTGCAGCCATGATGACGGTCCAAAGGAAAAAACGCCAATTCCCCACGGCGCATTGACTTTCGAGTACTATAGCGATGATGTGAAGATCACTGGGAGATGGTGACTGAAAAACCAACGTACTTGCTCGTTGGCGGGTAAATTGAACAACAAATCGGCTTCTATCAAAGATTTCGAAGCAACATGGAAGAACGCGACATCCTTGTTACGAAACCCAGAGAAATAACTGGGAATATCAAATTCAGACACGATCCATTCAAAGGAAACGCCGACGTTCTCACCGATGCTTGATCTGATCGAAATTAAGAAAGTCAGTTGCCGTGCGGACATTCTGAACCTCACTTCGTTCTCGAAACCATATTTTGTGTCGGGAGGATCTGCACCCCAAGCTAAACACAATTTAGTCAATCCATGCACCTTCGGCTGTAGCTCAGAAAGGTTACCTCCGTCAATCTACGCACTCAGGAACATTCTGTGAACGGAGTCTGCCCCAATGATGTATCTAAATTCCTGCATGAGAAAATGCCCAGACAGAGAATCTCATTCACCCACCGAACTGGTCCCAGTTGGTCTAATTTCTCTCTAGTTTCTCCATTCAATGGTGTTGAAGCAAGAACCCATACCCCGCCATCCTTCATTTTGATCGCCGTGGAGCGTCCTCCGACATGAATTCCATAGCGAGAAAAGGGCCTACGCGCTCCGTCAGAAAGCTGCGGGCAATGTGCTGTCAGACCGAGCACCTTGAGAACGTCCACACGTTCTGGGAAACCTGCAAACCAAATTGGTGAATAGGTGTATAACGCCGGTTCGGAAAGCTCACTTCTCGTATAACAGTGTCAGACATCATGTTCGAATCTGCGCTGGTCACTGCTTTAGAATGGCGAGTTCAGGACGGTGAATGGTTACCAGTTACCCTTGATGTCCATCAATGTCGTCATATTAGTAAGCGGTGCATGAGCGCAAAAATAAAAGTCCGGTAACGTCAAGCCATGTCTCGCGAAATTGCTTCATATCCTCTTATTAGCATCCACCACAATTGAAACCTCGTAATTACACCAGCACAGTATCCATTAATTAGTACATAATATTCGGATTTACATGTATACCAGAGAACAAACGTAATAAACATCCGAGCTGCAATACACGAGTCAGGTAATATAACAACAACTGCTGGACGATACCATACCGAATACCACTAAAACTTCCCTCAACAAGTCTCGTTTTGACGTTCCAGCGACGGTCGGCGTCCAACCCTCTTCTCTCCCAGGACGCCTAAGACGCAATATCTCAGCATCGGTACAATAGTCCGATAAAGCCATACGTACCAATACATAGGCCCAAACAGCTCTTTGATCAATTCTTCCCCCTTGGCTCTAAACCCTTCATCCGCGATCCTCTTGGCGTACAATAAAAGCGCTTGCTTATACTCCTGTGAACTGTCTAGCAGCCGCGCCGCATGCAGCTTGGTCTCCAAATGACCAAGCGTCAGCGCCGCGTTCCACCATTCCGGTCTTTTCCTATCGGCAGGAATTTCATCTGGAGGAGGTGACCCATTGACGCTGCCTTCAACCATGGACATGACTCCCCGATTCGTTGTAGTGTTCGTCGCCCGCTGACGGCCGTGCCATGCATCCGAGTCGGCCCACCATCGTTCGCTGATTTTGACCCACGTTGAAAGTGACGAGTCATAAGAATAGGCTATACCATTGGATGCATTGATTATGGGGGCGCCGTTGGGCCGAACTGAGGCGGAGGTGATGGTGT
>WNGI01007393.1_pt1 | contig 10060 bp, 11 predicted proteins | sample 5400621 | NCBI WGS metagenome assembly WNGI01 (sample SAMN13153374, study PRJNA577476) | soil metagenome | isolation source: 20 cm soil or saprolite under Garry oak tree replicate 1 | place: USA:California | collected 2016-06-15 | reverse complement strand
CGTCCGCTGCGGACGCGGTTTGATCCTCGCCGATGCGGCAAGCACCGACGTGGATGCCGTGTGCGGCGCGCAAGCCAACGCCAGACACGCTCTGTATCTGGACGCCACCGGCAGGCCGATCGTGGACAACACCGATCGCGTAATTGCCGACCCGAATCCGAAGTACACCATGTCGTACAAGACCGGAATTACGCTGTGGAACAAGCTGCGCGTTTCGGGCCTGCTGGATGTACGGCGCGGCGGTCAGGTCTGGGATCAGACCCGCAGCGTACTGAGCAACTTCGGTACGTCAGATGCCACGTTGATCAGAAACCAGCAGGGTCAGTTCGGGAAAAATTTCCTTACTGACGTCTATCCGTACGTCGCTGGGCCCGGTGTGGGCGTAGTCGCGTTCCACACCCTTCGGGAGTGGCAGGCCTGGTTCACTGGTGACGGTGGCGGGTTTGGCCCCGTTGGCGCCCAGGCTGTCGAGGACGGCAGCTATACCAAGCTTCGAGAACTGTCCGTGAGCTACACGTTCGACCAGCTGTGGGTGAAGTCGGCCACCGGGTTTTCAACCGTCGATCTCAGGCTTGGCGGACGCAACCTCAAGACGTGGACGCGCTACAAGGGATACGACCCCGAGGTGAACCTGGGTGGTGCGGAGTATCTGACGCAGGGGATCGACTACTTCATCAATCCGCCGGTCCGCTCGTTCGTTCTTTCGCTCAGCTTCAACCGCTAACGCCCAGGAGAAATCAGAGTGCTATACCACATAAAAAAGTTGAGTGCTGCCGCAGCGCTTGCTGGTGTTATCAGCGCGACGGCCTGCCACATCGACTCTCTGACGGGTGGAGAGTTGAGCACCGATCCAAACAACCCGGTGACAGCCACGAACACGCAGGTCTTTGTCGGCATCCAGTCGTCGTTGTGGAGCCTGTGGGGATCGGAGCCCTCGCGTGCCGCTGGCCTGTTCACGCAACAGCTGTCCGGTCTGGCGCGGCAATACGCAGCGCTGGCCAACAATTACGCCATCACGACAAATGAGACGAACGGAATTCAACGTGGACTGTACGTCTCAGGTGGGCTCGTCGACATTAAACGGCTCGAGGAGGGTTCTCTCGCGGCCAAAGACACGACTTTTCTGGGAATCGCGCGAGTACTGGAAGGTGGATTCATGGGCACCGGCGCCGATCTCTTTGGAAATCTTGTCTACAAGGAAGCGATAACCGGGAATCTCACACCGAAGCTGGATGATCAGCTCGCGGTCTACGATTCAGTGCAGACGGTATTGTCGGCGGCGGTCGCGAACCTTTCGGTACCAACGAGCTCCAACAACATCGGCCCCGGAGGCGGCGATCTCGTCTACGGAGGAGATGCGGCGAAATGGCTGGCTCTCGCTCACACGCTGAAAGCCCGCTTCTATCTGAATACCGCCGAAGTGAGGCCGACTGCTTATGCTCAGGCGCTCGCCGAGGCAAGGCTCGGTATCAGAGCTGAATCCGGTACGTATTCCGGGGCGTTCACCGCTTCGCCGGGCGAGCAGAATTTCTGGTACCAGTTCGATATCGTGCAGCGGGCTGGTGACATGGGTCCGGGATTATTCCTGGACAATCTGCTCAAGTCACGGAACGATCCGAGACGGACCGACTACTTCCAGCACAACGCGGCGGACCAGCCCATCGATCTGAGCGTTGCCCGCCTCGCGCCGGACTATCCACAACCCTATGTGACTTACGACGAGAACACTCTCATTTGGGCCGAGGCGGCCTATCGGACGGGCGACCAGGCGACCGCGCTCGCAAAGTTGAACGAGGAGCGCGCTAATCACGGGCTCTCGCCTGAAGCAGTAGCGGGAGCAGCGTTGCTGAACGAGATCCTGACCGAGAAGTACATCGCTGACTTCCAGTTGGGCGCACAGGTCTGGCGCGATTACACCCGCACGTGCACGCCTAACCTGACTCCGTCTGCCGCCGCGGCGAGCTCGCCGAGTGGAGGGAAGATTCCCGGCCGGTTGATTTACGACATCAGCGAGCTGAACACTGATCCGAACTACCCGGACGATTCGTCGATTTTCTGGAACCCCGACGATCCGCCGAATGCAAGCTCGGATGGGACGGCGGCAGCGTGCCTGGGACGGTAAGAGCCCTGGTGCTGTTGCTGCCGTGCCTTGCGTGTCAGAGGTACGTGCCGGCGGATCTCACTCCGCCGGCACGCGGAAGCGAAGTGCGCGTCAGCCTCAACGCTGACGCCGCGTCGAATTCATTCGAGCGGATCGGGTCACGAGTCTCGCAGGCCGAAGGCAGGTTGCTCGGCTCTACTGATTCGACTTTGGCGCTCAGCGTAACCGGCGTCACGCGAGCAAACGGACTCGAAGATGTGTGGAACGGCGACACTGTCGTATTTCACCGGTTCCAGATCGCGACGGTCGAACGGAGGCAAGTCTCGCGATCACGCACATTGCTCTCGCTCGGCGCTCTCGTGGTTGGAGGAATCGTCGCGCACGCCGGACTCAGAGGAGGAGATGCCCCTGTGATCGGTCACCCTACACCCGGGGACGGCAAGTAAGTCGCAGCAGGGACGGGATGGTTGCAAGAAAAACGCGGTCTCTACTCGTTGTGCCTTCAGTCGATTCGCTGTGGCTGCTGGAAGCCCCTCAACGATTAGAGGCCGCGTTTTTATGACGGCATCATGAAATCTTTATGACACCGAAGTCAAAATGGGTTGCTGGAAATGTCTGGGATTCGTCCTTGAAGTATGGCATGGACATCAACCCTCTCACTCCGCCGGGTGGGCTTGTCGGCGGCACTGATCGCTCTTTCCCCCGCTATCGGCGTTGCTCAAGCCGCCGTCCCGCACCTGGGGCCAAACGCTCCCAAGGATTCGCCGGTGCAGACGACGCAGCAGTGCGTCTGGGTGGCGATGGATCGGGCGATGCAGCCCTACATCGCGCAGGCCCGAGCGACCTGGCCGCAGGCACGACGCCGCTATCTTGCCGGCCTCCCGCCACGTCACACGTTTTTCGTCACTGCGCTCCTCGTCGATGAGCAGAGTCGTCGCGAGCAGGTTTTCATTGCCGTCGACGGCATTCGTCAGGGAATCATCAGCGGGAAAATCTGGAACCGGGTCGACGTCGTCCACGGCTATCAACTGGGCGACTACTATTCGTTCCCGGAGTCGGACCTCCGCGACTGGCTGATCGCCAAGCCCGACGGGACGGAAGAAGGGAACTTCGTCGGCAAATTCCTCGACGGTTACGAGCCCCCGCGCACCTGTATCACCAATACGGTCGGCGACTGAAACTTGTAGTTCGCCCGCGATTAATCCGGTGAACCCCTGATTCTGGGGGCCGGGCAAAAGCAATTGGCGAAAATCTTGCCATATATGCCAGTCCAAACCTTCGTGGGCTGGTATGCACCCAGTTTACAGGATAGACGTCGCACGCAAGCTGGTGACGCTGTACTGGAACGAGTTTCCAACGATAGCGCGTGTTCGAGAGGTTGTCGAAGAAGCAATCGCCGACCCGGAATTCCATCCGGGTATGAACTTTCTTTGGGATCGCAAACCGGGCGATCCCAACACCGCCACGATCGATTACCTGCGTGAGGCCGTCTACTATCTGCAGGTGATGGCCGAGGACATCGGGCCACATGCGTGGGCAATCGTGACCCACAATCCGGCGGATTACGGAAAGGGAAGAATGCTGGAGGCGATGTCGGACCAGGGGAAGGTCACGATCCGCGCCTTTCCGAGCAGGGGAGACGCGGAAGAGTGGCTGCGCAATCCCGTTCGTTACGATGCGCAGATCGTGCACTTTCCAGCGCGGAATCCGACGCTGATGCATCCGGAAGCGTTCTAGCCGCCGACACTGATTCAGCGCGTCAGGTCCAGCTCCCAGTTCTGGCCGACGAGATTCTTGCCGAAGCTGTGATGCCGCTCTTCCTTCACCAGCCAGAATCCTTTGCGCTCATAAATCCGTCGTGCGGAGTCGAGAACGCTGTTGGTCCAGAGCATCATCTTGCGATAGCCTGCCCGCCTGGCGAACTCGACACACTCGTCGACGAGCCGCGTGCCGATGCCGAGGCCGCGTGTGGTTGGCTCTACATATAGCAGTCGCAACTGGGCGATCGTTGCCGATTTGCGGACGCAAAAGATCGAGCCCACGACCTCTCCATCCCGCTCGGCGATCCAGGCCCGCTCCCATTTGGCGTCGAAGTTCTGAACGAACTGGGCGAGGATCTCGGCACACAGCGCTTCGAAACGCTCGTCCCAGCCGTACTCCTCGTAATAGATGATTCCCTGACGGTGGGTGACCCAACCGATGTCGCCGGGCCGGAGCGGACGAATGCTGTACGGCGTGCGATTCTCCGCCGGCGCATCGAGGATTCGCTCGATCCGGTGCATCGATCCAATCAGCTGGGTGCGATGGTGCGAGGCGACCGGCTTGAGGATTCCGGCGAGCACGTCACGCTGCCGGGTCTCGAGCGCCTCGAACGCTTTCCGGCCGGCGGGTGAGAGGCTGAGCGGTTTTTGTCGTCCGTCCGCGGCGGACGCCGCCTTCGCGAGCAACCCGCGTCGCTCGAATCCCCGCAGCATGCGACTCAGGTAACCGGCATCGATGCCCAGCGTCTGAATGATCACCGACGCAGTGCTGTTCTTCCTGTAGTAGACTTCCATCAGCACGCGACCCTCGGCGAGGGAAAAGGGCGAATCGAGGTAACCGCGGTTCAAGACGCCGATCAATCGAGTGTAGAACCGGTTGAACTCGCGCACCGATTCGATCTGATGGCGGGTCTGCTCGCCTATCTCCGGGATGCCGCGGCTGGCAACGGGCATATCTCAGTTTGGGCGAGATAGTTGACTTTGTCAAGTAACGAGGCGATGAGGGACGAGGGGGTAAGGACGGAGAGGGGCGAGTAAAGCGCGGCGAGGGTCGAGGGGTAAAGCTGCGGACACAAAAAAACGCGCTCTTTCGAGCGCGTCTCTTTCTTTTCTCGTCCCTCGCCCCTCGTCCCCCGCCCCTCTACGGCAACACGAACTGTACGCTCGTCTCGACCGGAAAGTTGTTGCTCCTGAGAATGGCGACGGCGGTGAACGATCCGTGCTGGCCCTTCGAGCTCCAGCTCTCCTCGTAGATCGTGTCTTCCTTGCCCTTCAACGTCTCGCTCCGCATCGCCGAGGTGAACATGCGCCCCTTGCTCCAGCGCCAGATCTCCTTGCCGGTGAAATCCTTCACCACGAAATCGTGCGTCTGTCCGTCGGGGAATTGCAGCTCGAGCATCTTGGTGGTGTTGTTCTTCACGTTGAGAGTGAAGCGAAGCTTGTCGGCTTCGTCGTTCGGCCTGGTGACGTCGAACGTGGTGACGATCGGCGCACTCATTTCCGCATTGCGATGCTTTGCGGTGGCAATCGATTTTTCGTTGTGGGAAAAAGAGGGAGCCGCGGCGAAGGCGACTGAGGCTGCACAGAGCAGCGGGAGAATGAGGCGGTTATCCAAGGTAGTGAACGCGGTGAATCATTATGGGCGGGCGGGCCAGTCTCACATATTCGAGAAGCCCAACTTATCGACACTAAGACGAGCGGTCAACACCGAAGTCACGAACTAACTTCGCATGAATCTTGGACTTGCATGAGCTAGAAATTTTCGGCGTCTCTTCGGAATCGAGTCATCCGTTCGCTTGTGAAAATCTTCACAAGCGGTTAATTTCATCGCGGAATGGATGACGAAAAGCGGTCCCAGCCGAGTCCCGGACAGGGTCTCTCCGGCGCCGATTTCGCCGGCTTGGGAGTGCAGTTCGCGGTCGCTATCGTCGCCTTCCTCTTCGCTGGACAATGGCTCGATAACCGACTGGGCACCAATGGGTTGTTCACCATAGTCGGCGTCTTCGTCGGGGCCGCCGCAGCGTTCTACAACATGTACCGCAAGATCAGCGCGGCGCAGAAGCGGGACGACGAAGAGAGGAAGGCGAAGCGGCAGGGAAACGGCGCGAGCGGGACGACTGAGAGATGAGGGAGAAGCGCGCGATCAGCTTCTTTGCCGGAGTCTCGGCTGCTCTGATAATCGTTGCGACAATCATTCTGAGGACGTACTACCGGACGGTCGACCAGCACGACGCGATGCTCCTTTCAGCTGGACTGGCTTTCGCAGTACAACTCGGCTCCTATGCGCTGCTGAGACCGGCGCGACCAGGACACGGAGTGCCTGGAGAGCTGCTGCTGCGTTGGGGGGTCGGTGCGGTCCTGAGGTTCCTGGTGCTGGTGCTGTACGCGCCGCTAGCGAGGATTCTGAATATCTCGCTCGAAGCGGCGCTGGTGAGCCTGGTGACGTTTTTCTTTCTGACGATGATGGCCGAACCGCTGCTGCTCGAATATGATCGCTGACCAAAAAGACTTCATTACTCCGCACATCACCGACGGGCACACGATTGACTACCCGTGCCTGACGGACGCACCCCACTGGTATCAGCGCATCATTCCCCAGGCATGTGAATACGAGCTGCCGCGCTGGGACCCGATCCACATTGGGCGCTTTGCGCTCGACATTTCGCCGACCCGGCACGTCGTCGCGCTCTGGGTTGCTGCGCTGCTTTGCATACTGACGACGCTCCTGGCGCTCCGCGCCCACAATCGTCGCACGAGCCAGGGGAGAGCGCCCAGCGGACTGGGGAACGGACTCGAGGCCTTGGTTCTGTACCTTAGAAACGAGGTCGTGCTCCCCAACGTGGGCCCGCACGGCAACGCCTACGTGCCTTACCTGCTGACGCTCTTTTTCTTCATTCTCTTCGCGAACTTGCTCGGGCTCATTCCCTACGGCGCGACGGCGACGGGCAACATATCCGTCACCGCGACGCTTGCAGTCGTCACGTTCTTTGTGATCGAGGGCGCGGGCATCAAGTCGCAGGGCCGAGCGTACATCAACACCATCGTGTTCTGGCCGCACGACATGTCGCTGGGCATGAAGCTGTTTATCTCGCCGATTCTGACTCCGATCGAGATCATCGGAAAGTTTACCAAGCCGTTCGCGCTGGCGATCCGTCTTTTCGCCAACATGATCTCCGGTCACGTCGTTTTGCTGGCGTTGATCAGCCTCATCTTCACGTTTGCAAGCTGGATTCTGGTGCCGGTGCCGATCGCCATCGCGCTTGGCATCTCGATGCTCGAATTGTTCGTTGCGTTTTTGCAGGCGTTCATCTTCACGCTGCTGTCCAGTGTGTTCATTGGACTGATGCGCGAGGGTGCGCACTGACGCGGAGCATGCTCAACTCCGTGTAGGTATCCGGCTGAGCGGGCCGGAGAATTCCGTTGGGACTCGTTCCCGCTGACGGATGGCGATCGCAGGATCGCGAGCATGACATATCACGATTGTCGAAAGGGGTAAGAAAATGGTCTCGATCTTTCCGATGTTGCAGGCGGCAACGCAGGCGCTTCAGCCAGGTACGTTCAACGCTCCCTACTCGGGAGCCTGGGCAATGCTCGGCGCGGGAATCGGCGCGGGTCTCGCCGTAATTGGCGCCGGCATCGGTATCGGACGTTTGGCAGGGCAGGCGATGGATGGAATGGCGCGGCAGCCGGAGATGGCGGGTCGCATTCAGACTGGCGCGATCATCTTCGCGGCGCTCGTCGAGGGAGTCGCGTTGTTCGCTGTCGTCATCGCGTTCCTGATCCAGCTCAAGTTCAAGTTCTAGGAATACGGTTCGGATCGCGGCGTCAACCGTCGCCGCGATCCAGCCGGGCCTCGGCACGACTAACTCCGCGGACACCGTCCGCATCACACGACGACATATGACGCTCTTCATTCTCGCACTTCTCCAGCACGTCGCGGTCGCTCCCGAAGAATCCGGCGAATCCGGCAATCTTCTCTCGCCGAGTGGCGGGCTGGTATTCTGGACGCTCGTTACCTTCGTCATCCTGCTCATCATCCTCGGCAGGTTCGTCTTCCCCAAGATCACCGCCGCCGTCGAAGCGCGTGAGAAAGCGCTGGAAGAGGCGATTGAAATGGCGAAGCGCGATCGTGAGGCTGCCGCCAAGGCGCTGGCCGAACAGCAGCAGCAGATCGAAGCAGCGCGAAACGAGGCTCAGAAGATCATCGCTGAAAGCAGACAGGTCGGCGAGAAGGTTCGCACGCAGATGATCGAGGAGACGCACCAGCAGCAGCAGCAAATGCTCGAGCGCGCGCGCCGCGAGATCCAGCAGGAAAAGGAGCGCGCGATCGACGAGATGCGGCGAGAGGCGGTCGAGCTCGCCATCGCTGGTGCCAGCAAAGTCATCGAGAAGAATCTCGACGACGAGTCGAACCGGAAGATCGTCGAGAGCTTCCTCTCCTCGATTCCCACGGGCGGAGCGAACCGCGAATGAACGAGTCGACGATCGGCCGCAACTACGCCGAGGCGCTGCTGGCGCTGGCGCGTAAGAGCGGGGACGTCGAGGAATGGGGCAAGCTGCTCGACGCCATCGCCACGGCGATGCGCGAGGATCAGACCCTGAAAACGTTTCTAGAATCGCCCAAGATCGCCGCCGCGCAAAAGAACGCGATCATCGAGCGCGCGTTGGGACGCAAGGCTCCCAAGTTTTTCGTGCGCTACATCGAGACGGTGATCCAGAAGCGTCGCCAAATGCTCATCCCCGCCATCGCAGTCGAGTACCAGGCCCTGATCGACGAATCAGAGAATCGTCTCCACGCCAACGTCACCGTCGCTCGCGAGCCAACGGGGCCCGAAAAGGACGCGTTGGCTCGCCAGCTCACCAGACTCTTCGGCAAGCGTGTGGTGCCGCATATCAGTCAGAACCCGGCGATCCTCGGCGGTCTGATCGTAAAGGTCGGCGATACGGTGATGGACGGCTCCGTTCGGAAGCGTCTTTCGACGCTCAAACAAAGGATGCTGGCGGCGCGGCGTTTTTAGCGGTCGGAACTCAGCACAAAGGACCGGTCGGGCGTAGTTATTGAAGGGCCGCTGTTTGGTGCGGCCCTTTCGTTTTCAACCGATTCCCGTACTCGGTCATATGTCGTTGAATACCAAGTCGCCGATGAGAATGCTCTCGGCAGCTGCTCTGGCATTGCTTGCTGTCACAGGGCCGCGGCTGGGGGCACAGGTCGTCAAACCTGGCCTGCAGCCAGGCCTCACCCGAGCTCCCGACAGCGCCCGCAAGATTTCGCTGGACGAAGCGGTGCGCATGGCACAACAGAACTCGCCGGACGCAATCCAGGCGGAGGGGACAGAGAGAACGAGCAAAGCCGCGCGCACGGCGGCGATCGGAGCGATTCTTCCGAGCGCGAGTCTCAACGTGGGTCGAGTGATTCAGTTCGGAGGCGGGCAGACTCGCGTCAACCAGAACGGCGAGACGGTTTCCATCGCGGCGGCGCCGACGAACAGCACGGGCCTTTCTCTCAACATGACGCTTTTCGATGGTGGTCAGCGGCTGTATGCGCTTCGGACCGCGAACTCGAATATCGTGGAGGCCGAGGCGAACCGTGTAGCTGTCAAATTCAACGTCGCGCTACAGGTGAAGCAGCAATATTACGCGGTCCTTGCCGCGATCGAGAGCCGTGACGCTGCGGAGCTGCAGATGGCCCAGGCCACCGAGCAATTCAAGAGTTCCGTAGCAAAGGTCCGGGCCGGAGCGGCGACGCGCTCCGATTCTTTGCGCGGCGTAGTCCAGATTGGCAACGCGCAGCTCGCGCTCATTACCGCGCAGACGAATAAGGAAGCGGCGGATGCGGCGCTCACGAGGCTGGTTGGATCGGAAGTGCCCGTGACAGCCGACCCCGCCAGCGTGCAGGAGAACATGGCGGCGCTTCCGGACAGCGCGGAGCTTGCCGCGCTTGCCAAGCGCGGTCCGGCGGTGGAAGTGGCGCAGTCAAACGTCGACGCGGCCAAAGAGGCCGTCAAAGCATCGAAGGCTACGTACCTGCCCTCTCTGAGCGCGAGTTATTCGCGCACCGGCAGTGGTACCGATCCGCGCTTCGGGCTTGGCGACGGTCCTTTCGCCTACAACGGCCGCCTGTCCTTCTCGCTTTCGTATCCGGTCTTCAACAATTTCCTTCGTGAGCAGCAGGTGGTGCAGGCGAAGGTGGCCGATATCA
>WNGI01007392.1_pt1 | contig 10060 bp, 4 predicted proteins | sample 5400621 | NCBI WGS metagenome assembly WNGI01 (sample SAMN13153374, study PRJNA577476) | soil metagenome | isolation source: 20 cm soil or saprolite under Garry oak tree replicate 1 | place: USA:California | collected 2016-06-15 | reverse complement strand
AAGTCATGAGTGAATTCGACCGTGAGCACCGCGTCAAGCTCGTCGTGGACGAATGGGGCCCGTGGTACCGTCCCGGGAGCGAGGCAACGCCAGGGGACATTCTCGAGCAAACTCCCACGCTGCGGGATGCCGTGTTCAGTGGCATGACCCTCGACATTTTTAACCGGCATGCCGGCAAACTTCACATGGCCAACTGCGCGCAGCTCATCAACTGCTTGAACAGTTTGTATCTCGCTCACGAAGACCGGTTCGTGATCACGCCGGTGGGCCATGTTTTCGAAATGTACGCAGGCCATCAGGGTGGAGAATCGCGGCGAACCATTTTCTCGGCCCCTTCCGTGCAGTACGACCGGGACGGTAAACCGGCGACTTTCTGGGGACTCCAGGGTTCCGCTTCCCTCCGCGGCAAGGATTTGCTGGTCACCGTCGTGAATCCGCATACGACCCAGGCTCGCGAGACCGAAATTACCGTTAGGGGAGGCTCCGCCAGCTCCGCAACGGCAACCGCTTTAACGCATTCCGACATTCACGCGCGAAATACTTTCGACAATCGCGAAGCCCTGATTCCTCAAAAGAAGGAGAGCGTCGTCCGGAACGGGGTTGTTGTCCACACTTTTCCCGCGGCTTCGGTGACGGCACTGTCCATTCATTTGACGTGATTGGATCGTTCGCCGCTCATACGGCCAAAGTGATTTTTTCAAAGGAAGCCGCGCCTACAAGGCTTGCGCTGGCGCATCGGAAGCGGGCGCTCTCAGGTCCATCCAAGCCTCGGCGTTCGAACGAAAGAGGCGCGTAACGTCTCGCTGAATGTCACCGCGCGTGACGCCCCGGCCGTCCTCCGACAACAGACGGTAGGTGTCAGAGAGGACGCGCGCCAGCGTTCTGCGCGTGTTGTTCCATTTGTAGATGACTTGCTCGAGCACACGGGCATCGGAATGCTGCGGAATGAAACTTGTTCCCAGCATCTCGATGCGTTCGCGAGTGATCTCCTCCACAATCGAAGGATTGTTCATGAACCACCAGCAGCCGAACGGCATCAAGTTGCTGAACTTCCGCGCGTAAACGCAAAGTTCGTGCTGGTTCTCCCGGCTGAGCACGCTCACCAGAAAGCGATTCGCTGGAAACTCGCGGCACAAATTTTCCAGCGCCCGCAGGTCCGCTCTGCCTACGGCGTCGCCCGCCAAACGCAGCGATGGATTGACCTGCTTGCGCACTCCAATCATGAGCGAGAGCGGCAGATTCAATTCGCGGCAAGCAGGCAGCACCGCTTCTTTCAGCAATCGATTGCCGGTAGTTTCCTTGGGAAATTCGAAAGTGTCCGGCAGCGAGACCGCCATGTAGACGGGTTGCATGCGTTTGTACCAGTCCGCCAAGAACCGGCGCACTTCCGCCGCGGACTTTCCCGATGCCTGCTCGTCAACCCGGTAGCCTTGTCCGGCCAACACCTGCCAGTGCGCAGGCCAGTTGCACAGAATTCGATCCAGCCGCAACACCGCGCGAAATTGCCGGTGCCTCGCGACCCCCTTCAACCAGACTGCCGCTTCCTCCGGATCGAGTGGATCATTCGTCATCACCACCGTGCTCACGCCCGCCAACTGCAACACTTTGCGAATGTGCGCTTCGATGGTTTGCGCTTTGAAGAAGGACCTTGCCTCCACCAGGTCCGGACGATCGGTAGGCAGGTGGAAAGCCTTGAGCACGGCGACTACCCCGCGCGTGGCTTCCGAGACGGGAGTATTTTCGACGAACAGCGTCCGCCAAATGGCGTCGGCTTGGTCGCGCTTGGAGAGCGACCAGTACGCCTCGGGCTTGGTGTCGGAAGAGCGGAAGAATTCAGCTTCGAGATAATGATAGGTCAGTAGTTCGTCGATGCCCCACAACCCAAGCTTGCCGAATGCGGGAGCAAACAGGTGCGTGTGAATGTCGATAAATTGCGTGGTCGCGAGTACATCCTGCACAGTCGAGGAAATCTGCGCTTCTGTGAGGAGATCGCCATCGCGAGAGACCGGAGTCTGGCCCGTTGATTTGAGAAATGCGGTTGTCATGCTTTGCACCCACTCTTGCTGCTCTTACCTCAAGATGTTCGGCCGTGCGCGCGGCTCGTGTGCCGCGGGCGGGCGCCATATATTAGGTTGGTATGATGCCTCGACTTGCGATTCGATTAGTTGTCCCGTCGGGGTCATGAATTCCAGAGATTACAAACCGTTCGCCGGGCTGTCAAATTGTAAGAGCTGAAGATAATATTCAGCGGAACTTAACGAATGTCAACGCATCCTTCCAGCGGACTGATAGTCCACCAGCGCAGGAGTATACGTGACAGGCTTCAGGTGAATATCCTTCCTTAGGGGCGGGGCGCGTTTCTCAGCTCAGGCGCAATGTCGTACGCCTTCTCGAACTCTGCGCGAGACTCCCCCTCTTTTCCTTCCTGATGGAGGGCCAATGCAAGATTGTAGTGCGCTTCCGCATAGCGCGGCTTGAGGCGCACAGCCTCGATAAATTCCGTCTGCGCCATGTGGACGTCGCCCGCCTGCAACAGCACCAGTCCGAGATTGTTGTGAGCTTCCGCGAAATTCGGATCGCGGCGCACGAGTTCACGGAAGACATTGGCTGCGCCAGCGGCATCATTCTCCTGGCTGAGGACCAATCCCAATTGTATGCGGGCGTCATTGTACTTGGGATCGAGACTGATGGCTTCATTCAGCTCGCGAGCGGCTTCCTCTAGATGCCCCAATTGCGCCAGCGCGAGGCCCAGGTTGTAATGTGCCTCCGCCAGATCAGGATCGGACATCACCGCATGCCGGAACTCCTCGAGCGCGCGTTTGCTATCGTTCTGGCGCCAATAGAGGAGTCCGAGGCTTGCGTGGGCCTGCGCGTAGTCCGGTTTCAGCTCGAGCGCTTTCTCATAGGCCGCCAAGGCTCGTGCCGCGTCTTGTTTGCGCTGCCACGTTACGCCCAGATAATAATGGCCGGTCGGCAGCTCGGGACTTTGCTCGATGGCCTTCTGAAAAAGTGCCAGCGCATCCTCGAGCTTCTGCTGCTTCAGCGCTTCCACGCCCTGGAGGATCAGATATTTTGACTGCGCCAAGCGCGCCCGGAACTCTTGCAGTGCGTTCAGGTCATCCAGCTCCTTTTGCGCGGCGCTGGTCTCGCCTTGAGCACGCAAAGCGATACCCAGGCTGTAGTGCGCCTTTTCAAAGTCCGGCTTCAGCTCTATCGCTCGCCGGAAGGCCGCGATTGCGCCGGTTGTGTCGCCGCCGGATTTGAGCTCCATGCCCAGGTTATATTGCGCCTCTGGATCTTTGGGATCGATTTCGACGGCTTTGCGGAACTGGGCGAGGGCTCCAAGGTGATCGCCCTGACGGCGTAGTGTAACTCCCAGCAGCGAGTGCGCCGGCGCATAATGGGGATTAAGACGGAGGGCGCGGCGGAACTCGGCTGCGGCGGCTGCCAAATTGCCGAGCTGTCCTTCGGCCAACCCCAACTCCAAATGCATCTCGGCAGAGGGCTTCGATTGCAGCGCCCGCCGTAGCTCGCGCTCAGCGGCCGAAGGATCGTTCTGCTGCAAATAAATGCGTGCCAAGAGACGGCGTGCTGCGGCGTTCGCGGGATCGAGAGCGATCGCCGTGCGTAATTCCTTATACGCGGCGCTCAAATCGTGCAGATCAAACCAGGTCGCACCCAGCCCGTAGTGCGCCTCGGCCCACTTCGGTTTGAGCCGCAGCGTGGCTTCGAACTCTTCAACGGCCTGCTTGGCGTCGCCCTTATACTTGAGCGCGAGAGCCAGGTTGTAATGGGTAAGCGAGTCCTTGGGTTCGAGTTCCAAAGCCCTCCGGTAAGAGGCAATGGCCTCGTCCCACGATTTGGAACGCGCTAATTCGGTAGCCTGCTGGCGAAAGCTCTCGGCCGTTTGGGCACAGGAAAGGTCCGACAGACCAAGACTGAGAACCAGGACAGATAACATCTTCAGGAGCCCGCCAAAATCGAACAAAGAATCCGTCGGACTGCGTTTCATCGGAACAGCCTAGCACGCGCGCGGAAGTCAGGCGAGGCTCCAAGGCAACGCACTATCGGATGGCTCGTCTGGTTTGCGCTGCTACCAGTAGAATTTCGCGCTGACCTGCCCAATACGCGGATCGCGTGCCTGGGTGACGACTCCGAAGCCCCCCGTGTTGTTGATGTCTCCGGAAGGATTCTTAAATTGCGCGTGGTTAAAAATGTTGAAAAATTCGAAACGGAGATCGAAGGCGAAATTCTCCTTAATTGTGGTCCGCTTCAATATTCCGAAATCGGAGTTGTTGAAGCCAGGGCCGTGAAAGAAGCGGCGGTTGGCGGTGCCAAAAGTTCCCAGAGTTGTGTTGGGAGCAAATGCGCTGGGGAGGAAGTAGCATCCATAGCCAGTTGTGCTCGGATTTTGGGGATCGTAAGAGGGGCAAGTTGTATTCTGCTTTCGCGGGTCCCACTTGACAACCGGCCCCACGCGATCCGGCATGTCAGTGGCGGAGTTCCCTGCCAACGAGATATCATCGCTGCCCTGGTTCAACTGGATGGGGAAGCCGGTCGAGAACCGCGTGATCCCCTGAATCTGCCAGCCTCGGGTCAAGCGCTTGGGCGCTCTGCCGAAAGCCCGGTCGAACGGAATGGCCCAAATGTAACTGACGACAAAATTGTGAGTGATGTCGCTTGAGGAAAGCCCTCGGCTCAACTTGGGATCTTGGAAATTCACCAGGTCGTTAAACGCCGAAGAATCGTCCAGGCCTCTGGCAAACGTATAGGCCCCCAGGAATGTGAAATCGTTGGCCTTGCGCTCGACCGTGATTTGGGCAGCGTTGTAGATCGAATTGGCGCTCGTAAGGGTATTGGTGTTGGAGGAGCCGAAACACACCTGCGCTCCACCGGGGCAGAAGTTTGGATTTAAGATCGTCTGCCTGGTGCTGTAAACGCATCCCGGGAGTGGTGTTGGACTCAACGTCGTGCAAGGGTTGGCAGGATTGCCAATCTGGAAGACGTCGTTCTCGTTGCCGGGACCACAGCCAGTCGTTCCCGCAGTGATGTCGGTCGCATTTTCTGCATTCAGTTGCATGCACAAAGCGGCGGAGCCAGGGTTCGCGTCCTTCTGTGTGATAAGGCGGTGCCCCTCGGTTCCAACGTAAGCCACCGTGAGCACCGTTGACTTGCTTAGCTCGCGCTGGATTGAGAGATTGAAGTGCTCCGCGTAGGGCAGCTTATTGTGAATGTCGTAGCCCGGGAAAAAGTTGAAGGGCTCGTAAACCGAAAAGTCCAGTGTCTGGTTCGATGGAGCGCCTGGAACCGGCGCAGTAAAGGGGAAACGCTGGTTCAAGGAGGCCCCCGTGGCTCGAATGCGGAACGGTTCGTCAAACATGACCGATACGGGCGAGGTCCAATAGAGGCCGAACGGCGCATCCGCCACCTCGTAAAACAGGTTCAGGTCCTCGACCGAGGTGTAGTACAGACCGTAGGACGCCCGGATGCTGGATTTGCCCGGGCCGCCAAATATTTTGCCCAGTATGCCGTCGGAAAATCCCGGCGAATACGCCAAACCGAGCCGCGGGCCGAAGTTGTTGTATTTCGTCTGGGCGAGGGTCTTGGGAATGCCGGGGTCGCCTGGAAATACCAAGCCTGTGGGAGAAAGCGGGAAAGTGGTTGACTGAAGCCCTGGAACGAAGGTTTGAATCTTCCCCTGCGTGTCGTACCACGGCATGCTCACTTCCCACCGCAACCCCAGGTTCAGCGTTAGATTGGATTTCACTTTCCAGGAGTCTTGGAAAAAAGCGCCGCCATAGCGTGTACGGGAATCCAGGAACTGTTCGGCGGCCTGGGTGTAAGGCTGGTCGGTAGTGGAGGTCGCGCCGAGCAGGTAGTCCGCAAAATCGGCTCCCGTTACCGTGCCATCAAAGGTGAACCCGCCATTCGGGTTGGCAAAGTTACGTTCGTTCACTTGTAGATAGCGGAACTCCCCGCCAATTTTCCAGGTATGTTTGCCCTGGCTCTTCGAGAAAACGTCACTAACCGCGTAGGTGGTATTGGGTTGGAACGTATTCAGCGTGGGTACGCCAATGTTTAAACTGAGGTTGGGAAACCTCGTCTGAGGCACATATTGTGGATATCCGGCCAGAGGCACGATGCCGAGAGTGCTGGCGCCGGTAATAAACCCAAGGTCAGAAAGGTTGGCGAAACTCCCAGCCGGATTGTTCAAGTGGAGCGCGGTACGGAATAAGCTGAAGCGCGCCTCGTTGACCGCCGTCGCTCCCAGAGTCTTGGCGTTGCTCATCACGAACGCTTGCGCCCGCGAAGGCGACACCGTTGGGAAGCCCGGCACATTGGCAAAGCCGGTCGAAAGGTCGAGGTCGCTCTGCACGTTCGAGCGGTCAAAATGGTAATACCAGGACCAGTTTCCCGTCTTCTGATTATTGAAATCGACGCGCTCGCCAATTTTGTCATCATTGGAAACGTTTCTTCCGCTGTTGTTCGAATAGTTGCTGGAATTTCCTGGAAGCGTCGGCGCCGGAATATACGGAAGAATATTGGTGGAGGGTTTTGACCAGGCCGTCTGTGGGATTGTGCCACCAGGAAAAACGCACCCTGTCACTGGATCCGTGTTTGCGCAGCCGAGAAAACTGTACGGCTCATCGTTGCCGCCCTGCGGCGCCACGGGGTAACCCAGGCGCGTCGAAAGCACCTGTGCCCAATACGAGCCGGCAGGAACACAATTCGTTGTAGTCGGGTCCTGACAGGTGCCGGTACCGGTGCCGTTCGGGGCCATGCTCGCAGGGACAAAGTTGCCTAGACGCTGGTCTGCCGTCGGTACCGTAACCTGGCCGGTTTCCGCGCCTTTCACCTCCCTCGTGCCCTGGTAATCCGAAAACCAGAAAATTTTATTCTTCCAGATCGGCCCACCCCCCGCATAGCCGAACTGATTGCGCCGCAACTCGGACTTGGACCCGAAAAAGTAATTCTTGGCATCCAGTTTGTCATTGCGCAGAAACTCGAAGGCATCTCCATGAAAGCCGTTGGTGCCGGATTTGGTGATGGCGTTGATGACGGCGCCGCTAAATTTTCCATATTCGGCGTCAAAGCTGTTGGTGATGAGGCGAAATTCCTCGATCGAGTCCAGATTCGGAACCAATCCCGCGCCGAGGTTGCGCCCTTCACTGACGTCGCCGCCATTCACCAGGAATGCGTTCGCCGTCTCGCGCTGGCCATTCACAGAGATATTGCCGGGATTCAAACCGCCCGACACCGGACGGTCCTGCTGGATCGTCTCAGCGGTGGCGGGCGCAACGCCCGCCTGCAGGCCCAGAAGATCGATGTAGCTGCGGCCGTTGAGGGGAAGAGCTAGCATCTTCTTCGAATCGATCACATCCCCTACTTGCGTGCTTTCGGTTTGCACCTGCACGGCGTTCGCGACGATTTCGACGTGCTCCTGCACGCTGCCAACGTTGAGTGTTACATCGAAGTGGAGCTGATCGTTTACTTTTACTTCGATACCAGTCTCGGTGAACGTGCGAAATCCGGGGGCGGTGGCGGTGAGCTTGTAGTTTCCGGCCGGCAGAGCCAGTATCCGGTAGGATCCGTCCGCGGCCGAAACGGTTTCCTCCTTGAAATTGGTTTGCACATTCGTGGCTACGATGCGTGCGCCCGCAACCACAGCTTGCGTACGGTCGTGCACCACACCCAGAATTGATCCGGTTACGTCCGCGCGCAGAGCAGTCGGGCTAGAAATTATTGCGAGGACAAGCAGAAGACTTGAGGCTATACGGCTATGGCGATTTTGCATGAGTCACCCCGAATGCGCGTAGCATGTCACAAGACACTGGCGGCAATCAAGCGAATCCTGCTATTTTCCCTCCGTTAATCCGATTTAAGTGGAGAGCTCCGATTCCAAGAGCCCTCTTGGAATGCTCCTGCAAGGACGGCACTTTGCTGGCAACGGACAACGGATACCGACAGCTGTACATAGAAGCAAATAGAAAATAAAAGAAAGAAAGCGAGAGTAGTTGTACTCTTTCCACTGCGCGACGTTTCTACCTGCGCGCTCCATCCATCAAATGACCTAGCCCGCCATTACAACTCGGAGAGTGTATCTTCCAAAGGTAAGAAATCGAAATAGAGAGTAGTAAAAAGAGACTCAACCCATGCGCAGTTTCTTTACATTATTTCGAACAACTTCATGTCACTGATTTCCTGTGGATGTTTCTACAGCCACTTCTCCTAGCGTTCCGCGATCTAGCCCATTCGAATCCACCAGATGCAGCGAAATCCTGCCTGCCCGGCCCGGATCGGTCACTGTGGCTGGCAACAAAACGGGATTCTTGGGGTCGACTTCCATAAGCGGTTGCGTCCCCATGGACAGGCCCCGAGCCTCGTAGAAATGGACTACCAGTTTCCCGGAGAAGAAAACTCCAAATGCACCAACAAGTCTGATCTTACCGGCGCCAGCATCCTGCACAGCGCGAAGGGGCTTGAGGATCACCCCTGCATCCGTTACTCCCTGAAAGTCCTTGTCGGCCCGTGTTGGAAACCACTCCGTGTCGAAATTATAAGACTCGCCAGGCTCGAGCCGCACCATCGGGGAGTTAAGTTCAGCCTCCATATACAAGACCGGCGGCTCTTTGTCGGGAGATCCGAAACTGGCCGTACCATCAGGATGTTGCCGCAGTTCAGGACCATTCGTCCAAAAAATGACCGAGGCCTTTCCGGGGTATTGTTTGGTGTCGTCGTACCGAAATCGCTCTACCATCGCGTAGCGGCTGTCGCCATCCACCGTAGCCAGCCAGCCGTCCTTTGAATCAAGCCATAACTCTGCTGCGAGTGGAACATAATGCACGGCGAAGAGCCCGTTTTCCCGCACCTGCGCCGCGGTATTCTCCGCAGGGCCGAATTTCACATAATACCGGTTGAGATAGCTACTCGATGAATTCGTTCTGCTGAAGGCCCAGAAATTCTGATTGTGGCGCGAAGAATCCTTTGCGTCTGCCGTATTGTACTGAGAGACCGATTGCACGGACCATTCGATCGGATGCCCGCTCGCGTTCTTTATCACTGCGTGAAAGTTGATGCGCGGCGAGTCCGCGCCGAGACTCACGGTTCTCGTAAACTGCAACCCTGTCTGGGGGTCGGCTGGCCCCGTCAAGGAAATTTCGCACCGTGGCCCTTGCGAGAGGACTTGAAACTCAAAAGGACCATCATCCAGCAAGTCGGAATTGCCTGCCCAGTGCTGCTCGTCCTGGCTTCCCTCCGGGAGCACCCACAATTTGTCGCCGCCATAGTTAAACCATTCGCTGTTGGAGGGGGGGAAGTGTTTCCCGGCATACCGGGGATTCACAAACAGAAATGGATGGCCATCGAAGATGACTTGCATCAGCCTGCCGCCGTTCTGCGGCACAAAAATTAGTTTTACCCATGGATTGGAAACCTGCTGCGCTTGCCAACCCATATAATTCGTTTGCTCAACATGGCAACTGGCCCCTGCCGTCACCCCGGGCTTCTGCTTCGCGAGAACGCCGAGGTGGACAAATGTCGCCGGATAAAGTGTAAGTACCGCCGCCAAACGCCAAAGGACCTTTGTTTTTTTCATTGGAGATCGCTACTTAGACTGATTCCTTTCCTAGCCCCGGAATGGATATTGCATCCCGCGCGCCCTGCCCTCAATCGTCTTTTGCCTCTTCGCCTGCCACCCGCACAATCCCCTTGGGAAAGAGCTCAATGCAAAACAGTTGGTAATGAAACGAAATAAATTGCTACACGTCAAGAAATTTATGATAAAACGCCAAATGCTCGGGGATTTCCAAAACTCGTTCGGTGCTCAACCCGCTGGACGCCCGCAAGCGCAATTCGAGTGACAAAGGTAGTTGGCGGACTCTGTTGCATTGGATGAGTGGCTCCATCGAACCTTGCAACACCTTTTAGCCTTTCCACCACAGGGAGGTTCTTGAATGTCGTTCTTGCCTGATTTCAGCCGTAGGGGTTTTATTCGCTTAGCCGCAGCAGCGCCGCTGCTGGGCCAGATTGCTGCTAAAAACGCGTTCGCCAGTGCCGCCAC
>WNGI01028122.1_pt1 | contig 10061 bp, 7 predicted proteins | sample 5400621 | NCBI WGS metagenome assembly WNGI01 (sample SAMN13153374, study PRJNA577476) | soil metagenome | isolation source: 20 cm soil or saprolite under Garry oak tree replicate 1 | place: USA:California | collected 2016-06-15 | reverse complement strand
CGGATGCGGCAAGATCGGCCGCGGCCGCCCGGGTGCGCACGACACGGCTGTGCCACAGCCATTTGTCGATTCGCTGGCGGTCGATCAATCGGCCTGCCTATCGTAAATATTCACTGGCAGGCGCCGAACAAGCAGGGCGCGTTGCCTGGCCGCATCGGCTCATGGACGCTCCTTGCTGGCGGCTTCCAGCTGCGCCTTGAGCGCGGCGAGCTTGGCAAACGGGGAGTTCGGGTCGGGCGCCCGTTCGCGCCGCTCCTTGGCTTCGCTTCTCGGCTGACCCGATGGGCTCCGCGGCTTTTCCCGCTCGGGCCGGCGCTGCCGCGGACCCGGCGTCCCGCCCCCGGCCTTCTCCGCAAGCGCTGGCGTTTGCGGTTGGGAACGCTCGGCTGGACCAGCCGCAGTGACGGAATCGCGGCGCTCGCCGGTGCGCTCGCGCCGGCGCGGACCGCGGGGCCGGGCGCGATCGCCGCGACGATGCTCGGGGCGACCGGGCCGCCACACTTCGATGATTTCCTCGGTGCCAAAAGGACTGCCGTCGGGCCGTGCCGCGGCAACAGCGGGAACCGCGGGCTCCGCCAGATTGGGCGCCTCGAGTACGGGCGCTTCGGAGGTCCGTGCGCCGGCGTCGGCGTCACGCTGCGGCGCATCGTCCGGCGCGGCGAGCACACTTGGCTGCGGCTCCGCCGGATCGGGCAATTCGGGCGAGCCTGATATCGACGCCGCAGCGGCCGGCGTGCCCGTTGCAGGCTCGTCCGGGTTCGATTCCGATGGCTGCGGCGCGTTCGGGACCGACTCCGGCGGCTTGGGTCGTTGCTCCATTCGATACCCGAGCGAACGCAGGATCGAGGCGAAATCTTCGCCCGAGGTCCCCGTCAGCGAGGTCATGGATCCAGTCACGACGAAGCCGGAGCCGTCGACCGCGCCGGGAGGCTTGGCGCCCGGATTGCCGGGACGCCAAGCCAGCAGCGGACGGATCAGGTCCGCGAGCCGCTCGAGAATATCCACCCGCACCGCGCGCTCGCCGCAGACCCGGTAACCGACCACGCGGTACAGCGATTTGGGCAGCTCCTTGTCGACCGGGACCGAAGTGCGGCCGTTGGCGGCGAGACCCGGGAACGTGTCGGCGCCCTTGAGCTCGGGATCCGCGTGCTTGATCGCCCACAGCTGCGCGGCAAGAACCCGCGGGGCGGGTTTGAGCAGCGCCGGCACATACAGGTGGTAAGCGCCGAAGCGCACCCCGTATTTCCGCAGCGTGGCGCGGGCGGCCTGGTCGAGCGTCTTGACTTCGTCGGCGATCTTGTGACGCTCCAGCACGCCGAGAGATTCGACGAGCTGAAACGCCACCCCGCGGGCAATTCCGGTCACGTCCTCGGCGCCGGCGAGCCCAAACAGCGGCCCAAGCAGTTTTTCGACGTGGACCTTGAGCCATAATTCGAGCCGGCTCTGCACGGCGTCGCGCGAGGCGCCGGTCAGGCGCTCGTCCGCGATCAGGCGGACGCGCGGATGCAGCACGTCCTCGCCGGCAATGAGCTTGGCGACCGGCTCGCCGGTCCAGCGGATCGCTCCGTCGGAAGCCAGCACGAACTGGTCGTCCGCCGCCGATTGCAGCCGATGCGCTCGATTGTCGATCTCGCCGGCCAGAGCCTTTTGGGCGGCGGCGCGCAATGCCTTGGCTTCCGGTCCGGCGGCCGCAGGATCGGCCGCGAACTGAAACCCGGCGAGCCGGCCGATGGCGTGGCCCTCGACCACGACCTCGCCGGTCTTGGTGATTTCGGTCTCCAGCATGGCGTTTTCTCTCAGCCGCCTCACCAGCGCACTGGTCCGGCGCTCGACGAAGCGCTCGATCAGCCGCTGGTGCAGAGCGTCGGAGAGCTTGTCCTCGATGCCGCGCGTTACCCCCTGCCAGTGCTCGGGATCGGCAAGCCAGTCCACGCGATTGGCCGCAAAGGTCCAGGTCCTGATATGCGCGATGCGCGTCGACAGCGTGTCGATATCGCCATCGGTGCGGTCCGCCTGTGCGACTTGCCGGGCGAACCAGTCGATCGGAATCCTATCCTCTCTGGCCAGAAATCCATAGAGCGTCACGACCAGCTCGGCGTGGGTCGCCGGCGCGATCTTGCGGTAATCCGGAACCTGACAGACCTCCCAAAGCCGTTCGATCGCGCGGGCGCCGTTGGCAACCTCGCGGACCTCGGGATCGCGACCGGCATGTTCGAGTACCAGCACGTCCTCGGCGACGGGAGCCCGCGTCAGCCCGGTCTCGACCGGATTGGCGGCGAGCGAGGCCTGCAGGGCTCCCAACGAGGAAAAATCCAGGTCCGTGTTGCGCCATTGCAGCACTTTGACCGGCTCGAACCGATGACTCTCCAGCGCCCGGACCAATTCCGGCTCGAACGGCGGACAACGGCCGGTGGTACCGAAGGTTCCGTCGCGCGATGCGCGTCCGGCGCGTCCGGCGATCTGCGCGAGTTCCGCCGGATTGAGCCGCCGGAACTGATAGCCGTCGAACTTGCGGTCGGAAGCAAACGCGACGTGGTCGACATCCAGGTTCAACCCCATGCCGATGGCATCGGTGGCGACCAGATAATCGACCTCGCCGGCCTGATAGAGCTCGACTTGTGCGTTGCGCGTGCGCGGCGAAAGCGCGCCCAGCACCACCGCCGCGCCGCCGCGCTGCCTGCGGATCAGCTCGGCGATCGCGTAGACTTCCTCGGACGAGAACGCGACGATGGCCGAACGCCGCGGCAGACGTGTGATCTTCTTCTCGCCCGCGTGGGTGAGGAGCGAGAGCCGCGGCCGGCTCACGATGTTGGCGCCGGGCAACAGCTTTTCCACGATCTGCCGCATGGTGGCGGCGCCCAGCAGGAGAGTTTCCTCCCGGCCGCGCCGGTGCAGCATCCGATCCGTGAACACATGCCCGCGCTCCAGATCCGCGCCGAGCTGAATTTCGTCCACCGCCAGAAACGCGACATCGAGATCGCGCGGCATGGCTTCCACGGTGGAGACCCAGAACCGCGGATTTGCCGGCTTGATCTTCTCTTCGCCGGTGACGAGCGCGACCGCTCGCTCGCCCATCGTGCCGACGATTTTGTTGTAGACCTCGCGTGCGAGGAGCCGCAGCGGCAGCCCGATCATCCCCGACGAATGCGCCAGCATCCGCTCGATCGCCAGATGGGTCTTGCCGGTGTTGGTCGGCCCGAGCACCGCGGTCACGCCGACGCCGCGGGCGCGAACGTCACGGTTCGAGCTCGTGGGAAATGCAAAGCTCATGGCAAATGTGCGCGGTCGAACCGCTCGTCAGCGGCCATGCGGCTCTCGACCCGCCGAGAGCGACTTGGTTCGGGAAGCCGCATTCCTCTCAAGTCTGGTGCCCAGGGCATGTTGGTTTGCAGGCGAGGTTTCGGAATAGAGGCGTTTGCAACCCGCCTCGCTTTCGCGATCTGTCTCACGATGCGACGGAATGCGTGCTGCCGTTAAGCCTTGGAACGAGTCCCGAACGAAACGCGGCCGAATCGCTGACTCCGCCGATTTCGGATTTCGTTCTCTCCATATGTGGCGACCCACGCGGCTTGCCCCACTACATGGGGTGCCGGTGCGCCCCTCGTGAGACCTTGATCCCGATCGGCCGTTAACCCCTGCCCGCATCACACGATCCCGGCAGAGTCAACCCCGCGGCACCGGCCAAAACTCGTTGTCAACCGTTACATTCCGTCGCAGCTCTATTGGGTCTTGGCGTCCGGCAGGCTCGTGCCGGCTCGAGAGGCGGAAACCGCGGTCGTGAACTGGGTGGCCTGCAGCATCGCCGGCCCGATCAGCGTCGGCACCAACAAGCGGAACGCCGCGAGCACGCGCGTGCCGGCGATCGGCGCGTACCAAATCTCGATGTCGCGCTGCTCCATCAGATATTTGATCGCGAACCGGCCCGGGCGGTGTCCGGCGATCGGTCGATACGCCACGCTGCAAACCACGACCGGACCTTGATAACCGTGCTCTGCCCTGGCCTCGTCCATGCGCTTGAAGGACAGCACCAAATCGAACCGCTGATAGCCGTCGAAGATCGGCAGCGTGCGCCGGCAGGCCTCGGGCGACAACACCTCGCCGCTGCCGGAGACGCCAATGAGCGCGGCGCTCATCGGGTCGACGACGCCGTGGCGGTGCGCTTCGGTCAACGGTATTCGATCCGGGCTCGCCGCCACCGGCTCGGCAACGAGATCCGTCACCGTGCCGGAGCTCAAGGTCATGCGCACCTCGGAACTGCGGTGATCGTAGCCGGTATGCGCCACATAGGCCGCCGGCACCAGACGACCTCCTGCCATGGCGCCCTCGCCCGTGGCGGTACCGTCGCCCCGGGTGATCGCCCGCATCAGCCCGGTCACGCGGCCATCGGCCACGGCCGAGTATTGGTGCTCGCGAATCTCGACGGTCCATGCGCCCTTGCCGATCGGGATCCCGGCGAGCGTCGCCGTATAGCGGGCCTCCAGCCTGCCCTGCGCCTGGGCGAGCACCGGCGCGGCGATCGCGAGCGTCGAGCCCAAGACCGCGCTCAGAAGCCCGATCCGCCAGGCAGGGCGGCATGCCCCGCCCATCGCCGAACGTCTCTTTTGGGGAAGACGCATGCGGTGCCTGTTTCGGCCGCCAGATTCGCGCGGGCCCTGGCCGGCGTGCTGATCGCCTCCGAATGCGTCGAATCTGTGATGTCCGCGGCTCCGCTTCGCTCGCCTTGACGGTCGGCGGTGGCGATGCCAATACGTCCGCGACCTTTCCGGGCTCTTCGGGTTTGGCTGAGCGCTCGCCTGCAAGTCGGATCTCCGACTCGGGTCCAAGGAACCAATGGCGGAGCTCGGATTCGGAGTTCCGCCGAGACGGAGTTTCAAGCCATGTCCCGCCGCTGCGACCTGACCGGCAAAATTCCGCAGACCGGTCACAAGGTGAGCCATTCCAACCGCAAGACCAAGCGTCGCTTCCTGCCCAATTTGTGCAGCGTCACCCTGATGTCCGATGCGCTCGGTCGCTCGGTGCATCTGCGGGTCTCGGCGAACGCGCTGAAGTCCATCGATCATCGCGGCGGGCTCGATGCTTTCCTGGCCACCCCGCCCAACTCCTCGGCGTCGACGATCGTGACCGCGCGGCGGTAATAGCGGGTCACGTCGTGGCCGATCCCGATCGCGATCAGCTCCACTGGCGAGCGCGTCTCGATATCCTCGATGACCCAGCGCAGGTGCCGCTCGAGATAATTGCCGGGGTTGACCGAAAGCGTCGAATCGTCGACCGGCGCGCCGTCGGAAATCATCATCAGGATCTTGCGGGTTTCGGCGCGGCCGAGCAGGCGCTTGTGCGCCCAGTCGAGCGCCTCGCCGTCGATGTTCTCCTTGAGTAACCCCTCACGCATCATCAGCCCGAGGTTCTTGCGCGCGCGCCGCCACGGCGCATCGCCGGCCTTGTAGACGATATGGCGCAGATCGTTGAGCCGGCCCGGGTTGGCCGGCTTACCGGCGGCGAGCCACGCCTCGCGCGATTGACCGCCCTTCCAGGCCCGGGTCGTGAAGCCGAGGATCTCCACCTTGACCCCGCAACGCTCCAGCGTGCGCGCCAGAATATCCGCACAGGTCGCCGCCACCGTAATCGGCCGCCCGCGCATCGAGCCGGAATTGTCGAGCAGCAACGTGACGATGGTGTCGCGGAAATTCGTGTCCTTCTCGTGCTTGAAGGACAATGCATGCAGCGGATCGACGATCACCCGGGAAAGGCGCGCCGGATCCAGCACCCCTTCCTCGAGATCGAACTCCCAGGCGCGGCTCTGCTGCGCCATCAGCCGGCGCTGCAGGCGGTTGGCGAGCCGGGCGACCACCCCCTGCAAATGCGACAGCTGCTTGTCGAGATAGCCGCGCAGCCGATCGAGCTCTTCCGGCTCGCACAGATCCTCCGCCGCGACGATCTCGTCAAATTTGGCGGTGAAGGCGCGGTAATCCGGCCCGCGCGGCTCGTTCAGCCCGGAATGGCGCGGACGCCACGGCTCGCTTGCCGTTTCGGCGTCGCTCATGTCGGCATTGTCCGGCATGTCGGCGCTCGCAGCGTCGGCCGCCTCGGCGGCGCCTTCCGGCAGCTCCTCGACGGCAACCTCCGCCTCCTCGACGCTCATGCCCTCGGCGTCATCCGACTCCTTGGCTCGACCGTCGTCGCCCGTCTCGTCAGGCCGCAGATCCTGGTCGCGGCTCTCCTGCTCGTCCTCCTCGGAATCGTGACTGCGCTCCTCCCCCATTTCGAGGGAATCCAGCAGATCATGCACGACGTCGCCGTAACGGCGTTGATCCTCGACCAGCTTGCCGAGGCGATCGAGATCGCGGCCGGCCCGATCCTCGACCCAGGGACGCCACAGGTCCACGAGCTTTCTGGCAGCGGGAGGCGGCGCCAGGCCGGTGAGCCGTTCGCGCACCATCAGGGCCACCGCATCCTCGATCGGGGCGTCGGCACGGTCGGTGATGTCGTCGAACTTGCCGCGATGAAAGCGGTCGTCCAGCATCGCCGCGAGGTTGCGCGCCACTCCCTCCATGCGGCGCGCCCCGATGGCTTCGACCCGGGTCTGCTCGACCGATTCGAACACCGCGCGGGCCTGCTGCCCGCCCGGCATCAGCCGGCGGTGCACCGCGGGATTGTGGCAGGCAAGCCGAAGCGCGATCGAATCGGCATGGCCGCGGACGATCGCGGCCTCGCGTCCGCTGAGCTTGCGCGGCGGTTCGGGCAATCGCGCCTTGCCGGCGGCAAGTCCCGGACGCTCGGCGGCGAATCCGACCTCGAGCTCGGGCCGCTTGGCGATGGCGCGAAGACAGCCGGCAACCGCGCGCTTGAACGGCTCCGTCGGAGCCTCTCGGGCGGGATGCTTGCCCTTGGAATTGGAGCTCATGGCGCTCGCGCTGCCCGCGGGAGAGGCAAATTCAGCTCAGCGCGACGTTCACCGAGGACTCCGGAAGCTCGGTGTTGAAGCAGCGCTGATAGAATTCGGCAACGATCGGCCGCTCCAGCTCGTCGCACTTGTTGAGAAAGGTGACGCGGAACGCAAAACCGAGATCGCTGAAGATATCCGCATTCTCCGCCCAGGTGATCACGGTGCGCGGGCTCATCACCGTGGAGATGTCGCCGTTCATGAAGGCATTGCGCGTGAGGTCCGCGACGCGCACCATCTTGCTGACGGTGTCACGTCCCTCCGCCGTGCGGTACGACCGCGCCTTGGCCAGCACGATATCGACCTCGTTGTCGTGCGGCAGATAATTGAGCGTGGTCACGATCGACCAGCGGTCCATCTGGCCCTGGTTGATCTGCTGGGTGCCGTGATAGAGACCGGTGGTGTCGCCCAGCCCGATGGTGTTGGCGGTCGCGAACAGCCGGAATGCCGGATGCGGCCTGATCACCTTGTTCTGATCGAGCAGCGTGAGCTTGCCCGAGACTTCGAGCACGCGCTGGATCACGAACATCACGTCGGGACGGCCGGCGTCGTATTCGTCGAACACCAGCGCGACGTTGTGCTGAATCGCCCACGGCAGAATGCCGTCGCGGAATTCGGTGACCTGCAGGCCGTCGCGGATGACGATCGCGTCCTTGCCGATCAGATCGATGCGGCTGATGTGGCTGTCGAGATTGACGCGCACGCACGGCCAATTCAGGCGCGCCGCGACCTGCTCGATGTGCGTGGATTTCCCGGTGCCGTGATAGCCGGTGACGATGACCCGGCGGTTCTTGGCGAATCCGGCCAGGATGGCCAGCGTGGTCGGGCGATCGAAGCGATAATCCGCATCCACATCCGGAACGTGCTCGTCCGGCTCGGAATAGGCCGGCACCTGCAGATCGCTGTCGATGCCGAACACCTGCCGGATCGACACTTTCATGTCCGGCAGCCCCGTGGGTTCCTGGGTCGCGATATTGTTCATTCTGCCTCCGTGTCCCGGAACGCGCCGAGATCCGCTTCGGTTCGGCCGCTCGGCTCCGGCCCGCCGCAAACTGGCGGGAATACCCCGCCGAACGGAACCGCGCCGCCCGAATCAGCACCAGCCTACGGACTTCAGATAATTGTAGGCCTGAATGATGTCCCGCAACTGGTCCTCGCAGGAGCGATCGCCGCCGTTGGCGTCGGGATGATGACGTTTCACCAGGACCTTGAACCTCGCCTTGATATCGGTGGAGCTCGCGCTCGGTTCCAGTCCGAGCACGTCGAGCGCCTTGCGTTCGGCATTGCGCACGACGCGGCCCTCGGATGCATTGCGCTCCGCCTGGAACCGCGCAGCGCTCCCGTCCTGGAACAATCCGAACGGATCGTCCGCGAAGAATTGCCAGTTTCCGTTCTGCGGCGCCTGCGCGGCGGCGCGCTTGCCGTTGACCCCGATCTTCCAGGTCGGACGATGGCCGGTAACGGCCTCCTTCTGATATCGGGCAATCGCGTCTTCGCTCATTCCGGCAAAAAAATTGTAGGAATGATTGTAGTCGCGCACGTGATGAAGGCAGAAGCGCCAATATTCGCCCGCGCGCAGGCGCCCCTTGGGCGCCCGATGGGTGGCGTCCTCGCGGCAACCGGGCCAATCGCAGGCCGGATAGCCCGGTTGCGGGCGGCGGTCCTCTGCGGGCTTGACCCGGATGCGGTCGAACAGCGGCGAGTCGAACTTCATGGCTACCGATTATGCGAAACGGACGCTGTCACCCGCAAGCGGTTGAATGGGCATGGGTCGGCTTTTGTGCCGTGGCGGAGACCGGAATCACCCCTCATTATGCTCCGGGAGGGTAAAACCGGCCATTGACCGGCCAAATTCGGGCGCTTAAGCCGAGGCCATGCGGCTTTCCGACCTCATCACACGAAAGTTGACCGAAGCTTTCGCTCCGGAAAGCGTGCGGGTGATCGACGAATCCCACCAGCACGAAGGCCATGCCGGTCACCGGCCGGGCGGCGAGAGCCATTTCCGCCTGTATATCGTGTCGGAGGCGTTCCGGGGGAAGAGCCGGCTGGAGCGCCACCGCATGATCAACGCGGCGCTCGCCGCCGAGCTCGGCGGCGGCGTGCACGCGCTCGCCATCCACGCCGCGGCTCCCGACGAAGGGCTTGCCTGATCCTCACAAGGCCCGCGCCGGTTGCTGCGGCCTGCGGCCGAGCGGGGTGATTCGCAATCCGGTGATGCGGTTGCGGTCGCGGCGCAGCACCTGGAACCGGAATCCGTGGAACGTGAAGCTCTGGCCGGGCTCCGGGATCGAACGGGCCTCGTGAATCACCAGGCCGGCGATGGTGGTCGCCTCCTGGTCGGGCAGGTTCCAGTCCATGGCGCGATTGAGATCGCGGATCGGCACGCCGCCGTCGACGGTGACGGAGCCGTCGAGCTGCGGCTTCACGCCGGGAACCGCGACGTCGTGCTCGTCCTCGATATCGCCGACGATCTCCTCGAGAATATCCTCGAGCGTGACCAGACCCATGACCTCGCCGTATTCGTCGACGACGAGCGCGAAGGGAGTCTTGCGGCGCCGAAACGCCTTGAGCTGCTCGGCCAGCGGCGTGGTGTCCGGCACGAACCAGGGCGGCAGCGCGACCGCGGCGACGTCCACCCGGGACAGATCGCCCCCGGCGGCCTGGATCGCGCGCAGCAGATCCTTGGCGTGCAGGATCCCGATGATGTTTTCCGGGCTGTCCCGCCACAACGGCACCCGGGTCACCGGCGCGGCGAGCACCTCGCGCACGATCTCCTCGGTCGGCTGGCCGACGTCCACCATGATCATTTCGGTGCGATGGACCATCACGTCGGAAACCTCGAGCTCGGGCAGGTCGAGCAAGCCTCCGAACATGTCGCGATCGAGCTTCTCCACGCCGCCTTCGCGATGCAGGAGATCGACCGCGCCGCGCAGCTCTTCATGCGCGGAGAGGATCGGCAGATGCTCGCCGACGCGGATCCCGACGAGGGACAGAATCCAGCGCACCAGCGCCTCGATCGCCATGAGTACCGGGCCGAACAGGCGCACCACCCATTCGATCGGCTTGGCGACCATCAACGCGATGCGATCGGGCGCATTGATGGCGGCGGTCTTGGGCAGGA
>WNGI01007390.1_pt1 | contig 10061 bp, 4 predicted proteins | sample 5400621 | NCBI WGS metagenome assembly WNGI01 (sample SAMN13153374, study PRJNA577476) | soil metagenome | isolation source: 20 cm soil or saprolite under Garry oak tree replicate 1 | place: USA:California | collected 2016-06-15 | reverse complement strand
CCAGAGACCTGCCCGGCGCTCGCCCGCACGGCGGTCATCACCGCCGTCCGCGTGCTGTGCCAGGCGGGGAAGAGACCGAACACCAGCCCCGTGCCCAGGGCGACCGCCGCCGTGAAGCCGAGGACTGCGGCGTCGAGTGTGAACTGCAGGCCGCCCGTCGCCTCGGCCGGCAGCAGCGACGCCACCGCCGCGAGCGTCCAACCGGCGACGACGAGACTTGCGGCACCGCCCAGCGCAGCAAGCAGGAGAGACTCGGTGAGCAGCTGGCCCACGAGGCGCCGGCGGCTCGCCCCCAGCGCCAGCCGCACTGCCATTTCCATCGCGCGCCCCGCCCCCCGGGTGAGCAGCAAATTCCCGATGTTCGCGCAGGCGATGAGGAGCACGATGCCGGTCACCGCGAAGAGCAGCAGGACGGGCGTCCGGCCGTCCGTGTGCTCCCTGCTCTGCCCGCGCGCTCCCGCCGTCAGCACCACCCGCTTCGCCTTGAACTGGATCATCGTCTGATCGCTCATGCCGTTCTGGAGCGGGGCTTCGACGTCTCCGATGATGGGGTGATAGACCGCGTTCAGGTCCGCGCTCGCCTGCGCAAGCGACACCCCGGGTTTCAGCCGGCCGAACACGTAGATCCAGTAGTTCCGGCGGTTCTCGAACCCGTGGAAGCCGGGATCGAGGAGGCCCCGCATGCTGATCGGCACGTACAGGAGGGGACTGATGCCGAGCGTCGTGCCTTCGAAGCCGCGGGGCGCGACGCCGACCACCGTGAGCGCTTGCCCGTTCACCCGCAGCTCGCGTCCCACCACGGCGGGATCGGCCCCGAAGTGCGTCTGCCAGGTGTCCCAGGACAGCACCGTGACGAATCCCGTGCTGATGTCGCGATCGTCGCTCGGCGCAAGCAGCCTGCCGAGCGCGGCGCGCACGCCGAGGATGGGGAAGTACGAACCGGAGACGTAGAGCCCTTCGCCCGTGAACGGCGCGGCGTCGGGCGCGGAAACGCTTGCGCCCAAGTCGCGGTGCGCGGCGAGCCCCGTCAGGACGGTCTGCCCGCGCTCGAGGTCCCGGAACATGGGGTAGCTGAACAGCGCGCCGCAGTCACCCGCTATACCGCAGGATTGCGACCCCGGGATCGGCCCCGGGGCCGCGAGATTCACTAGCCGGTCCGGCTGCGGCACCGGAAGCGGGCGCAGCAGCACCTGGTACATGAGGGAGAAGACGCCCGCGTTCGCGCCGATGCCGAGGGCGAGCGTCAGCACCGCCACAACGGTGAAGCCGGGGCTCTTGGCGAGCGTGCGGAGCGCGTAGCGAAGGTCCTGCAGAATCGTGTCCATGAGACGGCTCCTCTCCTACTCCGCTCGCAGCGCTATGACCGGATCGATGCGCGTGCTGGTGCGGGCCGGGATAAGGGTGGCGACCGCCGCGACAACAATCAGGAACCCGGTTACCGCCGAGAGCGTCGCTGGATCTGTTGGAGTCACGTCATAGAGCAGCCCAAGCAACAAACGGTTCGCCAGGAGTGCACCGATGAGCCCAAGCACCGATCCAATCGCTGCGATCGCCAGACCGCGACTCATCACCATCCGTCGCAGATCTCGTGCGTTGGCCCCTAATGCCATCCGCACTCCGAGCTCACGGGTCCGTTGGCGCACCATTGTGGCCATGGCGCCGAACAAGCCGACTGCTGCTAGCACGACCGCGGCGCCCGCGAACACGGCCAGGAGCAGCGCGTTCAAACGGGGCTGCGCCAGCGGTCCGTCGAGATACGTGTCGAATGATGCCGCGCTCGTCAGCGCGACACCGGGTTCGGTCTCGCTGATCACGCGGCGAATAACCGGCACCTGTGCGTCCGGCTCGCCGCTCGTACGAATGGCGAGCGCCAGCGGTGCGAAGGGGAAGAACGACTGCCGTAGCGGGAAATACACACTGGGCCGCGCGTCGCGCAGGTCGCGGTATCGCGTATCGGGGACCACGCCGATGACCGTGACGGTCCGCTCCAGATCGGCTCCCATCCGGAGGCGCTTTCCAATGGGATCCTGGCCCGGCCAGTAGTGGCGCGCAGCAGATTGACTGATCACGACCACACTCGGCGCGTCCGCGCGATCCGCTTCCGTGAAGCCCCGGCCCCGGAGGACGGGAATGCCGAGCGTCTCGAAGTAGTCCGGACTCACGACATCCATGTTGAGCATCGGGTTGGCGGTGGATTCCTCCTGCGATTGTCCTTCAGCGGCCGGCCGTCCGTCCCACGCAGCGGATCCTGCGAAGGGGACTGCCACAACCGGCGACACGCCGCGCACACCTGGAATCGCCCGCAACCGCGGGAGTAACCGCTCCAGCAACCCGCGTTGCTTGGCGGCGTCGTCGTGCTGATCGTACCGCACCGCCAGCTCGCCGATCAGAAGACCAGAGGGTTCGAGCGAGAGCTCCGCCCGCTCGAGCTTGAGGAGACTCTTGGCGATCAGCCCCGCTGCTGAAAGGACGACCAGTGCGAGTGCGACCTGCCCAGCCACCAACGCTTCGGTCGCCAGCCGGGAACGCCGGCTTCCGCTTTGCCGGGTATCGGACCGAAGGGCTCGTTGCAGCTCGACGCGAGACGTCATGACCGCCGGCGCCAGGCCGAACAGCAGCATCGCGATGCCCGCGATCCCGATCGCCCCGGCAAGCGCCGGCACATTCAAGTGAATCTCGTCCAGGCGGGGTACTCCGGCCGGCGCGAACGCGATGAAGCTCTGGAGTGCCGCCGCGGCCACGACGATCCCGAGCACGCCGCCGGCGAGCGCGAGGATCCCGTTCTCGATCAGCAGTTGGACGATCAGCCGTCCGCGCCCGGCGCCGAGCGCCGAGCGCACGGCGATCTCCCGAAAGCGTCCCACGCCGCGGACGAGCAACAGACTGGCGACGTTGATGCACGTGATCAGGAGGAGCAGCCCGGAGGCTGCGGCGAACACAAACAATGCCGGTCGTACGTCGCCCAACACGAGCCGCGGCAGCCTTTGCACGACACCGCGGAGGTCGCGCCCCCACGGCGACGCCTCGGCGCGGCCGAAGAAGGCGGTCAGCTCGGCTCGGACTGCGGTGACCGTTGCGCGCGGTGCGAGCCGCCCAATCACATGCAACGAGACAAACGGCAGGCTTTTCGGTGGAATCGCCGCCGCGACAGGCGCCCAGAAGTCAGCGCCCCGCGGGTAATCGAGTCCTTGCGGCATCACACCGACAATGGTGTACGGCACACCATCCTCGTACATCACGATCTGCCGTCCCAACACGTGGGTATCGCCGCCGAACCTCCGCTGCCAGGCGCCATAGCTCAACACCATCACCGGTGCCGCCCCGTACACATCATCAGACGGCTGCAGGGCTCGACCGAGCACCGGTCGCACGCCGAGCACGTCGAAGAACTCACCCGAAACGAGCGCGCGGCGCAGGCGCGAGATTTGATCCGCGTCGCGAATCGGTAGCGGTGCGGCGCCCCAAGAGGCGAACGTCGCGACGCGCTCGAACACTCGCGTGCGCTGTGCGAACTCGCGGGCATCGTCGAACCCCAACGGATAGGCGAAATCTTGATCGGACTTCTGTCCCCAGAGCACGACCACGCGATCCTCATCCTGGACGGGGAGCGGGCGCAAAAGCAGCGCGTCGGCCACAGTGAACACCGCGGTCGCGAGACCGATACCCAGGGCGAGCGTGAGGATTGCGGTCAGCGCGAAGCCCGGAGTGCGGCGGAGGCTCCGGAGACCCACGCGGATGTCAATCAACAATCCACCCATCCCTCAGCTGAATCACGCGCTTGCCGTATTTCGCATTCTCTTCCGAGTGCGTGACCTGCACGATCGTCGTACCGGCGGCGTTGAGCTCGCGGAACAGGGTCATGATGTCTTTCCCCTGACTCGAATGAAGATTTCCGGTCGGCTCGTCGGCCAGCAGCAGCGCAGGCCGGTGAATCACCGCCCGCGCCACTGCCACGAGCTGCTGCTGGCCTCCGGAGAGCTGACGGGGATAGAGATTCTTCTTGGCGACCATGCCGAAGCGATCGAGTGTGTCGGCCACCGCGGCCTCGCGATCGTCAGCTTTCACGTCGCGATACGACAACGGCATCGCGAGATTCTCGGCGACGGTGAGGTCGTCGATCAGGTGATACTGCTGGAACACGAACCCCACGTACTGTTTGCCCAGCGCGATGCGGTCCTTGTGCTTCATCTTGTGCACCACGTGTTCGAGCAGGCGATACTCTCCCGTCCAGTCACCGTCGAGCATTCCCAATACCGCCAGCAGAGTGGATTTTCCCGCGCCCGATGGGCCCATGATCGTCACGAAATCGCCCTTCGCGACGTCGAGCGAGATCCGACGGAGCACGAACAGCTGGCCGTCGGCTTGGGGGAATGATTTTTCGAGATTGCGAACGGATACGAAGGAGGCCCCAGGCCCGAGCCCCGAGTCCCTATTCATTCCGCATTGCAATGCTGGGGTCCACCGAGCCGGCACGTAACGCCGGCCCCAAAGTGGCGAGAAACGCGAACATGAGAACGGCCGCCGCTACGCCGCCGTACACTCGCCAGTCGGTCGCGGTGATGCCGAACAGGACCGCATGCAGCGAGCGCGAGACCACAATCGCGACGATCCCTCCGATGGCGATCCCGACTGCACCCAGCGACATCGAATCGTTGAGTATCAGTCGCCTGATCGAGCCCGGGGATCCTCCCACCGCAAGCCGAATCCCGAATTCGCGATGCCGCGTGAGGACTTCGTGCATGCAGATCGCGTAGAGCGCCACGAGCGTGAGCGCCAGCGCCGCGGCAGCAAACACGCCGAGCAGAATCATCGGGAAGCGGCGACTGAACACCGCCTGCGACTCGCCCAGCTGTTGATGGAGTGTCGTGACCGAGTACACCGGCACGCCGGCGTCCAAGGTCCTCACAATCGCGCGGAGTTCGTTCGCGACCGGCGCAACCCCGCTCGCCGTGCGGAGGACCGGATTCATGCGGTTCTCCGCCGCCTGGAGATGCGTCAAGTAGATGACCGGCGGTGAATCCGCATCGAGAGCGGCGACCTGGACGTCGCCGACGACGCCGACTACTTCCCAGACGGTCCCGCCGGTTGCGGCCAGCCGCAGTCTCTGGCCCACTGCGTGGTCCGTCCCGAGCAGCTTCGCGAAGCTCGAGCTGATGACGGCGACAGGAGGCCCATCGGCCCTGTCGCGGAGCTCGAATGCGCGTCCCGAGACGACGGGGATTCCCATCGTCGCGAAGTACGCGCCGCCGACGATCCGCAGTACGCTCCGAGGCTGCATGGACGGTGGGCGCGGACGGTCGACCGGATCGAAGGTCGTGATTCCACCGCCTCCGCCGGGTACTTCATTGATCAGTGCGGCGCTACGGACGGCCGGCAGCGCCACGATCCGACCCAGCAATGCCTCGTAGAACTGCTGCTGCGCGATTGGCGTCTGGTACCGCGGCCCGGACAGTGGGACACGCGCCGTCACCAATCCCTCCGGATCCCTGAATCCCACGTCGCGGTGCACCAGGTTGCTGAAGCTCACGACGAGCAGGCCCGATGAGATGAGAAGCACGACCGTGAAGGCCAGTTGCGTGACGACGAGGCCGCGGCGGAGCCGGCGATCGCCGCGCGCGAGCGTCGTCCGCGCATCACCTCCACGTTTCGAGCCCTGGGTGATGAGTAGAGCTGGGCCTAGGCCGAAGCCGATCGCCAGTATGGTCGCCACGCCTCCGATCACCGCGATCACTCCTGCATCGAGTCCGGTGGTCCCCAGGTATGGCATGCCGATCCTGACGCCTTCAGGAATCGCCGCGATCAGGGCGCTGGTGGTCATCTGGCCGATGGCAGTGGCAAGGCCAGCGCCGAGGAGACTGGGCACGAGGCTTTCGACGAGCAGTTGGCGCACCACGCGCGCGCGCGTGGCGCCAAGTGCCGAGCGCACCGTCAGCTCCGGCATGCGCTCGACGTATCGAGTCAGCATGAGGAGAGCCAGGTTCGCACACATGGTCAGCAGAAGGAGGGACATCGCGATGAGAAGGCCGGTCAGGATCGGCTTTATGTTGCCGAGGAGTGCGTCGCGGAGCGGGACCGCGACGATAGAACGGCCAGCCAACTCGTTGGGATGTTCGCTCGCCATTCCGGACATCATGGCTGAGAGCTGAGCTTGCGCTCTTACTGCTGGGACTTGGTCCTGAAGCCGCCCGATCACATTGATCGAGCGCAGCAGGCGGTTTGTGAGCCGTTGCTCGTCAACGACGAGCGGCACAAAAACATCGGCGTTCTGAAGCAGCGCGAAGTGAAACTCGGGCGGTAGAACTCCCACAATGACGTACGGCGTGCCGTTGATCGTGACGGTTTGGTCAACCGCATTCCTGCCGGGAACGGAGCGGGCAAAGCGTTCGCTCACAATTGCCACTCCAGCTCCCGACTCATCCTCGCCTGGAAGAAAATCGCGCCCGACCGATATCCGGACGCCGAGGAGCCGGAAGAAGCCCGCAGTCACTTGCGCGCCGCGCAGCATTCGCGCCTCATCGCCCAGGCCAACGGTGACGTTGATGGGGTCGTAGCCTTCGAGACCACTGAGACTGTTGGCGCGCGATCGCCAATCGCGGAGCGTCGGATACGACGTCGGGCTCCGCTCATCGGTACCCACGCGCAGCTCCCAGAGATGTACCAGGCGTTGCGGCTCCGCGTACGGCAGCGGCTCAACCAGAGCAGCCTTGGACGTCGCGAAGATCGCAGCGGCCGCGCCCAACCCGAGGCCGATCGTCAAAACGATGGCCGTCGCGAGCACCGGAGCTCGCCGCATGCGACGCAGCGCGACTCGGAGATCCTGCAACAGCGCATCCATTATTCATTTCTCAGCGCGATCATCGGATCGATGCGTGTGGCGCGGCGCGCCGGGAAGTAGCACGCCAGTAACGCGACAATTCCGACGAACACTGTCAGGATGGCGAAGGTCGCGGCGTCCGTCGGGGGAACGTTGTACAAGAGCCCCGCCATGAGACGAGTCAATGCGAGCGCCGCCGCGAGGCCGAGCACGAGCCCCGCGGTCACAATCCACGCTGTCTGACGGATCACGAGCCGCACGATCTGGCGTGGCGTAGCACCCAAAGCCGCACGCACTCCGAACTCGCGTGTCCGCAGTGTCACGACGTACGCGATCACCCCGAAGATGCCAAGCGCCGCCAGCAGCAATGCCCCGCTGGCAAACCCCGAGAGCACGGTGACGGTTAGGCGCTGGCGCGCGAGCTGTCCGGACACAACGTCAGTGAGTGCGCCAGGCCGTTGTGCACCTGTGACCGGAATGTCCGGGTCGATGGCGCTGATCACGCGTGGAAGGACAGGCAGCAGAGCGTTCGGATCGCCCGCCGTGCGGACCACGACGTTCATGTACCCCCAAGGATTCAGCGTGTAGGGGATGTAGACCTCGGGGGAGGGCTCGTCCTGCAAGCCAGTGTGCCGCACATCGCTCACCACGCCGATGATCTCGACCGAGAAGCGCTGTCCGAAATCCGCTCGAGCCTGCGCTGATTTGAACAGCGTGATGTACGTGCCGACGGGATTCTGCTTCGGCCAATATCGCCGGGCGAGCGCATCGTTGATGATGGCCACGTGCGACGCTAAGGCGACGTCAGTCGTTGTAAAGGCTCTGCCACTGCGCATGGGAATGCGCAGCGTTTCGAAATACTCGGCTGAGATCGTTCGGAACAACACGGGCTGATCGCTCTGCGCGTCGGGTTGGCGCCCCGGAATCTCGATGGGCCGGGGGAGGTATGAGCCGCTGAGCGGCAAATGGTTCGACAGCGCGACTTGTTTGACGCCCGGAAGCGCCGCGATCGCGCCGGCTACCCGTTGATACAGGGCGACCGCATGCTCAGGAGCGTCATATCGCGGCGGCGGAAAGACTGCGAATGTGACGACCCCCTGCGGGTCGAATCCAGGATTGACATGGCTCAGTGTCCAAAGGCTGCGCACCAGGAGACCCGTCGCGATCAGCAGCACCAGCGCCAGCGCAACTTCTAGCGCCACCAGTGAAGACCGCAGCCGCGGCCAGAGTCCCGAACCCGCGGCACCCGGTGAACCCGATTTCAGCGGCTGGGAAAGATCCGGCATTGGAGGACGCACGGCCGGCGCCACGCCGATCGCCACTGTGGCCAGAAGAGAAATCAGCGCGGTGAAACCCAGCATCCGCGCATCGAGGGCAATCTCACTGACTCGCGGCAGCTCCGCCGGGGCTGTCGCTCGTACTACGCCAGTAGCCCACCACGCCAACAGCAAACCAAGCCCGCCTCCAGCCACCACCAGGAGGATGGCTTCGGTCAACAGCAGGCGTGCGACGCGTCCTCGTCCGGCGCCCAGCGCTGCTCGGATCGCGAGCTCCCGAGATCGCCGCGCTGCACGCACGAGTGTCATGTTCGCGACGTTGGCGCACGCAAGAAGCAAGACGGCAGCGACCGCCGCGGCGAGCAAAACCAGTACGGGCCGCACCGCACCGAACCGCAGCTCCTCCTCGAATAGTGACACGAACTCGACTCGGGTCCAGCCACGGTTTTCGGCGGGATAGGCGGTCGCGAGCCGAGACTGGATGGCGGCCATCGCGGCCTGCGCCTGCTTGATCGATACAGCGGGTTTGAGCTTTGCGACGATTCGGCTATCGGCATGAAATCCGCGCTGTCCGAGGATTCGGTCCGTGGGAATGATTGTGCTGAGCGGCAGGTACACGCCGGCCCAGCTGGGGAACTGGAACCAGTCGGGAAGGACGCCAACAACGGTGTAGGTCGCCTCATTCAGCCGGATTGTGGATCCGATGGCACTCCGATCGCCGCCGAACGCTTCACGCCATAGGGCATGCGTGAGGACGGCCACTGGTGCGCCGCCGGGTCGTTGCTCATCGGGCGAGAATAGGCGGCCGATCAGCGGCGGGCCTCGCAGTGCTTCGAAGAACTCGTCAGACACAAACGCGGCACCCACCCGACGAGCGCCGTCATGTCCCGGCATGAGGGCGGACGATCCCCGGATGTACGCCAAAGCGTCAAAGACGTCGCTCTGCGCGCGCCAATCGCGGAACGCCGGATAGGACCCCAGCCGATAATCCCCCCGCTCGTTCTCCTCCCAGACACCGAACAGCCGGTCGGACGCTTCATACTGCAGAGGACGCAGCACGACGCCGTTCAGGATGGTGAAAACGACCGTGGTAGCGCCGATGCCCAACCCCAGAGTCAACACCGCAACAAACGTGAACAGGGGCGCCCGCTGCAGCGTCCGCAGCGCATAACGGATGTCCTGGAGGACGGTGTCCATCATTCATTCCTCAACGCGATCATCGGATCGACGCGCGCCGCGCGGCGGGCTGGTAGATACGCCGCCAGCGCCGCGACACCCCCGAGCACCAGAGCCGCGATGAGGTACGCGAGCGGCTGTGTGGGCTGAACGTCATAGAGGAGCCCGCGCAGAACGCGGCTGAATCCGAGCGCCGCGACAACACCGAAGCTCACTCCCACCAGGGCGAGCTTTACCGAACCGGCGACCACGAGACGCGCGACCTGGCGCGGCTCCGCGCCCAGCGCCATACGAATCCCGATCTCGCCGGTGCGCCGGTTTACGAGGTAAGAGATCACCCCGTAGAGTCCGACGGCAGCGAGCACCAGCGCCGTCGACGCCGCGATCGCGAGCAGCACCATCGCGAACGACAACTGCGCCATCGACCGGTCTACGATCGTCGCCATCGCGTCCACCTCGGCCAATGGGATCGATTGGTCCACTTCCCGGATCGCAGTCTGCAGGGCCGGCACTATCGAAACGGGGTCGTCGAATCGCGTCTTGACGACCAAGGTCATGGGATTGGGCGACCATCCTGACGTTCCCGGGATTCGCAGCACTGGATAGTAGACGGCCAGTCCGCGCGCTCCTCCAGCGGATCCGGCGTAGACGTCTCCCACGACACCGACCACTCGGTAGAACTGCTGATTCGTGATGCCATTCGGCCCCACGCCCTTGCCGATCGGATCTTCACCGGGCCAGAACCGCTCTGCGAACGCCTTGCTGACCACGACGCTGCCGCGTTCAGGATGCTC
>WNGI01051286.1_pt1 | contig 10062 bp, 6 predicted proteins | sample 5400621 | NCBI WGS metagenome assembly WNGI01 (sample SAMN13153374, study PRJNA577476) | soil metagenome | isolation source: 20 cm soil or saprolite under Garry oak tree replicate 1 | place: USA:California | collected 2016-06-15 | reverse complement strand
CCGTGGCGTCACGGCACGAGGATGCAGCCGCAGTTGTCGCAGTGGGCGACGGTCCCGGGCGGGCTCTTTCGGATGCGCTCTGCCTCGACCGACGGGATGGACAGATGGCATCCCTGGCACGTGTTGCCGCTCAGGCGCGCCGCGCCCACACCTCGGGCGCGCTCACGGCACCGCTCGTAGTCTTCGAGCAGCGCGGCGTCGAGGGCTGCTGCGATCTCGTCGCGGGCGGCGCGCTCGCCGCCCAGCTCCTCGTCGATCTCTCCTTCGACCTCGCCCAACGCTGCGCCGAGCCGCTCGGCTTCGGACTCCAGCTCGCCGACACGCGTCCGGAGCGTCTCGACTTCGGCGTCGATGGCCTCGCGGCGCTCCATCACCTCGAGCTCGCGGTCCTCGAGGCCACGCCGGTGGCGCCGAAGCTGGTCCACGTCGGCTTGGAGCGCCTGGAGCTCGCGCGGCGAGGACACCTCGCCCGAGTACATCCGCCGTTCGACTTCCGCCGCCTTGTCCTCGAGCGACCGCGCTTCGTCGTCGAAGCGCTGCTCCTCGCGTGCCACCTCATCGCGACGGGCCGCCGCCTCCGCGAGCTGGGCGGCGGCTGCGGTCAGCTCGGCTCGCACCGATTCGAGCGCGGCGCGCTCGGGGAGCGTGTCGCGCCGGTGGGTCAGCCGGTCGATGGCGGTGTCGCGGGTCTGGAGCTCGAGCAGCGTGTCGAGCATCACCGAAGCGTCCGCGGCCACCTCTCCGAGCCTAACTGGCGCTTCTTTGCCGCCGTCGCCAGGCTCCGGCTCCTGCAGCACGGTCGGCCAAGCCGCCGTGCTGCGCGAATGGCGGAGAGCCCGACATGCGGCTAGTTACCGCCACCAGCAGCGGAGGGCGGTGGTGGATTGCTGGGTCGCGGCGGCGTGACCGCCGGTGCCGTCGGGCCCGGTACAGGCGCCGAGGTCACGGGCGCGGGTGCGGGTGCCGGTGCCGGCGCCGGCGCGGGGGTGGGCGCGGGCGCCGTCGACGGAGGCGGAGGTGGGAGCGCGGGCTGGTCGGTGCGGCCCTGGACCGGGTCGATGAACCGTCCGGGCGCGTCACAGTTCGGTCCCGGGCTCGGGAAGGGGTCGTTGGGCATGTTCCGGGTCGCCGGGATCATGAAGTTCCGCCAGATCGTGTTCGGGATCCCGGCCCCGAACCCGGCGCCCGGTTGGTCCACGTCGGGATTGCCGTGCCACACGAACGACACGAGGTCGGGCGTGCCACCGAGGAACGCGGAGCTGATCTCGTTGTCGTTGGTGCCCGTCTTGCCGAAGGCGTCCTTGCCGGGGATCCCCTTGCCGGCGGCGGTGCCGCTGTCGATCGGGCCGTGAAGGATGCTCACCTCGCAGTTTGCGACGTCAGGGTCGAGCACGCGGGTGCCGGGCCGGCCGGTCTCGTCGAACACGACCTTCCCGTCGGCGCCGACGACCTTCGACACGAAGATCGGGTCGTGGTGGATGCCGCCACCCCCGATCGTCGCCGTGATGTTCGCCATCTCGACCGGCGTGATCGAGATGACGCCCAACGTGAACGTGAGCACCTTCCATTCGTTGACGGGCTGGCGGCCGGAGACGTTGGGCCGCATGCCCATCTTCTGCGCCATGTCGATGACCTTGTCGATGCCGACGCCCGTCGACATGCGCACGAACGCGCAGTTGACCGAGTCAGCGGTCGCCGTGTCGACCGTCATCAGGCCGCCGCCAGGTTCGGCGTTGCTCGTCGATTCGCGCCCGAAACCGGGCACCGAGCACGGATCTGTGCCGTCGACCTGGTCGTTGCGCGAGTAGCCGTTCGCCAGGATCGTGGCCAATGTCGTGACCTTGAAGCTCGAGCCGACCTGACGCCCGGCGCCGTCGGTGGCGAGGTTGAACTTGGACTCGTTGAACGGCCGGTTGTCGGCCATCGCCTTCACGTAGCCGGTCTTCGGGTCCATCGCGACGAGTGCGGCGCCGAAGCCCGCCTTTGCACCCCGCAGCCCGTTCGCCACCGCGTCGTCGGCCATCGGCTGCAGGTTCGGGTCCTTGGTCGTGTAGACCTTCAGGCCGCCCTGGAGGACCTTGTCGCGCCGCTCCTGGGGCGTCGCCCCGAGCCGCGGGTCGGTGAGCAGGACCTGCTGGGCCTTCTCGGCCCACGCGTTCTCCGGACGCAGCTCGGAGGTGGGCTTCACCGTCGGCATGGGCTCCTGGGTGGCCTGGTCGGCCTGCGCCTGCGTGATGTGATGTGCCTTGACCATCCCCTTCAGCACCTCGGCGCGCCGCTTGGCGGCGGTGTCGGGATGCACGAAGGGATTGTCGCCTTCGGGGTTGCGGATCACCCCCGCGAGCAGCGCGGCCTCGCCGACGGTGAGCTCGTTCAAGGCCTTGCCGCGCACGCCATACGGTGCCGAGGGGTCCGGCGTGAGGAAGAACCGCCGTGCCGTCGCCTTCACGCCGTAGGAGCCCTGCCCGAAGTAGACCGTGTTGAGGTACTGCTTGAGGATCTCGCGCTTCGAGTACTTGTCGTTCAGGCGGTAGGCGAGGATGAGCTCCTTCGCCTTGCGTTGCAGATCCTGCTTGTTGCCGAGGATCCTGTTCTTGACGAGCTGCTGCGTGATCGTCGATCCGCCCTGGCTGATCCTCCCCTTCGTGAGGTTGTCGACGAACGCGCGCGAGACGCCGGCGACATCGATGCCCGAGTTCTTCCAGAACGTCTTGTCCTCGGTGTCGATCACCGCGTTGATCAGGATCTGCGGGACCTCGGCGAGCTCGGCCGGCTCGCGGTCCTGGACGCCGAGCTTCCCGATCTGACCGCCACTGGCGTCGAACACCGTCGTCGGCGACGACAGATCGCCGAGGGTCTTCACGCTGGCCGTGTAGTGGTTCGCGGTCGCGATCTGACGGACACCCGGGACGAGTGCGGCGACGGCCACTCCGAGAGTCAGGCCGCCGACCAGGACGATGGCCGCCAGCCTCGTGAGGACACGAGCAGAGTTCGGCATGGGGAGGCACCAGGATGGCATACGGGCCCCGAAATCCCGCAGCGGCCCATGTTGCCCCGGTAGCCGTCATACGGCGTCGGTACCCTCCCGAAGCAATGGTTCGCGTGCAACTCGTCGAGCACGGTCCCCCGGCCCGGGAGGCGCTGCGGGAGGCCGTCCGGGCGGCGAAGGGCATGGACCCGCTGGCGCCGGTCACAGTGGCCGTCCCCTCGACGTACGCGGGCCTCGCGCTCCGCCGCGCCCTGGCCACACCCGACGGCCTCGTGAACGTGCGGTTCCTGGCCCTCTCCCGGCTGGCCGAGCTGCTCGGCGCGCCGACGCTGGCGGCGCAGGGGCGCCGGCCGCTCACCCGCCCCCTGCGGGCCGAGGCGGTGCGGGCCGTGCTCGCCGACGCCGGGCCGCCGCTCGGCTCCGTCGCCGGCCATCCCGCCACCGAGCGGGCGCTCGATGCGTCGTTCCTCGAGCTGCGCCGCGCCGGTGACGACGCCCTCGAGCAGCTCGCCGGAGCCGGCGACCCGGCCGCGTCGGTCGCGCGCCTCTACCCCGAGTTCCGGTCCCGCACGGCCGGCTTCTATGACGACGAGGACCTCGCGTTCGCCGCCGCGGCCGGGCTGGCGGGCGACGCGCCCGCTCTTCGCGAGATCGGGCACGTCGTGCTGCACCTCCCGACGCGCCTGTCGCCGGGCGAGGCCGAGCTCGTGCGGGCGTTGGGCGCGGCCGGTCGGCTGCGCGCGCTGCTCGGCCTGACCGGGGATCCCGCCGCGGACGCCCACGTCGACGAGCTGGCCGCGGACCTCGCCGGCGAGGGAACGCCCGAGCGCGGGGCTCCGCGGCACCGCGATCGTCAGCGCGCCCGACCCTGAGGACGAGCTGCGCGCCGTCGTCCGCGACGTGATGGCGCGTGCCTCCTCCGGGACACCCCTGCATCGCGTCGCGATCCTCTTCCGTGTCGACGAGCCGTACGCGCGGCTCGCGCAGGAGCTCTTCGACGCGGCCGACGTTCCCTGGAGCGGCCCGTCGACGCGTCGCCTCGCAGAGACGACCGCGGGACGCGTCCTGCTCGGGCTGCTGCGACTACCGGACAGCGACTTCGCGCGCGACACGGTCGTCGACTGGATCGCGTCGGGGCCGGTGCGCGACCCCACCGACGGGCGCGCCGTCCCGGCCAGTCGTTGGGACACCTTGTCGCGCGAGGCCGGCATCGTCACCGGGCTCACACAGTGGAACGAGCGTCTCGGCCGGCTCTCGCGGCACCTGGCGACCGACCTCGCGGCGACGGGCGACGACGAGCTGAGCGAGGGCGCGCGACGTCATCGCGAAGCCGACCTCGAGCACGTCGGGCACCTTTCCCGGTTCGTCGCCGACCTCGGGGCACGCCTCGCGCCGCCGTCCCCGGGCACCTGGCCCCGCCTCGCGGCTTGGGCACGCGAGCTGCTCGACCGTTACCTCGGCGGCGAGGGCCTGCGCGCGAACTGGCCCGAGGCGGAGGTCGAGGCGGCGCGGCAGGTCGCCGACGCGCTCGACGGCTTGGCGGCGCTGGCCGAGATCCGCGCCGAGGCGTCGCTGCCCACATTCGTGCGGGCGCTCGAGTCCGAGCTGGACGCACCGGCCGGCCGCGTGGGGCGCTTCGGCGCCGGCGTGTTCGTCGGCGGCGTGCGCCACGCGTACGGCGGCGACTTCGACGTCGTGCACGTCGTCGGCATGGCCGAGGGCGCGTTCCCGCCCCTGGGACGCGAGGATCCGTTGATCCCCGACCGCGCTCGTCGCCTCACGGGACCGGCGCTGCCCGTCCACGCCGTCCGGCGAGCGGAGGAACGCCGCGACTACCTGGCTGGGCTCGCGACCGCGCCGGTGCGGTCGCTGTCCTACCCGCGCGCCGACCCGCGCGCACAACGCAAACGGCTGCCGGCGCGGTGGCTGCTGGAGACCGCGAGCTCCCTGCTCGGCGAGACCGTGGGCGCCGAGGAGCTGACCCGACTCGGGAGCACCGGCTGGCTGCACGTCGTGCCGTCGTTCGAGGCAGGCGTACGCGCGCCGGGCGAGGAGGGATCGCTGACGGAGCGCGATGTCCGCAGCCTGCGCATCTGGCAGGAACGTCGACGGCCGCTCGAGCGCCACCCGCTGATCGCGACGACGCCGTCGCTCGCGGCCGGAGTCACCGCGTTGCGGGCGCGCCGCTCGGCCGCGCTCACGCGGTTCGACGGCAATGTCGGAGCCGTTCCGGGCCTCCTGCCCGACGAGGACGACGCGCTCTCCCCGACCTCCCTCGAGAGCTGGGCCACGTGCCCGTTCCGCTACCTGCTCGGGCGCGTGCTGCGGGTGCGCGAGGTGGAGCGCCCCGAAGCCGCCGACCGCATCGGCCCCCTCGAACGCGGCAGCCTCGTGCACAACGTGCTCGCCGAGTTCCTCGACGTCGTCGAGCCCCGCACCGCACCCGACCAGCCATGGGATGACGCCGAGCGGGGGCTGCTCCTCGCGATCGGCGAGCGGTTTTGCAACGAGGCCGAGAGCGAAGGCCTCACCGGGCGGCCATTGCTCTGGAAGCTCGACCGGCGGCGCATCCTGCGGGAGCTCGAGGGCTTCCTCGACACCGACGAGGAGATCCGCGGCGCGCTCGGCGTCGTGCCCCGGGCGGGCGCACGGGAGCTCGCGTTCGGCTTCGGCGGCGATTCCGGCCCCCCCGCGACCATCACGCTCGCGGACGGCCGCGTCGTGCGCTTTCACGGGTACATCGACCGCGTCGACCAGGCCCCGAGCGGGTCGCCGATCGTCGTCTTCGACTACAAGACGGGCCGGCCCGAGGATCCCGCCAAGGGGCTCGAGCGCGGCAACAAGCTCCAGCTCCCGGTGTACGCGTTGGCGATGGCCGGCGACGACCGGAAGTCCGACGTGCACGCGTTCTACTGGTCGACGCGCGCGTTCGGCACGGACGCGCTCGCGGGCATCAAGCTCGACGAGCCGACGCTCGATCAGTTCACCGACAACGTCTCGACCATCGTCGAGGGCATCGGCGCCGGTGTGTTCCCCGCGTTCCCCGACAAGCCCCGCCAGGACGGCCGCGGGCGCGAGACGTGGGAGAACTGCTGCTACTGCGCCTTCGACCGCGTCTGCGCGCCGGCGCGCGACGACGACTGGACCCGCAAGCGGGCCGACCCCGTCGCGGTGCAGTTCCGACAGCTCGCCGATCCCCCGCCGGAGGCTGCAGACGACACGCCGGAGGCGGCCAGAGAGGTCGGATCGTGACCGTCGACGCCGCCGCGCGCGACGCGATCCGCGACCTCCACGACGCCACCCTCTTCGTCGAGGCCGGCGCGGGCACGGGCAAGACCACGGCTCTCGTCGCGCGAGTCGTCTCGTTGATCGCGCGCGGCCGCGTCGAGATCCGCCAGCTCGCGGCGATCACGTTCACGGAGGCCGCCGCCGGCGAGCTGCGCGACCGCATTCGCACCCGCCTCGAGCAGAGCGCCGCCGACCCGGCGCTCGCGCCCGACGAGCGGGAACGGTGCCGGGCGGCGCTGGACGACGTCGATGACGCCGCGCTCTCGACGCTGCACGGTTTCGCCCAGCGCATTCTCGCCGAGCACCCCCTCGAGGCCGGGCTCCCGCCCCGGTTCGAGGTGGTCGACGACGTCGAGGCGGCCGTTCGCTTCGAGGAGCGCTGGGGGCAGTTCCTCGACGCGCTCGTCGCCGACCCGGACCTCGAGCCGGTCCTGCTCCCGGCGCTCGCGCTGGGCGTCGACTTCGACCACCTCCGACGCGTGGCGCGCGTCCTGCACGAGCACCACGAACGGTTGCGTCCCGCGTCCGCATCGGCGTCGGGGTTCGGGGCACCGGCCCCGGCCGTCGACCTGGGCCCGGTCCTGGCACATCCTGCGCGGCGCGACCGACGACCTCGACCGCCTCGACCTGCTCGGCGAGATGCCGAAGCTGGCGAAGAAGGTGGGGCGGCACGGGAACTGGCGCTGTCCCGTCGAGGAGATACGAGACCTGCTCGAGCAGGCGGACGCCGCGCGCATCACGCTCGTCCGCCGCCAGCAGCAGGCGACGCTCGACGTGCTGGTTGCCCGCTTGCGCGGCTTCGTGCGCGGCTACGCCGACGAGCGACGTCGTGACGGCCGCATCGAGTTCCACGATCTGCTCGTGCTGGCGCGGGACGTGCTGCAACGCAACCCGGGCGTGCGCGCCGCGCTCCGCGAGCGGTTCCGGGTTCTCCTGATCGACGAGTTCCAGGACACCGATCCCCTGCAGATCGAGATCGCGGTGCTGCTCGCGTCGGACGCCCCCGACGCGGGCGAGCGGCCGTGGTGGGAAGTGTCCATCGCGCCCGGCCGGGCGTTCTTCGTCGGCGATCCGAAGCAGTCGATCTACCGCTTCCGCCGGGCCGACCTCGAGCTGTACCACCGCCTCGAGCAGGAGCTGCTCGACGGCAGACGCGAGCTCACCCAGAACTTCCGGTCCGTGCCCGGGATACTCGACTGGGTGAACCACATGTTCTCCCGCCTCTTCGACACCGACGAGCGGGGCGCGCAAGCCGCGCACGTGCAGCTGGTCGCCGAGCGGGATCCCTCCCCCACGTCGGTGCCGCCCGTCGCCACCTTCGGCGGGCCCGCCGACGTGCAGCACGTCGCCGAGGTCCGCGCCGTCGAGGCCGACGCCGTCGCCGCTCTCGCCCGCCGGATCAAGGACGACGCGTGGGAGATCGTCGATCCCGTCACCGGCGAAGTGCGGCTCGCCCGCTACGACGACGTCGGCCTGTTGCTCCCGACGCGTGCGGCGCTCCCCGACTTGGAGGACGCGCTCGAGCGCGCCGACGTACCCGTCCGGATCGAGAGCCAGTCGCTCGTCTTCTCGACGGCCGAGATACGCGACCTGCTGTCCATCCTGACCGCGCTCGACGATCCGACCGACGAGATCGCGCTGGTCGCGTCGCTGCGGTCGCCGGCGTTCGGCTGCGGTGACGACGAGCTCGTCGACTACTACCGCCGCGGCGGGCGGTGGGACTACCGGCGGCCGGCGCCCGATGACCTGCCGCTCGACCACCCCGTGGTCGCGGCTCTCGCCGCGCTCCGGCGGCTCCACGACGCGCGCTGGTGGCAATCGGTCAGCCAGACGGTCGAGGCGATCGTGCGTGAACGCCGCATGTTGGAGCTCGCGGTAACGCACCGGCGACCGCGCGACCACTGGCGGCGCATCCGGTTCTTCCTCGATCAGGCGCGTGCGTACGACGCCGCCTCCGGTCGCGGGCTGCGCGGCTTCGTCGAGTGGGTCCAGCAGCTGGCGGACGAGCGTGCCCGCGCCGTCGAGATCGTCGTGCCCGAGCCCGACGACGACGCGCTCCGTGTGCTCACGGTTCACGGCTCAAAGGGGCTGGAGTTCCCGATCGTGATCCTCGCCGGGCTGAACGTCAGCCCGCCGAACCGCGCGACACCCGTGCTGTGGAACCCCGACGGCTCCTTCGAGGTCCGGGTCGGTCGCGTCGCGCAAGGCGCCCGATTCGAGACCGCCGGGTGGCACGAGCGGTCCGAGCGCGAGGACGAGCTCGACGCCGCCGAGCGGCTGCGGCTGCTCTACGTCGCTTCGACCCGCGCCCGCGACCACCTGCTCGTGAGCCTGCACCACAAGCGCACGGACCGAATCGACTGCCACGCCGCGCTGTTGTGCGAGCAGGCAGATGACGCGCCCGCGGCCGTGCTCGACCTCGACGCCGAGGCCGACAGGGACGAACCGGCCCGCTCCCCGTCGGCCCGGGCACCAGCCGACGGCGAGGCGGGCGAGAAGCCCGGCGAGCGTGACCGCTGGATCGCGGCGCGCGCCGCGCTGCTCGCCCGGGCCGGGCGTCCCGCGACCGTCGCTGCCACCACGCTCGCGAAGGAGCCTTCGGTCCCGGCGGATCACGACACCGACGCGGGGGTCGAGAAGGACGAGCCCGTCGACGACCGGCCGGCGTGGCGGCGGGGGCGCGCGGGCACGTCGGTGGGGCGGGCCGTGCACGCCGTCCTCCAGACCGTCGACCTGGCGACCGGCGACGGCGTCGACGCCACTGCCCGGGCGCAGTCGCTGGCCGAGGGGATCCCCCAACGCGAGGCGGAGATCCGGGCGCTGGCTCGCAGCGTCCTGCAGTCGAGCACGGTACGCGGCGCGGTCACGGGAGGTCGGTACTGGCGCGAGGTTCCCGTCGCCGCCGTCATCGACGGCGTCACGGTCGAGGGCTTCGTCGACCTGCTGATCGAGACGCTCGAGGGGCTCGTCGTGGTGGATTACAAGACCGACCAGACCCCGACCGACGACGAGCTCGACGCCGCCATGGAGCGGTACCGGGCCCAGGGCGCCGCGTATGCCCTCGCGCTCGAGCGTGCGCTCGGCACGCCGGTCGCGCGATGCCTCTTCGTGTTCGCGCGCCGGCGCCGTGCCGTCGAGCGCGAGGTCGACGACCTACCGGCGGCGATCGCCGCCGTCGAGCGGCGCGTGGCAGAGCTGTCGTGACGCGCCGCGGCCCGGGGCGAAGCCCCGGGCCGCGAACACGCGCTTCTCAGCCCGCCTTGGTCAGAGGCCGAGTGTGGCAAGCAGGTTGGCCACGATGTTCGGGTTGAACGGCTGCGTTCCCAGTGCCAGCTGGGCACCGAGCGACGAGTGCGAGCTCATGTAGCTGATCTCGCGACTCACGTCGCCGACGCCGTTCGAGCCGGCGAGCGGCGCGATCTGCACGGTGCTGAGCACGCCCAGCGCGGCACCGGTCGAGTTCAGGAACGCGCTCCCGGAGTCGCCGGGGATCCCGGGCGACGCGGTGTACACGTCGTGGCTCCAGCCGCTGCCCGCGTCGCCAAGGCTGACACCCTGCTTCGGGCTCAGCTGCGTGACGCCGCCGCGCAGGCTCGAGTTGCCGTACGAGTACACGTTCTCACCCTGCACAGTGCCGTTCGCGTCGATGCCGTTCGGGCCACCCCAGAACGGGATCGAGGGGTTGACCTTCCCGAAGTCGGCGGGATTCAACTTGATCAACGCCAGGTCGTTGAACTGGCAGGTGTTGGCGTCTGCCTCGCCCAGCCCCTGCATGGTCAGCCAGG
>WNGI01007387.1_pt1 | contig 10062 bp, 8 predicted proteins | sample 5400621 | NCBI WGS metagenome assembly WNGI01 (sample SAMN13153374, study PRJNA577476) | soil metagenome | isolation source: 20 cm soil or saprolite under Garry oak tree replicate 1 | place: USA:California | collected 2016-06-15 | reverse complement strand
GATCCAGACCGAGTAGATGAGCGGCGAAGCGACGATCAGGGCCACCCCGCTGAGCGGCGGCATCGTCCCGGTCGGGACGCCGCCGAGGGCTAGCACCACGCCGACGAGGGCGAGGCCCAGGGCGAACCACGGTCGCCGCCCATCCAGCCTCCGCCCAAAGCGGAGCGTCATGACCGCAACGACGGCCGGATACACATAGACGATCAGCGCAGCCAGCCCGACCGGCACCGTCTCGAGACCGGCGTAATAGGTTCCGGAGTTGCCGACGTAGAGGACGCCGAGGGCCACAGCGACGGCCGCCGTTCGGCGATCGACGAGGCCCAGCCCGCGGCGCCGTTCGGGGGAAGCGAGGAGCCAGATCCACGCCAGCAGCGCCCCGAACCCGAACCGCCAGGCGGACAGGACCTGCCAGCCCACGCCGGCCTCGTAGACGGGATGGGCGAACAGCCCGCCGGACCCGAAACCGCACGCGGAGACGAGAACGAGGACGATCCCGAAGGCACGGCGGCGATCCACGGCCGGAGGCTAGCAGGCGGGCGATCCCGGTCGGTCCGCGTTGCGACGGGCGCAGCGCTCCCCGTCGCCACCGAAGCGCCCCGTCGCCGTCGCAGCGCCGACTCCGGCCAGTCTCGGCTCTTGACCGCGCCATCGGTCGGAAGCCGAGACCGACTACACTTGCGAGCGTGAGCGAACTCACCGAACGCGCCGTCGCAGCGCGTGTGCCGTCCGTTACGGACGAGCGCCTCAGGGTCCTCAGTCGGCGCGAACCGGTTACCGTCCCACCCGGCACGAGCCTGGCGAATTGCATTGCTGCGATCCAGCGAACCGGGACCGGTGATTCGGTCTTCGTCAGCGACGGCACCGGTCGGCTGGCAGGCGTCCTGACCGAGCGGGACATCTTCGGCCGGATCGTCGGCGGCGACGTCGATCTCACCCAGCCGGTCGAGACGATGATGACGACGGACCCTCGCCATCTTCACCTCGAAGAGACCGTCCGCGACGCGATCGACCTGATGCAGACCGGGCGCTACCGGAACGTCCCGCTCCTCGACGAGGAGGACCACCTCATCGGCGTTGTCCGGCCGCAGGACATCCTCAAATTCCTGGCCGAGGCATTTCCGGAGGAGCTTCTGAACCTCCCGCCCCGACCGCACCAGCGCATGGGCAAGGCAGAGGGCGGATGACCACCGACACCAAGCCGCTGGATCCCGGGCTCCAGGAGCTCGAGCGGGTCACCATCCGCTTCGCCGGGGATTCCGGCGACGGTATGCAGCTCACCGGCACCCAGTTCACGCGAACCGCGGCGGTCTACGGCAACGACATCAGCACGCTGCCGGACTTCCCGGCCGAGATCCGCGCCCCTGCCGGCTCGCTGCCGGGCGTGTCGGGCTTCCAGATCAGCTTCAGCTCGAACGACATCCACACGCCCGGCGACGAGCCCGACGTCCTGGTCGCCATGAACCCGGCCGCGCTCAGGACGAACGTCGGCGACCTCCCGGCCGGTGGGGCCCTGATCGTCAACAGCGACGCGTTCACCCAGCAGAACCTCAACAAGGCCGGCTATGCGGCGAACCCGCTGACCGACGGCTCGCTCAAGCAGTACGCGCTCTTCGAGATCCCGATCTCGACGCTCAACGAGCGCTCGCTCGACGGGCTGGACATGACGAGCAAGCAGAAGGACCTGACGAAGAACTTCTTCGCCCTCGGGATCATGTTCTGGCTCTATGGCCGGGACATGGACGGGACGATCCGCTGGATCGACGACAAGTTCGGCAAGCGGCCGGTGGTCGCCGAGGCCAACAAGCGGGCCCTCAAGGCCGGCTATGCCTTCGGCGAGACGACCGAGATCTTCCATACCCACTACCGCGTCGCGCCTGCCCACCTGCCTCCCGGGACATATCGGAACATCACCGGTAACGAGGCGACCGCGCTCGGCATGCTGGCAGCGTCCAAGCTCGCCGGCCGGCCGCTCTTCTACGGCTCCTATCCGATCACGCCGGCGTCGGACATCCTCCATCAGCTGTCCGGCTACAAGAACTTCGGGGTCAAGACGTTCCAGGCCGAGGACGAGATCGCGGCGATCGGCGCGGCGATCGGGGCCAGCTACGGCGGGGCGATGGGGATGACGGCATCGTCCGGTCCCGGCATCGCGCTCAAGTCGGAGGCGCTCGGTCTCGCGATCATGGTCGAGCTGCCGCTCGTCGTCATCGACGTCCAGCGGGCAGGCCCTTCGACCGGGATGCCGACCAAGACCGAGCAGGCGGACCTGCTCCAGGTCCTGTTTGGGCGAAACAGCGACTCGCCGCTGCCGGTCGTCGCGCCGGCAACGCCCGGCGAGTGCTTCGACCTCGCGATCGAGGCGTGGCGTCTGGCCCTGAAATACGTCACCCCGGTCGTCTACCTGTCAGATGCGTTCCTCGCGACGGGCGCCGAGCCGTGGAGGATCCCATCTCTTGACGACCTTCCCGATATCTCCGTCGAGAACTGGACGGACGCCGCGACGTTCCATCCCTACGAGCGCGACCCGGTCACCCTCGCCCGGAAGTGGGCGATCCCGGGGACGCCCGGTCTCGAGCACCGGATCGGCGGCCTCGAGAAGGCAGACATCACCGGCAACGTCAGCTACGACCCGGAGAACCATCACCGGATGCAGCTCCTCCGCCAGGCGAAGGTCGCCCGGATCGCCGACGACGTCCCGTCCCTCGAGGTCCACGGCCCCGATCGAGGCGACCTGCTGATCCTCGGCTGGGGCTCGACCTACGGGGCGATCCGGAGCGCTGTCGAACGACTCCAGGCCCAGGGCCGAAGCGTTGCCCACGCCCACCTCCGCCATCTCAACCCGTTCCCAACGAACGCCGAGAAGGTCCTTCGAAGCTACCGCAAGGTGCTCATCCCGGAGGTCAACCTCGGCCAGCTGCTGATGCTGATCCGGGCCCAGTTCCTGATCGATGCCGAAGGCTACGACCGGGTCCGCGGCAAGCCCTTCCGGATCGCTGAGATCGTCGAACAAGCCGAGCGGATCCTCGGCGTACGAGACTGAGAAGAACGAGCGAACGAAACTCATGAATCCTCGGGCCGATGGCGTCGCGGAGCTCCGCCTCGTACCTCGGAGAGCGAGCGGCGGATTTTCCAGTGAGGTTGCCGGATCCCATGACTGAATCAGACCAGCCGCCGCTCTCGGCGGAGAACGCGGCCGTCATCCAGCTCACCCGCAAGGATTTCGTCTCCGACCAGGAGGTCCGCTGGTGCCCGGGCTGTGGCGACTACTCGATCCTCGCCCAGACCCAGAAGCAGATGCCGGACTTCGGCGTGCCGAAGGAGAAGATCGTCTTCATTTCCGGGATCGGCTGTTCAGGGCGGCTGCCGTACTACATGAATACGTACGGCTTCCACACCATCCACGGCCGAGCGCCGACCCTCGCGACCGGCCTCAAGGCGGCTCGACCGGACCTGATGGTCTGGGTCATCACCGGCGACGGCGATGCCCTGTCGATCGGTGGCAACCACGTCATCCACTCGATGCGCCGCAACGTCGATATCACGATGGTGATGTTCAACAACCGGATCTATGGCCTCACGAAGGGCCAGGCGAGCCCGACGTCGGAGTTCGGCAAGAAGACGAAGTCGACTCCGGCGGGAACCGTCGACACCCCGATCATGCCGCTGACGATCGCCCTCGCCGCCGAGGCGTCGTTCGTCGCCCGATCGGTCGACACCCACACCGAGCATCTCCAGGGGACCCTCCAACGGGCCGGGATGCACCATGGCTCGACGTTCGTCGAGGTACTCCAGAACTGCAACATCTTCAACGACGGTGCGTGGCGCGACTTCACGGACCGCGAGGTCCGCGAGGACCGGATGCTCGCCCTCGAGCACGGCAAGCCGATGATCTTCGGCAAGGATCGAGACAAGGGCATTCGCCTCCGCGGTCTGCACCCCGAGGTCGTCACCATTGGCGAGAACGGCATCGCGGTGAGCGACCTGCTGGTCCACGACGAGCAGGCCGACGAGCCCTATCTCGCGCTGATGCTGTCGCGGATGTTCTGGCCGGACTACCCCGTCCCCGTCGGTGTCCTGCGGGCCGTTCCGCGGCCGACCCACGACCAGCTCATCGAGGGACAGATCGCCGCCGCAACCGCGGCCCAGGGAACGGGCGACCTTGCCGAGGTCCTCGCCAGCGGCGAGACGTGGACCGTCGACTGACGGGACGAGAGGGAGACGGAGTAACCGATGCCTTGCCCGCAATGCGGCTTCGAGAACCTGGTTGGGTCGGATATCTGCGACAACTGCGGCGCCGATCTTGCCGGCCGCGACACGCCGGAGCCCGCGACGACGTACCGCGGTCCGCTCCTCGGCGAGCATCTCGACGAGCTCGAGGTTGGCGCACCCGAGATTCTCGACGTCTCCGCCGATGCCGCCGAGGCCGTCCGGCGGATGCATGACAACGGAACCGACTGTGTGCTCATCGTCGACCACGGCCGGCTTGTCGGCATCTTCACCGACCGCGACGCCGTCCTCAAGGTTGCCGGTCGGCCGCTGGAGAAGCGACCGATCGCCGAGCTGATGACCCACGATCCCGTCGTCCTCCGCCACGACGACACGATCGCGGTGGCGATCAACAAGATGGCCGTCGGTGGTTTCCGCCATATCCCGATCGTCGAGCACGGTCGCCCGACCGGTCTAGTTTCGGCCCGCGACGTATTCCGCCACCTCGCGGAGTCGCTCGGCTGAGGCCGAGCCCCGATCGATCGATCGTGCGCGTCCTCGTCCTTGCCGACGACCTGATCTGGTCGACCCGCCTCGTCGCCCAGGTCCGGTCCGCCGGAGCGGACGCGGTGACGGTCAGGTCACTCACCACGCTCGATGCCGCCCTTCCCGGTGCGGATGCCGTCATAGTCGACCTCACGGCGCGGGCCTACGACGGGATCGTGGCCATTCGGCAGGCGTCGGCCGCGGGCAGGCGGGTTCTTGCCGTCGGCCAGCACGACGACGCCGAGCTGCGACGGCGGGCGCTTGCGGCCGGCGCGGAGCGGGTCCACCCATACCGCAAGCTCTTCGACAGGGGTCCGGCAACGCTCGCGGCGTGGCTCGATCCCGAAGTCGAGGCAACCGCCAGGTGACCGTCGCCGGGCGACCCGTAATCGCCCCCGAACGGTATGGGGCCAGGCTCGACCGGGCGGCCAAGGCGACCGCCGACCAAGGGTTCGAGGCCGTCCTCGTCGCCGTCGGCCCCGATCTTCGATACCTCACCGGCTACGAGGCGATGCCGCTCGAGCGGCTCACGATGCTCGTCGTCGCCCCGGATCCGGAGCGCATCGCGCTTGTCGTCCCACGCCTCGAGGAACCGGCCGCGCGTGTCGGGTGCCGGCCGGACGTCCGGGTCGTGACCTGGGAAGAGCGCGACGATCCCCATGGCCTCGTCGCGGGCCTGGTCAGCGGCCGTTCCGTGAGCGGCGGCCCGCTTCGACTGGGCGTTTCGGACCAGCTCATGGCCACGCATCTCCTGCGCCTCCAGCGGGCTCTGCCCGGAGCGACGTTCGAATCCGCAACGCTCGTCCTGCGTGAGCTGCGGATGGCGAAGGACCCTGACGAGATCGCCCTCCTGCGAGCTGCCGCTCACGCCGCTGACAGTGTCGTCGGCCAGATCGCGGCCGGCCGGCTCGTCGGCCGGACAGAGGCAGACGTTGCCCGCGAGGTCCGCGGCCGACTCATTGCCGAGGGCCACGACGAGGCCCATTTTGCGATCGTCGGCTCGGGCCCCAACTCCGCCTCGCCGCACCACGAGGCATCCGACCGGGTCATCGAAGCAGGTGAACCGATCGTCCTCGATATCGGCGGCACGATCGGCGGCTACAGCAGCGACACGACCCGAACGCTGTGGGTCACCGGCGGCGATCCGGCCAAGGGCCCCAGCGAGGAATTCCGCCACCTCTTCGGCATCCTCCGGTCCGCCCAGGAGCGCGCGACACGGGCAGTCCTACCCGGCGTGGCATGCGAGGCGATTGACGCGGCTGCGCGCGACGTCATCGATGCCGAGGGTTACGGCCCGGCGTTCTTCCACCGAACGGGCCACGGGATCGGCCTGGAGGGACATGAGGAGCCGTACATCATCGCCGGCAACCGCGAGGCACTCGCTCCGGGAATGGCCTTCAGCATCGAGCCAGGGATCTACCTCGGCGGTCGCTACGGGGCCAGAATCGAGGACATCGTCGTCTGCGGTCCGGACGGACCGGATGTGCTCAACGAGTCCTCCCGGGAGCTGTACGTCGTCGACGGCTGAACGGTCGACGGGTCGAACTGGACGGTCGCCCGGGGTTGGCCGGCGTTTACTGGGGTATCATCCCGTAACGGTGAGCCCGACCGGCCCGCCCATTTCGACATCGGAAAACGATGACTTCGACCTTGACGCGGCGCCTGTGCGCCGCTCCGACTCAACGGGGTGCCCGACCCCGATCCGGCCGATGAGCCGGCGCCACCAGGGCGGCCGAACGCACCGATCGGGTGGTCACGGCCGCCCGTCAGCCGCGCCGCTCGCCGCGCCGTCGCCGGACAGCCAGCGTTACCGGCCAGAGGCCATCGAGCCTGCCCGGGGCGAGCCAGCGGGTCCAGCGGCCGTGGGCCCGGTCAACGGCCAGCCCATCGTCCCGTTCGCCTCTGCCCAGGCGTCGCCGAATTCGCTCCAGGCGCAGACGTTGGCGCCAATTCCGGACACGATGCCGCCGGCGTCCAGGGAGCAAGCGATCGAAGGCTCGGTCCCATCGCCGGTCGTGCCAGGATCACCCGCTTCGCCGCCCGCCCAACCGCTGGCGGCCGTTTCCTCACCCGATCCACGCGATCAGCTGAACCGCCCGGGGTTGCCGTCCGACAATGGCCACGGACCGTCGAACGGCGCAACGTGCACGGCGCCGCAGCTGAGGCGCTTCATCAAGAGCCGACCCTACGTGCCGATGCACGAGCTCCGCCGCCGCTTCGCGATCAACGGCGACGATGACGACGTCACGGCCGTCGACCTGGCCAACGGCCGAGTCTTCGTCGGGCTACCCGCCCGCGAGGGCGATCTCCTCGGGGAGCTGCTTCGCGGCGGCGAGGTGGGTTACGAGCTGTCGCTCGATCCCCGTTCGCCGATCGTCGTTGGCCTGTACCCGATGCGCCCGATTCCGCGTTCGTAGCGGTCGCCGTCGGGACGTCCATGCGTGCGTTGCCGTCTCCGCGCGCTCGCTCACGGACGTTTGAAGTCCGCTCGCTCACGTGCTCGACGGCGCCTTCGCCTGAACGCCCCGGTGGCGACTGATCTGAGTAACGGTTCTGGTCAGTCGCGGCGCCTGCGAACCTCGACGCCCTCCATCGCGAGCAGCTCCTGTTTCAGCTCGAGGAGCCGTTCGCGCGACCCGTACCAGTCGCCGCCATATCCGCCGAGCGTCCCGTCGCCGGCGATGACCCGATGACATGGGATGACGATCCCGATCGGTGACCGGCCGACGGCGCCGCCAACCGCCCGTGCCGCACCCGGCCGATCGATCTGCCGGGCCACGCCGCCGTAGCTGGTGACCACGCCCCACGGGATCTCCGCGACAGCCGCGAGGACAGCCTGGTCCCAGGCCGGCCGATCCATGAGATCGATCGGGAGCGTGAAGGCCCGACGCTGCCCGCGCAGATATTCCTCGAGCTGAGCGACCGCTTTGTCGAGGAGGCGGCCGGATCCATCGTCGACGTCGCGGTGGAACCGGCGCTCCAGCCCGGCGATGAATACCTCCCGCGGCGTGAGCGTGTCGAGAGCGACGATGCCTCGATCACTGACCGCGACGTGGATCGGTCCCCACGGGGCGGGGACGGCGGCCATCCTGATGGTTGTCGCCTGCATCGCGCAAGTGTCGCCGTTCACGACCGTGAACGAGAGCCCATGTATACTCCCCTGGAGTATGAAGATCGATCTCAACGCATCTCCCCGCGCGACCGCCGAGATTTTCCTGCCCGTTGCTGGAATGACCTGCGCCAGCTGCGTCAACCGCATCGAGCGGTTCCTCAAGAAGACGCCCGGTGTCGAGAACGCGACGGTCAACCTCGCGACCGAGATCGCGACCATTCGCTACCTGCCCGAGGTCGCCGGCCGTGCCGAACTCGCCGGCGCGATCGAAGCGGCCGGCTACGACCTGAAGCCGGCGCCGGCCGGGGAATCGGGGGGGACCCGCAGTCTCCGCGAGGCCGCCGAGGCCGACGCCGCAGAGCGCTCCGCCAAGGCAAACCGGCTGCTCCTCGAAGCAGCTGTCTCGATCGGCGTGGCCGTCGCGATCATGATCGCGATGTTCTTGCCGCAGACGACCGTTCCGATGACGGATATCAACCGCCTCATCCTCGTCCCGGCGACGTTCATCCAGCTGTGGGCCGGCCGGCGCTTCTACGCCGCCGCGTGGCGGGCCGGCCGGCATGGCGGCCTGACGATGGACACCCTCGTCGCGGTCGGGACGACGACGGCGTGGGCCTATAGCGTCGGGGTGACCTTGTTCCCGGAGGCGATCCACGAGGCCGGGCTGCATCCGGAGACGTATTTCGACAGCTCGACGATCATCCTCGGTCTCATTCTCCTCGGGCGCTGGCTCGAGGCGCGGGCGAAGACGCAGGCGGCCGGCGCGATCCGTCGACTGATCGGCCTTCAGGCGACGTCAGCCCGGCTCGTCCGTGGCGCCGATGCTGTCGACGAGGTCATCGGTCTCGAGCAGGTCCGCCTGGGAGACCTCCTTCGTGTTCGGCCCGGCGACAGGATTCCGGTCGATGGTGTCGTTACCGAGGGAGCCTCGGCAGTCGACGAGGCGATGCTTACCGGGGAGGCGATTCCGGTCGTCAAGGCGCCGGGCGACGGTGTCATCGGGGCGACACTCAACACGACCGGATCATTCGTCTTCCGGGCGACCCGCGTCGGCGCCGACACGGCGCTCGCCCGGATTGTCGCCCTCGTCGAGCATGCCCAGGGCTCCAAGGCGCCGATCCAGCGCCTCGCCGACCGGGTCAGCGAAACCTTCGTCCCGGCCGTCCTTGTCATCGCGGTGGCCACGTTCGTCGGCTGGCTTGCATTCGGGGCGGAGCCGCGCCTGACCTTGGCGCTGACCGCCTTCATCGGCGTCGTCATCGTCGCCTGCCCGTGCGCGATGGGCCTGGCGACTCCGACCGCGATCATGGCCGGCACCGGTCGCGGAGCGGAGGCAGGAATCCTGTTCAGGGGTGGCGAGTCGCTCGAGATGGCTCATCGCGTTTCGGTCGTCGCCTTCGACAAGACCGGGACCCTGACCATCGGCCGGCCGGAGGTCGTCGCGATCGAGGCCGCGAACGGCGTCGACCCGCTCGAGCTGCTGGATCTGGCGGCGTCGCTGGAGCGGGGGAGCGAACACCCGTTGGGCGCCGCCATCGTCGCCCGTGCGAACCGGGAGGAGCTCGGCTTCCGAGCAAGCAGTGACTTCGAGGCAATCACGGGCAGGGGCGTCTCTGGAACGGTCGACGGCCGACGGCTCCTCGTGGGCGTGCCGTCGCTCCTGGCCGAGCGAGGCATCTCGACCGACGCCCTTGAGGGGTCCACGAACGCCCGCGCCGGAACCGGCATGACGATGGCCTGGGTCGCGATCGACGGCCGTGCCGCGGGCGTCCTCGCCATCGCCGATCCGGTCAAGCCGGAGGCGGCCGCCGCCGTCCGCGAGCTCGAACGGGCGGGGATCGAGGTGTGGATGATCACCGGCGACAGCCGACCCGCCGCCGAGACGGTGGCCGCCGCCGTCGGGATCGACCCGGCACGGACGATGGCCGAGGTGCTCCCCGGCGAGAAGGCGGCGGCGATCGAGCGGCTGAAAGCCGGCGGCCGCGTCGTGGCGATGGTCGGCGACGGGATCAACGACGCGCCCGCGCTCGCCCAGGCCGATGTCGGGATCGCGATCGGGAGCGGTGCCGACGTGGCCATCGAAGCGGCCGGCGTGACGCTCGTTGGCGGCGATCCGCGCGGCGTCGCGGCGGCAATCGCCCTGTCACGAGCGACGATGGCAACCGTTCGCGAGAACCTCTTCTGGGCGTTCGCCTACA
>WNGI01008144.1_pt1 | contig 10063 bp, 5 predicted proteins | sample 5400621 | NCBI WGS metagenome assembly WNGI01 (sample SAMN13153374, study PRJNA577476) | soil metagenome | isolation source: 20 cm soil or saprolite under Garry oak tree replicate 1 | place: USA:California | collected 2016-06-15 | reverse complement strand
TTCGTTTCAGGCGGGGACGGAGTGAAGTCGACCGCCCAGATCATGGAGATGGCCCGGGACCTCTCACGTAACCGCGCCGATCTATACGAGATCGCCGTGTGGAGAGACGGCGCTCACGTCGTCGACGGTAAACGCCTGTTCTATTTCCAGGCGGTCCATCAGGAATCGGATGTCGTTCCGGAGAATGTCGATGCGATTCGCGCGCTCATGGAACTTCAGAAGGACGGCCGCAAAAGCATGGAGAAGACGGACCAGAGCCTCGGAATCGGCATCGTCAAGTGAAAAGCTGCGGATCTTCCGCGACACCTAGCCCTTGCGTTCGAGGCGGCGGATCCGTTTGGTCGCCCGCTGGAGGACGCCCATGAGGGCGTGGAACTCCCAACCGCTCGGGACCGCACGCCCCATCATCCGGCGGAACATGATCCGCGTTCGTTCTCGAGCCCGGACATCGTTCTCGAGGGCCGCTTGGGCGCCCTTGCGTTGAACAGTTCGTAGAGGAGGACCGTTGCGGCGTGGGAGAGGTTCAGGATCGGGTAGGGTGCTGCGGCCGGGATCGTCACGAGCAGGTCGCATCGGAGGAGTTCCTCCTCGATGAGCCCGAAGTCTTCTCGGCCGAACAGGAGGGCGGTGGTCCCTCGGGCCTCCCCCAACTTGATCGCAAGATCGCTCGGACGGACCGCGATTCGAGCGAATCGCTTCTCATTGGAGGTGTCGATCCCCGAGGTGCCGACGATGAGGTCGGCGTCCTGGATCGCCGAGGCCAGGTCCGGGACGACGGTCGCAGACTCCAAGATGTCCGCCCCATGCATGGCCCTTTGCCGTGCTTCCGGTCCCAGGACACAGGGGTTCACGAGCACGAGGTCGTGAACATCGAAGTTTTTCATGGCCCGGGCGACGGCCCCGACGTTGCCCTCGTTTTTCGGCTCAACCAAGACGACCCGGACACCGGGCACATCCGGTCGATATATCCAACGAGAGATATTCCTTGGCATGCGGATCGCGCTCAAGATCGCGTATGACGGTCGGTCGTTTTTCGGATATCAGCGTCAGCCAGACCGGCGAACCGTGGAAGGAGAGTGCATCGCCGCCCTGCGATCGGCGAAGATTATTCGGGACCCGAAAGAAGCGTTCTTCCGCAGCGCGAGTCGAACGGACCGGGGCGTGAGCGCCGTCGGGAACGTGATTGCCTTCAACACGTCGCTTTCGGCGGGAGCCGCCATCGGCGCCTTCAACGATCGCGTCCGGAACGTCTGGGGGTGGGCCGCGACCGAGGTGGCCGACTCGTTCCACCCGCGGCACGCCTTGGAAAGGTGGTACCGATACCACCTATTTTCCGATGTGCCGATATCCGCGATGCGCGATGCCGGCCGACCGTTCGTCGGAATCCATCGAATGGAGTCGTTCACATCCGACCCGGCCCCGGGACCGATGACAATCGATCGGGTTGACGTGGCGCGTGAGGGTGGAACGCTTCTCGTTGACGTTCGGGCCCGAAGTTTTCGGCGGAGCATGGTCCGACGGATCGTCGCGGCGATGTCGAAGTGCGCTGCAGGCGAGGTCCCGAAATCCGCGATTCGGAAAGCGCTCCAAGGAACCCGACGAGACTTCGGAATGGCTCCGGCCGAGCCGTTGTTTCTCATGGACGTCCGATATCCATTCCAGATCGCCGCCATTCTCAAACCCAAGGTGCGCGACGAGTGGCGTTCGATCGAGGACGAAACAGAGCTGCGCGGTCGCCTCATGCGCGCACTCCGTGGGTCGGTCGCAGACGCTCATTGAGCCGTCATCGGAACGAGATTCCACGCTGGCCGCGGATCACGCCAACTGTGCTGGTCATTCCCTCCAGGTAGAACGCGTCTCGAAACGAATGGGACGCATCCCGAACCGGTCGGGACACGGATTGGAAGAATGTTTTTATAGCGTGTATCACCTTCGGCCGAATAGACGTTTAGGGGAGGAGCCAACATGCAACTTGTGTTTTTGCGCTCGCCTGCGATCCGGGTGATAGCGATCACCCTGGCTTTGCTCGGGTCGGGAATGATCTTCCTAGTCGGATCCGCGGCGGCGCAGACTCAGTCGTCGGAAATCGTGATCGGTCTCCAGAACGACATGACGGACATGAACACCTGGAACCCGGGGACGAACACGGTGTGGAAAAGTTATATGGTAGGATCGCTCAACTTTGAATCGCTGCTCGGAACCGATCCGGACGGCAATTTGTTCCCATATCTCGCAGATCCCGCGCGCGGGGGAGGCACCGGCTATTCGGTCCTCGCTACACCAGTCGCGCCGGATGCAGCCACCGTTGACGTATTCATTCGCCCCCTCGTCACATTCACTGATGGACAAGCGATGACCGCCGCGGACGTGGTCTTCAGCTTCCAGACGCAGGGCTGGGGCACGTCCTCTTCGTTCATCAATGAAGCTCTCTGGTGGGACGCTCCCCGATTTGCCCACTGGACGGGCGGAGCGGCGAAGTCCCATATTGGCGTCGAGGCGATCGGCACCGATACAGTTCGCTTCCACCTCTCCAAGACGTACGCTCTCTTCTTCGTAGCAACCCTGAGCATCCTGATCATGCCGAAGCATATCTGGCTGAATCATATCGACTCCAATCCGCCCCTAAACTTCACAAGCCTCACTCCGATCACGGATGCCGCAGACCGATCGATCGATTTCGGTTTCGGCGGAACGGCCTCGCAGCTTGATGCGACCATTGGGACGGGACCTTGGAAGACCGTCTCATGGTCGAGGAACCAGGCAACACAGGTCGTTGTGTCCCCGACGTACTGGGGCAAGGGTCGGGCGGACGCGAGCGTGCTCGTCGGCACGACGAAGTACAACTTCTATCCGGACCACCTGCGATCGATTCGCTTCTCCATCTACTCGAGCCTCGACGTGATTAGCCTCGCCCTTCAATCGGGCGAGATCGACACCCTGATCTGGCCCCTCCTTCCGGGGTTCCTGAGCCAGGTCCATTCGAACCCCTCCATCAGCGTGGAGCAAGTCACGGACAGCGGCATGTTCTACATGGCGTTCAACCTGCGGCGGAAGCCGTGGAATGATCTGGACCTCCGCACGGCCATCTCGATGGCGATCGACAAGGACTACATCGTGAACGTGCTGATGGGCGGATTGGGAATCAAGGGGACGGTCCCCCACTCCATCGTGAGGTCGGAGTACATCAACCAGACCGCCAAGCCGCCGGACTTCGACCTGGCGGGAGCACGCGCCCTCCTCGACCGCGTGGGCATCATCGACCGAAATAACGACGGGTTCAGAGACTACAAAGACGGCTCGCCGATCCGGACCGCGATCTTGACTCCGCCGAAGGACTACGACCCGATCCGGGCTGACGCCGGCATCATGATCTCGAACAACCTGAAGAAGATCGGGCTGAACATCGACGCGGCCCCGGTGACCTTTGACACGATTGTGGCGAAGGCATTCCTCCCGCCCGTCGACTTTGACATCTACATTCTCGGGTTCAGCTTGGGCGCCCTCCCGGAGGGTTACTTGAAGGATTTCTTCGGCAGCAGCCAGGATGTGAACATCAACCCCGCCGGGTCCAATTCCGCCGGGTATCACAACGCGGCCGTTGACGCCAAGCTCGAGACGATGCTCGTCACCCTCGACAACAACGCGCGAATCCAGATCGTGAAGGACATCGTGGGCCAAGTCGTGAAGGACATCCCGTGGAACATCCTCTACTACCGGAAGAACCTGAACGCCTACCGCAACGATCGATGGGTCGGATGGGTGAACACGCCGCCGCTGCTCTACAACTTCTGGTCGCTGTCGAAGCTGAGCCGACCGGGTGCGACCGGCGTTCAGCTCCCCTCGGGCGCTATCACGGTCTCGATGACCGCGCCGGAGCGTGCGATCGCAGGTGGGACCGTGACCGTGGACGTATTCGGCTCTCGGGACTTTGCTCCCATTTCGGGTGCCTCCGTATGGCTGAACCGCACGTACGGAGTGCAGACCGATAGCTCCTCCGCGACGACCGACGTCTCGGGCCATGCACGGTTCTCCTTGGCCGTGCCGTTCATCCAAGGCGATTTGAGTCTCAAGGCGACGGTCGTCAAAGGTGCGTCGACGGGAACCACGACGAAGGTCATGCAGATTAGCGTGAAGCTGCCAATCCCCATCGTGAGGTTGGACCTGGCGACCACGACCCCGGTCATCGGTGTCGGGGGTACTGCGCAGGTCACCGCTTCAGTCACTGACAGCTCGGGTGGTCCGATCCAGGGCGCGGTTGTGAAGATTGACACGACGCTTGTGTTCGGCACGATTTCGCCCGCCTCTGGCACGACCGGTGCCAACGGCAAGGTTGTGTTCACGTACAGCGCCCCGGCGAACGCGAACGGCTTCCCGAACCAACACTTGCTCGAGGTCCTGAAGGCGAACACGACCTGGGATCAGACGATTGTCACGGACACGCAGAAAGCGTCTCTGTTGCTCTTCGTCGAAAACGACAACGCGCCGGATTGGCTCACTGCCGACGTAAACGCGTCGAAGCTCGTCCTCAGCACGGCGGTACCGGGTGACTCCACCACGATCAGCGTCACCGTGCGAGACTTCGCAGGCTCCCCGCGGCAGGGAGCGAATGTGACAGCCATCCTGCCAGACAGTGAAGCCGGGAGTGCGACAAATGTGACGGTGTCGCCGGCATGGGCGCTGACGGACGCGTCGGGAGTCGCAGCCTTCACGGTAACCAAGACCGCGACGGCGGTGCGGGGCAACATCCCGATCCGTTTCGCCGTGGCAGGTACAGCCTATCAGACTTCGGACGTGGCAGGTTTGCTCATTAGCGACGGCGTGACGCCGGGCCACGCCGCGCTGATAGACTTCTCCGATCGGACCGTCACGTCCTCGCCGGCGCAAATGACCACCGTGACAGCGACCGTCTGGAACCAGCTCGGAGTTCCGGCCGCGGACGGGGCGGTGATTTTCCAAGTCGCCCCCGGCTCGGTCGGAATGGAGGCCCAGTTCGATTGGGCCTACAACTACACGAGCGGAGCCTACGGCGGCAAGGGACTCGATCTGGCCTATTTCGATTACGGAGGGTCGTTCGGACCGTCCTTCCAAAGTTCGGCAGGTCAAGGATCGGGGTATGGCGCGGACAACATGCTGGGTGACGTCGAACTACTCGACCACACGGGAATTGACTCCTGCGACAGCACCACCTGGCCGGCCAATTTCCCCGGATACTACTTGCTGAACGCGACGGGGCTGACGCAGCAAATCCAGCCGGTTCCGAACAAGGGAGATTCGGCGGTCCAAGTTCGTGCCTTCATCGGTAGTACCTCGCCCTCGTCCCGCTTGCGGCTGAACGTCACGCTGTGCGGCGCGAACCCTGCCTCGTTCTTCGGGTGGAGCGCCTCGTCCCTGCGAGGCGGTCAGTGGGTTCCCGGAATCGATAATGCGGAGTTCGAGATCGACAGCGGAATGGTTGTCCAGCGAGCCCCGATATTCGCTCTCGGTTCGGAGTCCGTGAGTACTGTAGGGCAGCTCTTCGCGTCCAGCGCGCGGACGCAGACCGTCACGGGAACCTTCTATAATCGGAATGGTCCGGCGGCCAATGCTAAGGTGTTCCTGACTCGCGGAGCGGGCACTGCGGCCCGGAACGTGAGGGGCGCTGCCGGTGGGACCATCACGACGGACGTGAACGGAACGGTTTCGCAATCTGTGACCGTCCCACTCTTGAGCCTGTCTCAGGCGCACTCCTTTGGCTTCCAGGCTGCGGATCCGCGGTACGCCTACGGAGGGCGCAACCAGCTTTTCGTGGGCGCCGACCACATGAATCTGGGGTACTTCGCCGGTGCTTATGGCATACCCATCGGACCGGAGTACTACGTGAACCAGTTCCTGTACGTCTCGCTGGCGAAGATTCCGATGGAATTCGTCCGACCCTACGTGTTCCTTCCGAATCCGCCTCAGGCCTACGCGACCGTCCACGTCGACAAGATGCTCGTCCCCGAGCAAGGGAGCGCGAACGCGACCGTGACGGTGACGGACAGTTCCGGGGCGCCGGTCGCCAACGCGACCGTCTGGAGCGGCCCGGTGCAGACGCTGACGGATCCGAATGGCAACGCGACCATTCCGTTCACGGCATCGCTCGGCTCGATTGAGAACCTCGCGGTGGCGCAAACTCCAGCCGGCTTCGTCGTCCGCGCATGGTACGGGATCGTGGCGTCCCGGCCGGTCCTGTCGTATGGAGCGCTCACGGTGAACCCGGGTAGGGTCGGCGATAAGTCGACGATCTCGTTGAGCGTGACGAACACGCTGACTGTCGCAGGTCCCGCAACGGTGACGCTCCTGATCGACGGGGCGGCGGTCGCGTCGAAGGACATCACCATCGGTGCGGGTGCATCGCAGACGGTGACCTTCGATCAGGTGTTCACGACCGCGGGCGACCACACGGTAGCCGTCGGCACCCAATCGGCGACGGCCACGATTGCGGCGCCGCCCGTGCAGGGATTCGTCGAGGCGTACGGCCTCTCCATAGGCCTGCTGGTCGCAGGCCTCGCCGTCGGAGCCGTCGTAGGGATCATCCTGGCGCGGAGGGGAAAGCCGCCCGCTGCCCAGGCGACGATGGCTGAAGAGGAAATGAAGCCCGGCGAAGGAGACGAGCTCTAGGACACCGAACATGGACCGGGCCGCGGAGGGGTCCGGTCCTCCTTTCACTTCCGAATCCGGCTCCAGATGGGAGCTTGCCTTGCGCTGGGCAAACGTTAATACAAAAGACAGCGTAACATGGACAAATCGCTCCAGGGGGTGGCGGCGGTGGCAGCGCTAGCGTGGTACATCGTACGCAGGCTCATCCAGGGCCTGATCACGCTCTTTATCGTCACGGTCATCGTGTTCATTCTTTTCGAAGCGATGCCCGGAAGCCCGATCGACCGATTTACCCAAGACCCCAACATATCGCCCGCCACGCTGTTACAGCTCCGACAGTCTTTCGGGATCGATGATCCCGTCTACATTCGTTTGCTCAAGTTCCTTCGAAACATGTTCACCTTCGACTTCGGACCGTCCTTCCTCGAGGGGCGTGCCGTGTCCGCGGTGATCGCGGACGCCCTGCCAAAAACGCTCTTCCTCTTCGTCACCGCAACGGTCCTCACCTACGTCTTCGGCATCGTCATCGGCACATTCATCGCTTGGCGTCGAGGGCGGATCAGCGAAGGATCCGTCGTCGTCAGCAGCCTGTTCTTCAACAACATGCCCTCCTTCTGGATTGGGTTGATCCTCCTGTGGTCCTTCGCCTTTATCCTGAATTGGTTTCCCCTTCGGGGCTGGACCGATCCCATCTGGACGGCTCAACACTTCCCCTACCTTGCGAGTCGTGGATCGGGCGACGTGTTGTTCCAGCTCGTCGACCTGAGCGCCCATGCGTTCCTGCCGATGCTCGCGCTCATCCTCATCAGCGCCGCGGGAGCGATCCTCTTGATGCAAACATCCATGCTCGAGGTGATGGGCGAGGATTTCGTGCTAACCGCGCGCGCCAAGGGTCTCTCCGAACGCGTCGTTCGACGGCATCACGTGGCACGGAATGCCTACTTGCCTGTCGTCACATCTTTCTCCATCAGCATTGCGTTTTCCATCGGTGGCGCCATCGTCCTCGAGCAAATTTTCTCGTTCTTTGGAGTCGGTTACTACTTCCTCCAAGCGCTTCTCAACCAGGACCAGTTCCTCGCGGGCGCCCTCCTCTTCATCATTTCGCTCCTCGTCATCGTCGCCAATATCATCGCCGACATCTTGTACGGAGTGCTCGACCCACGTGTCCGGATCTGACGGGTCGGCGCAGCCGATCGGGATCCCGACCGCGGTCAGGTTTTTGCATCGGGCATGGCGGATGGTCCGCCGCTCGTGGAACATTTACAAGGAAAGCCGTCTGGGAATCGTCGGATTGATCATCGTCGCTTCGTTCGCAGCCGTCGCCATCCTCGCCCCGGTCATCTCACCGTATCCCCGGGATTTCGAGGCACCCGTGGCCGACCGGTTCATCGTGTCGCATTACGCGAAGAATCTGACCGCGCTGCCGAACTTGACGTACAATCCTCCCGTGTTGGGGCCGACGACGCCGCTGACAACGGATCAGGGGGGAGGGATGTGGCTCATCAACTCCGTACGACAGGGCCTAATCTTCATGGATTTCCTCCGCAGTGTCGAGCCCGCCGCTCGAACGACCCCCTTCGAGGCGGGCGGCAATTTATCGTTCACCTTTGACATCACTCAGGACTTCGCCTACGGCGCGATGCCACGGCCAGCGCCTCCGCTGACCGCGGTCTACTACATTGTGCCAGGGCGCAACACGAGTTCGGGTGCGGGCCCGGGTTCGACGAATGGAGCCATTGCGTTCTTTGCGGGCCGTGAGTTCGTCGTCGTGGACCCCTTCTCTCGGGTCGTGATTTTCCAGCAGCAGCTGACGTTCGACCCGGTCTGGACCGGCGAAGACCCAGGTTCGTCGGGCGACATGTTGATCGCCCTTTTCGAGCGGGAGGCCGGTGCGACCATTTTCCCGCCGAGGCCCGGCCACGAGGCGGGTCCGTATCACTACTTCGTGGCAGCCGATGCCGATCACGTGGTCGTCTTCGAGATCACGTACGTCCACGCCACCGACACCAACCGGGACGGTTCCCTTCCGAGGGGCCGAACCGTCCTCTTCGAAAACGTGTCCCTGTCCGCTCCGCCGTTCGCGTACTACAACCCGAACCGAGTCGATTCCTACGAAGACTTCCGAGCCGGTCCCTCCCAAGGAATCGTCTTGCCGCTGGCGAACGGTACGTTGGAGGTGCGGAATGTCACCGGCCCTTTGCGCGGTCGCGTGGCTCTGACCCTCGATGGCCAGCCCGCCACCGTTTCAGGACCGATCGGATTCACTCGGAGCGAATTGCCTCTGTGGCTCTTCCTTCCCTTGCGCTCGAGCTCGGCGGTGGGAATCGCGACATTCGATATCGGCACGCTCCGAGTCGTGCAGGAGTTTTCCGTTCCGAATCCGACGTGGCAGCCGATTGGAGGGGCGACCAGCTACATTGGTCGGGATACGTACTTCGCATTCTTTGATCAGGCGAGCGGCCCCTCCGGAACTTCGTACCTGTTTCGGCTCAACGTGACAGGAGTCGAGATTCCGCAGTTCCGCCAGTCGTTCGCAGGTCGGCTGCGGACGTTCTTCGAGGTCGATCAGCTTTCTCAGGTCTTCGCGGCGACGGAAGACTCACAACTCTTCATCGTCAGCACGAAGCTGAGCGGATCCGCGCCGGTCCAGGCGGAACAATTTGCCCTCATCCCGCCCCGTTCGGCGACGCTCTTCGCGTATGCGGGCGCCCTGAAAGGGACGAAGTTCACCCTCGGAATCACGCAAGAGGAATTGAACGGCGTCTGGATCGAGCCCTCGATAGGCAGGGCCGTCGTGCACCAATTGCTGGGGACTCCTCGGACACCCCTGCCCCCGGGAACCTACCCGTCCGGGCACACGTATCTGCTCGGCACCGATTTCCGCGGCGGGGACATCCTCACCCAGCTCTTCTGGGGTACGCAGGTCGCGTTCATTGTCGGCGTCTTCGCCGCCGCGTTCGCCGTCGGGCTGGGCACGTTCGTTGGCCTGATCGCAGGGTACTATGGAAAACTCGTCGATACCCTCCTCATGCGGACGACGGACGTCTTCCTGGTCCTTCCCTTCCTCCCCATCGTGTTCGTCGTCGCGGCGATTTTTCAACATCCGAGTATCTGGGTCATCATCCTCGTCCTCGGAATCGTCGGCTGGCCCGGGATCGCACGGGTCATCCGAGCGCAGACCTTGAGCCTGCGGGAGCGGCCCTTCGTGGACGCGGCCCGCGTGAGCGGGGGCAGCGATTTCCGGATCATCTTCTACCACATCGCCCCGAACGTCCTGCCCTTCAGTTTCCTAGGGTTGGGCGACGCCACCGTCATTTCCTGGGGCGGCATGTTGTCGACCGTCCTGACCTTTGGCGGCGCCCTCAGTGCATGGTGGTGGCTCGTGCCTCCCGGACTGGCGATCACCTTCGTATCGTTGGGCTTCTACCTGCTCGGTCGGGGCTTC
>WNGI01007385.1_pt1 | contig 10063 bp, 11 predicted proteins | sample 5400621 | NCBI WGS metagenome assembly WNGI01 (sample SAMN13153374, study PRJNA577476) | soil metagenome | isolation source: 20 cm soil or saprolite under Garry oak tree replicate 1 | place: USA:California | collected 2016-06-15 | reverse complement strand
GGGGGACCGGAAAACAAAACGCTGTTTATGATGGCGGCCGAGTGGCACGGTTTTGCGAAGATGATGGATGGATTGGGAACCGGTCGGGTATTCACCGTCGAGGTTTCGGCACCGGGCGTCGGGTGGCCATGAGAGACACGCCAGAAGCACTCGTTAACGTGATACATTGCAGCACAATAGGGCTCTATTGGCCCTATGCTGAGCATGGTTTGGACTTCAATGATCTTTAAGCGAGAAGGGAACTTAGAGAACTAATGACTTCAACAGAAGCGCGACCTAAAAGCATCACCGAATACATCAATGCCGCCCCGAAAGAGGCTCAGAAGAAACTTCGTGAAATGCGTGCGTGTATTCGCGAAGCAGCACCCGGGGCCAAGGAAAGCCTGAAGTGGGGGATGCCGGCTTTCTCCTATCGAAGAATACTGGTGACGTTCGCTGCGTTCAGGCATCACATCGGCTTCTATCCAACGCCGTCAGCAGTTAGGGCCTTCGCGACAGATCTTTCGAAATTTGCCACGGCAAAAGGGTCGATCCAGTTTCCGCTGGAGAAGCCGCTACCGCTACCTCTGATCCGCAAGATTACCGCTTTCCGCGTTCGAGAGAGTATTGAGGAAGACGGAAAATGGAAAACTATACAGAACCGCGAGCGGTAGCGACCGGGTGCTAGCACTCAACCTCACGGGTTCGTCAGTTGAGTTTCTGACCCGGTCGCTACCGCTCGCGGTTCTGTATTGAGTGGCGATCATATTCATCTTCCTTTCCCGGGTAAACGTATGGATTCCAGCAAAGGCGAATGCCAGGCGAGTAGCACCGCGGACGCGGTCGCACGTCGGAGTTACGGCAAGCTCGTCGCTTTTCTCGCGGCACGCACGCAGGATGTGGCGGCTGCCGAAGACGCGCTGTCGGAAGCCTTCGCGTCGGCGCTGGCTGATTGGCCGCTTAATGGCTGTCCATCGAACCCGGAAGCGTGGCTACTGACCGTCGCCAGGCGAAAGATGATCGATGTCCTTCGCCGGCGTCACACGAGCGAGATCGCAACCGCTGAGCTGCAAGTATTGGCGGAAGGGCTGGAGGCGGCAACCGCGCTTGATGCGGAAATCCCGGATCGTCGTCTTGCACTCCTGTTCGTCAGCGCGCATCCAGCTATTGATGCCACCATCCGCGCACCGTTGATGCTGCAAGTGGTGCTGGGACTGGATGCGAAGGCAATCGCCTCCGCGTTTCTCATGTCTCCGGCGGCCATGGGCAAGCGACTCGTACGCGCTAAGGACAAGATTCGGCAAGCCGGCATTTCCTTTAACGTTCCCGAACGCGAGGAACTCCCGGAGCGGCTCGACACAGTGTTGGACGCCATTTACGCAGCCTTCTCAGAAGGCTGGACCGACCCTAACGGGACTGATGCCGCCCGCCGCGACCTCACAGAAGAAGCGATTTTTCTCGCCAGGCTGCTGACCGATCTGCTTCCGAAGGAACCGGAGGCGATGGGACTGCTTGCAGTGATGCTTCACGCGGAAGCCCGGCGTCGCGCCCGCCGCAACGGGGACAGCGAATATGTTCCGCTTGCGAATCAGGATCCGGCTCTGTGGGACTGGCAGATGATCGAGGAGGCCGAGTCGCTAATCCTCCGCGCCAGCACTTTAGGATCCATTGGTCGCTATCAGTTAGAGGGCGCGTTGCAGTCTGCACATGTTTTTCGCTGCCGTACGGGTCACGCGAATTGGGTAGAGGTGGTGCAGCTATATGATGCGCTTTTCGAGCTTGGTGGCTCACCGGTGGTTGCTGTCAATCGTGCTCTGGCGATTGCTGAGCTGCATGGCGCCAAAGCAGCTGTCGACGCATTGCAAGAGGTAGACGCGGATGCGAGGCTCGCGGAATACCAGCCTTACTGGGCGGCGCGGGCAGAGCTGCTGGCGAAGACAGGCGCGCGTGACGAAGCCCGCCACGCATACGAAATCGCAATAGGTCTCGAGCGCGATCCCGCGGTCCGCCGCTTCCTGCAACAACGTTTGTCGGCTCTGCCGGCATGATCCTGCTTAGCCAAATCATCCTTCCATAATCGACGATCGTTCTTACCAGTAGATCAAAATCTTCAAGCCGGCTGCGATATTCACGATCGCTACTCGTAAGACGGTGTCTGGTGCAGTCATGGATTTCAATTCAGGTTCTGGCAAGTGAAGTAAGCTCCAGGATCGGGTCCGAGATTGGCATAGGCGTTACTGCCTTAACTGCAAAACTCCAGAGTGAGATGCAAAGCAAGGTTAGCTCCGAAGTAGCCGATTCTCTTGAACGAGAGCTATCGCAAACAAACTCCTACGAAGTGCAGAATACGGACGAAATCGTCAGTTCGATTTCTTTGTCTCCCGGAGCGGCAGGCGCGAGTACCGATCCGCTGAACTTATACTTTTTTCTTAAAGTATGGCCGTGGCGGTGGAACGTATATTTGCACAAAATCGAATATCTGCGCCTGGAGTACAGGCGTTCGCTGTTTTGGCGGCAGATTAGGGATACCATTGTCGAATACGAATTAAATTTGCGGCAGCCTTTGTTTCAATTGGTTTATTACGAGCCGGATGGTTGGCCCTCGCTGAGGGAAGGATCCTATGAGCCAGATGTGGGGGACATTTCTTTTGCCATTCTGCCTTTAAATCCGAATGGCTATCCGCGAGCAGGTGACGCCGAAGCGACAACTTTGCAAGCCTTGGCTCGCCTTGCGTTCCCGGCTTCAAAAGAAGAACGCAATACCGCGCGCAAGCGAGCCGCCGCAAAGAAGGGCGGAAAGAAAAGTGCGACTAAGAGTGCTGCCAAGAAGTCGGCAGCAAAGAAAGGCGCAAAGACAAAGGCAGCCAAGAGAGCTGGTAAGAAGTCGGCAGTAAAGAAGGGTGCCAAGAAAAGAACGGCCAAGAGAGCCGCTCGGAAGTAATCGCGTCGCACAGGACAAACCTGTTGGAGTCGAGCTTGTGACTTAAATAAGAGGACTCAGTTCTGAGTCCTTTTATTATTACTAAGATTGTTTGTTACTTCGTACGCCGAGATCAATTATGAATAACCCGAGTTACTGAGCGAGGAACTCCCGGATCAAACTTCGTTCTTTCTCATCTTTAATTCGCGTGAATAGTTTGGTACCGAGGGCTTTGATCGTTTCTTGTCGATCGAATGGCAGGCGTTGGTACATCGTTCCACCGCTAAAGTGGCACGGCTGACACCTAGCCTGGAAGATCGGTTTAACCTGCGTGGCAAAGTCTATTTTTGCCGGGGCAGTGGAGCCGGAGTTTGAAGGTTGGTTGAGGTGCACACTTGCCAGCATAGGTGAAGCCGTCCTGGATTTCGTACTGTCACAGGCAATGAAACCACAAGCCATCGCCAGCACCAGAATTAGTGTTGAACCTCGCATAGACGCATGTTATTCCTCTCGAAGGGGGAATGGCAATGGCGAGATGCCACCGCCCTGGTGCAGCTTACAGCGGCTTGCCAACCATTGCGGAACGGCTTTGCCTTTCGGGGAACGTCAGTAGAATTGAGGCTAAGCCTGAGGCGCGAGGCACAGCCTCGAAGACTTAAAAGCAGCCGGAAAGCCGCAGGCTTTCAGCAAGGGCTACGGCAAAGCCGCGGCAAACTGCACAGGTGCGTTACCACTTGATCTCTACTACAGGATTCAGTCCGCGCCCGGGATGCCGACGAAGGTGGCAGCAATTTAGAAGAAAAGGAGGTTCGCCTTGTATAGAATTTTACCCTCAAGCTGACATCTTACGGACAGACCAAAATCGTTGGCCGCAGGAGAAGCAGGCAGGAACCGGATGATTCGCAATGACTGACAAAACCATTTTCAAGGTTGTGGTCTTAGCCTTTTTCATCACCTTCACTATCGCAGCCATAGGTTTTTTTATTGCAGCGTTGCGGCGAATTCCTGGCACTGGCGCCGGTACCGGCACCATAGGAGGTATTAGTGCCGTGGCAGGAGGCGCGAGTTACCGTGTCATACAAGTGTCTTTTATCAGCATAGCAATTGGAGTCGTTGTCATCACTTATCTTGTTTTGATCTGGAGAAAATGGAAAAGATAGGCGTTTCAACCCCGGAGGAAGATAATGAAGAACTCACGCCCGGCATCTATACGATAGTTTGTTGGATCAAGCGCAAAGAGTCGGCGAAAGCATTTCCGGCCACGGAGGTTTGTATTCGTGCGGACTGAGTTTAAGTTTGTCTCTGTCTTACTGCTTCGTAAAGCAAGATTCCCACCGCCACTGAAACGTTGAGGCTTTCTACCAAGCCCTGCATAGGTATCCTGACAGTTTCGCTTGCCGCACTGATCTCCTCAGGAGCTAACCCCGCTGATTCAGGACCAAGAATTAGAGCACTGGGTCGACGCCAGTCAACATCGGTGTAGTTGCTACTCGCTCTTGCGTCGGCGCAGACCGAGAAGATATCTCTGCTGGCACACCAGTCGATTGCTTCACGGTAGCTCGCGCCATTCCATATAGGTAAGCGGAATGCTGAGCCCATGGCGCCGCGGAGGGCTTTAGGCGAAAAGGGATCCGTTGTATTCCTGGTCGCTATCGCGCCCGTTGCTCCTGCGGCTTCTGCCGTGCGCAGAATCGCACCAACGTTCACTGGATTATTGATTTGGTGCATAACAACAACGAGTGGCGTATCTCTTATTGTTTCTGATAACCGCGCTTCGCTCGCATCAGGCCGGCGAGCGAGGACAATGATTCCTTGGGGGGTTTTTGTATAGGAGATCGATTCAAGTAATTTCTCGCTAACCGACGCCACCCGCTCGCAAACGCGGGTCAGTTCGGCGATAACTGGTGCGGCTCTTTCTTTGCGGGCAATCTCGTCTGAGAAGGCCACCGCTTCCAGCGTAAGTCCCGATCGCAGGGCTTCTTCGCAAAGTCGCAGCCCCTCAATGAAGATCAACTCTTCGACTTTTCCGTCCCTCACGGCCCGCGCTTGGCGGAGCAGCGAATTGTCTCGACTCGTGATGATCATCTCTATCTGGATCTACTCAACTACAGAACAGGGAGCGGTAGCGACCTGGCCGGTTCGGCAAAGTCAATCTGGATTTAGGTATAGAATTTGATCGTTATTAAAGGTGCCACGTTCATCACGGCCCTTTAGTTGACTGTTTCGAATCGGCCAGGTCGCTACCGCTCCCTGTTCTGTAGTGAGCGGTCAACTCTCGCGCTAATGGTCCAGTTCAACTTCCGACCAAACCGGCCAATGATCTGAAGCGCCTAGGGGTCTTGCGACGCCCCAATTCGTGACCTTGACGCCGCGAGTAAAAATCCAATCAGCATGCAATCGAAGTAGCGCCCCTCGCCATGTCGGCGTGCCGGTGGGAAACGGCGTAGTGTAACCTTTTGCTTCCAGAAACCTCCGCGTTTCCGTGCACTTCTTGCTCGATAGAGTGTTGAAATCTCCGACTATTATTGTGGGGTCTGTCGAAGCGGTCCCCTGCTCCGCGATTACTTCGAGCTGTTCCAACTGGCCTCCTGCTGCCGCGTGGGGATCGACGTGCACGTTGAAAATGCGTAAACGTAACGGACCAACTGACACAGTTGCACCCATCGCTAAACGTGGCCGCCATGGACACTCATGCCAGGGAAGATCAATTCGCGTAACCTCAGTTAGTGGGAAGCGGCTCAAGAGCGCAATGCCGGTATCACCTTCATCGTAAAGCCCGATCGGTTCCTCAAAGTCGAGCCACCACTGGCGGGTTTTAGGTTTGACGCCGCGAGGAATTCCCGCCGGAACATGGACCCAGGGCATCTTCAATTTCGCCGCGAGCTCGCCGGCGACATGAACTCCACCGGCACGAGCGGTCTGTTTATCGGCCTCCTGCAGCGCCAGGACGTCGACGCGGGGCATCAGCGTTCCGTTGGAAAGTGCGTCGGCAGCAGCATGAATATGTCTGCCAACAGTTTTCGCTCGACCGCGTGAACGCTTCAACCTTGCCTTGCGCAACAATCCGCCAGAAATCAGAAACGGGCCTGCGGCGTAACGAATGTTGTATGATGCTACGACCAACTTCAAGCGCGTGCTGTCTGCGGTGTCGGTAGCTTTGAAGTCACCATATTCGATCTTTTCACTGTCGCTTAGTGGAGGAATTGCAGTCGCCATTGATAACTATCTTTACGCCAAAAGGCGAAGAAGACAAATCTGAAAGATATGAATCGAACAATCTTAGCAGTCGTTGATGACATGTTTTTTGTTTCAAAGATTCGCGCGACGGCGGAAGCCCTGGCGGTCGACATTGCCTTTCCTCGGACTAACGAGGCACTCATGGCCAAGGTCGCTGACAAAAAACCTGACATGATCGTTGTCGATCTGCACAATCAGAAATTTGATCCAATCGAGTTGGCCCGACAGTTGAAATCCAGGGAAGAGCTGTCAGGTGTTCTGCTGCTGGGATTCTTTTCGCACGTAAACGCCGATCTGCATAGAGCAGCGTTGGGCGCAGGTTACGATCAGGTGATACCGCGATCGGTATTTTCAAGAGATTTGGCTCAGACACTTAAAGGTCAGGAGCAGTAGGCAGGAGCAGGCGTTTTTATGTCCGATATGCTTTATTAGCTTGTCGATGACTGTCCAAGAACACTCCTATGCGTGACGACGACAAGGTAAAGCATATCGGACATAAAAGCAGGAGCACTCATTCCTGCCTACTGGATCGCCGGTGCGGGCGCAATCACCTCATGAATCGCGCGTACTTCGCTCACCAGTTGTTCATATTGCTCAAGTGTGAGGGCCTGCGCTCCATCCGAAAGTGCGTGGTCAGGTTGGTCGTGAACTTCTACGATCAAACCATCCGCGCCGACGGCAACTCCAGCGCGAGCCAGCGGCGTAACCATATAATTCTTTCCGGTGCCATGCGAAGGATCGACTATAACCGGCAGATGTGAGATGCGACGCACGGCAGGGATCGCGGCAAGATCCAATGTGTTACGAGTGTGTTGAGCAAAAGTGCGAATACCTCGCTCGCAAAGAACAATCTGATAGTTGCCCTCGGACATAATGTACTCGGCGGCAAGTAACCACTCATCGAGCGTGGCCGATAAACCACGCTTCAGCAGCACGGGCATTCGGGCTTTACCGGCGCGGCGCAGTAACGAGAAATTCTGCATGTTTCGAGCGCCGATTTGAATCATGTCACCGTAGCGCTCCACCAAATCCACACCCGCCTCGTCCAACGCCTCAGTTACGATCTTTAGACCATGGGTGTCGCGAACCTCCGCAAGGATCTTTAGACCCTCCTCGCCAAGTCCCTGGAACGCATACGGTGAGCTCCGCGGCTTATAGGCGCCACCGCGGAAAAAGCGCGCGCCGCTACGCCGCACACTCTCCGCGATTGCCAACGCCTGGGTCCTGCTCTCGATAGCACACGGTACGGCGATGATGGCCAACTCGTCGCCACCTATGGAGGCATCACCGACGCGAACTATTGTTTTCTCCGGGCGCAGATCGAGTGTGATTAATTTATAGGGCTTGCTAACGCGGATAGCCTCTGCAACGCCCACAAGATTTTCGAAATGAGATGGATCAACGGCACCCTGGTTGCCAGTTATGCCGATTGCGGTGCGTGTGGCACCAGGCATCGGGTGTGGCTTGAGGCCCAGATCTTCGATGACGCGCAGGACAGCTTCAATCTGGCTATCGGTCGCATCGGCTTTCATGACTATAAGCATGTGACTTTTATACCCTGTGGATTTGTCAAAGTACAGAGTCGAAACTGATAGTCTTCGGCTACATCCGTTTAGGGACGCTAATGCCCAGGGTCTGTAGCGCCGTAGTTAATCGGTTTCGGGTGATGTTAGCCGCTGCAATCAGGATTGCCCGCCTGGTACTGTCTTCCTCGGCAATAATCCGATGACGGTGGTAGAACAGATTAAAAGCCTTTGCCAGGTTAAAAGTGTACTTCGCAAGATTTGCAGGCTCCGCAGACACTTTGCATTGGGAAATCACTTCATCCAGACGCTCTGCCAGCATCACGAGTGACCAAACTTCGGTCCCAGTTTCGCTACTCAAACTTTCATCGACCTTGATTTTCAGTTCCTTCTCATTAGGAACCTTATCGATTAACGCGGCCGCTGCAGTCAGCGATTCATTATCCAGCTTTCGAAAAATAGAGTTCGCGCGAACAGCGGCATACTGACAATAGGGTCCAGTCTCACCTTCAAATGAAAGCGCCTCGTTAAAATCAAAAGCTATGACCGAATTGCGCGTAAACTTCAGTAAGAAATAGCGCAGCGCGCCTACTGCTATCTCATGCGCTGTTGCACGCTTCTCGGCAGCGGAAAGTTCGGAATGCCTTGATTCAACTTCTTTCAGTGCGTCGGATTCAAGACGGCTGATTAGATCGTCGGCCTTTACGCCAAGGCCTTTGCGTCCGCTCATCTCAACAAATGGCCGCGCGCGATCTTCCGCGCTCAACTCGATACCCAATTCCCCACAAGCCGCAGGCGATAGTGCCACCATCTCATACCCAAAATGGACGCTCGCATCAGCCCCGATTTCAGGGACAACGGCCGCCACGCCGCGGGCCACGATCTCCTGCGGATAAGACTGGCGGGAATCGATCACGTTATAAACAGTGACGCCGCCTCCAAAATGCGGACGCGATGATGCCGTTGTTTTTATGGCGTCCGGATTGCTTGTAGTCACCCAGGTCAACTGTCTATCCGGATACTCTCGAAAAACCTGGTAGTAGAAGTCGAGGCCGAGCTTACCAAGTTTCCAGAGTTGATAAGCTATGTCTTTTCCTGTGTAGGTTACGGTTCCGTTCGAACGCACAATCACTTTGTCCGACTCATGCTCTTCTGTGCCGGTATACGACTCAAACGGCATTACCCAGCAACCGGCATGGCGACCCTCAGCTTCGAATTTGATCACACCGGCGTTCTTCATCAACTCAAATGCACGCTCCCAAAAGTGGAGATGAAGAATGTCTGATTCGCGTGCAAGTAAGTCGTAACGAATGCCAAGGCGTTCCATTGTGTCGAGAATACATGCGACATTCCTGGTGGCGACATAGTCCGCCAATTCAGCCGTCGGATTGTTTCCTTCCTCGAGCGCGTGTAAGACGTCGATGCGCAGCTTTGTTCGTTCCGGGTTTATTTCACCACTGGCGTCCCCGTCACGATAGAACAGGCCAACCTTCGTGTAGAGATCCCAACAGTAATAATCAAACGGCAGATCCGGGGGCAGGGACGCATCGAGCGCTTTTATATCGGCGAGGTTCATCTTCTCCAGGTGTATGAATCCCACGACTACGTCAGCAACCTGGACACCCGTGTTGTCAATATAGTTCTGCACTTCAACTGGATCACCCGCGGCCTGGAGGATCCGCACGAAGGTGTCGCCGAGTACGGCATTGCGCACATGTCCGATATGCGCGGCCTTATTAGGATTGATGCTGGTGTGCTCAACCATCTTCTTCGACCGGCCACTATCATCGGCGGTCGACGGAGCGGAGGTGGCAGACGTTGTGGACGCAAACAGATTGAGAATGCTCGCGCGATCGAAGAAGACATTGATGTAACCCGCGCCGGCAATTTCAACTCGGGAAACCTCACCAATGTTTTCTAGTTCGGGCTTCAGTTTTTCGGCAATCGATCGCGGAGCGAGCTTAACACCGGTGCCTTGCTTGATTAGCTTTGCGAGTTCGAATGAAACAGGAAAGGCGAGATCGCCGAGCTCGGCCCGCGGCGGGGCCTCGGCATTCACCTGATCGAGCTCAACGCCAAAGAGTTCGAGCGCGGCTGCACGAATGCGTTGTCTCAATGTTGCCTGGATGTTAGCTAGCGTCATTCCGGTGTTAAGGTCTCGAATTAGTACTCATGCAAAAATGCAGAGTATAGCCTACGTGCCACGGTACGGCGAGCGGGGCGAATTTTATGGTGGTTCAGTTTACCGCTTATCAACCGAGGCTAGCTTCGGAATATTAAGTCAACTTTCTCTACGGCTTCGCCGCCCGATGTGAGGCGGTGGCTCTGCCCCGCCGGTCAGCTGCCAGTAGCACTCGGGCTGTGCCCCTGGCTGAGTCTGTCGGGAGGCGTTGTTTCTCTGCGC
>WNGI01007384.1_pt1 | contig 10063 bp, 8 predicted proteins | sample 5400621 | NCBI WGS metagenome assembly WNGI01 (sample SAMN13153374, study PRJNA577476) | soil metagenome | isolation source: 20 cm soil or saprolite under Garry oak tree replicate 1 | place: USA:California | collected 2016-06-15 | reverse complement strand
ACCGGCTGACGACGCTCGGGCCGCCCCGGGGCAGCGAGCAGCGCCTCCACGAAGAACGTTCCCATCGATCACACCCCTGTCGCGCAGCGTACGGCCTGGGCTGGGACGCCGCAAGAGTACCAACGGGCAGACAGAGGGCTGCGCCGCTGGACTCCGCGCCGTCGATGGGGCACGATACGCGGGCGGAGGAATTCCATGGCACGCACGCTGCTCGACAAGGTGTGGGACGCGCACACGGTCCGGACGCTGCCGTCCGGCCAGACCCAGCTCCTGATCGGCCTGCACCTGATCCACGAGGTGACGACGCCGCAGGCCTTCCAGATGCTGAAGGAGCTGAAGCTCAAGGTGCGCATGCCCGAGCGCACCTTCGGCACGCTCGACCACATCATCCCGACGGCCGACCAGACCCGTCCCTACGCCGACCCCGAGGCGGAGGAGATGGCCCAGCACATGTACCGGAACATGAAGGAGTTCGGCCTGCCGCTCTTCGACATGGCGAGCGGCAAGCAGGGCATCGTCCATGTGATCGGGCCGGAGCTGGGTCTCAGCCAGCCGGGAATGACCATCGCATGCGGCGACAGCCACACCTCCACCCACGGCGCCGTCGGCGCCATCGCCTTCGGCATCGGGACGACTCAAGTGCGCGACGTGCTGGCCACGCAGTGCCTCGCCATGGCCAAGCCCAAGCTGCGCCAGGTGCGCGTGGAGGGGGCGCTCGCCCGCGGCGTCTACGCCAAGGACGTGATCCTCGCGATCATCAACCAGCTGGGAGTGAAAGGCGGGGTTGGTTACGCGTACGAATACGCGGGACCGGTGATCGAGCGCATGACGATGGAGGAGCGCCTCACCGTCTGCAACATGTCGATCGAGGGCGGCGCGCGCTGCGGCTACGTCAGCCCTGACGCGACGACCATTGAATATCTCCGCGGCCGGCCCTACGCGCCGAAGGACGGCGCGTTCGACAAGGCATCCGCGTGGTGGAAATCGATCGCGACCGAGCCCGGCGCCACCTTCGACGACGTCGCGCGCCTCGACGGCGCCGCGATCGAGCCGGTGGTGACGTGGGGCATCAACCCCGGCATGTCGGTCGGCGTCAGCCAGAAGATCCCGGCGCCGGAGTCCGCGCCCGAGACCGAGCGGCCGACGTTCCGCGAGGCGCTCGCCCACATGGGCTTCCAGGCGGGCCAGCCCATCAAGGGCGCGAAGATCGACGTCGCCTTCGTCGGCTCGTGCACCAACGGGCGGCTCTCGGATCTTCGTGCGGCCGCAGAAGTAGCGAAGAAGGGCAAGGTCGCCAAGCACGTGCGCGCGCTCATCGTGCCCGGATCTCAGCAGGTCGCCAAGGCCGCCGAGGCCGAAGGCCTCCACGAGATCTTCCAGGCCGCGGGCTTCCAGTGGCGCAAAGCCGGCTGCTCCATGTGCCTCGGCATGAACGACGACAAGCTGCAAGGGCGGGAGATGAGTGCGTCATCGAGCAATCGAAACTTCATTGGCCGGCAAGGTAGCCCGACGGGCCGTACGTTACTCATGAGTCCAGCGATGGTCGTCGCCGCCGCTATTGCAGGCGTCGTCACCGACGTGAGGGAGATCCTGAAATGAGCGCCGCCGACTTCAAGCGCCACCAGGTGTCGGGGCGCGGCATCCCCGTGACCGGGAACGACATCGACACCGATCGCATCATCCCTGCGCGCTTCCTGAAGGCCGTCACCTTCGAGAGCATGGGCGAGCACGCGTTCGAGGACGCCAGGAAGCAGAACCCCGAGCACCCGTTCAACCAGAAGGCCTACCAGGGCGCGTCGGTGCTGGTCGTCGGCCAGAATTTCGGGTGTGGCTCGTCGCGTGAACACGCCCCACAAGCCCTCATGCGGTGGGGCATCCGCGCCATCGTCGGCGGCTCCTTCGGCGAGATCTTCTTCGGCAACTGCGTCATGCTCGGCATCCCCTGCCTCCGCGCATCGCAGGAAGACATCGAGTGGCTCCAGAAGGCCGTCGCCAAGTCGCCGCAGCAACCACTGACCGTGGACGTCGAGAAGCAAGAGGTCCGCTTCGGCGACCGCGTCATCAAGGCGACCGTGCCCGAGGGCGCGCGCAACCAGCTGGTCGCCGGCACGTGGGATTCGACGGCGGTCCTGCTCGAGGCGGGCCCGGCGATCGAGGCGACGGCGGGGAAGCTGCCGTACGTCAGGGGGTGGTGAGCCGCTTCCATCGGCGGACCTACAGGTAGGCGCACGGCAACGCCGCTCGCAGTAGCGATATCGTCGTCTGGAACCCGCCGATCGCGGTCCAGCATTCTGCTTCTAGGCGACTCGGCCCGATGGGGTTCTTTCAGCGCCAAGTTTTCGGTACTTTAGCCTGCCGTAGTAGAATGGGCACATCTCCACTAGTTCGATGGCCGATCTCATTGTCATCGAGACAGTCTCGCCCGGTGCCACACGGCTGGCAGCAGTCAAGGCACTCTGGCGGGAGAACAGTGCTACTCTCGGCTTCTTCCCAGACGGCGCTTTCAACGAACATGCCCGCCGTGGTTGGCTACTGGCTGCTACCAACGAGGCCGGAAGGTTGGCGGGTTACTTGATTTATCGTCTGTCAGGAACAGCGGTTGTGATCGTACACCTGTGCGTCGCGACTCAGTTCCGCCGCAGGAGTGTGGCTCGCCTGTTGTTGGCTGCTTTGAGAACCGCGACGGCTGACTGTTCTGGCATACGCGCAAATTGTCGCGCTGACTTTCCTGCTGACACGATGTGGCCACGCCTAAACTTCGTTGTCCGGGCCGAGAAGCCGGCGAGGGAAGAGGGCCGTCTCCTTAGGACCTGGTGGTATGACTACGGCCACCCGGACCTCTTCCAATCAGAAGCTCCGGAGGTGCCAATCGCCGCCCTCGATGCAAACGTCTTCTTTGACCTTCTCGAGCCTGATAGCCAGACTTCCCGAGAGTCGCGCGGTCTGTTGGTCGGGTGGCTGCAAGATCTGGTGCGTATCGCCATAGCTCCCGAGACCTACAATGAGATCGCGCGCAGAACTGAAGCCGGCGGGCGAACGCGTGCCCGTCGACGCGCTGACGCCTTCCCGCTCTTGCGGCCAACCTCCTCTGTCGACTCCTGGGTCGCTCGCGTTCGAGAGCTCTTGGGAGCACCCGTCTCGGTCAGTGACGAATCGGATCACCGCCAACTAGCAGGCAGTGTGGCCGGAGGAGCCCGCTTCTTCGTCACACGAGATGGCGAATTGCTAGCCAAGGGCGACCGCATCTTCCATGAGACGGGGATCACCGTCCTCCGACCTTCGGAACTCATCAGCCTCACCGATGAGGAGCTGAATTCAGCCCCGTATCAACCGGCCCGCTTGGCGGGGGTTCATATCGCCCTTGCGCGTGTAAGGGCTTCGGACATTGACAGTTTGGCGATTCGATTTCTCGCACATGAGGATGGGGAAAAGAAGGCACACCTCCTGGCAGAGATGCGTGCTGCCGCATCAGCGCCAGATCGTACCGATTTCCAGCGCATAGACGGTGCTGATGGCATACCGGTCGCCCTACTTCTCTTAGATTTTAGTGATGAGCACCGCCTTCGCGTCCGCCTCTTTCGCGTCAAGGGCACACCGACGGACCGGACACTGGCCCAGCACCTTGTTTGGCACTCCGTGCGAGAGGGCGTCCGTCTCGGAAAGAACGAGCTCGAGGTTACTGACCTTCATCTCTCAAGTCAGATTCAGGCTGCTCTCCAGCATCTCTATTTCACGTCCTCGAAGAACGGATTCGTAAGACGAAGCGCTCGCGGCTTACGAACTCTGGAGGAGATGGAACGATGCTTGGGACGCGAGATCTCTCTCAGCCAACTCGAAGAAGGAACTTCGGGGATCGCTGAATCCACAGCGACAGTTCGAGCACGGCAACAGCTACTACTCGAGAGTGCTCTGTGGCCTGCAAAGGCATCGAACGGTCCGCTCGACACATACATCGTCCCGATTCGGCCGCACTGGGCAATGCAACTCTTCGACGAACAGCTATCGCGTGAAGATCTATTCGGTGGCGACCCCAGCTTGCTCCTGCGCACCGAGAACATCTACTACCGTGCTGCGCGACCATCAATCCCGAAAGCTCCTTCACGCGTGCTCTGGTACGTCAGCACCGCCAAGGGTGTGAGTCGGGCAGGGCAATTGGTGGCTTGCTCGTTAGTGACCGGACAATTCGTCGATCAAGCCAAGGTGCTGTTCAAGCGGTTCCAGCGTCTCGGGGCGTTTGGCTGGCACGACGTGCTTCGCGTTGCGCGAGGGGTTCCGACGAATCGTGTCCTGGGGTTCACTTTTGGCTATACCGAGCTCTTCTCGCGCCCGGTACCCTGGCGGGTGCTCCGAGTCTTGCTCGGCGAGCACGGTCTCGCCGGCACAACACTGCAGGCGCCGGTTCGTGTACCACCGGCGTTCTTCGCCGCAGTCTACAAAACGCAGTTGTCATGACGAATACGTCAGAATCGTCGGGCGGCATACTGTTGTCGGTGCGTCCACGATTCTGCCGTGCTCTTCTAAATGGTTCAAAGCGCATAGAACTTCGCCGATGCGCCGTACGACTTCGTCCTGGGGCGCTCGTAGCCCTCTACGAGGCCTCGCCCATCAAGGCGCTCTCTGGGTTCTTGGTCGTTGACGCCACCTACGCGGCGACACCAGATCTGCTCTGGTCCCAGTTCGGTCGGCTCGCGCACCTCTCTCGAAAAGAGTATGACTTGTACTTCAGAGGGGCATCGGTGGCATTCGCCATTGCTGTACGCCGCGCATTTCCTCTCGCGACGCCCGTACCTCTTCAATCGATGCGTAGAGGTTGCCCGGGGTTTACCCCTCCCCAGAGCTTTTGCTATTTGGCAGCGCTTCCAAGGCCGTTGCTGCGACTTCTCCTCGACGCTTTGACGACCACACTACTACAGCAGACCGTTCCCAGACCCAAGTCTCCGCAGTGCGTCTGGATTGGGCAAGGTCACTATGACGAGTGCGACACACTTGCCGAGACCTGCGGGCAGCCCCGCCCCACTCCCTCGGTGAGCAGCCCCACTCTCGGTGATTGGAGGCGACAATGGCGACCGACCTGACTTCTCGATTAGGTGCAGTCTTCAACTCCTACTTTCCCTCCTTCGCGCGGGGGCTGGCGTCAAGAGACTTGCTGACAGACGATGACCTTTACCAAGCACTTGTCGAGGGCCTCCTGGCAATTGACGAAGGTGGGCTTTCGTGGTCACGGATCAATCAATCGTTACATCGAGCCTCAGAAGCCGGTATGAGCGAAGGGTTCTTCAGATACTACTTCCTTGAGTCCCCGGATCACCATCCATACCCTGTCCGTCGCGCGTTCGGCCGCGAAGACTATTCCCCCGCAAAGGCCGATGAGATTCGCACTATTCAACAGTTCCAGTGGGGTCTAAGACGCTTCATGTACGACGCCATGTTGTACTGGGGAAACTTCCGGCAGGCTTATGGAGAGCTTCGCCGGCGAAGCTTTGACGATATCCTGGGCTTTTTCGCGACGAAACGCTTCGATGATGCATTGCTCCGGCGACGAGGTGCCGTCCGGGAACCAAGCGCGATTGCGAAGGACAATCGCTACCTAATCTCGGAAATGGCTTGCAAGACGTACGACGCTTCGGGCTCTTTGGAGTCGTCACAGCACGTTAAACTAGCACTCCAAGCCTTCGACCAGCTCCGCGCAGCTGGCCAGCCGGCCACACCAGGAGCTCTTAAGGCTAAGACCGAGGAGCTTGCGAAGGGCCAAGGACAGCTGGGGCTCTTCGAACTAATGTATGAGGACGCCAGCGACACCCTAAAGACTGAAGCCGAGGTAGTCGCGCTGTACTCGGGGCAATGGAAAGCCTCCCAAGCGGCCCGGCGCGCCGCCCTTGACAATACACGAGTGTATCTGTCGTTCTGCAACGATTTAGACGTTTATGTTGCAACCTCGATGCGTAGCCGTCAGGATTTTCGTGAGATGGGCGATACATGCGAGAAGATATTTACGTCCCCCCTTCTTCGTAATGAATATCACATTCGCTACTTTGACCCCACCCTGAGCGCGGCCCTACATCATGAAGACAAGGGCATTATCGAATGTCTTATGGTCAAGACTGCTAAGGTCCTTCTCTATTTCGCTCAGCATAAGGAAAGCTTCGGCAAAGTCAGTGAGTGCGCGATGGCGCTCAGCCTCGGCAAGCCCGTGATCATACTTTGCCCCGACGATTCCCGCGGCCTCGAGCTCTACCACTTCTATCGCGATGCTCATCCCTTGACGCGGCTAGTTCAGTTCACTACCGGAATAGTGAATGGGGCTATGATCACGCACAGCTTCGACCAGGCCGTAATTCTCCTGGAGAGAATCTTGAGCAATCGAATGGAATACGATCTCGCTCAGAAGAGCGGCGCAGAGTCTTATTTTCTCTTAAAGGAACGTTTGACTGGCAGCACGGTGCGTGTTGTCACCGATGATCAGCTGCTGACCGAGACTTTCTGGAATAATTGGCACGGGATCTCGTAACTCTCGTTCGCCGGCCCTATCAGCTCACGCTGTTCGAGAAGCCGAACCTGGGCGACTCCGTTCAGACTGAACGTTCAGGTCCTCAAGATCGCTGGGCGCAAAGCGGATCACAGCGATTTGGCGGGCTGAAACGCAGTGCGGAAAACTGAGAGTCGGCTACGACTCGTATCCCACTGCGGTGGGAGGGCCTCCTAACGCACGGTGCCCTCGCGCCGCATTGACGACTGCTCGAGTACGACTACGAGATTCTGTAGCGGAGTTGTCTCCAGCGCAAGCCCCAGCTCGAAATCCCGAGAGCCTCCGCTGCTCGGCGTGTGTTCCCTGCGTGTGCTTTCAGTGCTTGAAGAATCATGTCCCTTTCGAGTGCGTTCACCTCGCGCTCCAGCGTGCGCAGATTTCTAGGCGACTCGGAGTCAGGGCGCACGGCGCTACGCACAAAATTTGCGACCTCCCGGTCGGATGGACTTGCGATGTAGAGAAGCATTAGACAAAAGCTACACTTGGCGACGTGCTTACTTCGGGTGACAGTAAGTGTACCGATCTCATCAAGCGTTAAGCACTCACGCGTAACACTGAAGTTCTGCGCCTCTTTCTCTAGCTGCCTTGCGAATTCATCGGGACGTAGTCCAACTTCCGCCGCGACAGCTTTGAGGGCCGCCTCATAGCTTGGATCTTGATTCGTATCCTTCATTGAGTCCCCCGTTCCCCGTTCTCATCTCTAGATATACCGAGATATACCGTTCTAGATACCGTCGCGCCTGCCTTACTTTTACCTGCTGTCCTACAAAGATAATATTATCAATATCTTACGGTACTAAGATCTCCCAGCGGAGCCGTCTTTTTGGGTGAGACATTCTCATTACGAGACAAACCCTTGCCATCGCACCTCACCCAAAAAGACGGCTCCGCTGGGAGATCTTTTACACGGCTATGGTCGCGAACGACGTAATTTTCTCTTTAGTCGGTGGAGTCGAACCCCTGCCGCGCTATATGAAATGCCTAAATTCTGCGCAACCTCAGCTAGGGCATGCCCATCTATCAACCCCTGAAGCAACCTGCGTTCCTCCACCTTTAGCCCCTTCAGCAACTCGGCAACCTCTGCGTGCGCTTCAACCTCTTCACCAGCTTGGGCTTGAGCATCATCCGAAGCGATCTTGGCCTCTGCGAGGTACCTGCTCTTGACCTCCGCGCTATGGACACTGAAGTGATCGACCAACACCGACCGCGTTACAGCGGCGATGTAGGCGCCCACTACTCCCGCGCTTGGTAAGGCCTGCCAGTCTCGTCGCCAAGGGCTGTAGCGCAGAAATCGATAGAATACGTCCTGGCAGAGTTCCTCAATTTCGTGTCGCCTCAACACGAGGCCTAAACGAACACCGCGAACGAAGAGCAAGTAGGCCACGGTCGGACGCAACCCAAGATAGAACGAGGCCCATGCGCTCTCGTTCGTACCATCGCGCCGGATGGCCTCAATCGCATCGGCGACTTCTTCTCGTATGGATGCCATTTGCTATAGATCTCGTCTCAGGACCCGCTCCAGTGCTGAGGCGTGCTTCTCGATCAGTTGCGTTGGCGGCAGCATGCCGAGCGCGCCCTCGCGCACCACGTTCTCGCGGACGATCGCGACATACTCTTTGATCTGGCGGTCTGTCGGATTTCGTATATACGATAAGCGCCGAACAACCTCTTCGATGGTGGAACGGTACTCAGTGTCGAATCGCAGCCGGGTCGCACCTGCGTCGGGGCCGTGCTGACACCGTGTGCAAAGCGTCATGAAGGTTTCGGTTCTTCGCAGGTACGGTAGCCACGCGCTTCGGCAGTGATCCCTGTTTATAAAATACCCACTGTGCCCGAATCCGAATTGGTGCTGCTCCAGCTGAGGTAGCCTCCAAGAGAATCCATCGACACCCGACGACCCGGAGCCAGGAACCAGCGCCCTCATCGCAGGGCTCCTGAACATTCTAACCAGGCGATCCTTACTAGCGATCTCGTTCCGGATACCTCGAACTTGTCCACGCCGGATCAGTCGCGCCCAGTCGTAACGTCGATCGACGATTGATCCACAAAGCACAACGCGGTCAATTGCTATCCCAAACTCGCGCAGCGCTCGTGAGATTACGTAAGTTCCGAAGCTATGCGCGATCACGGACGGCACAACACCAGGATGCTGATCCCGAAGCGAGCTGTACATCTGGACGAATCTCTCAATCGCGCGCTCCTTGAAAACAGGCAAGGCGACCTGCCACCAGGCAAATTTAGAGTAGTTGTAAGGGTGATGAAAAAAGCCGGGAAGCCCCGTGAGAAGAGGATGGACTTCGTTCTGCCATTGCCCCAAGGTTTCCACACCATGGATGGTGATAACTACTTCATCATTCGCACTCATCCCCAATCCCTAGTTCTCGCCGTCCCACGCAATACCTGTTGCAGGCCTTTCGGAAGGTATCGATGGCCGCCATGACGGATCGCGAAACGACACGCCGTCCGTAAGCAGATGCCCCTCGGTGCCCACCAAACGTAGACGACGAACACAACTTAGTGAGTGGACGAAACGCAACGAAGTTTAGGTGTGCTGTCCAGCCAGATCAAGTAGAAGATCACTGCGAGTTTATTGCCGTCGGGAATCGGAGTGGCCTTGAGGCGCAGGCGCAACACCAGCAGCCGGTTGTGGCGGCCCGGCCGATGTCCCTGTCTCGCTCTCGAACGCACCGGGGGTCAACCTGATATCCTGCCGGAGCGGCCATGGACGGAATCATCGACGTTCTCGTCCGGCACGGGTACCTGGTCGTCTTCGGTTGGGTGCTCGCCGAGCAGATCGGGTTGCCGCTCCCTGCCGTACCGTTCCTGCTGGCCGGCGGCGCCCTGGCCGGGAACGGTCGGTTGAGCCTGGCGCTCGTCCTCGCCGCAGCCGCGCTGGCCTCGCTGCTGAGCGACACGGTCTGGTACTGGATCGGCCGCGTCGGCGGCGGCCGCATTCTCCGCTGGCTGTGCCGGATCTTCCTCGAGCCCGACTCGTGCGTCCGGCGCACCCAGGACGCCTTCGGCCGTTACGGCGCCCGCTCGCTCCTGTTCGCCAAGTTCGTGCCCGGCTTCAACACCGCGGCGCCGCCGCTCGCCGGCATCGTCCGGATGCCGTTGCTCGAGTTCCTCGTGTTCACCGGGCTCGGCGGCGTGATCTGGGCGGGGGCCTTCGTCGGCCTCGGCTGGGTGTTCAGCTCCCAGCTCGAGCTGGCGGCGAGCTACGCCGCGCGCCTGGGGAGCTGGGTCATCGTGCTAGTGGCCGTGGCACTCGGTGCCTACATCGCCTGGAAGCTCATCGCGCGCCAGCGCTTTCTGAGGAGGATCCGGATCGCCAGGATCACGCCGGCGGAGCTCAAGACCAGGCTGGACGCGGGCGAGGATATGATGGTGGTGGACCTGCGCCATCGGGTGGACTTCGAGACCGAGCCGTCGATCATTCCCGGCGCCCTCCACCTGACGACCGAGGAGCTGGAGGCGCGGCATCTCGAGATCCCGCGCGATCGGGAGATCGTGCTCTATTGCACCTGACCCAGCGAG
>WNGI01007382.1_pt1 | contig 10063 bp, 8 predicted proteins | sample 5400621 | NCBI WGS metagenome assembly WNGI01 (sample SAMN13153374, study PRJNA577476) | soil metagenome | isolation source: 20 cm soil or saprolite under Garry oak tree replicate 1 | place: USA:California | collected 2016-06-15 | reverse complement strand
GCGGCCAGGGCGTCTACACCATGGCTGTCACCGATCGGACCGGTCCGCTGGTCGGGATGCGCGTCGTGGTCAACCCCGAGGAGGAGCAGTTGATCGTCATCTCCGAAGGCGGCCAGGTGATCCGCACGCCGATCGAGAATATCCGCGTGGCGGGACGGCAGACGCAAGGCGTCATCATCATGCGGCTCGATGAAGGTGACACGGTCGCCACCATTGCCGGCGTTGGCGGCACGGAGGAGGCCGAAGAGTAACACTCCCCGCCGTCGCCATCGCTTGCGCCGGCGTCGGCCTGGTGTTGCTCATCTTCGCGATCGTCTCAACCTGGCGCGCCTATCGCCGGGCATCGAGGCGCGCCACTGAGCTCTCCGGCTACGCGCTGGAGCAAGCGACCGAGTTGGAGCGATTGACCGCCCAGCTGAACGAGCACGGCTTTGCCCTTGAACACACCGCGGCGGAGCTGTTCCCCAAGCTGGAGCGCCTGTCGGTGTTTCTTGGGCAGCCGCTGATCGCGGCGACGATCCCCTGGTTGATCCGTCGAGCCTTCGGCCGGCCGTACCGGCGCCGCTAACTACTCGGCGACGACTCGATCTTTGCCGGTGCGCTTCGCCGTCAGCAGGTTTTCGTCCGCCCGTTTGAAGAACGAGAAGGCGTTGTCCTCTTCCGGGCGGTAGGCCGTCACGCCGCCGCTGACGGTAAGGCTCAGGGGCGGGACACCATGGGCCTCGTCGCCGTAGGGATTGTTGCGGATCTCGGTGAGGGCGCGCTCGGCCACCGCGCGCGCGGTTTCCAGGTCACCCTCCGGGACGATGATGCAGAACTCATCGCCGCCATAGCGGACCACCACGTTCGCCTTGCGGCTGTGACGCTGGATCAGGTCGGCGAGGTGGCGTAGCACCCGGTCACCCACGGGATGGCCGTGGTTGTCGTTGATGACCTTGAAGTTATCGAGGTCGAGGACGATCAACGATAGCGGCGCTTTGCTGCGGGAGGCCCGGCTCAGCTCGCGCTGGAGACTTTCCTGGAAGAAACGGTAGTTGTAAAGGCCGGTGAGGCTGTCGGTGAGCGCCTGCTCCTCGCTGGCGACCAACCGCTCGAGCATCACGAGGCTGTTGACGGCCTGCGCGGAGAGCATCGACAACAGGTGGAGGTCCGACTCGGGGTCGCGGCTGGCGTCGCCGGCGTAGATGCCCAGGGTGCCGCGAAGCCGCTCCTGCTGAAGCAATGGCGTGATCGTGATCGAGCCCTGCACGTCCTGCCGGCCCAGCAGATGCTGGGTCCAGGGACTTTGCGAGGCATCCGGAACTGACAGCGGCCGCTTCGACTGCAGCACGAAGTCGGACATCTCGACCAGCAGCCGTCGAAGGTCGCCGGTGCCATTCGGGTCCGGTCCGGCGTAGGCCTCCTCCCGCTGCCCTTGCTCGCCGGCGAGGAAGAGGAGGGACGCCTGGCCGCGCAGCAAGCGGGTCCCCAGGTTCAAGATCATGTCGCTCAGCACTTCGTAACTGAGATTGGTCATGATGCTGTCGAAGGCGCGCAGCACCGTGAGCTCGTCGAGATGCTTGTAGTTCTGGGCGACGACATGCTGCACCAGGGTGTGGACCAGGTTGGCGGCTTCCATGATGTGCGCCTGGGAGACCACCGGTACCGACTCCACCGCCCGCATCAGGTTGTCCGGATGCACCGGGAGCGCCCGCGCCAGCTCATAGACCGTTGCGAAGTCTGGTTTGGAGACGGCGAATGGCTCGCTGACCAGCCGGCCGAGCAGGTGCCGGTCGTCGCAGATGGGAATGATCAGATGGCCAATCTGCGCGCCGTCGTAACGCAGCTGGGGCTCGTCACCGTGGAGCGGCGCGGAGGCGCTGGGCACCATTTCGCACCGCCCGAAGTTCTGCATGATGAGGCAGAAGTCGTTCTGCGGAAGCCCGGGCGGGATCTGGAAGCCGTCGGTCGAGTCGGCAGCCAGCGATATGCCCGTCCGGGCCGAGAAGTTCTTCATCGCGGCCTTCGTTACATCGTGGTTGATGATGTAGGAGAGCCGGATGCTGGCGGTTTCAGCAGTCAATAAAGATCACAGGTCCTGGGGGAAGGCCGCGACTTAGCCATTATAGCTTTGGCTCCCGTAACATCTTTGTACACGGTTAGCCTCTCAACGAACATCCGCCGAACTGCCCTTGACAAAACTTTCTGTCCCAACTTCGATAGTTCGAAGTCCCTGCTGAGAACACCATGCACGATGTGCTTGTTCACTACCTCGAGGTCAACTTCTCGGAAATTGCGGAGCAGCTGGCGCACGCCCGCACCCGCGAGCCGGGCGCAGAAGAACGGGCGGCTGCAGCCGAACGGCTGCGGGAGCTGATCCGCCGCCTTCGCCGTGACGCGGTCGAGTCGGGTGCGGCCTGGCACGAGCCACGAGCCAGTGCCGCGGAGATGATCGCCGGCGTCAACGGGGAGCTGAGTTCGGACGAGCGCGCGGTACTCGACCACTTCTTCGATCTCTTCGCCCGCTCGATGGAGCGGACGCAGTCGCCGAAACCGCCCGAGGCGCGCGCGGCCACGCCGCCGGCTCCCGAGGCTCCCGAGGCTCCCGAGGCTCCCGAGGCTCCCGAGGTGCCCGAGGCGCCGCCCACGGCAGTCGCCGTTACGCCCCCGGCTCCCGAGCCGCCGGCTGAGCCGGCGCCTGAGCCTGATCTTGAGACCGCGGCGGACGAAGCACCAGCTCGAGCGACGCAGGAAGCGCGAGTTCAGCTGGCGCCCGTCGCGCCCGAGCTACCGGCTTCGCGCCTGGTGCCGGAGCAGATGGCCGGATATCTGCAAACCATCCTGCTTGCCGCGGCTCAGCAAGCGCTCGATCTCCTCCAGGTGGATGCCAGCCAGGTCTACACGCTCGGGGAGCAGCGGCGGTTCGTGCTTCGCGCCGGTGTCCCGACCGAGTCGCTTGCTGCACCCGAAGGCGTCGCGTCGATCAGCAGCCGGCTCTTGCGGCGGGCCCTCGAGCACAACGAAGTCTTTACCGTCGAGGACCTTGCGGCCGAAGAATTAACCCCAGACGAGGCCGCCTGGGTCGATGCGGGTTACCACGGCTTCGCGGCCATCGCCCTGTCACCGCCCCTGGAGCGCCCGATCGGGGTACTGGCGCTGCTGCGCCGTACCCCCTGGCGGCTGGACCGGCGGGATGCCGTCCGCCTCGAGGACCTGGCGGTGGAAGCGGTGACGGCGCTCCGGGCCCACAGCCTGGCAAGCAGAGTCGCCGAGGTCGCCGTCCTCCAGGAGCGCCTGAACCTGGCCCGAGAGATCCACGACGGACTCGCCTCGGACCTGGCGGCAGTGGTCGCCCTGTTCAAGTACTACGAACAGCGGCGCGAGCGCGACCCGGAGGATGCGGGACGGTTGCTGCCGCAACTCCGCTCGATGACGGAGGAAATCCTGGCCGGCGCGCGCAATATTCTGCAGTCGCTGCGGCCGAAGACCATCCGGTCGGAGGGGCTGCTGGCCTCGCTCTTGAAGCTGGTCGACCAGTTCGGCCGGGTCAACCTGGTTGAGACCAACGTCAACATTCGCGGCGAGGAGAACGCGGTCCCGGCCGAGCAGAAGGAGGTCATTTTTCAGGTGCTGCGCGAGAGCCTCTCGAACGTTCGCAAGCATTCCCGGGCGCGCAACCTCTGGGTCGTGCTCGATCTCTCGTCGGCGCCCTGGGCGATGACCGTTCGCGATGACGGCCGGGGATTTGACGTCCGCCGGGTCGCCGAAGACCCGAGAAAGGTCGGCTCCTACGGGTTGGTGGGCATGCGGGAGCGTGCGGAATTGATGGGGGGAACCCTGGAAATCGTCAGCCAACGGCTGGAAGGCACCGTCGTCACGCTGATCGGCCCCACGGAACGGGGCGAGTGAAGAGCCGCGTGCGCGTCCTGATCGCCGACGATCGGCCCATTTTCCGGGCGGGCGTGCAGGGCATGCTCCGCGACTTCCCTGAGATCGACATCGTGGGCGAGGCGATGACCGGGCGGCAGGCGGTCGAGCAGTCTCGGCGGCTGAAGCCGGACGTGATCCTGATGGACCTCAACATGCCGGAAATGGGGGGAATCGCCGCCACCCGCGCGATCAAAGAGGAAAACCCAGACCGGGTGGTCCTGGCGCTGACGGTGTCCGAAGCGGAAGAGGACATCGTCGAGATGGTCGCCGCGGGCGCCTCCGGCTACGTCCTGAAAGATGTAGACCCCGTGAGCCTGGCCCGGAGTATCCAGGAGGCCCACGCCGGCCAGTTCCAGCTCGATGACGCCCTCACCCGCCGCGTCATCATGCGCCTGGCCTCAACACTCAAGCGATCCCACCGGCCCCTGGGCGAACCGCTCACCGAGCGCGAGACCCAGATCCTCCGGATGGTGGTACAGGGAACCAGCAACAAGGCGATCGCGAGCCGCCTGGGCCTCGGTGAAGGGACGATCAAGTCCCATCTGCGAAACATCTACCGAAAGCTGCAGGTCCGAACTCGCGCCGAGGCGGCCGCGCACGCCGTCCAACTCGACATTTAAGCGAACATTCGTTCGCTACCAACAGGGCAGTCCGGCGCCCTGGGGATAGATTTACGCCACCCACTGCGGCGATTACCGTGGTGAGCACCAAGGGAGTCCTCTGCGCGGCTTTCCGGGAATTCAGAATTGTGGGGGTGGTCGCGATGAAGAAGATGATTGTCGTAGTCGTAGGCCTGCTTGGTGCCATAGTGGCCGGCGGCGCTGGCTGGAGCTGGTAGAACCCAGATACAAATGAGCCCGGGTTAGATCCCGGGCTTTTTGTTTTTTGCGCGAAGGGTTCTCCTGAGTTTCTCCCTTTAAGATACGGGGGAATTTCCGAATGCGGCGGAACTGGCCTGCGTCCCTCTATCTCGCAACGGTCACGACGCTAGGGCTCGCGCTTTGGTTCGGATCGATCGCACTGGCACGCCCCTGGGTGCACCTTGACGCCGATGTCCTCGAAAACACCGGCATTCTCCTTGCCCTGACGATACTATCCGCCTTCTCGCCAATCGAGACAAAGCAGGGCGTTCTCACCGTGAGCCTGGCACCGCTGTGCGGCGCCGTCGCGCTTCAGCTGGATCCCTGGGCTGTCATGACGATCGCAGCCCTGGGGACCATCGACCGGCGTTTGCCAGGCCGGGAAATTCCCTGGGGATTGTTCCTCTTCAACCGCGGAATGTGGATTCTGGCCTGTGGTGTGCCAAGCCTTCTCGTGGCGTTCACCAAAGGCCAGCCAGGCAGCCGCACCGTGTCCGTGCTCGCGGCGGTGGTCCTTCTGCTGTTGCTGAATACCGCACTCATGGCGTTCTCGGTCCATCTCGTTCGTGGGGTTCGGCTATGGGCTGTGCTGAGGGGGGCCCTGGCGGGCAACGCGTTGACCTTCTTCGCCATGCCGTTACTCGGGATCCTCATCGTGCAGCTGATGCAGGGTCCGCGGCTCGCCCGGCTCGTCGTCTTCCTTCTTTACGGCCCACTTCTCATCTACCGGACGAGCATGCAGAAACAGCGGCGGCTCGACACCTGGCTGCGCGACTCGTACATCATGCAGAGCCGCGTCGTTGACAAGCGCGACGGCCAGACGTTTGGTCATTCGCAGCGGGTCGGCGAGCTTTGCGAAACCGTCGCCCGAATGCTCGGCATGGCGGACGATGTCTGTAACACGATTCGCGTGGGAGGCATCCTCCACGACCTGGGCAAGATCGCGGTCCCAGACTCGATCCTGCTCAAGCCTGGCAAGCTGACGCCCGAGGAATACGAAATCATCAAGCAGCATCCCGTCGAGGGAGCTCAGATCCTGGCTGAACACCCGGAGCAGAAGGACGTCGCGCTGATTGTCCGGCACCATCACGAGCGCTGGGATGGTGCGGGTTACCCGGACCGGCTGATCGGCGAGGCAATCCCGATCGGGTCTCGCATCGTCAACGCCTGCGACGCCTTCGACACCATCACCCAGGCCCGTGTCTTCCGGCCAACCGTGAAGACACCCGAAGAGGCGATCCGGGAGCTTCGGCAGCTGGCGGGCACGTGGTACGACCCGGCCGTGATCGGGGCGCTGGAAAAGATCGTCGCTGAGCGTTGGGGTGTTGCCATCCAGCCGAGCAAACCAGTGATGCAAACCGTCACCTACCGAGAGGTTCTCTCCATCAAGCCCTTCCGGCTGCTGTGGATCGGACAGGCCATCTCCTATTTCGGCGACATGATGAACACGACGGGACTCGCCATCATGCTCTATCTCGTGACCCACTCACCCTCGATGGTGGCCGTGGGGCTCATCGCCAAGGCGGCGCCCACCGTGCTCTTCGGGCTGATCGCGGGTGCCCTCGTCGATCGGTTTGACCGGCAACGCGTGATGATTCTCTCCGACATCGCCCGCGCTGTTCTGACGATGACGATCCCGTTCCTGGCCGTGAAATGGCTTCCGGGAGTCTTCGTGGTCGTGTTCTTTGTGGCGACGGCGAGCACGCTCTTCAACCCCGCGAAGCAAGCGATTCTCCCCAGCCTGGTGCCCGGGGATTTCCTCGTCAAGGCCAACAGCTTGATCTCCTCCTCCGAAAAGACCATGGAGCTGCTGGGCTTCTCGATCGCGGGGGTCATCGCGGCCGTGGCGTCGTGGCAACCACTGTTCATCATCGACGCGGCCACCTTCATTATTTCGGCGGTGACGCTCCTCGGTGTCGCTGATCAGGGTCGGCTTCCGGCGCGCACGGTGCGCCTCTTCGAAGACATCGCGGAAGGAAGTCGATTCATCCTGAGGAACCGGACCCTGCGATCGACGATGGCGCTGGCGTTCGCCGCGGTCATCTTCGGCAGCCTGACGTTCCCGATCCTGGTTGTCATGTCATACGGTCCTCTGAAGGGCGGCGCCCTTGGGTACGGGGTTCTGGAAGCGGCGATCGGTGCCGGCGCGATCGTCGGCGCACTCGCGGCTCCCGCCGCGATGGCACGATGGCGGGCGGGGGTGCTCATCCTCCTCGGCGTCATTGGCACCGGCATTGCCGGCGCGCTGACGGGGTTTTCCCAGAACATCCCGGCGGCGGCCGTCTTCTTGTTCATTAGCGGGGCCACGAATACGCTCTACTACGTGTCGATGATTTCGGTCACTCAGCGCGAGGCTCCGGATCGCATGCTCGGTCGCGTCATGTCCAGTCGTTTTCTCCTGGTGCAGCTGGGTCTGCTCGCCGGGATGGCCGTGTCGGGGCCCTTGACTGATCGGCTCGGGGCGCCGCTCGTGTTTGTTGTGGCGGGGATCCTTCTCATCTGCGCGGGGGTTGCGGGGTTCGCCTTCCGAGACTTGCGAGAAGCGACGTTTCGCAAGGAACCGGCTTCTCAACCGCTGAAGGCGGCTGCCACCGGCTAGCTGGTGTTCCTCTTCTTCGCCGTCATCGCCGCGGCGCTGGCCATTGCCGTCCTCATTGGCGGTGACGTCCGCCGGCTGAGCCAGTTACGGATCCGCCACATCGAAGTGCTGCTGGCCGCGTTTGCCACCAAGGTCGCCGTGGCGCTGCTCGGCACGGCGCACTCGCCAATCGCGGTCACCGCCGCCCGGCCGTTGAACGTGATCGGGGCCATCTTGTTGCTGGTCGTCGTCTGGTTCAACCGCCGGATTCCCGGCGCCCTGATTTTCGGCGTGGGCCTGACGCTGAATCTGGTTGTGATCCTTGCCTTCGGCGGGCGCATGCCGGTGCTGCTGCCCCGGGATGCCGACCCCAACTCCCCCATCCTGGCTCTGCTCAGGGGCGGGCTGGACCCGTTACACGTCGCGCTCGCCCATCCCCAGGGCCTCTGGTTCATCGGCGACATCTTCAACATCCCCAGCATTGGCGGCCATTCGTCGCTGGTCAGCATCGGCGACCTCATAATGGCGGCCGGGGTCGCCTGGCTCATCATCCGGTGCAGCCAGCCCACACCTGATCTACAGCCGGCGTATGGTTCCAGCCCGTCGCAGTAACGAGCCGGTCACGTTTGGCGCATGCCCGGGCTCGGATTCCTCGTTTGAACAGTTGATAATGCCGCGATGATGCAGCGACGCCGGGTGGATGAGCTGTGGCGGAGCCGAGACTTCCGCGCCTTGATCTTTCTGGGCGTCCTGGGCGTCCTGACCCTGATCCTGGCGTTCGCCATCCGAGGTATCCTGGGGCCCTTCATCCTCGCCGGGATCCTGGCAATGATGCTGAGTCCGGCCGTCAACGCGGCCGAGCGGCGGCGCGTCCCCCGGCTGGCCGCCGTCATCGGGCTCTACGGCGTCATCGCCGCGGTTCTGGCTGCCGGGGTCTTCTTTCTCGCCCCCATCGTGAGCCGGGAGTTCACCTCGCTCGTGGCGCAGGGCCCAGCCATCGCCAGCTACTTCCAGGACCTCGCCGCCAAGGACCACGTCGTTTCCGTCCTCGGCATCCCAATCGATCTCCGGCAGGCCTACACCGATGCGGTCCGTAACCTGCCGGCACTGCTCGCCGGTCACTTATCGTCGGTCGTGGAAAACGTCTTCATGCTGGTCAACTGGATCTTCCAGACGATCCTGGTCCTCCTGGTGGCGTTCTTCCTGGTGAAAGACGCGCATGCCATCCGCCGATTCTTCCGTGACCTGGTGCCGCGGGGTTACCGGACCGACGCCCATGGGGTCGCCGCGGATATCTACGGCATGCTGGGCGCGTACATGCGCGGTCAGCTGGTCATCTGCGGCCTGATCGGGTTGGTCACCGGCGTTGCGCTGTGGATCGTCGGCGTCCCCTACTCGCTGGCGCTTGGGATCGTCGCCGGCGTAACCGCCTTCATCCCGTTCATCGGACCGTTCCTGGGCGCCCTCCCTGCGGTCGCCGTGGCGGCGTTTGTCTCCCAGTCGACCGGCAAGGTCGTCATCGTCCTGGTCCTCTACTTCGTCATCTCGAACATCGTCTATAACTTCATCTCGCCGAAGGTGTTCGGCGACGCGGTCCACCTGAGCCCGATGCTGATCATCATTGCGTTCGTTGTGGGGGGCTATCTGGGAGGGATCCTCGGGCTCTTCGTCGCCGTCCCGGTTGCCGCCACGCTGCGCATTCTCTTCATCTACGCTCACGAACGCGTTTACGCCTGAGCCCCCGCCGTCGTGAAGCTGGCCCTGCTGTCTGATATCCATAGCAATCTCGAAGCGCTGGAAGCCGTTCTTCCGGCTCTCCCCGAGGTCGATCGCATTCTGGTGCTGGGCGACATCGTCGGCTACGGGCCCGACCCAAATGCCGTGATCGCTCGACTGCGTGCCGTGCGGGCGCGGGCCGTGCTGGGCAACCACGACGCGGCGATGCTCGCTCCCTCCCTGCTTGACTGGTTCAATCCGCACGCGGCGGCTGCCGGCCGGTGGACCCAGGCCGCCCTCACGCCCGAGAGCCGGCGCTACCTGGCGAGTCTGCCCAAGTTCGGGCGGTTGGGGCCGCACCGCTACGTGCACGGCAGCCCACGCAAGCCGTACATGTGGGAATACATCCTGGATGATCTCCAGGCGCTCGAGATCCTGGTGCGGCTCGGTCCGCGTTTCTGCTTCTTCGGGCACACGCACCTTCCCCGGATCTTCACGGCAGAGGGTGAGGAGATTCCCGATCCAGGCGAATGGATCACCTTGCCGGCTGCCGCACTTGTCAACCCCGGCAGCGTCGGCCAGCCTCGTGATGGCAACCCAGAGGCGGCGTATGCGATCGTCGACCTGGCCACGTCGGCCGTCCGCTTTGGTCGCGTTCCCTACGACGTCGCGACCACCCAGGCAAAGATCCGATCGGCGGGGCTGCCCGAGGTCGAGGCCGCGCGGCTGGCCCTCGGCCGGTAGTGTCTAGAATGGGGCTTCAATTCATGAAGCTCGTCATCGTTGGTTGCGGCCGTGTGGGCGCCATGGCCGCGATCGCCCTTTCCAAAGCCGGCCACCAGGTCACCGTGATCGACAGCAACCGCCGGGCGTTCGACCGGCTCGGTGACAACTTCGCCGGCGAGATGGTGCTCGGCAACGGGATCGACGAGGATGTTCTCCGCCAGGCGGGGATCGAATCGGCGGACGGCTTCGCCTCCCTGACCAATGGCGACAACCG
>WNGI01037930.1_pt1 | contig 10064 bp, 10 predicted proteins | sample 5400621 | NCBI WGS metagenome assembly WNGI01 (sample SAMN13153374, study PRJNA577476) | soil metagenome | isolation source: 20 cm soil or saprolite under Garry oak tree replicate 1 | place: USA:California | collected 2016-06-15 | reverse complement strand
GAGACCGACCAGAGCTAGCACCAGTACCTCGGCCTCCCCCGTCGTCCTGCCGGGCAGCGGGCGAACGGCCATGGCCAGAAGCCGCGCGATCTTTCCCCAGGGCTTTCCACCGCCTGGGGATTGCCAGACGAAATTCCCGCAACCAGCGAGGAATCTTCCCACAGATCTGTCCGGTCGATCTGCGAACATATGTTCTATAGTGCCTGCAGAGCAAGGGAACCTGTCTAGTAGAAACGAGCCTGTTATGCACAGGTCTTCACATCCGGGCACGTCCGCTGTTGACTACGCCGCTATGGCTCAGGTCGCCCAGCTCGCCCAGCCACCGCAACCCTCGCAGACCGCTCCAGTCCCGCCCCAAAATCTCGAAGCCGAGGAGTCGGTCCTCGGCGCGATGATGCTCTCCCCCGGGGCGATCGGGGCGGTCAGCGAGGTCCTCGACGCCTCCGACTTCTATCGCGAGAGCCACGCGAAGATCTACCGCGCCGCCTTGGCGCTCTACGCCAAGGGCGAACCCGTCGACGCGATCACGCTCGTCGACGAGCTCGAGGAGCGCGGCGATCTCGACGACGTCGGCGGCCGGGTCCGCATCCACGAGCTCGCCGCCCTCGTGCCCGCAAGCGCGAATGCCGGCCATTACGCGCGAATCGTGCGCGAGATGGCGACCCTGCGCGGCCTGATCAACGCGGGCAGCGAGATCTCACGCCTGGGCTGGGAGCGCCCGGGCGAGGCCGGCGACCTGGTCGACAAGGCCGAGCAGGTCGTCTTCGATCTCTCGCAGGCACGCGTGACGGGCGAGTTCACCCACATCGACGAGCTTCTGAAGGAGGGCTTCGAACGCATCACGGCCCTCTACGAGGCCGGCGCCGACATTACCGGTGTTCCCTCCGGGTTCCGCGATCTCGATCGGCTGACCTCGGGCTTCCAGCCCGGCAATCTGATCATCGCCGCGGCCCGTCCCTCCATGGGTAAGTCGGCGCTAGGCCTCTGCATGGCCGTGAACCTCGCGGTGCGACACGAGACGCCCGTCGCGATCTTCACGCTCGAGATGTCCAAGTCCGAGGTCACGCAGCGCCTGATGTGCAGCGAGGCGAAGGTCGAGTCGAACCGGCTGCGGACCGGGAAGCTCGGTCCCGACGACTGGCCGCGGCTGACGGCGGCCTGCGACAAGCTCGCGAAGGCGCCGATCTACGTCGACGACACGGGCTCGATCACGATGATGGAGATCCGTTCGAAGGCCCGCCGCCTGAAGACGCGGGAGGCGAACCTCGGGCTGATCGTCGTCGACTACCTGCAGCTGATGACCTCGGGAGCGTCGGTCGAGAACCGCGTCCAGGAGGTCTCGCAGATCTCGCGGAACCTGAAGGTGCTCGCGCGCGACCTCGACGTCCCGATCCTGGCGATGTCGCAGCTCTCGCGCGCAGTCGAGCAGCGCCATGACAAGCGGCCGATCCTCTCCGACCTGCGGGAATCGGGATCGATCGAGCAGGATGCCGACCTCGTCATGTTCATCTACCGCGACGAGTACTACAACGAAGAGTCGGATCAACAGGGCCTGGCCGAGGTGATCCTGGCCAAGCATCGGAACGGGCCGACCGACGCGGTCAAGCTCTCGTTCCTCAAGCGGTACGCGAAGTTCGCGGACCTGGCAGCGGCGGCGTAACCGATCGGGAGGTGACTGAAGTTGTTCGAGCAGACGATCGTCCTCCTCGGCTCGACAACTGATTTCGCCGTCGTCTGCCAGGCCTGCGAGAGCCGCGGGCTCGGCTTCGGCGAGGAGCACTCTTCGCTCGTCCGCGGCAAGCTCGGCGTGGGCCACGACCTCGCCTGGACGGAGTGCGAGCGCGGACACCGCATCCGCGCCGTCCGCGCGGGGCGCGACGTGCAAGTCGAGATGACTTCGCCGCTCTGGTGAAGGCGCAGACTCGACGTATGCGACTACCGAAGCCGGACCCGCGGGCCGAGCGCGACCTCCAGGAGTACCCGTCGCGCGGCAGCGCCCCGCCGCTTTAGCCGTCGGGTCAGGCAGACTCCACGCCGTGCCAGCGACTGTTATGGTCGGCGCCCCGACCAGGCGCCCGCTAGACGGGGACGCTATTCGGAGGGACTGTCCCCGAACGGGGACTGTCCCTAGGTCGGCCGCTCTCCTCGTTACCGCTTTGGGGACAGCCCCCTGCCGGGGACAGTCCCTACACCTACGCCTACGGCGAGGATGGGCATGCCAAGGGGGCGCTCTTCGGAGGGACTGTCCCCGAACGGGGACTGTCCCTAGGTCGGCCGCTCACCTCGTTACCGCTTTGGGGACAGCCCCCTGCCGGGGACAGTCCCTACATCTACGACAAGGATGGGCATGCCAGCGACCGTAATTGTCGGCGCCCAGTGGGGAGACGAGGGCAAGGGCAAGATCGTCGACCTGCTCGCCGAGCACTCGGACCTTGTCTGCCGCTACAACGGCGGGCCGAACGCGGGGCACACGATCGTTATCGGCGGCGAGACCTACAAGGTCCGCCACATCCCCTCCGGGATCCTCCGCGGCAAGGAGTGTGTGATCGGCGCGGGATGCGTCGTCGATCCCGAGGTCCTGGTCGAAGAGCTCGACGAGCTGGCCACGCGCGGAGTCCCGGTCGACCGCATCCACCTCTCGGCGAACGCCCACGTGATCATGCCCTGGCACGTCGCGATCGACCAGGGCGGGGAGCGGCGGCTCGGCAAGCTCAAGATCGGAACGACGAAGCGGGGGATCGGGCCGACCTACGCCGACAAGGCCTTCCGGCTCGGGATCCGCGTCCAGGATCTGCTCGACCCGAAGATCCTGCGCCAGAAGCTCGAGGTCGCGCTCGCCGAGAAGAACGTCTGGCTGGAGCGTGTCTACGGCACTGCGCCGCTCGAGCTCGAGCAGCTCGCGGCACGCTACGAGCAGCTCGCCCAGCGGCTGCGGCCATTCATCACCGATACGTCGCTGCTCGTCGACCACGCGCTTCGCGACGGCAAGACTGTCCTCCTGGAGGGGGCGCACGCGACGCTGCTCGATCTCGACCACGGAACCTATCCCTTCGTCACCTCCTCGAGCACCGTCGCGGGCGGGGCGGCGCCGGGGATCGGGATCGGGCCGACGCGGATCGACGAGGTGATCGGCGTCGCTGCGCGAGCTGGGCGGTGAGTTCGGAACGGTCACCGGCCGCGAACGACGCTGCGGCTGGCTGGACCTCGTCGCGCTGCGCTACGCCGTGCGCCTGAACGGGATCACCTCGCTCGCGCTGACGAAGCTCGACGTGCTCTCGGCATTCGCCGAGCTGCCCGTCTGCGTCCGCTATCGCCTGCGGGACGGCAGCGAGACGGACGAGTTCCCCGCTTACCAGTCCGACTTCCACCACTGCGAGCCGGTTTACGAGACGTTGCCCGGCTGGGGGGAAACGCTCGACGAGATCGCCGAGGTCTCGGAGCTTCCCCAAGCTGCCGCGCGGTACATCGAGTTCGTCGAGCGACAGCTCGGCGTCGAGATCTCGCTGATCGGCACCGGCCGGGAGCGCGAGCGCGTGCTCGCCCAGCACGGGCCCGCCGCGCTCGCCGGCTAGAGGCGGGCGAGTTCTTCGGGCGCGTTGACGTTGACGAGCTGCGCCGGGTCGAGCTCGACCGTGACCGTGGCCAGCTCGGCGAGGGCGTCGCGGAGAGCGAGCTCACCTGCGGTGAGCCGGCGCTCCAGCACGCCGAGCGCCGAGCGCGCGTAGGCCCCGGGTAGCGGCCCGGTCTGGGGAACGGCGGCTCCCTCACAGGCCTCCCCCAGCGCCCGAACGAGCTGCGGGGTCGCGAAAGGCACGTCGACCGGGAGGAAGACGCAGACGTCGTTCCGTGACGCGCGGAGGCCGGCGACGATTCCGGCCAGCGGTGCCCGTAGGTCGGTGCCGTCGTCGTGGACGGGGAACGGCAAATCGAGCTCGTCGGCGACCTTGCCGAACGCGAGCCGTTCGTCGCAGGCCTCGCCGAGAGTCCCCCAGGCCTGCTCGGCGAGTGTCTTACCGTTGAGGCGGGCCAGCGCCTTCGGCGAGCCGAAACGGCGGCTTGCGCCGCCGACCAGCAGCACACCGGTCAGCTGACGACGCGCCATTCCTCGCTGTACACGTTCACTCGCCCGCCACGCACGAAACCGCAGAGCGTCACGCGGCGGTCGCGGGCCAGCTCAATGGCGAGACTCGACGGCGCGCCGACCGCGACCACGATCGGGCAGCCGGCGACCGCGGCCTTCTGGACGAGCTCGAAGGAGAGGCGCCCGCTCACGCAGAGGATCGCGTCGGCGAGCGGCAGCTGCTGCTCGCCGAAGGCCCACCCGATCACCTTGTCCATCGCGTTGTGCCGCCCGACGTCCTCGCGCAGGCAGAGCAGCTCGCCCGTTCGGTCGAAGAGGCCCGTCGCATGTAGGCCGCCGGTCTCGGCGAAAGCGGGCTGCCGATCGCGTAGGCGTTCGGGCAGCTCGGAGAGCAGTGCGGCCGGGGCCCGTAGCTCGCTTGCGACCTCCGGCGCCTCGACGGCAACCGCCTCGAGCGCGCCTTTCCCGCAGACGCCGCACGAGGACGAGGTGTAGAAGTGGCGCTCGAGTCCCGCCGGGTCGAACGCCTCGGCTTCGACTTCGATCGTGTTCGCGGCAAGGTCGCCGGGTGGCGCCGCGTGCTGCGGATTGATGCCTTCTGAGAGAAGAAAGCCGAGCGCGAGCTCCTCGTCGTGCCCAGGGGTGCGCATCGTCACCGCGACCGCCGAGCCGTTGACGCGGATCTCGAGCGGTTCCTCGACCGCGACCGAGTCTCGCTCCCGCCGTTCGCCCGGCAGCCGAAGAACGTCGACCCGAGCAGCCGAGTACGGCGGAGCCCTCATGGCATCAAGTCTAGGGAGCCGGTCCTGCGCCCATCGTCGCGACTTCCAATCTCAGGACGCGTTCGTTCGGGAAGCGCGTCGCGAGCTCCGCCTCACACGAGGCGGCTTCCGCGTTCTGGGCCCAAACGATCACAGCCGGCCCGGAGCCGGAGAGCGTCGCGCCCAGGGCTCCAGCTGGAAGGGCCTGCCGCACCGCGCCGAGCAGCGGCGCGCTCTCTGCCCGGTAGGGCTCGTGCAGGCGGTCGGTGAGCGCCTCCGCGAAGAGCTCCGTCGAGCCGCCGGCCAGTGCCGCACCGAGGAGGGTCGCGCGTCCGGCGGTGAAGGCAGCGTCGGCGTGCGTCACCGTCGCAGGAAGCGCCGCCCGGGAAGCAGACGTGGAGACCGTGGTCTCCGGGATGACGGCGATCGGGATGGCGGGTGGACGATCGGCGATCCGGACGAGCTGCGTCCCCCAGGTCAGGCAGACGCCGCCGAGGAGCGCAGCCCCGAAATTGTCGCCGTGGCCCTCGAGCTCGAGCCCTTCGGCGAAAAGCTCGGCGGGATCCGCGCGGCCGCGCTCGAGCAGCGCCGCGGCGACCAGCCCGAGCGCGATCACCGCGGCGCTCGAGCCGAGCCCGCGGGCCCGCGGGATCCGGCTCGTCCAGGTGAAGCGCCTCCCGTCAAGGCCGGCGAGACGGGCGAACGCGCGCACCCCGATGTGATCGAGGTCGGGCTCGTCCTCGCCGGAGCTCACCTCGAGCTCATTCCAGAGGTTGAGCGCGACAGCGGCGCAGTCGAAGCCCGGGCCGAGGTTCGCGGTCGTCGCGGGTGCGCGAAGGCGGAGCGCCTCAGTCAAGCAATCGCCGCGATCGCATCGGGATCGGGGTCGACCGCTACCGGCGGTGGCGTGAGGCGCTCCACGGCCTCGGGGTCCTTGAGCCCGTGCCCGGTGATGACGCAGACCACCCGCGTACCCGACGGGAGCTGTGCGTGCGCGAGGCCGGCCACCCCGGCTGCCGAGGCCGGCTCGCAGAAGATCCCCTCCTCCTGCGCGAGCGCGCGCCAGGCCTCGAGCAGCGCCTCGTCGGAGACCTTGGCAATCAGGCCGGCAGTGCGCTCCAACGCCTCTTCCACCTCGGGCGCATGGACGGGCGCGGAGATGCGAATGGCCGACGCCGCCGTCTCCGCTCGCAGCGAAGACTCGACCGCGACGACCCGCGGCAGGCCGGCGCCCGCTTCCTCGAAACCCATCACGTAGGCGCGGGTGTTTCCACCACCGCCGTAGGGAAGCGCAAGCACCGCCGGCGGCGCGCCCAGCTCTTCGAGGATCTCGAACGCGGCGGTCTTCTGGCCCTCTAGCCGGTAGGGGTTGAGCGAATTGACGAGCACGTGAGTGCCGCGCTCGGTGAGCTGGCGCGCGGCGGCGAGGGCCTGTTCGAACGAGCCGCGCACCTCGAGCACGCGTGCACCGAGGGCGCGCGCCTGGGCGAGCTTCCCGAGTGCCACTGCTCCCGCCGGCTGCAAGACGAGCGCCGGCAGGCCGGCACGCGCGGCGTAGGCGGCCGCCGAGGCGGCCGTGTTACCGGTCGAGGCGCAGACGACCGCGCGCCTGCCTTCCTCGAGCGCCTTCGAGAGCGCGACGGTCATCCCACGGTCCTTGAACGAGCCGGTGGGGTTCGCGCCCTCACACTTGAGCCAGATGTCGAGATCGAGGCGAGCGGAGAGACGCGGCGCAGGCAGCAGCGGCGTGCCGCCTTCGCCAAGCGTCACGATCGGCGTCTCCGGGCCGAGCGGTAGACGGTCGCGGAAGCGCTCTACTAAGGACGCGCGGCTAGACACCGCGCTCCGAGATCACCCGCATCAGCGTCGGCGTGCCGCGCACCTCGGGGAGCTCCGCGACCGTCGCGAGCGCGGCCTCCACCCGCCCGCTCGATGCCTCGTGCGTGACGAGGTCGAGCGAGGCACCGTCGTCGAGCTGGCGCTGCGCCAACCGGGCCACCGACACGCTCTGTGCCGCCAGCTGCTCGGCCACGTGCGCGAGCACACCCGGCCGGTCATCGACCTCGATGCGGACGTAGTAGCGCGAGCGCAGATCGCCGGCCGGGAGCCGCGGGAGCGTGCGCCAGGCGGCGTCGTTGTGGAGGAAGCCCGTCGCCGCCGTGCCGACGACGCTGACAATGTCGGCAACGACGGCTGAGGCAGTCTCGAGCCCGCCCGCGCCCGGCCCCTCGAGCGTGATCTCGCGGATCGCGTCGCCTTGGAGCATGACCGCGTTGAACGCCCCCTCGACGGCCGCGAGCGGGTGGTGCCGGTCCACGAACGCCGCCTGGACGCGCACGTCGAAGCCCCCGTCGACCAAGGTGGCGGCGCCGACGAGGCGGACGGTCATGTCGAGCTCGCGCGCCGCCTCGACGTGCTCCGGGCGCACGTGCTCGATGCCCTCGTAGAGCACGTCCTCGAGGCCAACGCGGACGCCGAAGGCAACGGTGGCCAGGATCGCCATCTTCGCCGCCGCATCCGCTCCCGAGACGTCGTCGCTCGGATCGGCCTCCGCGTAGCCGAGCTGCTGCGCCTCCGCCAAGGCCTGGGCGTAGTCCGCGCCGGCCTCCATGCGCGTGAGGATGAAGTTCGTCGTCCCGTTGACGATTCCGAGCACGCGATGGACGTTCGTCGCGACGAGCGACTCGCGGAGAACCTTGATCAGCGTGATCAGCGGGATCGCGGCGCAGACGCTGGCCTCGAAGCGAAGCTGGACGCCCTCCTCGGAGGCGACGCGGAAGATCTCCGGGCCGCGGCGCGCGATCAGCTGCTTGTTCGCCGAGACGACCGGCTTGCGGGCGCGGAGGAGCTGAAGAACGTAGTCAGCTGCCGGCTCGACACCGCCCATCACCTCGGCGACGAGAGCGATCGAGGGGTCGTTGCAGATCGACTCGAAGTCGGTGGTCAGGAGATCGTTGGCGGCGGGGAAAGATCGCTCGCGAGCCGGGTCGCGCACGAGCGCACGCACGACCCGGATGCGGTGCCCGGTCGCCCGCTCGATCTCGTCGCCGTTCTCGATCAGAAGACGGTTGACGGCCGCGCCGACCGTCCCGTAGCCGAGCAGCGCGACGGGAACGTCAACCGCGGCCATCGGCACGGTCCTGGCCGGGCGGGTGCGCCTCGAGCGAGAGAGCCTCCTCGGAGAGGTGGAAACGGTCGTGGAGCACGCGCGCGGCCCGCTCGACCTCCGACGCGCGCACGACGCAGGAGATCCTGATCGACGAAGTCGAGATGATCTCGATGTTGATGCCCGCCTCGGCGAGGGCGTCGAACATGTCGGCGGCGACGCCCGGGTCCGACTTCATACCGGCACCGACGAGGGAGATCTTCGCGACGTCGGCGTCGAGCGTCACGCCACTGCCGCCGACGTCCCGGGCCACCCGCTCCAGCGCCGGCTCGACTCGTCCGAGGTCCTCCTTCGGCAGCGTGAAGGAGACATCGGTGCGGCCTTCGGCGGAGACGTTCTGGACGATCATGTCGATGTTCGCTCCCTCCTCCGCGAGCGGGCGGAAGATGCGCGCGGCCACGCCGGGTTGATCGGGAACCGCGAGGATCGTCACCTTCGCCTGCGAGGCGTCATGTGCAATTCCCGAGACGATCGCCTGGTCCATCTGCTCGGCCTCCTTCCCGATCCACGTCCCCTCGTTGTCGGCGAACGAGGAGCGAACGTGTAGCGGAAGTCCGTGGTTGCGAGCGTATTCGACCGAGCGGAGCGCCAGCACCTTCGCACCTGAGGCAGCGAGCTCGAGCATCTCCTCATAGGAGACCCGGTGCAGCTTGCGCGCGCCGGGGACGACGCGCGGGTCGGCCGTGAAGACTCCCTCGACGTCGGTGTAGATCTCGCACGCCTCCGCTCTGAGTGCGGCCGCCAGTGCGACGGCCGTCGTGTCGGAGCCGCCGCGGCCGAGCGTCGTCGGCTCGAGCTCCGAGGAGACGCCCTGGAAGCCCGCCACAATCGCGACCTTGCCCTCCTCGAGGGCTTGGAGGACGCGGCTCGAACGGATGTCCAGGATTCGCGCCTTACCGTGCGCCGCGTCGGTGACGATCCCGGCCTGCGAGGCGGTGAACGAAATCGCGTCGCGGCCGAGATCCATGATCGCCATCGAGAGGAGCGCGATCGAGATGCGCTCGCCGGCGGTCAGGAGCATGTCCAGCTCGCGCGGCGGCGGAAGTGGCGTGACCTCGGCGGCAAGCCCGAGCAGCTCGTCGGTCGTGTCGCCCATCGCCGACGCGACGACGCAGACGCGCCGACCCGCCGCGACATCGACCACGCGGGTTGCCACGGCCTTGATGTGTTCGGCGCTCCCGAGGGAGCTGCCGCCGTACTTCTGAACGATGAGGGTTACAGGATCCGCAGTCGTCTCATCATGCGTGACGAGAACCGGGCGGTCTAGGAGGGAGAGAGCAGGAACTCGTAGAGGTTGCGATAGCCCGTGATCGCAGCGCTGACGGCACTCGGGTCGTCCGTCTCCCCCGACTCGATCAGGCTCGTGAGCCGCCGCGCCTCTAAGAACTCGGCGACGAGCTTGGGGTCGGCGGAATCGCGAGCTTCCTCTTCGGTCGTCGGGTAACCGCGGGCGATCAGCAAGCGCTCGATCAGGCGATCCACCTCGGGCAGTGCTTCGGCAGGCGAATCGATGAGCAGAGGCTCGAGACCTCGCCACTCCGTCTCCCACTCCTGCTGATCGAGACCGGGTTCGGGCACGAAAATAGGATGCGCGCGACCGACCCCTTTGAAACACTGGACGCGTGAAGGTCCTGGTCGTGGGGTCGGGCGGGCGCGAGCACGCGCTTGCCTGGAAACTGGCCCAAAGCGAAGACTGCGAAGAGCTGCACGCGGCGCCGGGGAACCCGGGAATCGCCAAGATCGGCCACTGCCATCCCGTCCGGGCCGAGGACGGCGAGGGGCTGCTGGGGTTCTGCGGCGAGCACGAGATCGACCTCGTTGTCGTCGGGCCGGAGGCGCCGCTCGTGGCGGGCCTCGCAGACCAGCTCCGGCACGCGGGCGTCGCCGTCCTCGGCCCGAGCGCTGCCGCCGCTCGCATCGAGGGCTCGAAAACCTTCGCGAAGGAGGTCATGGCTTCGGCCGGCGTGCCGACGGCGGAACGGCTCTCCGTGGCGCGGCCGCCCTGCGTGATCAAGGTCGACGGGCTCGCCGGCGGGAAGGGCGTCTTCGTCTGCCG
>WNGI01008393.1_pt1 | contig 10065 bp, 10 predicted proteins | sample 5400621 | NCBI WGS metagenome assembly WNGI01 (sample SAMN13153374, study PRJNA577476) | soil metagenome | isolation source: 20 cm soil or saprolite under Garry oak tree replicate 1 | place: USA:California | collected 2016-06-15 | reverse complement strand
GCGACCCTCGACGTGCTGAGCGATCCGGCGCTCATGCGGCAGATCCGGAGCAGCCGGCGGTACTTCGCGGCCGGCGGCCAGGGCCTCTCCTTCGAAGAGGTCTTCGGCGAGCCGCTCCGACCGACGCGCAAGCGGCGTCGGTAGATGGGGCGATACCGGCTCGTCATCCCGCCACACGTTGCCGACGTCATCCGCCGCTTGCGCCCCGACCTGAAGCGCAGCGTGAGGAACGCCCTTCGCGCCCTCGGCGATGACCCGTCTAAGGGTTCGCCCTTGCGGCGAGAGCTGGAGGGCCTCTGGAACTTCCGGGTGAGGCGGTTTGGGGTCGTCTACGCGGTCGACCGCTCGCGTCGCATCGTCCAGGTGGTCGCCGTGGGTCACCGCCGGACGATCTACGAGGAGCTGTCCGAAGGGCGGCTCCGCCAGGGCGGCACGAAGTAGGGTAGTAACGACACATGGCCAACACGACACCGTACCGCGCGACCGTTCTCGGCCTCCTGCTCGTGATGGGCATCGTCATGGCGCTGAGCGTCCACGATGACACGCTGACGACCGACGAGGGACTGTACATCCCCACCGGGATTCGAGCACCCCCCGCTGATTCGCGACCTGGCGGTGTTGCCCCTGCTGTTCCTGAACCTCCGTCCGGCCCGCAGCTTCTTCAAGACCGACGTCCGCGGCCGGCTCAGCCAGGCGGCCTGGGACCTGGGCGACGCGTTCATCTACGAGCAGCCCGAAACGCCGGATCGCATCCTCTTTCTGGCGCGCCTGCCGATGATCGGCCTCGCCCTCCTGCTCGGCTTTCTCATCTACCGCTGGACGCAGGGGCTCTGGGGGTCGCCGGCAGGACTGATCGCGCTCGCGCTCTACGTTTCCTCGCCGTTCGCGCTGGGGCACGGGAGGCTCGTCACGATGGACGTGCCGAGCGCGCTGGGCGCGTGGGCGGCCATCTTCTGCTTCGTGCGCTTTCTCGAGAACCCCTCGCGCGGGAATGTCGTGCTCTTCGGCGCCGTGTTCGGGGGAGCGCAGCTCGTCAAGTTCGCGCTCCTGTCGATGCTGCCCTTCCTGGCCGGGCTGCTCGTCCTCTGGACGCTGCTCCAGCGCGGAGCCGAGGACCGCTGGCTCGCCGGCACGGTGCGGCTCGCGCTCGAATTCGCGGCCGCGCTCGGTGTCAGCGTGCTGGTCATCAGCCTGGTCTACGCGTTTCACATCTGGAACTACCCGGCCGACCAGCACGTGCAGGACATCATCGACGTGCTGTCGGCGCAGCGCACCACGGTCTAATCGCGCTTCGCGTGGTTGCCCGCGCTCGCGCGCTGGACCGTGTTTCGCCCACTGGCGCACTATCTCTTCGGCGTCGTCTGGCAAGGCTACCGCTACGGCGCCTTCGGCTACTTCATGGGCGAGGGCTCGCAGGGGAGCTGGCCGATGTTCTATCCGTTCGGGTATTTCGCCAAGCACCCGATCGCTTTCCATCTGCTCACGCTCCTCGCCCTCTGGCAGACCGTACGCGAGGTCGTGGCCCGCCAGCTCGCGCAGCGCGCGCTGGCCTTCGCGCGCGCGCATTTCTTCAGCGTGGTGGCCGCGCTCTGGATCGCGTACTACGGATGCATCCTCGTCTTCGTGAACACGGGCAACACGGGCGCGCGCTACCTCCTGCCCACGCTGCCGTTCCTCATCATGCTCGTCGCGGCCGCGCTCTCGCGCTGGGTGGCGGCGGACTCCCCCGCGAAGATCCGGCGCGATGTGGTGGCGGCGCTGCTGCTCTGGAACGCAGCATCGGTGGCGTCCGCGTACCCCGCGTTTCTCTCCTACTTCAACGCCGCCGTGGGCGGCGGGCGCGAGGGCTCGTGGTACCTGGTCGACACCGACTGCGAATGGGGCCAGGACGCGAAGCGGCTGGCCGAATGGGTCGCCGCGCACGACATCCCGAAGATCAGGGTGGCGCACCGCCTGCGCATTTGGATGAGTCACTCCCGGGCCCCGAACGAGGGATGGGTCTACAGCCGCAGCTACGCCTACTACCTCGGAGAACGGTACACGCAGCTCGAGCCCGGCGTCGAGGAGAAGGGCTGGATCGCGGTCCCCGCGCGGCTCCTGCGCTGGGGACAGGCCCGGCCGGCGGCGCGGCTGGGCTGGTCCAGCGACTCGTACGCCTGGCTCGCCGGGCGCGAGCCCATCACCGTGATCGGGAATTCGATCTTCGTCTACGAGATCAGATAGGAGCCCCGGCCATCAGCGGCATCTTCGCCGACGTGGCAGCCCCGTTGGACTTCGTGCGCAGGGACTGGCGAAAGCGGCCGTTCGGCTCGTGAGCGACGCAGCGGCGTCGTGTCTATGTCTTCTATGTAAGCGCGCTTCCGGTGCGGGCCGGACCGATCCCGTAGACGCGCTTGACGTTGCGCCCCCGGACGTAGAAGACACCGGGGCTGCCATGGAGGTCCCGTACTTCGACCTGAAGGCGCAATACGCGAGCCTCCGCGAGGACATCCTCGCCGCGCTCGACCGCGTCTGCCGGACGGCCTCGTTCGTCCTCGGCGAGGACGTCGCGCGCTTCGAGGAGGAGTTCGCGGCCTACTGCGGCGTCAAGCACTGCGTCGCCGTGAACACGGGCACGAGCGCCCTGCATCTGGCCCTGCTCGCGGCGGGTGTGCAGCCGGGCGACGAGGTCATCACCACGCCCAACACCTTCATCGCGACTGCCGAAACCATCTCTTACGTCGGGGCGCGGCCGGTGTTCGTGGACATCGATCCGGCGACCGCCAACCTCGACCCCGAGCGCATCGAGGCGGCGATCGGCGCGCGCACGCGGGCGATCGTGCCGGTGCATCTCTACGGCCGGCCCGCGGACCTCGATCCCATCCTGGCGATCGCCGCGCGTCACAACATCCCCGTCGTGGAGGATGCCTGCCAGGCGCACGGGGCGCGCTACCGGGGTCGGCGCGTCGGCGGCCTCGGCCGGGCGGCCGCCTTCAGCTTCTACCCCTCCAAGAACCTGGGCGCCTACGGCGAAGGGGGCGCGCTCACCACGAACAGCGACGACGTCGCTCACCTGGCGCGGGCGCTGCGCCACCACGGCGAGACGCGGCGCTACTTCCATGACCGCGTCGGCTACAACTACCGCATGGAGGGGTTCCAGGGCGCCGTCCTGCGCATCAAGCTGAGGCGCCTCGCGGCGTGGACCGCGCGCCGCCAGGAGATCGCCCGTCTGTACCGCGCGCGGCTCGCCGGTGCGCGCGTCGACCTCCCCGCGGACGACCCGAACGCCGAGAGCGTCTACCCCCTCTTCGTCGTCTACGTCGACGGACGCGACCGCGTCCGCGAGGCGCTGGACGCGCGCGGCGTGGGCACGGCCATTCACTATCCGCGTCCCATCCACCTGCAGGCCGCCTACGCCTGCCTCGGTCACGCACCCGGCAGCTTCCCGCACGCCGAGCGTGCCTGCGAGCGGGTGCTCAGCATGCCGCTCTTCCCGGAGATGACGATCGAGCAGGCCGAGTACGCCGCGCAAGCGCTCGCCGAGATCGTCGGCGCGCGCTGAGTAGACGGCCAGCGCGCAGAGCGGCGCGGGATCGCCTGGGCCCTACGGGGTGCTGTGCAGCCGGGCGCGCGCCTTGTCGGCGGTCTCGATGTCCTTGCTGCCTTCCGCCATCTGGAGCATCTTCTCCCACAGAGGGCGGGCCTCTGCGCGCTTGCCCGCCTCATCCAGCGCGGTGGCGAGCTGAAAGGTGGCGCCGTAGTGGGTCGGGTTGTGCTCGAGGACCTTCCGGAACTGCGTGATCGCCTCGGCCGGGTCGTGCCGTTTGTACAGCGCATCGAGACCGGCCTGCATGGTCGCCGCTTCGCTCCCGCCCGCGTCCCCCGCGAGATGGGCCCGGGCCGATGCCGCCGTCTCGGTGTCCTGCTGGCGCTCGGCCATCGCCACCATCTTCTCCCACAGGGGGCGGGCCTCGTCCCGTCGGCCCGCGGCTTCGAGCGCCGTCGCGAGCTGGAAGGTGGCCCCGTAGTGGTCGGGGGTATGCTCGAGAACCTTGCGGAAGTCTGCGATCGCCGTTTCCGGGTCGTGGCCTGTGTGGAGCGCCTCGAGCCCGGCCTTCATCAGCGCCTCGTCATCGTTCGCGGCGGGCTTCGGGGAGCAGCCCGGCCATGCGCCCAGGAGCAGGGGCGCCAAGAACACCAGCGCGAGCTTGCAACTCGGGCGGCGGGATCCGCTACGGTCGAGATACCACATCGATTTCGCGGCCCTTCCTACGTCACATCGAGCGGCGGCACAAGGCTCCGTCGCGCACGATCCGACTAGGAGACCGACCCGAGACCGTGTCTCGGGTCGGAAACGGAAAGCGAGCGTGTGGCGTTCGGTGACTCGGGCGAACGCCGTGCCGCGGCCGGCGAAGCCGGCGCGGCAAAACTGAAGACCCTTGGGCCGTCCGCCTGCGCCGCGCCGCGGATACGTCTTCTTCATTCACGCGCTCACGCTCCGGAAAGTCTGCCGCGCCGGCTTCGCCGGCCGCGGCACGCCGTCGGCCCTGTCCACCGAGCGGCACCTCTCGCTATCCGTTCCCGACCCGAGACGAAGTCTCGGGTCGGCTTCCTACTTCTCCAGGCGCGTCCGCGCCGTCGCGGCCGTCGCCCGATCGTCGTACCGTTCGGCCATCGCGAGCACCTTCTCCCACACCGGGCGCGCCTCGCTCCGCTTCCCGGCGGCGTCGAGCGCCGAGGCGAGCTGGAAGGTCGCGCCGTAGTGGGCCGCGTTCCGCTCGAGCACCTTGCGGAACGCGACCGCGGCGGCGGCCGGATCGTGGCGCTCGTAGAGCGCGGCGAGGCCGACCTTCATCGTCGCCTCCTCGCTCACCACGTCGGTCCGGGCGAGGCGCGCGCGCGCCGCAACGGCCGTCTCCGCGTCCCGGTAGCCTTCGGCCATCGCGAGCACCTTCTCCCACACGGGTCGTGCTTCGCTCGGCCGACCGGCCGCGTCCAAGGCGGCGGCGAGCTGGAAGGTCGCGCCGTAGTGCGTGGGGTTGTGCTCGAGCACCTTGCGGAAGAGGCCCGCCGCCTCTTCCGGATCATTGAGCGTGCGCAGGCTGTGCACGCCGGCGTTCATCAGCGCCTGGTCGGGGTCGGCTCCGTCGGCGAGCCGGGCCAGCTCCGCCTGGGCCTCGCCGTCGCGCGGAGCGAGGTAGACCGCGCGCCCGTAGGCGGCCCTCGCCTCGTCCGTCCTCCCGAGCTTCGCCAGCACCCTACCGAGGTAGACGTACGACCGGGGATAGTCCGGCCGGAGACGGACGGCCTCGTTCGCCGCCGCGAGCGCCTCCTCGAGATGGCCTTCCCACATCTCCAGGACGCTCAAGTTGATGTAGAGGTAGAGGTAGCCCGGAGCGAGCCCGCGTGCGCGTTCGTAGTAGCGCCGGGCGGTGACCAGGTCCCCGCGCGCCATGTGCTCCTGGCCGGCGTTCACCCAGGCGCGGGCGTTGTTCGGGCTCTTCGCGACCGTGTCGTCCCAGATGCGGAGCGCGTCCCCCCACTGCCAGGTGCGGTAGCGGTTCACGGGCAGCGCGGCGACGCAGAGGAGGAGCGCGGCGGCGGCAAACGCCGCGCGGCGGCGCCCCCCGAGCAGGGCCGCCGCGCGATCGAGCAACCACGCGAGCAGGACCGAGAGGCCGAGCGACGAGGCGATGTACGGGCGGTGGTCGTTGACGACCTCGGCAAGCGGGGCAAAGGACGACTCCGGCGCGAGCGTCACCAGGAACCACGCCGTGGCGAAGGTCACCTGCGGAGAGCGCTCGGCGACGCGCAGCGCGGCCACGACCCACGCGACCAGGACCAGGAGCGGCAGCCAGGCGCGCGTCGCGAGCAGACTCGTCGTGTAGGGGAAGTCGTGGTCGGCGGAGAGCCCGTCCGGCCACACGAAGAGGCGCACGTAGTAGAGGAGCGCGGACCACTGGCTCATGAACCAGATGCGCGGGGTCACCCATGCTTGCTGGCGGGTCTCGGCCGTCCAGCTCGGCAGGACGGCCGAGCGGTACGCGACGTAGACGACCGCCAGAGCGGCCGGGAGGAGGACCGGGAGGGCGAGGCGACGCCAGTCGCCGAGGTAGCTCTTCACGCTTCGGTAGCGCGTGCGGTCGCGGTAGACGAAGTCGTGGATCAGGAGCATCGCCGGCAGCGTGACGGCGATCGCCTTGGTGAGGAGCGCCAGGGCGAAGAGCACCGCGCCCAGCGTCCATCGCCGGCGGAGGAAGGCGAGGAACGCTCCCAGGTAGAGCGTCGTCGAGAGGAGGGCGGAGCGCGCCCACACGTAGTCGACGGGCTGCGTGTTGAGGGGCGCCAGGGCGAAGAAGAGCGCGGCCGCCGCGGCCGGAAAGCGCGCGTCCCCGGAGGGGCCGCGCTCCCGAGCCGGCCACCACACGTGGTCGCGTACGAGCACGAACACGAGCAGGGCGGCCACGAAGTGGAGGAGCAGGTTGAGGACGTGATAGCTCCAGGGCGCGAGCCCCGAGACCGCGTAATTGAGCGCATAGGTGATCAGGAGGACGGGGCGCACGTCCGCCTGGGTGCGATCCGTCCAGAAGGCGTGGGGATCCGTGAAGAAGCTCGGGATGTTCCGGAGGCTGCGGATCGTCGGATTGTTGCGGATGCCGTAGAGGTCGTCGAAGTAAAAGCCGATGCCGAGGCTGTTCGAGTAGGAGGCAGCGATGCCCAACGCGAGCAGCGCGACGAACCCTGCGGTGAACCGTCGGCCGCCGAGGGACGCCATCCTCGGAGGAGGACCCTAGCACGTCACCTCGACGTCAAAAAACGGGCGGCGGCGGTCGCGCCGCCGGGGGCTAGGAGCGTGACCCAGGACTGCGGTCCGCGGGAGCGGGGGCGTCGTCTCCGCTTCGATTCGGCGCCGCCGAGCGATGGGCATGACCGGCCGTTTCGTTCGGACGCCTCATAGGCGCTGCGACGACGCCCCCGCTCCCGCGACGTGCGTCGCGCCGGATCGCACCCCCACAACAGCCTCCGCCGCGGCACGGCGCTACGCGAGCTCGACGCCCAGCGCCCGCAGCCGCCGCAGGTTGAAGGCGGCGCACACAGATGCCACTCGCCGCGCACCGTTGCGAGCCCCCGCAGCATGCAGCGGCGGAAGCCCATCGCCCGCTTGATCTCGGCGTGCCGGCGAAAGACGTGCGGCACGCGCGCGAGGCCGAATAGCGTAGCGGGGAGGCGGGGGCGCCGTCGGAGCGCCTATGAGGCGCCGCGCGCGGCGGCCGATCGAGGCCCCCGACTCGGCGGCGCCGAATCGAAGCGGAGACGGCGCCCCCGCCTCCCCGCACCGCCGGGGGCTACGCGCGCCGCGCCGGGCGCCGGCTGCGTTGCCCGTCCGCGTCGTGCATCATCGCCCCCGGGCGCCCCCCGACACTCGTCTCGCGCAGACGGCGGCGGAGATAGTCGGGATCGATGTCGAGGGCCTCGCAGATGCTCTCGAAGGAGAAGAGCGTGTCGTGCTCCCGCGACTCCACCCATGCGCGCGTCTCGTCGAACAGAAGCCGCGTGGCCGCGTCGCGGGACCGGCGACACTTGCGATAGCAGTCGAGGGCGTCCTCGAGCACCGCCAGCATGAGCAGGCGCTCGCCTTGCATCGCCTGGCGGCCGGGGAGCACGAGCTGCTCGGGCAGGAGCGTGTCGGGCTCGAACGGTGCCGTCGAGTGCGCGGTCCCGGTCATCATGGGCTCAGGCCGCCGCGCGCCGGCTCGGGGTCCGCGGGCGGATCCTCGGGTGGGTCGTGCCGGGGAGCCGGGGGAAGGCGCGCCCCTGCCACGACGTGTGCGCTGGAACCGGGACCACCGCAGCATCGAGCCGAATGAGGAGGGTCCCCGCGGGCCACGGCCCATCCAGGGGCTCCAGCTTGAGGACCTGGGACACGTCGCGTCCGACGCTCAGGGATTCGACGTCCTGGACCCGGCAGAGGATTGGACGTGGAAGGTCGGTCGGACACACGTAGTCACCGGGCTGATACAACATCGCGCTACCTCCTGACGCCCGCTGGAGGAGCAGGCGCCGTGCCAGGAAACGGCGCTCCCTCGAGCCAGGTGGCCGACCGTCGCCGGGAAACGGAGACGCCAAGAGAGGCTTTGCGCGAGTGTTTTGCCACACCTACGCGGCCTCGGACGAGAGGCGGCAGCCCGGTGACACCCAGGTTTTTTCCCGGCCCCTAACCCATCATGTGCGCCGCCCTAACCTGCCGATGGGACACGGCGCGGAGCCGCCCGACCTCGGCGTGCGCCGGCCGGCGGTTCAGGCTTGTCCGCGCGCGGTGACTGCCTGCCAAAAAGGTACGCCGCGGATGCGCTCCGCCGCGGCAAGCCGCACGTCCCGGAGCACACGATGCGCCTTGACGCGAAAAGGCCCTTCCCTGCATGAGGGTTCCATGCGAACGATCGACATCCTCTCCCCCGTCGCCCTCGGCCCCGCGCAGGCGAAGGCGCTCGCCCCGCGCCTCCCCACCCTGCGCGGCAAGGTGCTCGGCATCCGCGTCGACCGCGCCTGGCGCTCGTTCCACGTCTACGCCGACGAGCTCGGCCGGCTCGCGCGCGAGCGGCTCGGGGTCGCCGAGGTCGTCGTGTTCGACCCCGAGACGCGCATCGGCACGCCCGAGGCCGAGAGCGACAAGGTGGTCGAGTTCGCGCGCCGGGTCGACGCCGCCGTCGTCGGCCTCGGCACGTGAGGGTCGTGCACGTCGTGGAGTGTCCACGACACGATCGTGTGTGAGCGCGAGGGCATCCCCGCCGCCGTGGTGGTGACCGCCGTGTTCGAGAACCTGGGGCGCACCGCCGCGCGCGCGCAGGGCTATCCGACGCTTCGGCTGCTCGCGCTGCCGCATCCGATGGAGTCGCGGCCGGAGGCCGAGGTGCGCGCGCTCGCGCGCCAGCGGTTCGACGAGCTGATCGGGCTCATCGCCGAGGAGGTGTGAACGCCATGGCTCGCGGCACCCTCGTCTCCGAGCTGCGCACCGTCCCCGACGACCCCGCCGCGGTCCTCGACCTGGTCGAGAACCAGGGCTGGGGCGACGGCTTCCCCGTCATCCCGCCGACCGCGGAGCGCGTGCAGGCGATGCTGGAGGCGACTCCCCTCCCCCCCGCGCACGTGGTCGGCGTCGTCGAGCCGCGCCGGGGCGAGGCGACGGTCGAGAAGATCGCCGTGAACGCCGTCCTGGCGGGCTGCAAGCCCGAGTACTTCCCCGCCGTGCTGGCCGCCGTCGAGGCGGTGTGCGAGCCGCGCTTCAACCTCTACGCGCTCAACACGACCACCTGCTGCGCCACGCCCGCCCTCATGGTGAACGGGCCGGCGCGCCAGCGGCTCGGCCTCGAGTGCGGCTACTCCTGCCTCGGGCAGAGCGGGCGCGCCAACGCGACCATCGGGCGCGCGCTCCGCCTCGTCATGCGCAACGTGGGCGGCGCCATCCCGGGCGCCGTCAGCAAGTCGGTCTTCGGGCAGCCGGGCCGCGTCTCGCTCTGCTTCGGCGAGTGGGAGGAGCGGAGCCCGTGGCCGCCCTTCCACGTGCGCCGGGGCTTCGCCCCGGCCGACAGCGTCGTCACCGCCGCGTGCGCCACCGGGACGCAGGACATCGCCGACATCTGGGCCGAGACCGGCGAGGAGCTCATCTGGGTCCTCGCCCACTCGATCGACTGGATCGGCAACAACAAGGTGCTGGTGAAGCAGGAGCAGGGCGACATGCTCCTCCTCCTCTGCCCCGACTTCGCGCACAAGATCGCGCGCGACGGCATCGACGTGCCCCGCATGCAGCAGATGCTCCTCGAGTGGACGCGCGCGCCGATCGAGCGCTGGCACCGCGCGCACTGGCCGAAGCTCGAGCAGCGCGGCTACGTCGAGGGCAACGTCGTCCCCCTCGCGCGCCACCCCGAGCAGTTCCTGATCGCCGTCGCGGGCGGCGAGTCCGGCCACCACGCGCTCTACTTCTGCACCTTCGGGCTCACCTGGTCGGTGAGCAAGCGCTTCGCGCTCGACGAGGCGTACGCCGGCGGTGAGTCATGCGAGCTGCCGGGCGCAGGGTCCGCGCGCTGA
>WNGI01007377.1_pt1 | contig 10065 bp, 10 predicted proteins | sample 5400621 | NCBI WGS metagenome assembly WNGI01 (sample SAMN13153374, study PRJNA577476) | soil metagenome | isolation source: 20 cm soil or saprolite under Garry oak tree replicate 1 | place: USA:California | collected 2016-06-15 | reverse complement strand
GCGCGTCCAACGATGATGATTTCATCCACACATTTGGTGCGCTCGAATGCCCCGATCGAATGTTCGATCACCGGGCGACGTGCCAGAAGCGCGAAAAGTTTATCGAAACCGGCGCGCGTGCTGCTGCCGGCGGCGACGATGATCGCGCTCAGCATGGCTCACGACCCGAGCTGCCGCTGCACTTCCGCGCTCAGGGTTTTGCCATCGGCGCGCCCGGCAACTTTCTGTTGCAGTGCTTTCATCACCACACCCATCTGTGCTCGTGATGTTGCGCCTGTTTCCGCGATCGTTTCCGCGACGATACGTTTCAACTCTTCTCCACTCATCGCCTGCGGCAAATAACTGTTCAGCACTGCAATCTCGGCTCGTTCTTTTTCTGCGAGCTCGCTCCGTCCGCCTTTCTCGAAGCTCTCGATCGAATCCTGCCGCTGTTTCACCTGCTTGCGAACGACTGCCGTCGCCTCCGAGTCCTCGAGCTCGCCCTCAGCCCCGGCTTTATCAATCGCGGCGTTTTTGAGCGCCGCCTTCAGCATTCGCAAGACACCGAGGCGCGCGCTGTCCTTAGCTCGCATTGCCGCGATCAGATCCTCGTCAATTCGTTTTTGCAACGCCATAGCGCGAGGCTAGGCAACGTGAAGCCGTCGCGCAACTTTCCTAAATCACCCGGAGCCGATCGGCGCATTTAAATGCCGAGGCGACGCCACTCACAGAGACTACTTCGGTGCCTTTGCGAATGCGTTGCAGCAAGGAGGCAAGAACACCGCCCGGTCCCAACTCGACAAATAAATCGCAGCCGCGATCGAGCATTCCTTCCATGCAATCGGCCCAGCGTACCGTCCCGGTAACCTGATCTTGCAGTGTTCGCCGAATTTCCACCGGTGTTTTCACTTCCTCGCCCGTGACATTGCTAAAGACGGCGAACTGTGGCGCCTGAATTTCAGCCGACTGCAAAATTGCACCGAGCTTTTGATAGGCGCTGTCCATTAAACGGGAATGATACGCGCCCGCCACGTTTAACATGGTCGCGCGGCGAACCCCATATTCCCTGGCCACGCCGATGGCGGCCTCGACTTTGGCCAGCTCCCCTGAAATAACGATCTGCCCGGGGGAGTTAATATTGGCAATATCAACATCCTCATCGGCGGCCAGTAAACGGACGGAATTTTCATCCGCCCCGATCATTGCTGCCATTCCACCGACTGTCGCTGCGCAAGCTTCATCCATCAATTCACCCCGGTGCTGCACCAGCTTAAGTCCGGTTTCGAAGTCCAAGCTGCCAGCTGCGGCGTGTGCGGTCATTTCACCGAGCGATAAGCCCGCCGCTGCTTCGATCGGAAAATCGCCCGTCAGCTCCCGCAAAATCGCCAGACACATTAATCCATGAAGAAAAAGCGCGGGCTGACAATTTGAGGTTTTCGTCAATTCATCGAGCGGGCCACTCCACATCACCACGGTTAAACCGCGACCGAGAAGCACATCGGCCCGGACGCCCATTTCCGCGGCGATGGAATATTGATCGACCAGATCTTTTCCCATCCCCACGGTCTGCGCTCCCTGTCCCGCAAAAAGCAGTCCGATCTTCCGCATTGGCCACTCAGCATCTCGATTCTGCCGCAGGAATCAAACAGCAGGCCGTCGAAGCTGGCTCGCACTAGGTCGGGTTAACGCCGGTACTCAACAACAACTTCTTCGGCTGATTGGTTCGGCATCGCACGCAATTATGAAATGGGCGGCGCTTTTGCCCTTGCGCCTGCTCGCCTACTCGCGAGCATAAACCCAGCTCTCTTTATGGTTTTTACGACACGCGAAATTGAATCGCCTGATCCGGTTACGCGTATCGTGGCCGCGGACGCCGCCTCGCACCCCGATGCCAGCGATATCGGCGAGAAAATGGTACTCAACATGGGACCGTCCCATCCGGCGACGCACGGAGTGTTGCGCCTTGTGCTCGAGCTCGATGGGGAGATCATCACCAAAGCAACACCGGATGTCGGCTTCCTTCACCGCGGCGATGAGAAAATCGCCGAGGCGATGCAATACAACCAGTTCGTTCCTTACACTGACCGGCTCGATTATCTCGCCCCGTTGGCCAACAACGTGGCCTATGCGCTGGCCGTTGAAAAGTTAATGGGCTGGGAAATTCCACCTCGAGGCAAAGCCATCCGGGTCATTTGTTGCGAACTGGCGCGGATCTCGGCCCATCTAATGGGCTTCGGTGCGATGGCGCTCGACCTTGGGGCGATGACAGTATTTCTCTACACTTTTGAGGAACGCGAAAAGATTTACGATCTCTGTGAACTTCTCACCGGAGCCCGTTTCACAACCTCCTACACGCGAATTGGTGGCCAGATTCGCGATCTCCCGGCGAATTTTATTCCACAGCTCAATGCCTTTCTCGATGCCTTTACGCCGCGGCTGGAGGAGTGCGATCGCCTCCTCACGCGCAATCGCATTTTTGTGGATCGAACGAAAGACATCGGTGTCATTCCGCGTGATCGTGCCATCGCTTACGCCCTCTCTGGTCCAAACCTTCGCGGCAGCGGCGTCGAGCACGATCTGCGGCGCAAACATCCCTATCTCGATTACGATCAGTACGACTTTGAGGTCGTCGTCGGAACGGCCGGTGATTGCTACGACCGGTATCTCGTCCGCATCGAGGAGATGCGGCAAAGTGCAAAAATCTTGCGTCAGGTAATCGACAAGCTTCCCAACGGCCCGATCAATGTCGCTGATTGGAAGAACATGTTGCCGCCGAAGGCGCGGGTGATGACAAAAATGGAGGAGCTCATTCACCATTTCATCGTTGTAACGGAAGGATTGAGAGCGCCGCCCGGCGAAATCTATTTCGGCGCGGAAAATCCAAAGGGCGAACTCGGTTTTTACATTAACAGCCGGGGAGGCGGGGTACCGCACCGGTTAAAAATTCGTGCGCCCTCTTTTGTCAACCTAAGCATTTTACCGGAGCTGCTGCCGGGCTGCATGATGAGTGATGTCGTCGCGGTTCTCGGTAGTCTGGATTTCGTGATGGGAGAATGTGACAGATGAAAATGCTTGAGCGCGCCGGCGGACTCCTTCTCGGACTAATGATATTAGTGATGGCGATTCCCTGCTGCGATCGAAATCCACTAAGCGGATCGAAACTGACCCTGAGCAATTACAATCAGATCACCACCGGAATGACCAAAGCGCAGGTCGAGAAAATTCTTGGACCGCCGACATCAACCGAAACAAAAGATATGCTCATCTTCAAAAAGACGACCTGGCGTTATGAGGATGGAAAAAAATTCGCCATGATCACGTTTAAGAACGACGAGGTTGACGGAAAAGAGACGAACCTTGGCGCCCAATAGCATGAAGCAGGTGCAAATTATCTCCGCTCTGATCGGCCTGCTGTTGTTCGCCTGCTCCAATCAGCGACTCACCCAGGCAAACGTCGATCAGGTCACCGAGGGCATGAGTAAGAAACAGGTTGAGTCCATTCTTGGCCCGCCCACGAACGTTGACACGAAGGACTTTCTGCTGCTGAAACGAACCACTTACGCTTACCACCAGTCCAACGGCTCAGTCACGGTGTTATTCAAAGACGACAAAGTGGTGGCCAAATCGAACACGCTGCAAAAATAGCCTAATCGATTTGTGAATCCGACAGCGATGAAAATCCCTCCGGAACTCGAACGGAAAATGGATGCCGCGATCGGCCATTATCCTGCGGATCGGAAACGCAGCGCCGCGCTTCCATTACTGCACCTCTGGCAGGAACACTTCGGATTCATCAACGATGACGCCGGCTATGCCATTTCCGCCAAACTCGATTTGCAACCGATTAACATTCTGGAACTGGTCACATTTTATCCCATGCTGCGACAGCAGCCGACTGGGAAAACGCACATCCGGGTGTGCCGGACTTTGAGCTGTGGCATGGCCGGAAGTTACCGGGTTATGGAAAATCTCTGCGCGAGGGCCGGAATTAAACGAGACAAGCATTCAGAGGGAATGCACGACCCCGTGTCGGTTAGCCCAGATCGAAATTTCAGCATTGAGTTCGTCGAATGCCTCGCCAGTTGCGGTACTGCGCCCGTTTGCATGGTCAATGACGAGCTGCACGAGAACGTATTACCGGAAAATGCCGAGCAGATTCTGTCCCATCGACCATCCGGCGGTCTCAAGGCGCAATCAGTCCATCCACTCGAACATCGACTGGTTTTCAAAAATATCGGTCGCACTGAATGGACCACTGACATCGACTGCTATCTCCGCGATGGCGGTTACGAGCAATTGCGTAAGGCCGTCACGATGTCGCGCGAGCAAATCGTAAACGAGGTCAAAACTTCCGGTTTGCGCGGGCGCGGCGGAGCCGGTTTTCCGTGCGGAGTCAAATGGAGCTTCATCAAGCCGGACGAGAAGAAGCCGGTCTATCTGATTTGCAACGCCGATGAATCGGAACCAGGCACGTTCAAGGATCGCTATATCATTCACCAGGATCCGCATCAGTTACTCGAAGGTATTCTGATCTCGTGTTTCGCCCTTAATGCTCAAATGGCCTACATTTATATACGGGGCGAATTTCCTGAAGGCGCCAAAATCCTCGATCGAGCGATCGAAGAAGCTCGCGCGAAAAACTTTCTCGGCCGAAATATCCTCGGAACGGATTTTAGTGTTGAGGTTTATACTTATCGTGGCGCCGGCGCCTACATTTGCGGCGAAGAGACGGGGCTAATCGAGTCACTCGAAGGCAAACGCGCTTATCCTCGGATCAAGCCGCCTTATTTTCCCGCCGTGCTCGGTCTCTATATGTGCCCGACGATTGTGAACAATGTCGAGACGCTTTGCCACGTAAAGCACATCATCGCCATGGGCGGCGGAGAATACGCGAGGCTCGGCCGACCTAACAACACCGGGACCCGCGTCGTCTGCGTGAGCGGTGACGTCGTGCGGCCGGGTTATTTTGAAATTGAAGTCGGCGCCGTCACCATGGGTCAGCTGATCTACGACATGGCCGGGGGAATGAAATTCGGACGGCAACTCAAAGCCGTCATTCCCGGCGGGAGTTCCGCCAAGGTGTTGCGCGCCGATGAGCGATTCAAATTAAAGCTGAAACTGACCGATGGCTCGATGGCTGAGCGGGAAATCTTCCTTGATCAGATCCCGATGGATTTCGATTCCCTTGCCGCGGCCGGCTCCATGGCCGGCTCTGGTGGGGTCGTCGTGCTGGACGATTCCCGCGACATGGTTTGGGCGCTAAATAACATTAACGAGTTTTATGCTCACGAATCATGCGGCCAGTGCACTCCCTGCCGCGAGGGTTCGCTTTGGATGCAAAAAATTACCGATCGCATGTTGCGGGGAGGAGGTGTGGTGCAGGATCCAGCGACGTTGAAATCGATCGGCGATAACATCGCCGGACGCACCATTTGTGCTTTCGGCGAAGCTTGCGCCTGGCCTACGCAAAGCTTTGTCGAAAAATTCCCCGAGGATTTTGCGGCCCGTGCCCAGAAATCCGCTCCGCCACCCTTGCCGCCGGAATTGACTCCGGAGGAATTGATCCTCGAAACCAAAATTCCGGTCACTCCGCTTGCGCATGATCCCGGTTGGGAAAAAGCCGGCCGCGCCGGAATGAGATGAATTTGGAAACCAGGAAGCCAGGAATGGAATTAGGCAACAAGGAACTTAGCGAACAAATTATCGGCGCGGGAATTCGCGTGCATAAGGAGCTCGGGCCGGGGTTCCTTGAATCAATTTATGAAGAAGCGCTCGCAATCGAACTGCGGCTGCTTCGGCTGCAATTTGAGCGGCAAAAACCAGTTCCCGTTTTCTATCGTGGACACGCGGTCGGGGAACACCGCCTCGATTTGCTCGTTGAGGGCGCCGTCGTGGTTGAATTGAAAGCGGTAACTGAATTCGAGCCAATTCACTTTGCAATTGTCCGCTCCTATCTCAAGGCACTTGGACTTAGTGACGCATTGCTCCTGAATTTTGCTGGTGCGCGGCTAGCGATAAAGAGAGTTGGGCGCGAATACAGCCCGAGTCCCCCAGAAGAAATCATTTTGTAGTTCCTGGTTTCCTAGCTTCCAGATTCCTATGCCTAACGAAACTCCGCTCGTCAACGTCCAGATTGACGGCTTGTGGCATCAGTTTCCCAAAGGAACTCGCGTGATCGAAGCCTGCGCACAGGTGGGGGCTTACATTCCACATTATTGCTACCATCCCAAACTAAGCTCACCCGGAAATTGCCGGATGTGCCTGATCGAAATGGGCATGCCCAGGATGGGACCCGATCGCAAACCGGAACTGGGCGCGGATGCCAAGCCAATCATCAATTGGATGCCGCGTCCCCAAATCTCTTGCGCGCAAGACGTCACCGAAGGCATGGGCATTCGCACCAATTCGCCGCTGGCAGAGGAATGTCGTCGCGGGGTGATGGAGTTTTTGCTGATCAACCATCCCCTCGACTGTCCGATCTGCGATCAGGCTGGGGAATGTCTATTGCAGGAATTTAGCGTTGAATATGGTCGGGCGGATTCACGTTTTCTGGAACACAAAGTCAAAAAGCCGAAACGCGTGGAGATCGGGCCGCGCATCACGCTCGATGACGAACGCTGCATTCTCTGCTCGCGTTGCATTCGTTTTTGTCAAGAAATTGCGAAGGATGACGTGCTCGGTTTTGCCGATCGCGGCAGTCACACCATTCTCACCGCCCATCCGGGCAAACGGTTGGAAAACAATTATTCGCTGAACACCGTTGATATTTGCCCAGTCGGCGCGCTCACATCCTCGCATTTCCGGTTCGAAATGCGGGTTTGGTTTTTGAAGGAGACAAAAAGCGTCTGCACCAGCTGCGCGACCGGTTGCAACATGATCATTGGCTCGCGTGAGGATATCATTTATCGGCAAACACCACGCGAAAACGCTGCCGTCAACTCAGTTTGGATGTGCGATTACGGCCGTTTGAATTTTGAATACCTCACTTCGACCGATCGTTTGCTGGAACCAGCAATTTTCGCCGGCAACAAGTTACAATCCGCCGACTGGAAAAAGGCGATCGAATATGCGGCGCTCCAGCTGAAGCATTTCAACGGTTGGGATATGGCCATTGTTGCATCGGCTCGTATGACAAACGAAGAGCTGTGGCTCACCTCGCAACTGGCGCGGCAATTGAACGTTTCCCTTATCGATGTGGTGCCCCATCACGATGCAGGCGACGACATCTTGTTAAGCCAGGACCGCAATCCGAATATCAATGGAGCAAAGATAGTTCTCGGACTAGCCGCGGAACCCGGCGCACGATTGAAACAGATCGCCGAAAGTGTCGCAGGCGGCCGAATCAAAGCGCTGATTGTCTTGGGCGAAGATCCAACCCAATTCGGAATTACGGTGGATCAATTGAAGCAATTGCCCTCATTCATCATGATGGGCATTTTGCACAACGCCGCCACGCCTCATACGACGGCGCTGTTTCCATCAGCAGCTTACGCGGAAAAGCGCGGCTCGATAATCAACGGCCGCGGTCGTCTCCAACGATTGAATCGCGCGGTCCGCCCGCCGGGCGAGGCCCGGGACGATTGGGAAATTTTGCGCGATCTCAGCCAAGCCATCACTGGCAGTAACGGGATTTACACTATTGAAGATGTTTTTAAGCAAATGGCGGACTCGGTTCCGCAGCTCAACGGATTGAGCCTGAGTAAAATCGGCGATCTTGGCCTGAAGCTGATAGCGACGCCCCAAGGCACGACGACTCCGGTGCCGCCAGGCGAGCCAGTCGATGAAAAAGTTTTTGAACGAGAAATGGCACGGGCCCCGAAATAACAGGCGCTCTCATGCTGAGCGAAGCGAAACATCTCGCGAAGGCTTTTGCTGGGCCTGAAGATCGAGAGGACTTTGCTGTGGTCGTGATCAGGGCGCGACAAAGCTCCCGCCGTTGAAATGGGTCCGGTCACGTTTCTCATTTTTACTTCCCTGCTGAAAATCGTCGCGATCGTTTTTCTCGTTATTTTGCCAATGGTTTCGTACGCGGTTTATGCCGAGCGACGCGTCAGTGCGTTAATACAGGATCGGCTCGGCCCCAATCGGGTCGGTCCGGCCGGATTGTGTCAGCCGATTGCCGACGCGGCCAAGTTTTTACTCAAGGAAGATCTGACGCCGGCCCACGTGAATCGATTTTATTACTGGCTGGCGCCCTGCCTAGCCATGGTGCCTGCGATTACGACCATCGCGGTCGTGCCATTTGGCAGCACGCTCTTTGGAATCCCGATGGTGATCGCTGATATCAATGTCGGGGTTTTGTTCGTTTTCGCGATCGCGTCGCTTGGTGTCTATGGAATCGTTATCGCCGGTTGGGCATCGAACTCGAAATATCCGTTTCTGGGCGGAGTGCGGTCGGGTTCGCAGATGATTTCCTACGAATTATCGCTCGGTCTTGCCGTGATTCCCATTTTCCTGCTCGTTGGTAATCTCCGTCTCACCGGAGTCGTCCAGTATCAAATCGATCACGGCTGGATGCTTTTTCCATTCGCAGGGGATTGGCTCAACCCAGTGAAATGGCTTTTGGCTCTCCCGCTCTGGATCTCGTTCATTATTTTTACGATCGCGATTTTCGCCGAAACAAATCGGTTACCATTCGATTTGCCGGAAGCGGAAACCGAGCTCGTGGGCGGTTACCACACCGAATACAGCTCGATGAAATTCGCCCTCTTTTTTTTGGGCGAATATGCCGCGATGATCACCGGCTCCGCCATCATCGTGACGCTCTTTCTCGGTGGCTGGCACTTCCCCGGCATACCCGATGGATCACACGGCTGGATTTTTGGTTTGATTAACATCGCTGTTTTCTTCGCCAAAGTCGCAGCCCTCCTTTTTGTCTTTATTTGGGTGCGCTTCACCCTGCCACGCTTTCGATTTGATCAACTGATGCGCTTGGGATGGGTTTTCTTTTTTGAGATCGCACTCGTAAACATCTTTTTGATGGCGGGAATTATCAGCTTGCCCAACGCTTAGAATGGATCAGGAACACGAAAACACACCAAACGAACGGCATTCGTTTTCTCGTTCTGAATTGTCCTCTTTTCGTGTCTTATTGATTCTTGACCTGCCATGGCCATTGCTGTCCCACGACCAAAACTGAGTTGGTCCGAGCGTCTTTACCTGCCCGCGATCGTCAGCGGCATGGCCATCACTCTCAACCATTTCAAAAACATGCTCCTCGGTCGCACCAAAGTGACAGTGCAATACCCGGAACAGACCCTGGATTCTCAGATGCCAGACTACTACCGCGGCGCGCCCGCGCTGGTGCGGGACGAGGATGGCAGGGTCCGCTGCGTCGCTTGTCAATTATGCGAGTTCATCTGTCCACCGCGCGCGATCAAGATTGCGCCCGGTGAAATTTCATCGAATGACCGTTTCGCTAAGGTTGAGAAATTTCCGCGCGAATTCGATATCGACATGATCCGCTGCATCTTCTGCGGCATGTGCGAGGAAGTTTGCCCGGAGCAGGCAATTTTTTTGCGCAAAGATTACGCGATTACCGGCCTTACCCGCGCCGAAATGGTGCACAACAAGGAGAAGCTGCTCGAGATCGGGGGCGTCATGCACGGAGTGGTTCTGAAGTGGAACGAAAAAAAATGACGGGCATTCGCGGATTGCCGTCAACGAATTCCGGATCGGCCATCCGCCAGCGCGGCGTCATTTCAATCGACAATCCGAAATCCGAAATCAGTAATCCGTAATGTCTTCCCTGCTCTTCTGGACCTTCGCCGTTGTGATGATTGGCTTCGGTGGAGCCGTCATCATAAATCGAAATCCCATAGCGAGCGCGCTTAGTCTGGTCGTTTCTTTTCTGGGACTCTCGGTCCTATTTGTATCGCTGAACGCATTTTTTATCGGCGTCATTCAAGTCCTCGTTTACGCCGGCGCAGTCATGGTGCTGTTCCTGTTCATCATCATGCTGCTCGATTTGCGGGCAGAAAAAATCCGCAAAATCAATTGGTTAACGTTCGGTGGTGGCGTGCTCGTTTCGCTCTCTTTGCTGGTCCAAATTCTTGCCGTCATTGGCGGCACGAAAATGGCGAAGCA
>WNGI01007376.1_pt1 | contig 10066 bp, 6 predicted proteins | sample 5400621 | NCBI WGS metagenome assembly WNGI01 (sample SAMN13153374, study PRJNA577476) | soil metagenome | isolation source: 20 cm soil or saprolite under Garry oak tree replicate 1 | place: USA:California | collected 2016-06-15 | reverse complement strand
CTGCTCGTTCATCGCGATGCGCGTTTCTTGCTGTGCCGCCGTGCCGTCGAAAAGGCAGAGCTCGACCTTTGTCGCGTTCTCGGAAAACAGCGAAAAATTAACGCCCGCGCCATCCCAAGTCGCGCCTAACGGATATGGCTTGCCCGGCCAGATTTTCATGTTGCTGTTTCCAGTTGCTCTTCCTCTCGGTTTTCACCCGGATGTCTGACCACCAAAAAGGCTGAGTGAGCGAGCCCTTAGCGTCAGGTGATTTGCTTTCCCGCCGACCAACTCCTCCGGCAAAACACTCCCATCGCCGCACCATTTTTCCTCAGCGGAATCGATCAGCTTACGCCAATGGCCGGCGGGGACAACTGCCGTGATCGATGCTTTGTCCGCGTTGAGATTGGCCATCAGCAATACGCGTTCGGCACCGTGCCAACGTTGAATGGTGAATACTTTCTCGTTCTCATGCGCCACGACATCCATGCCGTCTTTAGCCAAATGCTTTAACGCCGGCAGGGTTTTTCTCAGCTTGATCAGCTCGCGGTAAAATTCCAGCAATACTTTGTGGCGGCCGCCGGCACGCAGCTCATGGCGGAGCTTGGCGGAGAGAAAGGTCGTCTCGTCCTGCGGGTCGGGCATCTCGCCTTGCCACTCGAACGCGGCGAATTCCGTCCGCCGTCCGCGCCGTACCGCTTCGATCAGCTCGGCATCGGAGTGCTCGACGAAGTACGGAAACGGCGCCTCTTCGCCGTACTCTTCGCCCATGAACAGCAGGGGAATGAACGGCGACAATAACACCAGACCGGCGGACAGTTTTAGATCTTCGAATGACGCAACCTCGCCTAGGCGATCGCCGAGCCGGCGATTTCCCACCTGATCGTGATTTTGCGAGAACACAACGAAGCGGTCAGCGGGAATATCGCACGAAGAGCTACCATGGCGGCGGCGACGGTATGAGGAATACTCGCCGGAATAGGCGAATCCTTCGCGATAAGCCTTCGCCAGTTGAGCGAAATCGCCGTAATCTTGGTAATAGCCTTCGCGCTCGTCGGTGAGCACCGTGCGCAGGCAATGATGAAAGTCGTCGTTCCACTGGGCGTCAAGGCCGTAACCGCCGCGCTCACGCGGCCGCACGAGACGCGCATTGTTGTCGGCGCTTTCGGCAATGAGAAAAATCTGCCGGTTGAGTCCCATCGCCTCCCGATGCACGGCATCGTTCAATTCTTCGAGAAAAGTCATCGGCGAATGATCGAGGATCGCATGCACGGCGTCGAGCCTGAGAGCGTCGACGTGAAACTCGGAGATCCAGTACAGCGCGTTCTGAATGAAAAAGTTTCTTACCTCATCGCTCCACGGTCCGTCGAAGTTGAGCGCCGGCCCCCAAGGGGTTTTGTAGCGATCGGTAAAATAGGGACCGTAATCCCCCAAATAGTTCCCTTCCGGCCCGAGATGGTTGTAGACCACGTCCAAAATTATCGCCAGGCCGCGCCGGTGGCAGGCATTGACGAGTTTTTTTAATCCTTGGGGGCCGCCGTAGGAATTTTGCACGGCGAATGGATAGACGCCGTCGTATCCCCAGTTACGCCGGCCGGGAAATTGCGCGAGGGGCATGAGCTCGATGGCCGTGATGCCGAGGTCGATAAGATAATCGAGTTGCGCAACGACGGCATCGAAGGTTCCGGATTCGGTGAAAGTGCCGACGTGGAGCTCGTAAATAATAAAGTCGTGAAGCGGCAAGCCGTGCCAATCGTCGTCGTCCCAGGAAAATTGCGCATCGAGCACCTGGGAAGGACCGTGCACCCCTTGGGGTTGAAAGCGCGAGGCGGGGTCGGGGCGCTCTCTATCCTGCCCCAGATGAAACAGATAGAGGTCGCCCGCATGAACGTTTTCCACCACCGCTTCGTGATAACCGGAGCTCGTCTTTTCCAGCGGAATCAGTCGATCGGCGCCGAGCAGCCGGACCCCGACGGGCGCGACGTTGGGCGCCCAAACGCGAAAGCGGCAAACCTCCCCGCCCAAATATGAAGCGCCGATATTTGCCGCCGCATTTTTCGTCACGCTGCTTCTCCGAGCGCGCACTCAGTCGCCACTGCTGCGCGAGCCGCGCGCCAGTCGTCCGTCCGTTGCTTTGGGCCTTAGCTGGTTTCGTCGCTGACAAAAAATAAAATCGCCAGCGGCGGCAAAGTGAGCGATAGCGAAAAGCGCCGACCATGACACGGCACCGGTGCGGCCTCGACCTCTCCCATATTGCCCATGCCGCTGCCGCCGTAATATTTCGCATCGCTGTTGAGCGCCTCTTTCCAGGTTCCACCCCTCGGCACGCCGACTCGATAATTGGGCCGCGCCACGGGAGTAAAATTGCAAGTCACCAGGACAACGCGCCCATCGCCCCGCCCTTTGCGGAGTAAAATCACGATGCTGGATTCGGCGTCGCGACAGTCGATCCATTCAAATCCCGCCGGGTCGCAATCGAGCTCGTGCAGCGCCGGCTCGCTGCGATAAAGTCGGTTCAAGTCTTGAATCCACCGCCGCATGCCCGAGTGGCGCGGATCGACGAGCGCGTGCCAATCGAGACTCTGATCGTGCTGCCACTCGCTCCACTGCGCGATCTCGCCGCCCATGAAGAGCAGTTTCTTTCCGGGCTGGGCATACATGTAGCCGAGCAGCGCCCGCAAATTCGCGAAGCGCTGCCATTCGTCGCCGGGCATTTTGCGGAGCAGGGAGCTCTTACCGTACACCACTTCATCGTGGGATAGCGGCAAAACAAAATTCTCGTGAAACGCGTAGATCATTCTGAACGTGAGCTTGTCGTGATGGTACTTGCGATAAATCGGATCCTGGGAAAAATACGCCAGCGTATCGTGCATCCAACCCATGTCCCATTTGAGGCCGAAGCCAAGGCCACCGGCATAGACCGGACGGGAAACCATCGGCCAAGCGGTGGATTCTTCGGCGATAGTCTGGACATCCGGATAGCTTTCATAGATGGCGCCGTTGAGCTGCTTGAGGAACTCGATCGCCTCGATGTTCTCTCTGCCGCCATAGCGGTTGGGGATCCATTCGCCGCTCTGGCGCGCGTAATCGAGGTAGAGCATCGAAGCCACCGCATCGACGCGCAGGCCGTCGACATGATACTTATCGAGCCAGAAGAGCGCGTTGCTGATCAGAAAACTGCGCACCTCGTGGCGGCCGTAGTTAAAAATATAACTCTTCCACTCCGGGTGAAATCCCTGGCGCGCATCGGCATGCTCGAACAGATGCGTGCCGTCGAAATATGCCAGGCCGTGCTCGTCGGTGGGAAAATGCGAGGGCACCCAATCGAGAATCACGCCGATGTTGTTTTGATGCAGCGTGTCGATCAGGAACATCAGATCCTGCGGCGTGCCGTAGTTGCCTGACGGAGCAAAGTATCCTGTGATCTGATAACCCCACGAGCCGAAAAATGGATGATCCATCAGCGGCAGAAATTCTACGTGTGTAAATCCGGCTTCGCGCACATACTCGGCTAACAGCGGCGCCAATTCGCGATACGAAAGCGAGCGGTTCGCTTCTTCAGGAACACGCCGCCATGAGCCCAAGTGGACCTCGTATATGGAAATCGGCTGGGCCAAGCCGATTCGCCCGCCTCTCTCGCCCATCCATTTTTTATCTCCCCAGGAATAATCGAGGTTCCAGACAATCGAGGCCTTTTTGGGCGGAATCTCATTGAAAATGGCGAACGGATCGGCTTTTTCGACCCGGTAGTCCATGACCCGCGAGTGGATAAAATATTTATAGAGAGTTCCTTCTTCCGTCCCGGCGATGAAGCCTTCCCAGATGCCGGAGTTTGCTCTCGAACTGAGCGGATGGCTGTGCGTGTTCCAGCCATTAAAGCTTCCGGTAACAAAAACGCCGTCTGCGTTTGGCGCCCATACGGCGAAATAGGTTCCCTCTTTTCCGTCGAATACCGCGCGATGAGCGCCGAGCTTTTCGTATAGCCGCGTGTGTTTTCCGGCATTAAAAAGATAAAAGTCCTGATCCCCCATGAGAGAGGGGTCACGAGAACCGTGGATTTCGCGCTCCGATGAAGCCGAGGTTCTTCGCTCAAGCTTTTCTTGACTCATGATTAAAGTAAGTTTGCGCACAACCAGCGCGTAACCCCTATTGATGGGAGCCACTGGGCTGGAAGCGTCGCTGTTGGGTCATCCGCGGCTAAGCGCCGTCTCAATTGATTAGCTTAGATATGATGCGAATGCAGCGCAAGAAAGATACCAACGCAACGGATTGCGGAAGTAATTCAATCTTAAGGATCCAGCTAGCCGGATACCTCGACCCGTGAGCTATCATGAAGGATTTATTCTATCTTGAGCGCCTCTTTTCCCTACATACTTGGTTGTTCCGTAGGCGTGGCTAACGCAACCGTCATTCTCGCTTTCTGACCTGTAATCACGCCTCAACGGCCTGCTCACCGCGCATCTCGATGGGCGAGTTCATCGGCAAATGAATTTTGAAAATCGTGCCTTGCCCGGGTTTGCTGTCTACTTCAATCTTGCCGCCATGCGACTTCACGATCCGGTCGCAGATCGGCAGCCCCAAGCCCAAACCGCGGCGCTTCTTGGACGTGAAGAACGGCTGGAAGATTCTCGGCAGGACGTCGGCGTCGATGCCTATTCCGGTATCCGCCACGGTAATCGTCATACTGTTCCGTGAGTCGACCGCCGCTCCAATGGTCAACGTTCCACCCTTGGGCATGGCATCGACGGCATTGAGTGAAAGATTGAGCAATACCTGCTGCAGTTGCTGCGGATCGGCGTGGATTTGCGGCAATTGCGAATCAATCCGGGCAGTCGTTTCCACGTGGTTTTTCGTCGCCCGCGGTTGAACCAAATCCAACGTTCTCTGAATCATCTGCTCCACATCGGTCAGAGTAAAATCCGCGCTCTTGGGTCGGCCGAACTCCAGCAACTCCTGCACAAGCCTTTCACATCGTTTGGCCTCTTCCGCGATGATTTGCACGTGGTGGTAATTGGTATCCGAGGGCTCCAAGTTCGCCAGCAGACCTTGGGCAAAACCCAAAACGATTCCCAAAGGATTGTTGAACTCATGGGCCATCGATGCCGTCAGCTCGCCCACGGCAACCAGGCGACCTGAAGCTAAAAGCTGCTGCTCTAGCTCCTGCGCCTGGTTGCGCAAATGTTCTTCGCTTTGGCGCAGCGCCGCCTCCGCTCGCATGCGCTCCACGAATTGACCGATTTGGCCGCCGATCATTTGCACCATTTTCAGTACGTCGTGATCAGGCTCGCGAATCGCCGTGCTCAAAAATTCGACGACCCCGAGGACTTCGTTACGCATCTTGATCGGAAAGGCAAAGGCGCCGTGGAAAGTTTTGCCCTCGGTGATCCCATATCGAAGAGACGCCGTTTCCTTCGCGACATCCGATAACCACATCGGGTTTTCGCTCGCCCACACTTGACCGGGAAGTCCGATTCCGTGGGCTAAGGACGTTCGATCCCCGATGCCGGAGAAAATCAGCGACGGATGATGCCAACTCTCCGTGCATTCGAGTTTTTGCGTTTGCTTATCGACCAGCCAAACCATGCCAAATTCCCAATCTAAGCCCTCGCCGATGATTTCGAGAACCTTGCGCCACGCCGCATCCAGCGTTTCCGACTCGGCGAGAACAACGGTAGCCGCGTGTTCCGTCGATAGCCGCCGGGCAAATTGTTTGCGGTGACTAACGTCGCGGTTACACTCCAAAACCAGACGGTTGCCGGCGCGATCGTCGATCAATCTGAATCGACTTTCCACCTCGATGCGCCGGCCACGCTTGGTAATTTGCTTCGACTCTCCGGTCCATTCGCCGCGCGCGACCAACTCCGCTTCGAAGTTCGACCGCCCGTCGGGAAATTCCGTGGCAAGCAGCTGATAGCTGGGGTGACCGAGCGCCTCGTCCTGAGAATAGCCGTAAAGCTGTTCTGCCCCGTGATTCCAATAGACGATCGCGCCTCCCAATTCCCAGGCCAAAATCGCTTCATTGGCTAAGTTCAAAAGATCTGCCTGGCGGCGCAAAAACTGTTCTTGGCGACGCAGCGCCATCTCCACTCGATCGCGCTCCTTTTCGCGCTCCGACAAAAGCTCAGCGGCTCGTGTCATCTCCGTCGCCAAAGAGCCCAATTCCGAGATCGCCAAGTTGACGGGAATAGAAACCGATTTGCCTCGCCCGAGATCATGAGCCGCAAAAGATAACTCTCGGATCGAGCTGGAGACTTGGCGGGCAAAGATCAACGCCACGCAAAGTCCAATCAGCACCAGCAGCAACCCCCCGCCACCGACCATCGCCAGCGAACGGTACAAAATAGCGTTCACCTCCGAGCTCGGAACCGTTAACGCAACAAACCAGCCTGAAAGATGCGAGCGACTAATGGCGGCATAGGCGCTCATCCGGTTGTCCGTTGTACCGCTGAGAAATTGCTCCGCCGCTTGGGTATTGGTTTGCTGTAATAGAGGACCGACCGTTTTACCGGCATACTTGGCCGCATCGCGCGTTCTGGCGATGACAATCTGTTTGGTATCGAATAATGTGCCGACCCAGGAATCGGGTAATTTCTGTTGCACGAGAATGTCAGTGAAAATCCGCGGCTCGATCGCCGCCGTGAGCACATAAATAAGCGTTTGCTCACGCACGACCGGAACATGAATATTGATCCCATTTTCACGCGAATCCGTCGCCGGGAAATCGCTGATTACGGGGCGGCGCGTGCGCAATACCGAATTCAGGCTTTCGCGACTGATGCCGCTCGAGTTTTCCACCAAGGGATTGGCAATGCTGACGAGCCGCTGCCCCTTGGGATCGAACAGCGTGATGCTCTGCCAACTCTTTTGGGTGTTCAGGATGCGCGCTGCAATAGCGCGGAAAACATTGACCGCGCCAACATCCAACGACTCCGATGTCGCGAGGGCCTCCAGATTGGTGACCGAAGAATCGATCTCTCGATCGATGGCGAGCGCCAAAGCGCGTGCCGTGTCCTCCAGCCCGCGCCGTCGGTTCGCCTGTTCCTGGCGCGCGAACAGCACCATCATGAAAACCGAAAAAAGCAGGATCGGGCCGAGACCGGCGATGATCAATCGAATCAGATACGAATTAAGCGACGCAGGGCGAGTACACCAGCCGCGAAGATGTGTGCGCAGTGAAGTCATGAGGGATTTAGGCTTTATGCCGCTGTCAGCGATGGTAATCAAGCGGGGCATCCATGGCCCGGCACACTTGAGCCATGCGACGGACGCGCCGACGATGTCATCTGTGTTACAACCCTAGGTTCTCAGCGCTGCACAATTCCCGCTCATTAACCATTGGCGGCTACGGCATTTTCAAGGCAATAGCTTTAACGCCTCGGCCAACTCGTGCAAATCCACGGGCTTGGTCAGATAGCGCGAGGCTCCTTTGGCGAATGCCTGCTTGAGGGAACCGACCGTAGGATAGGCTGTCATCATAATGACCTTCAGCTCGGGCGAGCGCTCGGTCATTTGCTCCAACAAACGCAAACCGTCGCTGCTGCCGATCTTGATGTCGAGCAAAGCGATGTCGAAAGTATGTTCTTGAACCAGACTTAACGCATCTTCCGCGCTCACTGCGGTATGAACGTCATAGCCGCGCTGAGTCAGAAACCATTTGAGCAGAGTAAGGAAATTTTCCTCGTCGTCGACGACGAGAACTGACTGGCGCAATGGATCCGGAGCTCGGGGCAACTGCTGTTCTGATGTATTTCTATTTGGAGACATGGACTTACTCTTTTCCATGCTGTTATTTCTCAAGCTCCTGCTCCACTAGCAAACGACACGAGGTTAAGCGAACCGGGAGAGGTAGGATCGTACGATTTTCTGTAAATCTATTTGTAGAACTTTTTTCATCCTTGCTCGTCTAATAAAGCCAAGCGGTCAAAAATCGCGATTCCCAGCATGTCGTTCGCCCCCTCTTCAACGCGAGCGCATGCTTATCGGCCGATTCGACGCAAGCCACAGCATACTATTCGGAGCTTTCGCGGCCTACCTAATCAAAAAATCCTAGCTAGGGATCTCCTCCATTACAACCATCGCCACTGGATACATACGCAGAAAGCATACCAATCTATTACAGGGGAAAACTGTCATTAATCCAAATAGTTTATGCTTTTTAGAAAGTGCGGATACTTCAGCTTGAAGGGATTTTACTGACAGCAGAAATGAATTTCTCTTGCGAGCCTTATCCAGCTTCGCGTCGCGCTCTCACGGTTTTTATCCGTGGATCTTCGGCCGCTGCGCTCCAGTTCGCCGCATCCTCCGGAGTCATGGAGCCGGATGGCAGATGGCGTCCGTCCTCGTAACCCCAACACTCTAGATCCGTGCGATACTGTGATCTGGAAAGGAGCGTGCCCCGACATAAGTGATTTATCGATGGCGGTTCGCCCTTTTCGGTTTGCAGCCGATCGAGCAGCTCCCGTGTCACCCAGGTGGGAACCACCGATCGTTCCGACGGATAAATGAAATCGAAAAGAATCAGGTGGCTGAGCAGCACCTGCCAGTGCGCTTCGAAGCGTTGCAGCAGCCGGCGCCAATCGAGCCGCTCGCCCCAGGCGCGAATGATATGAGCGACATCGGCGCCATCATAGCGCTCCCGCTCCATGACGAAGGCCTTGCTCCAGATCAATTCCTCGGCCGGACAAAATTTCACATGGATGCCGAGAATTTCGCCTGAGGCGGCGTGATCGAACCAGCTGCTGTCGACTGCACAGACGCCATTGCCCGAGCTGAAAATAATATCGACAAAATATTTTTTGCCGACCACCTTCGCCAGCCAATGCGGAAAGCAGAGTTCGGTGCGATAACCTTCCTCGGCTAAGCACTTCATCAGGATCGGGGCGTCGGCCGGTCGGACAAGAAGATCGAGATCCTTGGCGTCGCGAATGATTTCGGAATATTGTTCCAACGCATAGCCGCCGCCGATTAAATATGGCATCTGGCACGCGTTGAGCTTCTCAAGCACTTCCCGGTAAAATCGATGCTGCTCGCGGCTCGCAGCCGAAGAATCTCGACTTGCACCCTCTTTCATTGGCGCTCGCTCCTAGTCCTCCGGCATCTCGATAATGCGAAAGGGGGCGTGATCGGGAAGCGTGCTTTGCAAAAGTTTCATGGCGACATTGTAAACGGGCACGTCGTTCTTGGTGCGACCCTCGGGGGCACCCCGGTGCGCGTGGCCATGAAAGACGGCGGAAACCGGATAGCGATTGAGCGGCTCTTCGAGCCGGCTCGAACCCAAGAAGGGAAATATCTCCGCCGGTTCGCCGATCACCGTGGCTTGGATCGGCGCATAATGAAGTAAGACAATGCGCTTGTCCGAGCGCAGCCGCGCCAAAGCGCATTCGAGCTTGAGCGCCTCGGCGATCGCCTCGTGGACGAATTGTTTGATGATTTCTTCGCCCCACGGTCCGAGGGCCCGCTCGCCAAAGCCGCCGCCGAAGCCTTTGACACCCGCAAAGCCGATCCCGAGCACTTCGCGCGCGTCGCCGTCCAAAATGTCGGCGCCGGCATCCGCGAGAATTTTCTTTACTTCGTCCTGCTTGCCGGATTCATATTCGTGATTGCCCAGCACGGCCAAGACGGGAATTTTCAGATTGGCGATCTCCTTGGCAAGGACCGTCGCTTCGTCAGGCAAGCCGTAGTCGACCAGATCGCCGCAGAGTAGAAGAATGTCGGCGCTCCGGGCAATTTGCCCGAACAATGGCCGGATCAGGTCATGTGAGGTGTGATTGCAATGAATGTCCCCGATGGCGGCAATACGCATTTTTTTCTTTCAGAAATTATCCAGATTAGGAGCGCCAAAGCCAATCTCTGTTATTCACCTCTGGTCGTTTACGCGCTGACGTCGAGCCGGTTGTTGACTCGTGCGACTCCTCGCGTCTGTTTGGCAATACGTTCAGCTTCGGTTTTTTGCGCGGCATTTTCCACCGTGCCGCGCAACGTCACCACATGGTTGACAATGTCGACGCTGATCCTTCGCTCCGGCGTCGTTTTGTCAGCAATCAACTTTGCGACGATCTTGCTGTGAATCCATTCGTCCCCCACGCGC
>WNGI01012102.1_pt1 | contig 10068 bp, 12 predicted proteins | sample 5400621 | NCBI WGS metagenome assembly WNGI01 (sample SAMN13153374, study PRJNA577476) | soil metagenome | isolation source: 20 cm soil or saprolite under Garry oak tree replicate 1 | place: USA:California | collected 2016-06-15 | reverse complement strand
GCACCGACGATTGCATTCTTTTGAACCTCAACAAAACAACCAATGCGCGACTCATCCCCTACCGTACACCCGTAAAGGTTAGCGAAGCCGAATATCTTTACGGAACGTCCCAGGGAAACATCGGGAGCGATGCGGTTAAACGTTTCCATGCCGTCGCTGTGGTGTTCCGACGTCCGTTCTTGCTTCTCCCTGCTGCGACATGAGGAATCGTCCTCGTTGTACCAACGTGGCCTATTTTCGCAAGCCTAAACCCACGTAGACAAGCGGCCGCAGGATTGACCACCAGCCGACGATCGGCTTCATTTTCGTCTGTCCTAAGTACTTGGGCGGATAAATCTTTGTCACTGGAACTTCCACGGTGCGGTAGCCAAGCTGGATGCTGCGCAAATACAAGTACGGCTCCAGTTCATACTGTCGCAGCCACGTTTGCGATAGATCGAGGCGTGGATCGGCGAGAATGCACGTGCGCACGGCGCGAAAACCGTTGGTTGATTCAGTGACCCAGCGTCGTGCGACTAGCGAAAAAATCAGCGGATGCAGGCGCGTGGCAATCTGCCGATACACTGGCATCGGCCCGAACGTGGCGTCACGCTTTAAGAAGCGCGAACCCTGCACAAAATCGGCGCGATCTTCCGCGATCGGGTCCAACAACAACGGGATCTCCTCGGGCGCATCCTTATTGTTACCAGCTACGGTGGCAGTGACGTCATAGCCGTGCCTGATCGCATGGTCATACCCGGCTTGCAGGGCTGCACCCACGCCGAGCGTTGCGCCCATTGAAATCACCTGCGCGCCAGATGAGCGCGCTTCGTCGGCTGAATCGTCTGTGGAACCATCATCCACAACCAGAACGTCATTCACGATTTCTCGCGGGATACGCCTAACGACTTCTCCAATCTTCGCCGCTTCGTTGAAGACCGGCACGATCGCAATGACGGTTAACCCGCGATACATGTTTAGTGCGCTCCGCAGTTCATCGCCGCCGCAGCTCGACTATTGCGGCAACGAGAATGAAAGCCTGTCAGAATGTCCGAACCGGTTCAAGTCTGCCGCCTCAAGCCCAACGGCGCTCACGGAGTGGTCGCCCTACCATCCCTTGAACGCTTCAACGCTTCACCGATTCTCGTTGCTTTCGGTGCGCACCTTCTGTCACTCTCAGGGACGTATGCGACTACTGGCTGAAATTTTGATCATCGCGGCCCTGATTTTTTATGGCTGGAACACGCCGTTCAAAGATCACGTAGCCCAGGCAAACACAACAATCTCAACCAAACTCCACGGCCTCGGCTCGAAGCTGCAAAAACACCAGGACCCCTCCGTGCGAAGGCCCTAGGTCTGCCATTCGCGACCAAGTGAGAACGTCGTAATCTGCCGCACCGGGCGCAGTTGTCAGCGGGCGAAGCGGCCTACTCGTTCACGACCTCGATCTGTTTGTCGATCACTTCGCCAGTGAAGCGGTCAATTTGCAACATGTACCCAGTAGCGTTGCTCGCCTTCGACGAAGAAGTTTTTAGACCGCCTTCCCCGGTGCGTACCGAGTGAGCCGCCACCTCGGTCCCAACGGGTTTCAGCGGCGCCGAATTCCGAGGGAAGGATGTCTCTTGTGGTGGCGAACGACCAGAATGCGAATGGAATCATCGACAATCCGAAAAAGGAAGTGGAACGGAAATCGCGAAAGGTTGCCGCGCCGTATGTCGCGTGCTCGAATCCTGAAAGACTCTGGCCGCCGGGCCGCTTCTTTTACTGCGAATTTAAACTCACGATAAAACTCGTCCGCCAGTGCTGCCGTAGCGACCTCCTCATAATACTGCATAATTGCGGACAGGTCAGTATAGACCTTCGGGTGGTAAACGATCCGCATTAGATGCGGCCACGTTCAATCTGATCGTTCAACTCTTCTTGGGAAAGACCGAGCGAAGGATTGGTTTCAAAATCCGAATCCCGCGAAAGGGCCTCCGCGACGCCATCGTCATCCTCCTGAAGAATAGCCGGAAGCGAGCGAAGAAGCCGGGCTGCGAGGAGCGCGCGTTCTGCTTCGGGAAGATCGAGAGCGAGTTTCTCTACTTCAACATTTGTCGGCGATTCGACAAAACCACAATCGCATGCGGGGCTCGGCGGATCGAACTTTCAACTCTCAACTCCGTAAAGGAGCGTGGCTCCAACGGAGCTTTACGCTCTCAGCCATCAACTGCTTCAGCTACTCAACCACTTCCTCAATCTGCGTGCAGAGCACGTCCACCTGGCATCTGGTGTCGCCAGGCAAGCAGGGCTACCGTCAGTGTGAACAAGATCACGGCCCCGTGCAATATGAAGCCAGTATCGCTTCTCGCCTTAGGCGATGAATTTGTTGGCCTGAGGAACGTCAATGTTTTGGCTTACGCGAAGCCGGATCAGCTATCAACTATCGTCAATCGACTAGTGGCTATCCGGCGCTACTCCTTCACGACCTCGATCTGCTTGTCGAGCACTCGGCCGGTAAACCTATCAATCGTCACGTGTACCCAGTAATGCTCGCCTGCGATGATGAATTCTTTTCGTCCGTTTGTACCAACGCGCGTAACTTTCAGCTTTGAATCGGACAGATTGCTTCGATACATTGTCCTCACCTGAATATGCCAACGGTAGCCCGCAATCACATTCGTCTCGACACCCGCAGCGTCGCGTGGATTGATGACACTGCCACAAAGGTGATCGAGGTTGCAGTGGATCAACTCGCACATGGCTGGAGCGCCGAGGAAATTCATTTCCAGCATCCGCATCTGTCACTCGGCCAGATTCATGCCGCGCTCGCGTATTACCACGATCACAAGGCGGAGTTTGATGCTGAGATTCAGTCGAGCTTGGAGCGCGTGGAACAGTTGCGGGCCACAACCCAGGAATCTCCGATTCGGAAAAAGCTGCGCGCCATCGGCAAGCTCGCGTGAGCGTTCGCTTGTACATGGACGTGCACGTGCCTGCTGCCGTCACGCGCGGCCTCTTATTGCGAAATGTCGATGTGCTCACCGCCCAGTTGGATAGTGCAACACAACTGGACGATTCGGCGCTGTTGGACCGGGCGCGACAACTGAATCGAGTGCTTGTTAGTCAGGACGAAGACATGCTAGCTGAAGCTGCGGGTCGGCAACGAGAAGGGATTCCGTTTGGAGGCCTGATTTACGCGCATCAGTTGAGCATAACCATCGGGCGATTCGTTAGAGATTTGGAACTGCTTGCTTTGACTGGAGAACCTGAAAACTTCGATGGCCGCGTAGAATTTCTGCCACTCTGATCCAGATCCAGTATCAACTCCCGGCTACCTATCTGCCGTTCTCCTCGCCAAGCCCTAACGAGCATCCAGCCTTCGCTTGCAACCCCCCGGCAAAGCCAGATCCGCTATCAACTATCGGCTATCAGCTATCAACTCCGTAAAGGAGCGTGGCTCCAACGGAGCTTTACGCTCTCAGCCATCAACTGCTTCAGCTACTCCACCACTTCCTCAACCTGCGTACCAAGCACGTCCACTTGTCCGCTGACCAAATCGCGGCCAAGCGCAATGTGAAGCCAGTATCGCTTCTCGCCTTCAACAATGAATTTGTTCGCATCGGTAACATTAGCGGTGCCTGGCACGTAGCGCCCGGTTTGCGCGATCACATCGATGAGCAGATTCCAAGTCCGCGCCTGTACTGTCTCTGAAAGCGCCCGCGCGATCACTTCTGGCACCTTTTCTGTTTCTTCGCCCGGAGCGAAGCCTGCTGTCGAGATTGCGCCCGCAGCCGCCGCGGTAAGCCGGCCTATGTCAGCTCGGCTCGTCGCGCGTGTACCTCCGACGCCGGGATTTGTGGCGTTAACAATAGCTTGGGCCGCGGCTGTGGCTTCAGATGACGAAACAACAGGGAACGGATTAGGAAGACTAGCAGTGTCTATGTCCTTCTTCAGCGCGTTTTGCAGAACCGCGGCAAGCACGGGTACGTGCTTCGTGTTCAGATTGACGACCGCGAGTCGCGGATAGTTGTGATCAACAGGGTTGTATGCAAAAAAGTCCAGAATGGAAGCATTGGGGTTGTCCGTGTGGAAATCCAGACGCTGAAAACGGTTCGCGGAGTATTCTGGCCTAAGGCCATAGCCGATGTCGCCTGGGTTCGAAAAAGCGTGGTTGAGTACAATAGGAGTAACTGTTGGAGGAGTCTTTTTCGTGCCCGTAGCCGTCCCGTCATTAGTTATCCAGTTGTAGGGGTTCTTGGCGGCAAGCGGATCATTGTCGGTAGGGTCGCCAGCGGCTTTCGCATCACCGTTTGGGGCACCGACGTTTTCCCAGCCTAGCACGAAGTCCCCCACGCCCGAGCCAGTCTTGATGATCGTAATGTGCGTGCCAGTCTTTGGATCTGCGTCATCGTCGGGTTGGCCGAGATCCCCTGCGTCGTATTGATCGATCAAGGAAGCACCGAGGGCAAACACGTCCGCGACGTTTAGAGGATCGACGTCATCGTTGGTGTCATTCGCTTGGGTCATCGCGAAATCGAGGATTTGAAAAAGATCGTTCCTAGACGCGGGTCCTCTCAAAAGGGGGATATGCGGATTCGGATTGCTCGGCAAACCCGGGGCACCAACATACAACCAATGACCCCAATAGTTAACGTTATGAGCGTCTGTTGTAACTCCGGGTACCCAAACCAATCCAAACCGGTCGCGAATAATCGCAGCGTCGCCCTTGTAATGGCCGCGCCCATGAAAGCCACCGCCACCATGCCCGTTACCACGACCTCGCCCAGTCCAACTTCCCGCCGGTGCGGGCTTGACCATGCCAAATTGGCCTATGTCATATCTATTTGGCAACCTGCCATTAAGTCGGTTCCAGCCGCGCGAAGGCTGATTTCGTTCTCGGGAAAAAGTTCCCATGTACTGAAGCACATTTTGGTTAAAGCCGAGACTGCTTCGAAGCTTCAACAATTCCTGCCGAGTCATGAGGGCCTGATCTGTCCGACTGCTGTTGGTTGAATTATCAACGGTCGTAAACGAAAACACTGGACATGGGTCTGAGTAAGGGGGGTCACCGAAATCGAGCAAATAAGTTCCCCATCCATCCTGCCTATTGTTCATGTTACCCGAGGAGAAATTCGGATTGCCGAACGAGGCACCCGTTTGTTTGGTCGTGGACCAATTTCGCCAGCCGACTATGTTGTCGATTTGATTTTGGGCGAGTTTGGTGGTCGGGGTATCAGGCAAGGCGGTGAGATCAGCGAAACCGAGGATGCTTTTTCGTCCAACATTAGTCAGCCATGGAGTCGGGCTGGGAGCCGGATTAGGTCCAACATTGCCTGACCAAGCAGGATACCCTGCCAGATTCATATCGAGTAACCCTCCCTCGTCGTACGCCGCGAAGGCGTATCTGCCAATCACACCGTTAGGCACAGTCGGGGAGTTTGGCCCTTGAGCAGTCACCAGCACCCAATCCGGCGCGATGAAGCTCGCCACCGGCGTGCTATCGATAGCAGTGTTGTTTGGGTCGAGCCGAGGAACGAGGTAATGACTGTTCCAACGAGTTGTGCTAATCGAGCGTCCGTTCGCAGAGGCCGCGCCAGAGCTTACACTCGACGTGCGGAGGGTCGGGTCTCCGTCATAACTCTGCCTGATCAAATTCGGGACAGGCGAACCCGAAATCAACGGCGTAGGTGTGTAACGCGCTGGCTCAACATTGTTTGGGGCCACAGGCTGTGCGGCAAGGACCTCCTGCCTGAAATCATTGACCACAATATCGAGTGCGCTGCGAGCCAGCAGATCGGCTGAAGTATCGTTATAGCTGGATTGGGCCAGCTGTCTGTCAGTCGTCGCGCGGGAGAAGTAAGCCAGCGCCAATCCGACCAGTAGCACGACAAATGCAAGAACAATCATCAACGCAGCACCGTTCGATGCGCCGTAACGAGACCGTAGGAAGCTTTTCACGGAGTATTGAGAGTGGGAGGTGACAGATAAAGGAAGCGTTCGTATAGCCGAATGCCGGAAAGCGCTCGGCGAGGCAAGGTCGTATTCGCATCAATCGCGTTGCGCCAGGTTGAGAGCAGTACGCCTGGCGCTTGCCTATTGTAGTCAACTAAAGTTCCTGCCAGCACTGTGATATCGTCATTTGGAGGAGGAACCTGTGCCGAGTTGTCTAGGAGGAGGCGACCCTTCGGATCCAGCACAGCAATGTCCGCAACAATTGCGGCAACATCTTGCATGCCGTTTACGCTGGGAGCCGTGTACCAAGGAGTGGCTGATAAGTTTCCATTCTTTAACAGGTAATAATACTCAAATCGAAAGACCTGCGACCCGACGATGTCGAGCGTGCTAGTGGTAGCAAATTTCGCAGTGTTCCACGGATCCAACGCTGCCCAGAAGATCATTGCCGTGTTCGGCAAGTTACTCGCGGAGGCACCGTTCCAAAGCAATCCTGCGCCCAATCGCTCCAATCTGTTACCGAGGGTTGTCGCACTCGAATTGATTCGGTATCCGACGAGTGATACCGAGCTATGCTGCGACCCTGTGGAGTCCGATGCATAATAACTTGGGACGTTGCTGTAGAACGCTATCTTGTCATTTCCGGGTTGCATCCCACATTCTGTCGCGGGACAATCAGTGGCACTCGTCGACGCTTTGAGCTGGTAGTAGACATCGGACCTCTTGACCATCTGCATCATATCGATGGCCATCCGATCAAGCAGTTCGCGTGCCTGTGAATCGCCATCCATTCGTTTGTGACCCAGGGTCGTGATATTCGCTGCGCTGTTAAGAAGCTGCGTAAAAAGCAGCACAAGCACTACGAGCACACCCACCGTGACTAAAAGTTCGGCCAACGTAAAGCCAGCTGCGCCGCGACGCTGTGGCGGCAGGCGTGTCGCCTGCGCTTGTCCAAGTATCGCAGCCGACACGGCTGCCTCTACAGATGTGGCATTTCGGTTATCAGCCATCGGTTCAATTCCTGCCAAACGCGGCAAACATTTCCACCGCGCCAGTAGCGTTTGCCGCGATAGCTGCAGCTGGCCAGGTGACCTTGAAATCGGCGTACTGCAATCCGGTCGGAGGCGAGTTATTCCACGTTATATTCAGTTGATAACGGGAATTCGGATCTAATGATGTCGAGAATTGTCCTGCACTGTCAAAGTACAGGGTTGCATCGGTCCCAAACGTAATTCCAAACTGCGATGAAGCAGCGTTCGCGGTCGGCGTTGCTCGCAGATCTGCGACGACCGCTGCAAGAATGTTTGTGGCCGCAGTCTGAGAAGTCGCATTCCGATTTGTTTGCACTCCCACCGGCATCAAGCCGAATACAGCAATCAAACAGAACGCAGCTACGCCTAAAGCGAGTGTCACCTCGATCAACGAAAAGGCAGCATTCTTACAAGTACAAAGTCTCACGGCCGATAAACGCGCACCGCGCCGTCTGTGGTTCCAAGTTGTACTACCGCGTGATTACCAACATCTTGATTTGAGGGAGGCGTCGGCGTGACGGTTCCATGCGTTGGTTGAAAGTCGATTTCCATGACATGAACAATTGCATCCGCATTTGTCGAGGTGGCGATCCGCGCGATCCCAATCGGGTCAAAGTATATGACTCTATCGAATCGATACTGATATCCTGAATTCAATGGCGAGCCCAAAGGCCAAGTAAACGGCGTTACTGATGTAGATGCTGAATTTCCCAGAATATAAGGGGGACCGGTCGGCTGATATCTTGCCATCTTAGAGTTCGGATGCGTGCTCGGACTCCAGGATCCAAAATCCAAGGGCATAAAGTGCAAATTTTCGAACCTTTGCAACTTTCCGACTGGTGTTACGTGTCCGCCAAGATACTCGGGCTTCGTAGAATTGGCGTAGTTGGCCTGCCAGTCGGCTCCCTGACTGCTCGTGGCATATTGAAAATGCCGCGTTCCGTCTTTAGAAGCGACCACCGCAACCGCAACTCTACCGTAAGGAGCAGAACCGGTCGTGACCTGTGGGCTCACCGACGGATCGACTGAAGAATCAACCTCCGCGAAACCAATGAAAACGTACGTGCGATTTGCTTTAGCGTATGTGCGGGCATTCTCAAGCACGCCTTGAATCCCATAAACAGCATAGGTGAAATCGCTTCCGCTTTTCATGCTTGTGAACGCCGGCGCGATCAACACCAGCAGCAGGCCAACGATGCCGACCACGATCAACAACTCGAGCAGCGTAAAAGCGCGCATGCGCTCACGCAGCTTGGGGAACGTAAAGCCCCGAACGCACTCAACGCCACGCCCCGCGGAGGTCGGAGCTCGGAGGTCCCATGTCAGACACAATGCGCGTGCCTCGAGACCGTCCGCTGACCACTGATCTCTGACCTCTGACGCCTGGTTGCTGCGCTTTGTCACTGGGGCGGGTGTTTTCAGCTCGCGTGGAGAATAAGCGGACCGCTGGCCACCTGTCTGTCGGGGTGAATCCCTGAATTTTTGGCTTGGTCTTTGTAGGATTTCGCCCGACAAACGGCTGCAACTTTAGAAGCCTTAACACCAGGGACAACGCAAACACAGACGGCTCGCTGCACGCATGCCGAACCCGCCACGCCACAGCGGATAAAGACAGTGGCCGAACAAATTAGTTCGACCGAGGAAATCCCTGACAGAAGAGCCTGACAACCTATCAGGGAAACGCCCGACAAAAACAAAAGTGAGCCATCAGATCTAGCATCCGAGTCGAGGTTCGACGGCGGTCCGCTCCACAGGCGTCCTGGGTACTCAAACGCTTGCGAGTGTGTCCGTCGGAAGCTAATATGTTTTATGAGTCTCGCAGAAATCGAGAAGGCGATTGACCAATTGCCGCCGAAGGAATTGACGAAATTAGCTGCCCACATCGCGCGGCGCGACAAGCTCGCCTGGGACAAGGAGCTGGAAGAAGATTTCAGACCGGGCGGAAAGCACGAAAACGCACTGGAGAAGATCGATGCCGAGATTGATTCAGGGAATTTCACGCGGCTTCCGTGACTTCGCATGCGCTGAAGTCATTCTGGAAGTGCTACGACCAGCTGCCAGCGCGCATTCGGAAGCTCGCGGAATGAGCAGCAATGGGCGGCCTGCGGAAAACCTTTCCGGCGTAGCGAGTTGATAGAGTGAGCTGCCTCCGCTAGGTTCGCATCGTGATTCCGCGCATTCGAGAGCTGTTGCACGCTGCGCCGTTTGAGCCGTTCGCCATTCGAACGAGTGACGGACGTGAATACGTCGTGCCGACAGCCGATCACGCCGCGGTTCACCCGGCCGCTCCTCGTGTCATCGTATTCTTCGACGATGGTGGTCAGGTCGAAGTTGCTGCCTTGCATTTGTCGGCGGTCGTGAAAAACGGCCAAATATCGAGTTGATTGTAAGAGGACTGTGCTTCGGCGAAATTGCCTCCCACGACCGCGGGATTCACGCGCATAGTCCGCGGAACGTAGCGGCGATTTTTCCTTTCTCGCTTTCCATGGTGAATTTATTGGCCTGAGTAACGTTGGTGGCCCGGTCCATATCGCCCGGTTTGTGCGAACGCAGATCAGCTGGCCGTCCGGTCGTAGCCCAAGAGAGCGAAGGTGGATCAACTACCTGTCACGCCGTAGCTGAGGCGAAGGTGAAGCATCTATCAGCTATCGACTCTTTTCTTTTGTCACTCAACCACTTCCTCAAGCTGCGTACCAAGCACATCCACTTGGCCGCTCACCAAGTCGCGCCCCAGGGCAATGTGCAGCCAGTATCGCTTCTCGCCTTAGACGATGAATTTGTTGGCCTGAGGAACGTCAATGGTTTGGCTTACGCGAAGCCGGATCAGCTATCAACTATAGTCAATCGACTAGTGGCTTTCCGAACCTACTCGTTGACGACCTCGATCTGCTTGTCGATCACTTTGCCGGTGAAACGGTCAATCGCCACGTGCACCCAGTAATGCTGTTCTCCCTCTACGACGAAGTCGTTTTGAAGGCTGCCTGCATTGGGCTTAAAGCGGCCTGACTGAGCCACTACATCGATCACCAAGTTCCAAACGCGACTTTGCGACACGGAAGAAACCGCGCGCGCAACAACTTCCCGTTGAGCCTTAACAGTTTGCTTAGGGTTAGGTTGGGTTCCG
>WNGI01007373.1_pt1 | contig 10068 bp, 6 predicted proteins | sample 5400621 | NCBI WGS metagenome assembly WNGI01 (sample SAMN13153374, study PRJNA577476) | soil metagenome | isolation source: 20 cm soil or saprolite under Garry oak tree replicate 1 | place: USA:California | collected 2016-06-15 | reverse complement strand
ATTGGAGAAACAGTTCCTGCTCCGGGAAGCTGAAAAACTACGGGAGAAGACTGAGCAATTGGAGAAGCGGCTGGAGATCGCTGAAGCGCGACCTGCCCCAGTTTTTAAGAGTAAACCGATGCAGGAAATTGAGGAACTGATCGGGGCGATGGCGCCCTCGGATGCGAACGTTCTCATCGCAGGCGAAAGCGGCGTCGGCAAGGAAGTGATCGCCAACACTATTCACGCCCGCAGCCGGCGCGCCGGACAACCGATGGTGAAGCTCAATTGTGCTGCGTTCCCGCAAACGATGATCGAGGGAGAACTTTTTGGTTACGTCAAAGGCGCGTTCACCGGAGCGATGCACGATTTCCCGGGAATGATCGCGGCGGCAGACGGCGGCACGTTGTTCCTCGACGAAATATCCGACATGCCGGCTGATTTGCAGACACGGTTCTTGCGCGTGCTGCAAGAGCGCGAGTATCGGCCGCTTGGCAGCACACAAACAATGAAAGCGAATTTCCGCGCGATCGCTGCGACTAACAGATCCATTCCCGAGGCGCTTGCCGAGAATCGGCTGCGCTCCGACTTGTACTACCGTTTAAACACTTTCCAGATTGAAGTGCCGCCGCTGCGGAAACGAAGAGAGGACATCCCGCCGTTGATCGCCCAATTCGTTAGGCAATTTTCTCAACAACTCGGCAAACCGGAGCCGGACGTTTCACCGGATGCATTCCAGAAGTTGCTCGATTATTCGTGGCCGGGAAATGTTCGCGAACTGCAAAACGCCATCGAATACGCGGTGGTGCTGGCGCGGGAGGGCGTGATCGGGGTAAAGGAGTTGCCCGCAGAGATACAGTTGCCTCTAGCGTTGCAGCAAGCCGAACTTGGCGGATTGCCCCGCAAGGGCGTACAAACCCTCGACGACTTGGAGCGGAACGCAATCCTCCAAGCGCTTGCCGAATGCCGCGGGAACAAGAAAAAAGCAGCCGAACTGCTCGGGATTCAACGGCCCACCCTCTACAACAAGCTGAAACGCTACGCGATTGAATTGTAGGTTGGGCGAGGAGTCCCGGCGTTCCAGCGGTTGCTCCTTAATGACCGCGATAGATGCAACGCGCAGTGGGTGTCTCGTGCACCACGATCTCGCAGAGGCCGGGGCATTGTGATTCTAATTTCTTCCAGAACCATTCGGCCATGTTTTCGATCGTCGGATTCTCCAATCCTTCGACGTCGTTGAGATACGTGTGGTCCAGGATTTTCAGAAGCGGTTTCATTGCAGCGCTGATGGTCGCGTGATCATAAATCCAGCCGACCGTCGGCTCGACATCGCCCTCGATACAAACTTCGACCTTGAAACTGTGTCCGTGCACCCGCCGGCATTTGTGGCCCTCCGGCGCTTTGGGCAAAGTCTGCGCTGCTTCAAATGTGAAATCTTTCGTCAAGCGCGCGCGCATAATCAGACGCCGCGCTGCGTCGGCCTCCAGATGAATTTGTGCATCTGAAGTTGAAAACGGACGCTCAGTTTGTCTGCGAGAATCCATTCCACGATTTCGCGCGGATCGATCCTGCCGAAAATTGGCGAGAAGAGCACGGCGTGGCAACGGGAGGTCAGATCGTAGCGCTGCACTTTATCGCGCGACCACTCGTAGTCCTCGCGCGAGCCCATAACGAATTTGACTTCATCCAGAGCGGTGAGGTGGTCAATGTTCGACCAAAGATTTTTGTCCACTTCGCCGCTCCCTGGGGTTTTTAGATCCATGATGCGGTGCACGCGCGGTTCGACGTTCGATATGTCATGCGCACCACTGGTCTCGAGTAGCACCGTGTAACCCAAGTCACACAGCATAGACATCAGCGGCAGCACGTTCTTCTGCAACAATGGTTCCCCGCCTGTAATCTCGACCAAGGGGCACCGATACGCCGCGACCGCGTCCAGAATTTCGCGCACGCTTCTTTTAATCCCCTGGTAAAAGGCGTACTCGGTATCACAGTAGTTGCAGCGCAGGTTGCAGAACGTAAGACGCACAAAAACGCACGGCCAGCCAGCCCAAGTGCTCTCGCCCTGGATAGAATGATAAATTTCGTTGATTGTAAGCGTTTTTTCGCGCTCTGACATGTCGGTAAAGATTCCTGCTGAACCGATGTAGAACGTCTTATGCGAACAACCGCAACGCAAATCTCTCCTGCTAAACGTCGCTGTGTTCACATGTGCCGACGGCGTCCTCCGGGCGGGGAAAAGCCGCCGAAAATTTCATGATTTTTACTAACATTTTTTGATTGACTGCCTTTTGGCGACCCCCTAGTCTCGCGGCCATGCGCCCCGGTTACGCCCTGTACACTCACCGCTTCGCACCCTTTTCAGCCCGCGCGGCAGCAACCACCGCTGCCGAAATCGCCCACCTGATTGCCGGCAGAACGTCGGCACTCGTAGCGGCAATCTTCTTCGCACTCGTTCTTGCTGCGCAAGCACAGGAGTCTGCTGAAGAGGCGGCTCTGCCGGCTTGGTCGGAGCCAACGCTTCCATCGAGTGAACCCGCGCCGTCGACGCAAGCGGCGCCACTGCCTTCTGCGCCGGAATCGTTGCCTTCTACATCAGCCGAGCCCTTACCCTCTTCGTCTGCACCGTTGCCTTCTACACCAGCCGAGCCGTTACCCTCTTCGTCTGCACCGTTGCCTTCCTCGGAGGAGGCGTTCCCACCTTCATCCGATCCGTGGTCTTCTTCGGGAAACTACACCACAGCACAGACAAGTGTGATTGGGTCGCCCGCAGCGGGAGGGCCTTACGGTGGGTTCAGCACGAAGAACATCGCGCTAGGTGAGCCCTCATCCCAGCCGCGCCGGTTTTATTACGGATTGTTGTTCACGGTGCGCGGTGTTTGGGATGACAACATCTTTCTCACTCACACCCATAAGACATCGGATTATTATTTCGCGATCGAGCCGCAGCTGACCCTTGGCTTCGGCGACATACAAGGGCGCAGCAGAAGCTATCTGCGCTTGGATTACATGCCGAGTGGTCTTCTGTACGTCGATCACTCGGACGAAGACGCATTTAACCAACTGATTCACCTCGAAGGCGGATACAGCACCGGCCGATTGAGGCTAAGTCTTTCCCAGGATGTGGTGCTCCTTCAGTCTGCAAATCTCAATAGCTTCATCGACACCACCGGGCTGTGGGCAAACACCGACGCAAACGCGCCCACACGCATGAACATCTTCAATACCCGGGCGAGGGCCGAATATGACTTGACTGGTAAACTGTACCTGCAGGGCGAATTTGATTCGTACACCTACTTCTACCCGAATAACATTAGTGACTACACCGTTTCGGGCGGCCTTTACCTTTATTATAGGTGGCTGCCAAAGGTGTCCGTCGGCGTAGGGGGCACGTTTGGGTATAACTGGGTGGATGATCCCACTCCGAACCAAACGTTCGAGCAGGTGAACGGCCGCATCAATTACGAAGTGACAGCCAAATTGGGCTTGTACGCATCAGCAGGGGTTGAGTTTCGTCAATTCGATGGTAACCGGGACACGTATAGCACGCCCGTGTTTGAAGTGGGGCTCACGTACTATCCATTTGATGGCTCGACTCTCACACTTGCCGCTGGGCGGCGGATTTACAATTCCGGGTTCGAACCCGGTCAAGATTTCACGAACACGTACGTCGTCGGCCGGTTTCAGCAGCGTTTATTCCATCGCCTTTACCTCGGCTTGGCCGGCGGCTATGAAAACGCAGATTACTTCGCCGCTGACGATAATATTAATGCGACGCGGAATGACGATTACTGGTTTATTGAGCCGTCGCTTGACGTGTTGATTACCAGGTGGTTGAGCGCCGGGGTGTACTACCTGCACCGCGAGGATAGCAGCAATGTGGATTTCTTCAGCTTCGATGACAATCAGGTCGGCGTTCGAGCGACGGTCAGGTTCTAGACGGGGTTTGAATCAATTGGGAACTGGGACACGGGGACGTTGGTTGGCCACTGCGCTCGCGTTGTCGTTGCTCCCAGAGTTTCTATTAGCCCAAACCATGCCGGGGAGCGCCGCATCGCAGCCCGCGGCCATGTCTTCGGCGCCTGCAACAACCGGCGGAGCCGGCGCGCCGGCTGGTTACATTTTAAGTCCGAACGACCAAGTGGCCGTCGAGGTTTTTGGCGAAGACGATCTCCGAGCAAACGGACGATTGAACCCCGAAGGCAACCTGAGCGTGCCGTTGCTGGGCTCAGTGCACTTGGCGGGACTGAGCCTGACTCAGGCAGCGTCAAAACTCACAGAGTTATACGGCCGCGATTATTTGGTACACCCAAGGGTCAATGTTTCGCTTCTTAGCTACGCGAAGCGACGTTTTTCGATTTTGGGTCAGGTAGGTCACCCTGGGAGTATCGAAATGCCCGAAGGCAGTGCGGAGGGTATTGATTTACTCGAGGCGATCGCGCTTGCCGGCGGATATACGCGGATCGCCGCGCCGGAAAGAATTACGGTGCGGCGACATAACGCGAATGGCGATCAGATTTTCAAGGTGAACGCGAAGCGCTTCACCAAGGGAACCGGTGGCAGTTTTCGCGTAGAACCGGGCGATACCATCACCGTCGGCGAAAGCATCTTTTAGCTGAAAAGTTTTTGCGCCTTCGCCTTTCCGAGCGGACGTCTTGAGTGTAAGCTTCGGACCAATATTTTGCCGTGATTGATCCTGCCCAATCTGTAACGGGAACGAGTGTTTCCGCAAATTTTGAAAAACTGGCCGAGCCGTACGGCGAGGGACTACGCGGATTCGATTTTCGGCGCTACTGGCATTCTTTCATCGAACGTATTTGGATCGTAGCGATTTGCGTTTTGGCCGGCCTTTTCCTGGCGTTGGGTAGTCTCGCGCGGACGCCGAAGCTTTACCAAGGCCACACGCTCTTGGAAGTGCAATTTCAGGAGCCAAGTTACGTCCAAACGGACGATTCCACGACGCGGATGCGCTCGGTATTTCTGGCCAGCCAAGAGGCGCTGCGAACGATCGAACAGAATCTGACTAACCAGACACTTCTGGCGCGGGTTGTGCGTTCCGAAGGTTTGGCGCAGGATGGTGGACACGCTCTTCTGGGTCAAAGTGTCGTCGCCGACAAGAGTTCCAGCGCGACCGAACGCGCGGAGCCGTCGCAGGCCGCGACCAAGACGGAGAAAGCTGATGGCACAACGTTTACACCGGTCGAAGAAGCACTCGGTCGAGCAATGGTCGGCATGGTGAAACCGGCAATCCGCCGCGGCACGCGGCTGATCGATTTGTACGTGACGCACGGTGATCCACCCATGGCACAGCGTCTGGCCGAAGCAGTCGGTCGAGAGTACATTCGCAACTCAATCGAGCGCCGCGCATCGTCGAGCGAGGAGGCATTGCGTTATTTGTTGGAAGAAGAAGAGCGATTGAAGAGGAACCTCCAAAAAAGTGAGGCGGCCGCCAACGAATACAAGGCAAAGAATCCAGATACTCTCCAACTCGGCGGCGGCACAGCCGCGACGGGCTCACAGGGCGGTGGCGGATCTCGGGGCGGCTTGGTAGAGGACAAGCTGCAAACGTTGAGCGACAAATTGACCGCCGCGAAGGCCGATCAGATTCGTCTCGAAGGCGAGCTCCAGCAAGTCGATCAGATTGGCAATAATATCGACGCGTTACTGGCGATTCCGAGTATCTCTGCCGCCGCAATGGTGACGGAAGCGCGGCGCAGTATTATTCAGATCGAAGCGGGGATCACCACCTACGCCTTACGATACAAGGACAAGCACCCCAAAATGATCGCGGCCAAGGCCTCGCTGGCCGAGGCGAAAGACAAGCTCCGTCAAGCCGTGCTGGCGCAACCTCCGCTTCTGCGCAGTACCATCGAGCAAATCAAAGCGAACGAGGCCAGCTTTCAACAAGCTTTGCAAAACCAGCAGGGCGTCGCGGTCAATCTCAACCGCACCGCGATTGGTTATCAGGAGTTGGCGCGGCAAGCCGAAACCGATCGTGCGTTGTACGAAAGCGTCCTTCGCCAGATAAAAGACACGAACCTATCAAAAGACGTCAAGGCGAATGCGGTCAGCGTGATTGAGCATTCCCCGCTTCCGAACTTTCCTGTTAGTCCTCGACCCACGAAAACGATCCTACTGGGGTTGCTTGGCGGCCTCGCTGTCGGTTTGGCTTTCGTTTTTGGCGCCGACGCGCTGGATCGTTCCATTAAAACTGTGGACCAGGCGGAAACCACAGTCGGATTGCCCGTATTCGCGGCTGTTCCCGACACAACCGACGAGGGGCCGGTCAAGCGGCTGAAAAGGCGAAGCAAAGCTTTCGGAAGTTCCAATTATCGCGTCGTGGTGGAAACTCCTCAAAGTCCGGCGGCGGAAGCGTTCCGGAATTTACGCGCCGCACTTTCTCTCTTGGGTCCGGAAGCCGAGCGAAAAGTTTCGCTTTTCACCAGTGCTGTCCCCAACGAAGGCAAAAGTTTCACAAGCGCCAATTATTCGCTTGCCCTGGCCCAGCAGGGTTATCGCGTGCTCCTGATCGACGGCGACCTCCGTCGGCCAAATGTGCACAAGATTTTCCGGTTCCCGAATGCGCGAAATAATTCCGACGAAGACAGCGCGCCGGGAGTGACGGATTGCCTGGTGAGTGAAGCAGACATAGCCTCGGCAGCGCGTCAGATTCCCGCCGGAGAAATCCAGCTCGTCGATGAGAGCGTTGAGCTGACGGAAAACATTCTCGCCGCGACGGGAGGCCAGCTGTTTGTCCTCGCAGGTGGACGGCGCGCGCCCAATCCCGCTGAGATTCTTGCCGGCCCGTTCTTCGGCCAACTGATTGCCGAGGCTGCAAATCTGTTTGATCGCGTCGTGATCGATAGCGCCCCGATCCTCGCAGTCAGCGATACTCTGCTGATGACTCCGCATGTCCAGACGGTGTGTATGGTCGTTCGAGCCGGGAAAACACCACGTGATGCGGTGCGCAGAGCCATTTCCTTGCTGGGTAAATCGGGGGTTCGCCCGGCCGGTCTGGTGTTGAATCGATTGCGGCGGAGTGGCGGCGTCGGCTACTATTACTATTACGCTTCGCACGGATACGGCGAAGGATCCTATATCCGCGGTTACCGTGGCGACAGTCATCGGGCGAAGCCCGATCACGAAGGCAACGGCGCGTAGAGCCATCGGCTTTACCGGACTGCTCGGGTAGCAGAGTTCGGACTCAGGTCTGCCTGTCCGCTCATCCGCGGTGCGTGGTCTCTCCAGAGGACGCTTCCCCAGCAAAGACCTAGATAAGTGGCTACATACAGTTGGATGGATTCGATCTGGATCGGGAAATCGACCACGGCGTGCAGCGCCACTCCCATGAGCGCTATGATAACCACCGGCTGCAGCACACGTCTTCGTGGCATCCACTCTCGTCTGGCGTGCTTGTTATAACTACGAATACCGACCGCTATTCCTCCAAAAAAGACCAGAGCCCAAAGAATGCCTCCAACCCACCCCCATTCCAGTACGGTCTGCAGGTAATCCTCGTGCAGAAATCTCCACGCGCCCGGCACCTGGTTGCTCCCACTGGGATTGTATATTGGGAACACAACGCGAAACGTCCCTGGGCCAAACCCGAATAATCCGATATCTGGCAACGCGCGCACTGCCACGCGCGACGCCTGCCACCGAGCATCGTTGGGAATGTGCTCGCTCGCCGACTGCCAGCGGTTAAGCGGTTGCTCAAAATGACTGGCCTGCGCAAACGCGATGAGCGCTAAAGCAACAGCAAGCACGCCCGCGAAAGCGACACTCTTGTGGCCACCCGACAGTTTGCGGAGAAGCAACGGTCCAAATTGCACGCAAATCGCAATCAGCAACAGGAGCGCAACTAGTTGAGCCATGCGCGACGTATTGGCGGGCACTGCGGCTATGGTTAGGAGAAAAACGCTCGTCCACATCGCACGCATCCAGGGATGGGATCCGCTGGCAAAGGCGCGGATAACTAGTCCGGCACTCAACGGCCACACCAAGTTTAAAAATGCACCGGCATTACCGTGATAGTAATACGTCGCGAAAAATGTCGTTACTCGAACGTCCTCCGGCGGTGGCGGTTGCCAAAAGATCATCAGCGTGCCGGTAGCTTTCTGGAGTAAACCCAGAAATGCTATTGAGCCGCCGACCAGGCCAATGACATACCACAGCCGCAGCACCCATCGGCTGCTCTGCGAAAGATCACAGACGAATAATATCGTTCCGAGCAGCACCGCACCCCGCGACATCCACGCGACACTATTTGCATAATCGACGGAGCCGGTTAGAGACGGCGCAAAATTCCGCAGCGGGACGAAAAGAGAGAATTCTGGGTCGTAGATGGACTTGGCGTTCAGGGCCATCCAGCCTCCTATGCAAACCAGGGCGGCAATCAGGATGAGAAGAAACGGTGGTAAATCGGGACGCCGTCCACCGGTGAGTAACTCGGCACCCCAAAGTATGAGCGCAACGAGTAACACCCAGTTAGTTATGTTGATACTTACCGATGTTGTGGCGCCGTACGCCCAGGGTGCATAGGCAAGGGCAGCAAAGAAAATCCAGCGAGAGGCCTTACAGAAGATGCTTGAGATCACGTAGGAGATTTCGAAAGCAAAAATTTCGTCAACCGATCACTAGCCGATCATCACTCGTTCTCTGCTCAGCGGCCCTTGCCAAAGAGCATCGTGTATAACGTTTTTAACACGATCATGGCATCCAGCTTTAGCGAGTAATGCCGGATGTAGTAGAGATCGTATTTTAGCTTCTCTACGGCGTCCTCGTCGCTTTCTCCGTAGGGATAATTGACCTGCGCCCATCCGGTGATTCCTGGCTTCACCAGGTGCCGAAAGTGATAGAACGGGATGCTTTGCTCATAGCGTTCGGCGCACTTGCTCCACTCGGCGCGCGGGCCAATCAGGCTGATGTCGCCTTTTAGCGCATTCCAAAGCTGCGGCAACTCATCGAGCCGAAGTTTCCGCAGCCACCGCCCCACACGCGTCACTCGGGGATCGCCTTCACGCGTGTAAATATCTTCGTCCGGATGATCTCCACGGCAGTGCATGGTCCGGAATTTGAAAAGAATGAAACGTTTTCCGTCGCGGCCGACTCGTTCCTGTCTGAAAAAGACCGGAGCACCGTCGTTCATCCAGATGAACAAAGGAACAAGAACAAAGAGCGGGGAACAAATAACCAAGGCCGTTGCCGAGGCAAAGACATCGAAAAGGCGTTTGAGGTAGTGATACGGGGAGGTGCGCGCTAATTGAAACCCGGTCTGCAGCGGCCAAAAAGGATCGACTATTCCCAGCGGCAGATAACGCCATTGAGTTTCATAGAAGGATTCCAAAGTGTAAACGCGCGTTTCCTGGAACTGCGCGTGCACAAGGCGCTCCAGCAATTGCGTGTTAAGAGAGCCTGCGCGTTCCGCGAGGATGATGCCGCTGTACCGATTGCTAAGGTTGTCCAACTTCGACGCGAGATTTCCCTGCACGACTGGAGATCCCTCACCGGCGATGGGCTGGCCGACGTGCTCTTCATTTACGTCCACGAATTCCAGCTGCTGGCCGTTTGAAGACTTTTTGTAAGCCTCGTAAAAACGCGCCGCCGTAGCGCCGCCTCCGATGACCAAAAAAGAGCGGCCAACACTGCTCGCGACCACGTACTGCCGAATCCAGCGGCGATACGCCAGCGACAGGGGGAGAAAAATCGCGAAGCTCAAAAGCAGCACGCCGCGGCTCGGCTTCATCGTCTGATCAAACGTCGCCGCGGAATAAATCAGCATTGCGCTGACCAGGGCCGCTGCCGTGACCGCAAGAATGTGCTCGGCCGCATAACCGAGAGTGAGCTTTTCGACACTGCGATCGTACCCACCCACAAAGTACAGCGCCGCTATTATCACACCGAGTTGAATAAGATTGATGACGAAGAATTGAAACGGCGTGGCGTAAAACGCGTCATATCGAAACCATCCTGAGACTCGATAAATAGCGAGCCAGCTTGCCACATCTAAAAACAGATAGAGCGCAGCCGACGACCATTCATGGCTTAGAAAATGCGACCAGAAACCAGCCCGCCGGGTCGTCGTGGCAG
>WNGI01007372.1_pt1 | contig 10068 bp, 7 predicted proteins | sample 5400621 | NCBI WGS metagenome assembly WNGI01 (sample SAMN13153374, study PRJNA577476) | soil metagenome | isolation source: 20 cm soil or saprolite under Garry oak tree replicate 1 | place: USA:California | collected 2016-06-15 | reverse complement strand
TAACCAGCATTCTCACTTTCGTTGGACTGGTACTGTGGTCGGCGCGGGTGCTTCGCAACACCGATAAGGAGCGCGTTGATCTACTGGCGCTCGAACAGCAGGCGCGCGCCCACGCCGAGAACGCGCGGATGGAAGCCGAGACCGCGCGGGCAGAAGCCGAGCGCGCCAACAACAGCAAGACGGATTTTCTCGCCGTGATGTCGCACGAGCTACGAACTCCGCTCACCGCGATCATGGGTTACGAAGAGCTCCTTTCCGACGGGATCACCGGCCCGGTGACGGAGCTGCAGCGCCAGCAGCTCGGAAGGATCAACGCCAGTGCGCGGCATCTGCTGGGCCTCATCGACGAGATCCTCACCTTCGCTCGTGTCGATATCGGACGGGAGCGTGTGCGCTGGGAATCGATGTCGGTCAATCACACGCTTGCTGATGCCGCCGCGCTGGTCGAGCCAATGGCATCGGCGAAAAGCATCAACTTCTTCGTGCACGTGCTCGAAGAGGATCAGGCGATCCAGACCGACGGCACCAAGCTGCGGCAAATGCTCGTCAATCTTCTCTCCAACGCCATCAAGTTCACGGAGAAGGGAGAAGTCAGAGTCGAGTGCGCGGTGAACAACGGAACTCTCGAGGTGCGCATCGCCGACACCGGTGTCGGAATCGCGGCAGAAAACATCGAGGACGTCTTCGAGCCATTCTGGCAAGCTGAGCAAACGGCTACCAGAAAAACCAGCGGCACAGGCTTGGGGTTGAGCGTCACTCGCAAGCTCGCGCGCCTACTCGGCGGCGATGTGACCGTGGCGAGTAAAGTCGGAGCGGGAACAACCTTTCTGCTGACACTCCCGATGAAGGCGCCAGCAGGCGAGACGGTCCGGCGTCGTGATACGCCGACAACTCCGACGGGGCCGCGACAGGCGATCCATACTTAGCCAGACCTCGCGCCAACTCTCGCGTCCGGCTTCGACGTCACTGGAGCCCCGGCTTCCTCGAGAGGCGCAACGAAGTTGAACAGCTCGAGACGAAGATTGCCGTGTGGGCCCAATGTCTCATCGTATTCATAAAGCGTCACGGAACAGTTCGCGATCTCCTGTTTCTTGTCGATGGCGAGCAACTCCTCTTCCGTGAGGTGCTCGACTATGTATCGCATGCAGAGCACGACCACGGCGTGACAAACGATGAGCACGCGCTCGCCGCAGTACTCGCGTGAAAGCATCTCCGTTGCGCTGCGCAAGCGTAAAATCACGTCGCACCAGCTCTCTCCGCCGGGCGGACGATGGTAGAACTTGCCGAGGATGCGCCGAAACTCCGCCTGGTCCGGGTAGTGTCTTCCGATCCCGACGGCAGTGAGCCGGTCGAGGATCCCGAACTCTTTCTCCCGAAGTCGCTCGTCGACGATGAGCGAGTACGAATCGCGCTTCATCCCCGCCGTCTGGACGATGAGGTCCGCGGTGTGACGCGAGCGCAAATAAGGAGATGTCAACACGATGTTGGGGCGTTTCTCGACAGGAAGCACTCCGAACCAGCGACCGACAGCGACCGACTGTCGTTGCCCGAGATCGGACAGTGGGACATCGATGTCGCGGATGTCGATGTCGATCTTGGCGTCGCCAGCCTCCAGTGCCGCATCGCGCGCCACATTTCCCGCGGACTCACCGTGGCGAACGACGTAGAGCAAGTCGGGCCAGATCTGTTCTGATTTGTCTGATTTCACGCGCAGAAACAGGTCAAAGAGCGTACCAGTTCGAGTGCAGGAACGATGTGTGATGCTGGTGCGAACCTTGTAACTCGCTTGTGACGTGAGATCAACACCCGATCAACACGATCCCGACTGGTCACGCTATCCGGAAACGATCCTTAGCTTCTCAACGGAGCCCAGGGTCGAAATCGATTTGCGCAAAATTCCTTCCGAGCGTGTGATTGCACAACTTGGCTCGGTGGGATTCAGCGGACCATTCGCCGTGATAACTGCCTTCGATCCGCGGGGTCACGATCTGTCAGCGGCCGATAACGAGAAACGAAGACGCGATCTTGATCAACGATTGACAGCTGAAGGCTACAAGTTCGCGCACGTGGATGCGTGCTCGCCCGATCGCAGCCATTGCGAATCCAGCGTGGCGGTCGTGGTGCCTCAGGAGAGGGCGATAGAGCTGGCGCGGGACCTTGAGCAGGTCGCGATTTTCTGGTTCGATGGAAAGCGGTTCTGGATACTCGGAGCCGTATTGGATACTGATCCCATCGAGTTGCCGCGTAGGTCCTGAAATGAAGCAACTGCAACTGAAGGCTACCAAGCCGGTAGTCTTCAGTTGCAGTTAAGAAAGTTAGGTGAGCGGCTTGTACCTGTACCCGTAGGCGCCACCTTTCGCTGACGTAATCTTGAACGTTCCCTTCGATTTCGCGGCGACTGGTCCAATCGTCGCGGTCTCGGTGGCCACCACCGCCCCGCTCTTGTCGAGAAACTCGATGTTCAATGTGTAAGTCTTCGACGTCGCGCTCTTGTTCTCGATCGTGCCGGCTAACGTGGTCTGATCGGGACGACGCGTAAATTCATTTACCAGGACCTTCACCGGTGCGTTCTCGGATTTGGCGTTGAAGTAAACCAGCGAGTCGGTGTAGATCTTCTGCAGCTTTTTGTCCTTGGTTCCCTTGTACAGTCCCTGGTACGCAAAGGCGTAGAGCAACGGGTTGTCGGGATTGCTCGGATCCAGCGCGATCAAGCGGTCGATCAACGGGAACGCCTTGGAGAACTCGTTGTTCTGGATGTACGTGGCCGCGAGGTTGTTGATCGCGTCACGCGAGTACGGGTTCTGTTGCAGCGCGGCATCGAAAAGCTTGCTGGCATCAGCGAATCGTCCGTTGCGGGTCGCAACGACACCGGCATGAACGAGTGTGACCTCGCCGTACTTGGATGGATTTGCCAGCATCGGTGCGTAGACGCCGGGAACCGAGGCGCTATCGCCAGCCTCCATATACATGCGCGCCGCGTTGTCGATTGCATCGGCCAGCAGTAGATCGTTACTGCCGACTGCTATGTAGTCCTGCCACGGCTTGATCGCTTCCTTGGCGGCGGCGCGCTTGGCGGCACCGCTAGCAGCGTCGGCTCTGTCAGACGCTGCCGAGGCGAGCTCGTACATCGTCTTCGTCCTAACATCCGCGTAGGTCGTGTCGGTTCCGGCAGCCGCCAAGGCCTGTTTCCAGTAGTCGCTCGCTGCCGCCGAATTCTTCCGTTGCTGCGCCACGGAGCCGAGGACCGAGTACGCATATGGGGCCCGACGGTCGAGGACGAGAGATCTCTTCGCCAGGATTTCCGCCGAATCGAGCTTCCCTGCGTTCAGCGCGGTGATTGCGCCATTGAGCGCATTGAGCCAGGGCTTCTGCTGACGCCACTGGGCAATGAGTGGTACACACTCGGGTGATGCTTTCTCGACCGTCGAGAACGCCGAATCGGCGGCGGCGTACAGGTCGATTGTCGCCGTTGGATTCGACGTCAGTCCGAGTGCGCTGCGCTGTACCACCGCCTGACTATTCGGCTGCATCAGATAGATGATGTAAGCCTCGCCGCGCAGAAAATTGCGCGCTGTCGGATTGTCGGTGCCGTTCTCCACCAGCCTCAAGACATCCTGGAGGTCGCGCAGCGGATTTCCCTTCTCGGAAGCGGAAATCGCCCGCGTCATCGAGAATTGGGCCTTGGCGATGTCACCCTTGGTATTAGCCGTGGGGTCGCACTGCTGTGCCGTCAGCGGCGATGCGGCGACGACGCCGATGGAAAGAGCGGCCGCAATTCGGTTCACAAAAGCTTTCATCAAGGATCTCCCTGACTTGTTAAAGAAAAAAGGGCGGCCGCCAACCACGCTCCCTTGGAATGCCAGTCGGCGGACCTGAAAACGCGTCCGAAAATACGTCCGTTAATATACCGCCCAGCATTCTTCGTTCCGGCGGGAAGCGGGAGGGGGAAGCGCGAAGCAGGATCGGCTAGCCAGCCTCGGCCGCGTTCCTTACCAAGTCCAGTGCCCTCCGAACGTGTGCCTCGGTCGTGTGGATGTTCCCGATCGCGATCCGGAGGGCGTAACTCCCGCGGACTCGGGTGTGGGACAGGTAGACTTCGCGGGCCTCGAGAACATTCTGCAGCAGTCTAGCATTATGATCATCCAGCTTTCGCCCAGTCATTCCCGCTGGGTGGTGGCGGAACACGACGGTTGAGAAGTTTACGTCCGCCAGACGCTCGAGCTCCGGATCCGAGTCGATCCATTCCGCGAGTAGTCGCGCGATTCGAATGTGGTCTCTGATGATCGAGCGTAGACCTTCCACGCCGAAGCTCCTGATGACGAACCAGAGCTTGAGCGCCCGAAATCGCCGCCCCAGCGCGATCCCGTAATCCATCAGGTTCGCAACGCCCTTCCCCGCTCCCTCGCCTTCAGTTTCCGGAACCACCAGATAGTCGGGGATGTGCTGGAACGCGCGCCGCAACAAATCCGGATGGCGTGTATAAAGCGCAGAGCAGTCCATCGGCGTGAATAGCCACTTGTGCGGGTTGACCACGAGGGAATCCGCGCGGTCGCAGCCATCGAGCACGTGTCGCATCTCGGGCAGAATCGCGGCAGTGCCTCCGTAGGACGCATCGACGTGCAGCCACATCTTGTGCCTGGCGCAAATCTGCGCGATCTCCGGTACTGGATCGATCGCCGTGGTGGAAGTCGTCCCGACCGTCGCCACTACCGCGAGTGGAAGCGCGCCGGCGCTCAGATCCCGTTCTATCACAGCTGCCAGCTCGTTCGCATCCATCCGCAGCTTATCATCCGTCGAAATCTTTTTGAGTGCGTTCAATCCGAAACCGAGCGTCATTACTGCCTTGTCCACGCTCGAATGCGCTTCCTCCGAGCAATAGATGAACATCGGCGGCAGATCGGTTCGAGCAACAGTTCCCTGCTCGCGGATGCGAAGCCTTGGACGTACTTCTCTGGCCGCCGCCAGCGCATAAAGCGTATTGGACGACGCAGTGTCGGCGATGACGCCAAAGAAATTCGCGGGAAGGCCGAGCATCTGTCGCAGCCAATCCATCGTCAGCAGCTCGAGCTCAGTTGCGGCTGGACTCGTTCGCCACAGCATTGCGTTGACATTGAGCGCGGCGGTCAAAGCTTCGCCGAGTACGCCCGCACCGGTGGAGGAATTGGCGAAGTAAGCCATGAAAGCGGGGTGATTCCAGTGCGTTGTCGACGGCACTATCAGGCGCTGGAAGTCACCAAGGATCTCCTCCATTGACTCGGCGTGTTCAGGTGGTGATTGCGGCAGCGCTGCCCGCACATCTCCCGGACGAACTGCCGGCAGAACCGGCCATCGATCTGGTGCTTCGAGATAATCCGCAATCCAGTCGATCACCGCATGTCCGTGCTTCCTGAATTCGGCTGGCGACATATCGGTAGCGCGACGCACTTCCGTCCCGGATCGTTCGCTCGTCGTCGGCTGCGTCGGCTTCATCGTCACAAATATAGAGTTTCCACTCCTTGCCGACGGGGCGTCGCACCGTTCGTATATTTGCGCCAATGCAGCGCAATCCCGTCGTGCTCGTCCACGGATATTCCGACGATCGCGCCGCGTTCCAGGTGTGGGAGCGCATCCTCGAGCAGCGCGGCTACGATGTCGGGATGATCCACGCCTGCAGCTACCGGTCGCTCACCAACGAAGTGACGATCAAGGACATCGCCGAGGGTTTCGACCGTGCGCTACGCATCAGATCCGGACTGAGCGCCGACGAGCCATTCGATGCGATCGTCCACTCGACCGGAATGCTGGTGATCCGGGCGTGGCTCACCGCCTACGCTGGCCGGCGTGAGCGACTGAAGCATCTCATCGGTCTCGCTCCGTCAACATTCGGATCTCCCCTCGCTCACAAGGGCCGAAGCTGGCTCGGTGCTCTGTTCAAGGGGAATCGTCACCTCGGACCCGATTTCCTGGAAGCGGGAGACAAGGTTCTCGATGGGCTCGAGCTCGCCAGCCGCTTCACCTGGGATCTAGCCCACCTCGACCTGCTGGGCGAGGAGACATTCTATGGGCCGACTCGACGCACGCCTTATGTCTTCATCTTCTGCGGCAATCAGAGCTACGGTGGACTGCGTCAACTCGTTGACGAACCCGGCTCGGATGGAACGGTGAGGTGGGCGTCGTGTCCACTGAATACCAGGAAGATCATCCTCGATCTGACTCGCGATGCGGCGCGCGAATTATCCGCGAAGCGCATCTCGGTTGCCGACTGGAAGAACACCGACATCCCGCTGATTCTGATCGATGGCAAGAATCACGGGACGATTCTGTCTGAGCCGGGTGACGAGCTCATCGACCTCGTCGACAGCGCGCTGCAGGTGTCGAGCGCAGCAAGCTTCACGGAGTGGATCGACGGCTCTACCAAGCGGACACAGCGCGCGCGAGCGAAGATCGACGAGTGGCAGCAGTTCGTGGTGCGAGTCCTGGACGAGCGCGGAGATCCAGTGCCCGACTACAACGTCCAGCTTTTCAAACGAGCCACCGGCGCCGGAGCCGATAACAGCATCCACCAATTCGATGTCGACGTGCACACATATAGAGGAGATCCAAGTCTCCGTTGCTTTCACGTGCGGCTGGCAGATCTCGATTACAAGAAGCTCCCGAATCTGTGGATCCGGGTCATTGCGTCCTCAGGCTCACAACTCGTTGGCTATCAGGGGTTTGGCAGCGAGAAGCTGGCGGACGCGCCCGCGCTGGCACGCGAGGCGAAATGGGATGCTACCCTCGACATATCCTCCCTCTCCGACGATACCGGGATAAAATTCTTTTATCCATTCACGACGACTCTGGTCGAGTTGAGACTCGATCGCGAGCCATTACCCCTAACTGGAAAAAATGAAGTCTGCTGGTTCTAATCCGCTCGGACGGAAAGCCGTTCCTCATCTGAAGAAAGTCGACCCGATACTGGCGCAGGTGATTGAGAAAGTCGGGGTTTACAAAGCGTGGCCAGCAAGCAACGGCACTCACTTCGATGCCGTGGCGCGCTCGATCGTTTTCCAACAGCTCTCTGGTAAGGCTGCCGGCACGATTCACGGGCGATTCCAGGGATTGTACGGTGGCCGCACACCGCTACCGGCGGAGCTGGCGTCGACGTCTGACGAACAGCTGCGGTCCATCGGACTTTCGCGTCAGAAATCTGCTTATCTCAAAGACCTCGGCTCTCGCGTTGCGTTGGGAGAATTACCGATCGAGACCCTTCACGAGCTGACAGATGAGGAGATCATTACGGCTCTCACTCAGGTGAAAGGCATTGGACGCTGGACGGCCCAGATGTTTCTGATGTTCAGACTGGGCAGACCCGACGTGCTACCGGATCTCGACCTCGGTGTTCAGAAAGCAATCCAGAAGGCGTATCGCTTGCGGAAGTTGCCAACGCCGGAGAAAGTAAAGAAGATAGGCGCCAAGTGGGCACCATATCGAACCGTAGCGTCGTGGTACTTGTGGCGGTTTCTCGATACACCGACGCCGGTCCCGCGCTCGAGTGGCGGAGGTTGATTGCTGCACGCAATTTCTTCAATCTCTGATCATCTGGCGTCACGAGAACTGCAGGACAGAATTGCGCAACTTAGCTTGATGCTTATGTCGACCGTCCACGCCGAGCTGGAGACCGCGCAATCGCGCGCCTATGACAACGCGCTCTCGCGCTGCCGGGCGGTGCTGACTGCCCTCTTCGGCGAGCCCCATGCGCGTTCCTTCGACGTGCGATTCTGGGATGGCTCGATCGATCGCGGCAGCGCGCGTGCGCCGTTCACGCTGGTGCTCAATCGACCGGCAGCGCTGCGGCGGATGCTGCTCCCCCCAAATGAGCTCTCGCTGGTCGAGTCATACCTGAGCGGAGATGTGGAGATCGACGGCAGCATGGAAGCCGCGTCGAATTTGTCCGACGCGATCGGCGACAGACTCAGATCGCCGCTCAAGGTCGCGCGTTTGATCGGGTTGGTGTTGCGGCTGCCCGGAAAAGCCGACGATGATCTTGCGGATGCACGCTTTCCCGAACGCGCAAAGAAACTCGGCCCCCGACACACACCGGTGCGTGACGCGGCGGCGGTCAGTTTTCACTACGATGTCGGAAATAATTTCTACCAGCTCTGGCTCGATCGGCGGATGGTTTATTCCTGCGCCTATTTCAGATCGGCGGAAGACTCTCTCGATGTCGCGCAGGAGGCGAAGCTGGATCTGATCTGCCGGAAGCTTCGCCTCAAGCCCGGCGAGCGTCTGCTCGACATTGGCTGTGGGTGGGGTGGTCTCATCATGTACGCGGCTCAGCGCTATGGCGTCGATGCAACGGGAATTACGCTCAGCGAAAATCAGGCGTCGCTGGCAAAGGAGCGGATCGCGGAGGCTGGGCTCGCCGATAAGTGTCGTGTTGCGATCCGTGACTACCGCACGCTCACGCAGGGTGACGGCTACGACAAGATCTCCAGCGTTGGGATGATCGAGCACGTTGGGCTCAGCCACCTGCCGGTCTACTTCGCGTCCGCGTTCCGCGCGCTCAGACCCGGTGGATTGTTTCTCAATCACGGCATCGTCAGCCTCAGAGAGGCGCGTCCGAAGTCGGTGCGCGAAAAGATTTTCAAGAAGTTCTGGAAGGCTGACGTGTTCATCGACACCTACGTCTTCCCCGATGGAAAGCTCACTGCTGCGCACGACGTCATATCCTCGGCCGAAGCGTCTGGATTCGAGGTGCGGGATGTAGAGAGCCTCCGCGAACACTATGCGATGACGCTCAGACATTGGGTGCGGTCGCTCGAGGAAAAGAGTCGCGATGCAACCGCGCTCGTCGGCACCCACACCTTTCGGGTCTGGCGGCTCTACATGGCGGCGTCGGCGAATGCGTTCGCCACTGCGGGGATCAACGTCATCCAAACTCTGCTGGCGAAGCCCGACGCACAGGGTCGTTCCAACATTCCGCTCACTCGCGATGATGTTTACGCCAATGCCTGACCCAACCAGGTGTTTCTGTGGTAGATTTCAGGGACACAATTCGCGACGGAGAGCAGGATGGCAGTGAAAGCGTTGATCATTCCAGATCGTAGGTACTTCCAGGATCGCAGCGGAGTTTTCCGTCCGATCGAGAACTTCAGCATCACCGCTTCCACACCGATCTACCCGGCCGTGCTGCACAAGACGAGACGTACGATGATCCTCGCCGACGATCACACGCATGCGGTCATCACTCTCGACAAGGACATGCTGATCAGTCGAAACGCTGATCTGTCCGCGATATTGATTGCGTACGACGAGCCGACCGCCGAGACCTGGAAGGCCCTTGAGCAGCACATGGAGACCGAGCGTTCGACCGCCGAGAGGGTGAGGGAAGCAAAGGGGAAGGCTCTCCTCGATCGAAGGAAAAGAGCGGCAGAAAATCAGTAAGTAATGAGGGCTGGCCGTCACACCCTCGTAATTCTGGCGGTCGCGAGCGCACTGATTGCATGCGCTTCGCCTCCCCCACCGCCACCTCCTCCAAAACCAGTAGTCATCGGGCCTCCAACCGATACAGTAAAGATTCCGCTGACGGATCTGCTGACGCGGACCTATTACAAGAACATCGGCGGTTTATATCCGGGCGGGAGCAATTTTCCACCGCCGGACCATGACTCGGCGGCGCGGGCGCGGCGGAATGCGATCAAGCCTCTCGATGTGAACGGTGACGAGAGTCCTTTCGGAAAATACGTGTTGGTTTCAATCGGCAGCTCGAACACCACTCAGGAATGGTGCTCCAGGACATCGGGTCCGCCATGCGCATCGTGGACATTGATGGGTCGCGCTGCGTTGGATGTGAACGTCAATCATTACACAATGGTCATCGTGAACGGCGCTACCGACGGTCAGGACGCGCCAGCATGGACCTCGCCCAGTTCCCCAAACTACGATCGCATCAAGGTTGGGCGGCTCGCGCCGTTGGGACTGAGTGAGAATCAGGTGCAGATTGCCTGGGTGGATCTGGCTGATGCGAGCCCGAAATCCTCGCTGCCGGCGGACAGCGCTGATGCCAATGTGCTCCTTACGAATCTGGGTATGGTTTTGCGCGCGATG
>WNGI01021394.1_pt1 | contig 10069 bp, 8 predicted proteins | sample 5400621 | NCBI WGS metagenome assembly WNGI01 (sample SAMN13153374, study PRJNA577476) | soil metagenome | isolation source: 20 cm soil or saprolite under Garry oak tree replicate 1 | place: USA:California | collected 2016-06-15 | reverse complement strand
CGCGAAGAGTTACAAAGGCGCTTCCATGATCCCTTGCTGCAGCCCATCAACTCGATTTCACCCAGTGCGTCAGCGACAAGTCGCTTCAGTGGCAAGTTTCGCAAAACAAAAAAAGAATTGCTCCATGACGGACCTCCTCTGAAAAGCGGCAGCCTCCGTGGCCGCCAGGACGTGCATCATGAAATTTTATGTGCTGTGATCCAACAGGAATGAACTGATCGGCAAGCACTTACAGCAGCAACTCTACATAACGCCCCACAGCAGATAGTAGAACAAGGACGTGAAGTGATTGCTAAGCGCATTGCGCAACTGGGTGATGTTCGCCCCGGCATTGCTAAGCGCATTGCGCAACTGGGTGATGTTCGCCCCGGCAGCCTTACCAGCACGTTAGGTAGGTGCGGCAAGCCGGACTGTCAGTGTCATCAACCAGGCCAGCCCGGTCACGGCCCAATTTCCGGCTGACCTATAGGGTCAATGGCAAGACCGTGTCGGAAGCATGATCGACCCCTGGGCCTGCAGCTAGCGACGCTGGACGACAAGCTCAAGGTCGCAGCTTCTTCCCTGGGGTTGACGATGTTCATACCGTAAATGAACTTGCGGTCGTTAAGCGAACCTGCGGACCAAAAACTCCGTCGGATCTCAAAGTACAGCGGTTCCGATCACTCGTGAGATCACGGCAGGTACCACCATGAGCTCTCTTTTCATTGCTGCTCTCGCAAATCTGATCGCGGCGCCAGCCTATTTTTGCGTTCTCAACAAGCTCGATGCCAACTGCCTTATACCGAGCCAGGAGATCAGTTCCGTTCCAGTTCATTTCGGTTGAAGACGTATACTTCGTTGACTTCCGATTTTGCCAAGGACAGACTTGCAACGGAAGGCGTGGGGCCAAATGCACTGGCTTGGCAGCAACTATCAATGGCTCATAGCCGTTGTTGTAATGCCCATTATCCTGCTTCTGCTGAAGCGGTGGATTGATTCTCGCAAAAGCACGTCCAATCCGGCACCCGCGCCCCCAGCGACGCTGAACGCCCAAGACTCCGAGGTGAGCAATTCTCCTGTAGCTGCTGGCTCGGGAATCAATCAGAGCGTCAGCGCACCCGTAGTCAGCGTGAACATCGGCCAGCCAGCGGGTACTGCTCAGGCACAAGCCCAGCCAGGTCGTGTAGCTCAAGCGTCCTATCAGCGGCCACCAAAGGCTAACATTGCGTTTTGCGGTACAGACACAATCGCTATCCAAGAAGCTTTGAGCGGCGGCGGTGGCCTGTTCTTTCAGCATGACAACGGGAATAGTGCAGCGGTCGTGCAATTCTCTAACGATGCGATCAAGGGAGCTGAGAATAAGGAAGCTGTTGTCAAAGCTGCCATAATCTACCGCGATGGGGCGAAAGAACTACTGCGGGTTACAGCTAGCTGGCTAGGGCAAGACGGAGCAGATGTTCGCTTCCAAGTTGATTCTTCGCACACGCTGATAATCGGTTTCATTCTAGGAGACGACTTTTGTGTACTTGAAAAAAGCGAGGTTTTTGGGCATCGGCGACAGTTCTGGGTTAATGACCTACACCGTTTGGGTAAACCCGAGAGGCTTACAGCTTTAGTTCGTTTGACAGCAGCAAGTTCTGGGTATTGCTTTTTTGAAGGCGCGTTTGAAGTCACCACGAACCCCCTGAAGATTTCCAACCCCTCCGCCCCCACGGCGGATAGCTGAAGGAATGCGTTTGGCTGCGCCCGGAAGCTGTTGCACAGACTGAGTCCCTTGAGTGGACTGATGCGGGTCGGGCTTCGGCATTCAAGGTTCGCCGGGCTGCGAGACGACAGGGATCCCCGAGAGGTTGTGAAGGAGCACGCGGAGGGGGCGGCGGAGGTGGCAGGGAGATCCGCACCACACGCTTGTGATTGATCTGCATTCCTCGACGGTGCAGCTCCGCGGTGATTCGTCGATAGCCGTAACGGCGGCGATGCTCGAGGGCAATCTGTTGGATGGCAGATCGCACCTCCAGCTCTTCTTCGGCAGGTTGCTGCTCTTTCAGCGAGCGGTAGAAACTTCTGCGACTGACCGGCACCAACTGGCACATGCGTTCGATACTCAGGCTGCCTTGCAAAAGCATTACTTCTCGGATCTGCTCGTAGATGCTGTCTCGCCAGTTCCACCGCGCTTCTGGCGTCGAGCCTCGACTTTTTGCAAGGCACCTTTGAAAAAATCCACCTCCAGGGTCTTCTCTGCCAAAAGCTGCTTCAAGCGATGGATTTCCTTGCGGTGAGCCGATGCGTGTGTGCTGGGCCGTGACGCTTCTTGTCCTGGTTCCACCATCTCCAGCTTCCTGCGCCACTTGTACAGGCACCTCGGTCGTACCCCGAGTTCTCGCGCTAGCTCACCGACATCTTCGCAAGTCTCCATCCGTGCGACAGCCATTCGCTGAAATTTCCGGGAGTATCTCTTTCTCTCCACTGGTGTTTCCTTTCCCGGAAACTGTGCCTCCCAATTTTGTGTGCCACTTCAAGGGTTCACTCCATCGTCGGCCTAGATTGACCAAACGGTGGACCGCGATGCAGCCCACAACCGAAGGCAGGAATGGCCTAGCGCCTACGCCGATGCTTCTGGGCCTTTGCAACCCTTCGGTTAACAGCCGTCGAAGTGATGTCATCAAATCTTGCCAGAGTTGGCGCTAACCGAGGGAAATCGGCAAGTTCTGACCAAACGTGCCGAGTCAACTTCTCCTTTGGTATTCAACTTTTGTTCGCAGTTTGCTGCGCTTTGCCGCGCTTCGCGTGACATTTTCGTGACAGCGCCGTCAGTTGGCTGGGGCTCTTGACTTCTTTTCGTTCTCTTTTTGGAGCTTGTGGAGTTAACGCCATCAAATGTACTGATCGGCCTTCGTGGGCCGGGATCTTCATGCCCATTCAGCCAAAAATCGAACCAGTCGGCATCCCCTTGTTGGGAGAACATACGATCCCATGGTAGGGGCAAGGGCAGGTGTGGGTGCAAGGTGTTAAAAAGTGCAGGCAACAGTTCACTTGTTACCGTCGCCGGGGTCAGGCTGCCGCACGGGCGGGTTGTAGCGCGTTACTTTGATCTTGTTTTCGGCCTTCATCGCCCGCGCAAGGTCATAGTTCATCTGCATCCGCAGCCACGTATCCGCAGTGCCACCGAAAGCCTTTTCCAGCCGGATGGCCATTTCCGGCGTAACGCCCGCTTTGCCATTGAGAAGGTTATTCAGAGCCTGCCGACTCACACGGAGAACCTTGGCAGCGGCGGTGACGGTAAGCCCGAGCGGTACAAGGCAATCGTGCCTGATAATCTTCCCAGGATGCACCGGGCTCTTCATGGGCATAAGTATTCTCCTTCCTAATCGTAGTCAACCAAGGCAACGTCGTAAGCGTGGCCATTTTCAAAACGAAAGACGATACGCCAGTTGGCGCGAACGGTCACGGACCAATATCCCTTGTAATCACCCTTAAGCTGGTGCAGACGATAGCCTGGAAGATCGAGAGCTTGCGGGGCGGAAGCGGCGTCCAGTACTGTCAGAATGCGGTCGATTTTCTCGATCAGGTCGGCGCGAAGGCCGCTGCGATCGTTTTGCTCGAACAGCCGCATCAGGCCCTTGTGCTTGAAGCTGACGATCACGGGGTCAGTGTACAGCGACAATTGTCACTTGTCAATGAATAGGAATATCCGTTATATCCGTTTTCCAGACTGAGGCTTATAACCTGTAGCTGGCGAATTCTTACGGGGCCGATTTTACGGGTAATCAGACTGTGAAAGTGAACTGGGTCTCATATTCGGAACGCATTCGGTTGCAGTGACACGATCGGATCCTCGAAGCTAGTTTCGATGTAAGGAAGCCGAATGATTTCTCGGAAAGTTTGCCGAGGTCAGACAGGATATCGCAGCGAGCGCGAGTCTTTGGAAAATCACGCAGCCATTGGTGTTTGATATAAGGATCGACAGTGAGGTTGCCATCTATGCTCGGGAAGCTGTTTCACCGAGAAAACCCGTCAGGGCGACTCTCTTTTTCTCAAGGTGGATGTCGGCGGCAAGACGGTGCGCGTGTTCGGCCGTCCCGAAGAGCTGGCGGAGCGTCTGGAAGCGAGTGGTTACGACATTCCGGCGAACGAGATCGAAGCCGTGATGGAACTCCATCTTCCCTGCCTGGTGAACGTCGGTCAGGGCAACAACGGATACAAGAACATCGAAGAGTTGCCCGAAGCTGCCGAATGAAGGGCTGCCACATCCACCTAGCCGAGTCAGAGAGACGAAAGCCTCTCTGACTCGGATTCCTTGCTCAGGAGCACGTTGAATGGAACGCAAACCGCCAGTCTCGCGCCCCGAAAAAGCACCTCCCCTTGCTTACCGAGCGCAGAGGTGCTAGTCTCGGTTACCGAGGACATAGACATGAGCAAGCCTTCCGATCTTGTGCAGGGCACGTTGGACATGTTGCTGCTGAAAATTCTTGCGCTTGAGCCGATGAACGGCTTCGCTGTGAGTCAGCGATTAAAGCAGGTGTCCGGCGACGTTTTGCAGGTGAGCGACGGATCGCTGTACCCGTCGTTGCACAAGCTGGAGCAAGAGGGCTGGATCACAGCCGAATGGAGAACGTCCGAGTATGGTCGGCGCGCAAAATATTATTCGCTCACGCGGCTCGGGCGGCGACAGCTCGAAAAAGAAGCAGATAACTGGGGCAGGCTTTCGAGCGCCATTTCGCGGGTCATTAAGCTTAAAGAGGCGTGAGCGTCGCGCGGAGCGAAACGGAGGTTTCATATGCGACCGGAGCATTGGCTATTCACGATTTCCCTACGGCTACGGTCCTTGTTTCGCTGGGCGCAGGCGGACCAGGATTTGGACGACGAGCTGCGCGACCACCTCGAACGAAGAACCGAGGAATATTTCGCAAAAGGAATGACGCAACAAGAGGCGCGCCGGCGCGCGCGGCTCGACCTGGGCGGCGTGGAGAAGGTAAAGGAAGAATGCCGTGACGCGCGCAGAGTCAACTGGATTCAAGACCTGATTCTGGATTTGCGCTACGGCTTGCGAATGCTGGCAAAGAGCCGCGCGTTCACTGTCGTCGCGATCCTGACGCTAGCCCTCGGGATTGGCGCAAACACTGCCATCTTCAGCTGTATCAACGCCTGGATTATCAAACCGTTGCCCTATCCGCGATCCGACCGTTTGATGGTATTCGCGACGCATGACAAGAAAAACGGATGGACCGGCGAGCACGTCACCTCCCCTGCCGACTTCTTCGACTTTCAGCGGCAGAACACTTCGTTCGAACAAATCGTAGCTTGGGCTGGTGCGGGTCTCAATCTCACGGGTGACGGGCATCCCGAGTTAGTCGACGGCGGGCGAGTGACCTGGAATTTCTTTGATGCGCTGGGCGCCAAGCCCATCTTAGGGCGAACCTTTATACCAGATGACGACCGCTCAGGCGCTCCGCACGTTTGCATTCTTGGCGAGGGATTATGGCAAGGCCGATACGCCGGCAACCCGAAAATTATCGGACGCAACATAACCGTTGGAGGCGAAGCGTACACGGTAATCGGTGTTATGCCGGGGACGTTTCAGTTTCCGCTAATGGGCATCGCGAATTTATGGACGCCGCTGGCGCTCACCGATAAGCAGCGTGCGGACCGCAGCGGTAGCTGGCTTCCTGCATTTGGCCGACTGAAGCCCGGCGTGACGCAAGAGCAAGCTGAAGCGGAAGCAGGAGTGTTTTTTTCAGGCCTTGAAAAGCAGTTTTCACAGACGAACGCCAATCTCACCTGGCTTGTCAACTCCATGACCTGGGATATTCGCAGAAAAGAAGGAGGGCCTGAGCTGATGATTGTCTTCGTGATCGTAGGGCTAATCCTTTTGATCGCCTGCGCGAACGTTGCAAATCTGATGCTGGCTCGGGCGACAAGCCGCACGAGGGAGTTCGCCGTACGCGGGGCGCTTGGCGCGACCGAAGGCCGGCTGGCTGGGCAGCTTCTGACGGAATCACTGCTTCTCTTTTTCCTGGGCGGAGTCGCCGGAACTCTTTTCGGCTTTTGGTTGATGAGGCTGATCGAGTCGTGGATTCCGGGCCGCATTCGCGGATACATGATCAATTACGGACACGTTGACCTGGATTTCGTGACGCTGGCGTTCACGCTCGGAATTGCACTCGTGTGTGGGTTAGTGTTCGGGCTGGCGCCGGCGTTCCAGAATGCAAGGCTAGACGTTAATCAGACGCTCAAGGAAGCGTCAGGCCAGGCGTCGGGCGGCCAACGGGGCGCACGTTTGCGGCGAATCTTCGTAGCTTCGGAGATAGCGCTCGCTGTGGTTGTGCTCATCTCAGCGACATTGGTGGTTAAGAGCTTCATCATTTCCATACGCACCAGCCCCGGTTACAACCCGGAAAACGTCATGACTGCGCAACTTGTGATGCCCAGGACGAAATACATAAATGACTCGCAGAAGAGAAATTTCGGTGAAGAAGTTCTGGCGCGCCTCCGTGCGTTGCCGGGGGTAGCTTCGGCGGGCGCGGCCAGCAACGTTCCGTTCGGCGGCTTTGGCCAGGGCGTCGAAGTGGAAGCCGTTAGGAGGCCTTCTCAGCCGGGAGAAAGAACTGGCGCAGGCTTTGCGGCCGCCTCCCCCGATTATTTTTCGACGATGCAGATTGGGCTGGTCAAAGGCCGCTTTTTTAATTCTGCGGACTCGCAAGGAAGTTCGCCAGTCGTGATTATCACGCAAAGCTTCGCGCGGGAATTTTGGCCGAATGAAGATCCCATTGGACGACAAATTCGATTTGGCGAACAACATACCGTCGCCACAATTGTGGGGGTAGTACGGGACATTATGAGAGATCACCTGCGAGAGCGAGGCGGATGGCTGATGTTCGTTCCCCTAGCCCAATTTCCTTCCTCGACTCTGGCGTTCGTTGTGCGCTCATCCGCTGATCCGACGATGATGGCCACCGCTATCCGCGATGCGATTTGGTCGGTAGACAACGACCAGCCGATTTCTTCGGCTCCCCTCGAAACCCTGATAGCTGTTGTGGACGCAGGGTACCGCGTGATGACCAAGCTCATGGCCTTCTTCGGCGCGCTGGCCATGTTTTTGGGGACGATCGGAATCTATGGCGTAATGGCCCATCTGGTTTCGCAACGGATCCACGAAATCGGCATCCGCATGGCGCTGGGCGCAAGCCCGGTGCAGGTACTGCGCATGGTCATTGGCAGTGGATTGAAGCTGGCGGTGGTAGGAGTCGCGGTGGGCATCGTCGTGGCGCTGGCAGCGACCCGGTCGCTCACGACATTGCTGTATCAGGTCGCGCCCAATGATCCGTTGACGTTCACCGCAGTGCCAATTTTGTTTGTGGCGGTTGCCGTGGCGGCGTGCTATCTGCCCGCGTGTCGCGCGATGGGTGTCGATCCGATAGTCGCTCTGAGGTACGAGTAAAGGAGAGTTGGAGTATGCGACCGGAGCATTGGCTGTTCACGATTCCACTGCGGCTGCGGTCGTTGTTTCGCTGGGCGCAGGCGGACCAGGAATTGGACGACGAGCTGCGCGACCACCTCGAACGAAAAACCGAGGAATATGTCGCACAAGGGATGACACAAGAGGAGGCGCGCCGCGGCGCGCGACTTGACCTGGGCGGTATCGAGCAGACCAAAGAGAAATGCCGCGACGCGCGACGCGTGAACTGGATTCAGGACTCTGCGCAAGATGTGCGCTACGGGCTGCGGATGCTGCGCAGATCTCCCGGGTTCACCGCCGTTGCCGTCCTAACACTTTCCATTGGCATCGGCGCTAACACGGCCGTTTTCACTGTCGTTAGCGGCGTGTTGTTGCGGCCCATGCCGTTCCCGGAACCGGATCGTCTGTTCCTGGTTTCGCTGGTGCCGCGAGTTGGCCCTTTCGGATGGGAACCCGGCGTTTCCGATCGCGATTACCTCGCGTTTCGTGGTCAGGATCAGGTGTTCGAGCGCACAGCGATGTTTACCAGAGGAGATAGGGCAAATCTTACTGACGCGGGTGATCCGGTCCAAATTCCCGTCTCGTATGTCACGACCGATTTTTTTGCGACGCTTCGGTCCCACCCCGCAATCGGTCGAGAATTTTTTGCCGGAGAAGATCAGCCGGGCCGCGACAATATCGCCGTAATCAGCAACAACCTCTGGCAGGAGCGCTTTGGGTCTGACCCGCAAATTGTAGGGAAACCAATTCGCCTCGACGGCGTGGCCCGCACCGTGATTGGCATCATGCCCGTCGGCTTTGCACTGCCCGAAGTCAAGGTATGGATGCCGCTGGCCGTGCAAATCGGTCACAATTCCTTCATTCGGCCAGTAGTGGGCCGTCTGAAACCCGGCGTCTCGCCTCAACAGGCGCACGTTGCACTCGAAACCTTCGCCGACGGGCTGCCTCTCGGTCCAGGCGAGGACAAAAGCGACCGTTGGCCGCAAATTATTCCATTAAAGGATTTATTCGTTGCAAACATTCGTCGCTCGCTGCTCGTGTTCGCTGGCGCGGTGGCGTTCGTTCTGCTGATCGCCTGCGTGAACGTGGCCAATCTGTTTTTGGCCCGGGCAGCCGGCCGAGGACATGAAATCGCGGTGCGCTGCACCTTGGGCGCAAACCGTTGGCGGCTGGTGCGTCAGTTGCTAACAGAGAGTATCTTGCTTTCCCTCGCGGGAGGCACGGCTGGAATGTTACTGGCCTTTTGGGGTGTGCCGGCCCTCACCGCTCTCGCGCCTGTGGGAACAGTGCCGCGCACGGAGATGATTCGGATCGATGGTTGGGTCCTTGCCTTCACCGCTGGCCTTTCGATTCTTACTGGCATTCTGTTCGGCTTGGCCCCGGCGTTTCGGGCTACGCGACATAGCACGCGCGAGGCGTTGAGTTCGGCGGGACGCACCCTGACTCGGAGCCATGAAGGTATTCGAGGCGCACTGACCATTTCAGAGATCGCCCTCGCGCTCATCCTACTTACCGGCGCTGGTTTAATGTTGAAGAGCTTCTTGCGTCTGAGGAGTGTGGATCCTGGTTTTTCGACGCAGCGCCTGATCACTCTCACGGTCGACTTGCCCGATTCTAATTATCGCGCAGCGGCTCAGTTGCAAGCGTTTCATACACGAACGATGGCAGAGCTTTCCCGGCTGCCAGGCGTGCTCGCTGCCGCGCTGGTGAACTACCTTCCGCTCGCCGAAGAGTTGACCCGAGGCGATTTCCAAGTCGAAGGCGGTTTGCGGCCGAAGGGCTTCATCGTCGATAAGCCTTGCGTGAGTTTCGGTTATTTTAGGACGATGGAAATCCACTTGCTCCGCGGACGTGAGTTCACCGAACGCGATACTGCCACTGCGCCAGCGGTCGTTGTCGTGAGCCAGTCCGTCGCGCAAACGCTCTGGCCTGGCGAAGATCCGATCGGGAAGCGCATCTCGATGGAAGATGATCCTGGACCTGGAGACTGGCTCACCGTCATCGGCGTTGCAGATGACGTGAAGCAAAAAGGGTTGGCGGAAAAATCCGATCCCGCAATTTACCAGTCCTATCTTCAGATCACGCACCCATTCCTTCTCAGCCATATGACGTTCGTCGTGAAAACCGCATCGCCTTCCGAAAACGTTGCTGCCGGGATGCGGAGCATTCTGCGAGAAATTGATAAGGACCAGCCAGTGTCGATCACTTCCATGGATAGCCTGCTTGCTACGACGACCGCCGAGCCGCGCTTCCAGGCGAGATTGCTGATGACATTCGCCCTCGTTGCGTTGGTCCTGACGATCGTGGGCGTTTATGGCGTCTTGGCTTACTCGGTCGCGCAACGCACACAAGAGATCGGCGTCCGCATAGCTTTGGGCGCGCAGAGTGCTGACGTATTACAGATGCTCCTGAGAAAAGGGCTCGTTCTGATTTCGATGGGAATCATTCTGGGGGGAGCTGGCGCGCTCAGTTTAACGCGCGTGCTTGCGAATTTCTTATTCGAAGTCAAACCAGGCGACCCAGAGACCTTCGCAGCAGTGGTGGTGGCCCTCGTCCTCTCAGCGCTGGCAGCATCCTACGTCCCCGCACGGCGCGCGACGCGCGTCGATCCCATGATAGCCCTGAGATACGAGT
>WNGI01012058.1_pt1 | contig 10070 bp, 10 predicted proteins | sample 5400621 | NCBI WGS metagenome assembly WNGI01 (sample SAMN13153374, study PRJNA577476) | soil metagenome | isolation source: 20 cm soil or saprolite under Garry oak tree replicate 1 | place: USA:California | collected 2016-06-15 | reverse complement strand
GCCCGTTGCGTGGCTCGATGCGCCCGAGGAACAGGAGCCGGGGATGCTCGGTGGATCGGTCGGGGGCGTGCCGGCCGTTGGGCCGGAAGTGATTCGTATCCACGCCATTCGGGATGATGTCCCAATCGGCACGGAAGTAGCGCGCGTTCGCGTCCACCACCGGCTCGCTCACCGCGATCGTCGCCGCGTGGCGGTCGAGGATGCGCTGCAGCGGTCGCCGGAACACCCGGCAGCCGACCGAGCGCGCGAACCACGAGTGGAACGTGGCGACCACCGGGAGGCCCACGCGCCACGCGGCGAACGGTGCGGCCAAGCCGAGTGTCGGGGCGAGCCCGCCGTGCACGTGCACGATGTCGAAGCGCCCGGCCCGGAAGACGTCCTCGAGGCGTCGCCGCAGCCGCCAACCGGTGGTCACGCGCGACACGCCGCCGTTCGAATAGATCACCCGGCTCGTCCCCACCCGACACACGAACTCGGCGTCCGCGTGCTCGCCCATGTAGGACGAGACCACGGTGGTCGGGTGCCCCCAGCGGTTGAGCTGTAGGGCGAGGTTGTGCACGTGCTCGGGGACTCCCCCGAGCTGCGGGTAGTAGTCTTCGGCGACCAGGGCGATGCGCATCCGGCGAACCTCCGTCACTCTGACCTGGTGGCGTGGGCCGCGGTCACGCTCGCCTTGAGGCGAGCGACCCCGGCCAGCACGGCACCCGGCTCTTCTTCTTGAATGAAGTGCCCCGCGGCCGGCACCGAATCGAGCACGAACGCGCTGAGCGTGCGTTCCAGCAGGTCCACTTCCCGGGCCCCCACGTCGCCGTCGTGGCGCGCGCCGCCCACCATCAGGCGCACGGGACACCGGATCTGTGAGAGGTGCGGGGCCAGCTGCTCGGGCTCGCGGGCGTTCGCCATCGCGAGATACGCCTTGAGGGTGGCGTCGAGATCGCGCGCGGCACCGGCCGTGTACCCGGCGACCGCCGAGTCCGTCACCCAGCTCGCGTCGCCCGAGGAGTCGATGAGCATACCCCGGATCTTGCGCCGGACGAGCCGGATTCCGCCGAACAGCTTGATCCACGGCGCGAACCGGAGCGCGCGCTTGAACGCCGGGGTGATCGCTCGTTCGGTGGGTCCACCCTCGATCGACAACAGGGCCCGCACGAGATCCGGCCGCCGGTAGGCCAGGCGGAACGCCTCGGAGCCGCCGATCGAATGCGCCAGGACCAGGGCGCTGCGCACGTGGAGCGAATCGAGCACGGCGGCAATGCGGTCGGCCTGAGCGGTGAGCGAGTAGTTCGCCTTCTCGGGGCGGGCGGAAGCCCCGACGCCCAGCGGCTCGATGACGATCGTCCGGTAGCCCGCGTCGACCAGCAGCGGGACGAGCTTACGGAACCCGAAGGCAGAGCCGAACAGTCCCGGTATGAGCACCACCGGGTCGCCCCGGCCCGAGGTCTCGACCGAGAGCGACTCCGCCGGAGCCACCCGCACCATGAACCCACGCGACACCGACGCGCTGTCGGTGATCAACAGAACGACGAGTAACCACACGAGGTGAGACCCCAGTCAGGGGGAGAGAGTCACGCGGACTGTCCCAGGGCCGATGCGCCGCTGGAGAGTCTTGGCCCAGGCCGGAAGGGATGCCAGTTCATTCATCGCGCCGAGACTACCACGAAGCCCGAGGCCCTGTCAACGACTCGGGCGGCATATTATCGGGCATGCGCGCCCTCTGGCTGGAGGATCGCCGTCTGCGTGTGCGAGACGACGTCCCGATCCCCGAGCCGCCCTCGGGCGAAGCGCTCGTGCGCGTGCTGCACGCCGGAATCTGCAACACCGACATCGAGCTCACACGCGGATACTACCCGTTTACCGGGATCCTGGGCCACGAGTTCGTCGGCGTCGTCGAGCAGGGTCCGCCCGGGCTCGTCGGCCGGCGTGTGGTCGGTGAGATCAACGCTGTGTGCGGTGCGTGTGGCGCGTGTCTCGCCGGGCGGCGCACCCATTGCGAGCGACGCACCGTGCTCGGCATCGTGATTCGACACGGCGCGTTCGCCGACTACCTCGTCCTCCCGGCCGACAACCTCGACGCCGTGTCCTCGGACGCCGCCGTGTTCACCGAGCCGCTCGCCGCCGCGCTCGAGATCCAACAGCAGGTCCCGATCGGCCCCCGCGACCGCGTGCTCGTGGTGGGTGACGGCAAACTCGGCCAGCTGGTGGCGCAGACGCTCGCCTTGACCGGTTGCGCGCTGGTCGTGGTCGGACGGCACGACGCCAAGCTGGCTCTGCTCGCCGCGCGGGGGCTCGAGACGAGGCGTGCCGAACGAGTAACCCGCGCGGAGTTCGACGTCGCCGTCGAGTGCACCGGGAATCCAGAAGGGTTCGCCGTGGCACAGCGCGCGGTGCGACCGCGCGGCACGCTCGTTCTCAAGAGCACCTACGCCGGCGCGCTGACGCTCGACGCCGCGGCGGTGGTAGTGAACGAGCTGACCCTGATCGGATCGCGGTGCGGGCCGTTCGCGCCGGCGCTGCGCTTACTCGCGGATGGACGGGTGGCGGTCGAGTCCCTGATCCACGCGCGCTACCCGCTCGCCCAAGCCCTCGCGGCGTTCGAGCACGCACAGCGACCCGGAGTGCTGAAAGTGCTGCTGGAGGTCGGCTAGACGGGCGGTCGCGGACGGGTCAGTGGCCAGGGGCAGAATTGAACTGCCGACACGCGGATTCTCTTGAAGCTCACTTGAGACGCCCCCCCGATTATGCTGAACACGCATTTCCAAGGGGGCCAATATGCGGGTGCGCGCAGTTCCCTCGCTTGTCGCCGCCGCGTTCATGCTGCTCGCTTCCAGCATCCCCGTTCGGGCTCAGGACAGCCTACAACGTCGCGGGTGGCTCGCGCTCGGCTTGGGCACGGGCGTCGCGGACATCGCGTGTCAGGGTGACGGTTGCACGAGTGGCTGGAAGCTCCACGGCCCGACCTTGCTTGCGACAGTCGGCGTGATGCTCACACCGCATGTAGGAGTTGGGCTTGGGTTGGACCAGTGGTGGCGCAGTCCTTCGGATTCGGAGGCGACCAACACCGGCACGGTCATGTTGCACTACTACCCGAGCGCCCGCGCTGGTGCCTTCGTGGAGGTGGGCGCTGGTCTCTCTCGGGCTGAGGTGCGCCTGGACGGCAGCAGAACAGCCGAAGGCAGGCGATGGGCGCTCATGGCGGGCGCAGGGTACGAAGCGCGGGTGCTCAGGTTCGAGCGTCCGGACGGTACTTACGACGTTACCTTGACCCCGCGGTTGAGCTACGTCTACAGCCCGATCGGAGAGCTCAGGTACGCAGCCGGTAGTCCTCCGTTTGCCGCTGGATGGCGACACCAAGTACTGTCCGCAGGGCTCGGAGTCGGCCTCACGTTCCGGCACGGCTGTCTTTTCCGGGCGACGTGCGGATAGTGAGCGGCTGTCTCTGCGCGTTGCGGAGTGGCCAGGGGCAGAATCGAACTGCCGACACGCGGATTTTCAGTCCGCTGCTCTACCAACTGAGCTACCTGGCCGGGCTATGCAGCAGAAGAACTTAGCGGGCTGCCTAATGCGGTGGGAGTGGCGGCGTGCCACCGCCTGGGCCAGTTTCTCGGGAAGGTCATGACCTGGCACCGACTGCTGGCTTCCCCCCTCTCAGTGATCCTGCTCGGCGCGATCGCGCTCGCGGCGCGCGGCACGAGGGCGCAGGGAGAGCCCTACGATCTCGCGCTCGTGGGCGGGCGCGTGCTCGACCCGGAGACCGGCCTGGACGCTAGTCGCAACGTGGGCATCCGGGACGGCCGGATTGCGGCGGTGACCGGAGACCCGCTCGTGGCGCGGGAGACGCTCGCCGTCCCGGGTCTCGTCGTCGCGCCCGGGTTCATCGATCTCCACGCCCATGGGCAGGATTCCCAGAGCTACCGCTACTATGCGCACGACGGCGTGACCACCGCGCTGGAGCTCGAGATTGGGACCTACCCGGTCGCGCCGTGGTACGCCGAGCGCGACGGCCATGCCCTCATTAATTACGGTGTCAGCGCCGGTCATGTGGGCGCGCGCCGGGCACTCGTCGCGCACGACCAATCGCTCCCGGGCCTTGACGCCATCGCGCGCGACACGAGCCGGAGCTGGACCCACAGCGCGCTGCCCGACGCCGATCTGTCCCGACTCGACTCCCTGATGGAGCGCGGGCTCGCCGATGGGGCGCTTGGCATCGGGCTCGGCATTGCCTACACGCCGGGCGCGAGCCGCGAGGAGATCCTCCGCGTGTTCCGGGTCGCGGCGCGTCACGACGTCCCCTGCTTCGTACACCTGCGCCAAGGCGGTCGGGACCCGGTCACGGGCGGCAGCGTGGCGGCGCTGCAAGAGGTGATCGCCGACGCGGCGGTCACCGGTGCGGCGCTGCACGTAGTCCACGTGACGAGCTTGGGCCAGCGAGACACTCCCCTCCTCCTCCAGATCATGCGCGGCGCGCGCCAGCACGGCCTCGATGTCACCACCGAAGCGTACCCGTACACCGCGGGATCCACGGCGCTGCAATCAGCCGTGTTCGATCCCGGCTGGCAACAGCGCATGGGTATCACGTATCACGACATCCTCTATCCTCCCACCGGCGAACGCCTCACCCGCGCCAGCTTCGCGCGACTCCGCCGAGAGGGAGCCACCGTCGTGATTTTCCAAATTCCAGACAGCACGGTCCGACAGGCGCTGGCCGATTCGCTCGTGATGGTCGCCAGTGATGGCATCTCCCCCCACGGCCACCCGCGGCTCGCGGGGACACACGCGCGGGTCTTAGGGCGCTATGCGCGCGACTCCGGCGCGCTGAGTCTCCAGGATGCGGTGCGCAAGATGACGCTCCTGCCCGCCCGGCGACTCGAGCGAGCGGTGCCTGCGATGCGCGCGAAGGGCCGGATCCAGGTCGGGGCGGACGCCGACCTCACCGTGTTTGACGCCGCGCGCGTCGTGGATCGGGCCACGTACCAGCGCCCCGCGCAGTTCTCAGAAGGGATCGTCCACGTGTTGGTGAACGGCGCGTTCGTGGTGCGGAACGGCGCGTCGATGGCGGCGCATCCGGGGCGGGCGATCCGGCGCCGCCCCTGAATCGCCGGGCGCCCGCTGGACGTCTCGCCGTCTCGCGCGATACCTTCTCCCCCCATGCCGCACCCCAAGTTCCCAAACCTCACCGTGCTCGATCACCCGCTGATCCAGCACAAGCTCTCGATCCTCCGCGACAAGAACACGCCCACCAAGGATTTCAAGCAGCTCGTGAACGAGATCGCCATGCTCATGGCGTACGAGGTGACCAAGGATCTGCCGCTCGAATCCGCGGAGGTGGACACGCCGCTCGAGCGCATGCGGGGCGTACGGGTCGCGGGGAAGAAGCTCGCCCTCGTCCCGATCCTGCGCGCCGGCCTCGGCATGGTCGAGGGCATCGCGCAGCTCATCCCGTCCGCGCGCGTGGGCCACATCGGCATTTACCGCGAGCACGACACGCTCGAGCCGGTCGACTACTATTTCAAGATCCCATCCGGCGAGGACGCGCGCGATTTCTTCGTGCTCGATCCCATGCTCGCGACCGGTGGCTCGGCGGCCGACGCCGTGAGCGCGCTCAAGCACGCCGGCGCTCAGCGCATCCGGTTTCTCTGCCTCGTCGCGGCGCCCGAGGGCGTGCGTCGCATGCTCGAGACCCATCCCGACGTCCCGGTCTTCACCGCCGCGCTCGACCGCGAGCTCAACGACCACGGGTACATCCTGCCGGGACTGGGGGACGCGGGCGACCGGCTGTTCGGTACCCGCTAGGGCGCATTCGGCCAGTTGACATTTAACGTCACATTGCTATTTTATGACGTAATTCGTCATATCAATACAATGTGACAGAAAATGTCCAAGACCTACATCGCCCTCATCGCCGACGCGATTGCCTCGCGCGCGCTCCCCCCGGCCGGCCGCGCCCGCCTCCAGGCCGACGCCCGCGCCGCCGTGAAGGACTTGAACCAGCGCTACCGCCGGGTCCTGGCCGCCCGCTTCGCCGTCACCCTGGGCGACGAGCTGCAGTGCCTGCTCGCGACGCCTCAGCCCGTGTGGGACCTCGCCCACGACCTGCGCGCCCGCCTCCCCGCGGTCGATTGGGTCGTGGCGTGCGGCCGGGGACCGATTACCACCCCGCTCGCGCCCACGGCCCCCGAGATGGACGGCCCGTGCTTTCACGAGGCCCGGGCCGCGATGGACCGCGCCAAGCCGCGGCGCCAGGTGTTCGCGTTCGGCGGGTTCGCTCCCGCACTCGAGCCACTGGCCAGCTACTACTCGGCGCTGTACTGGAGCTGGACGCCGCGCCAGCGCCGGGCCGCCACGCTGCTGCGGCTGGGCGACCAGGCGGCCACCGCGGCCCGGCTGGACGTCGATCGCAGCGCCATCTCCCACCTCGCCCGCCGCATGGCCTGGCCCCTCGTGGCCGCTGGGGATAAAATGTTTCGAGCTCTCTTGGAGACCGGATGAACCCGCTGTTCGTTGTCCCGCTGCTCGCCTATACGCTGGCCGCCACGCTCTGGCCCGGCCAGGTGGACGGCCGCCGCCGCGGCCGCGCGCTGCTCTTTGGGGAGGCGTTGTTCGTGATCGCGGCACTCGTGCTGGGCATGCTGCTGGCCCCCCTGGCGCGACCCAGTGTCGATGGGCTCTGGTGGGGGCGGGTCGGGCTCTTGGCCACGGCGTACCTCTACGTCTCGGGTCGGGGGATCGTCCTGATCCGCAGCGTGCTCGAGCTGCCGACGCTGCAGATGCGGCGCGACGAAGACCGCACCGCCGGCGCCATCGATGTCGCCCGCGGCCGCGCGGTCGGATCGCTGGAGCGCGCGCTCGCCCTCACCATGGTGCTGCTGGGCGACTACGCCGCGGTGGGGTGGATCATCGCCGCCAAGTCGCTGGCCCGCTTCAAGCAGCTCGAGGACCGCGAGTTCGCCGAGTACTTCCTGGTGGGCACCCTCGCCTCGTTCCTACTCGCCGTGCTCGTCGGCGTGGGGATCAGGATCCTCCTGAAACAGGCGTAATTCCCGCGCAACCCTCCCACGCTGCGCCGTGTCACAGAGTTAACCGACGCTGCCTCCTGCCCACCCGCTCGGAGCCCGGTGGACGAACGCGAACTGATTGCCAGAGTCCGGGCCGGGGACGGCGCCGCGGAACGCGTGTTGTACGACGCCCACGTGGACCGGGTCTACCGCCTCGCCTACCGGCTCGCGGGCGACGACGAGTTGGCACGGGAGTTCACACAGGACACGTTCGTCCGCGCGTTCGAGCGGCTGGGCGGGTTTCGGGGCGAGGCGAAGCTGTCCACCTGGCTGCACGCCATCGCCACCTCGGTCGTGTTGAACGGGCTGCGCAAGGTGAAGCGCTTTCGGCAGCGGGAGACCAATCTGGACGAGGCCGCGGGGACGTCCGCCACTGGACGCCGGGCCGAGCCGGACCTGAAGCGGCGATTGGCACAGGCGATCGACGGTCTCCCCGACGGCTATCGCACGGTGTTCGTGATGCACGACGTCGAGGGGTACACGCACGAAGAGATCGGCGCGGCCCTCGGCATCGAGACGGGAACGTCGAAGGCGCAACTGTCGCGGGCGCGCGCCAAGCTGCGTGATGCGCTCGCGGATTTCGCGGGGGAGTGGGTGTCATGACGGACGATCGGTTCGACGAGCGGTTGCGACAGGCGGCGCAGGACTATCACCGTCCGCCCGCGACGCCGCGCGAGGAGCTGTGGCAGCGCATCGCGGCGGCGCGCGCGGCGCGCCAGCGCCACGTCATCGTGGTCCGTGCGGCGCTGCGCTGGGGTGTGGGCATCGCCGCCCTGCTCACGCTGGGCATCGCCATCGGGCGCTGGACAGCGCGCGGCGGCGAATCGTCCGGCGCACCGGCGGTGGCAGCCGGCACCGACGCGGCGCCGACGCTCGCCTACCGGGTCGCCGCTGCGCAGTACCTCACCCGCACCGAGGCGCTGCTCACCGGCTTCCGCGCCGAGGCGCGCTCGCCCAGCGTGCCGGCGGTTCAGTTCTCGCGGCAGGCCCGCGACCTGCTCGCGACCACGCGGCTCATGCTCGACTCGCCCGCCGCCAACGACGCGCGATTAAAGGGCCTGCTCGAGGACCTGGAGCTGGTGCTCGCGCAGATCGCCCAGTTGCCCTCGGGGGGGGGCGGCGATCGGGAAGACGTACAATCGATCAACCAGGGATTGGACCAACGCAGCGTGCTGCTACGCCTGCGGACGGCGAACCCCGCCGGCCCCGGCCCCGTGCGCACGCAAGGAGCATTGTGATGCAGGCGATGTATCTGATGGTCGCGGCCGTCGTAGGTATGCAGCAACCCGTCGTGCCACGTTCGGTCGCACCCGCGCTGGCGCAGGCGCAGGCGGCGCTCCAGGGATTGGACGCGCTCGATGCCTTGGACGCGCTCGATGCCTTGGACGCGCTCGACGTACTGGACATGCAGGGTCCCGGCGCGCTCCAAGACGCGCAAGACCCCACCGACTCGCTGTGGCGCGCGGCGCGGCGGGCCTTCAACCGCGGTGACTACGCGAGCGCCGCCAAACTGTATGACGAGCTCAACCGCCGGCACCCGAACGCCACCCGTGCCGGCGACGCCCTCTACTGGGCGGCGTTTGCGCTCTATAAGAACGACGACCTCGACCGTGCGCGCGGCCTGCTCGTCACCCAGCAGGAGCGCTACCCCAAGGCGGCGACGCGGCGTGACGGCTACGCGCTGCTCGCCCGGATTCAGACGGCGCTCGCGAAGCAGGGCGACGGCGAGGCGGCCGCCTGGCTCACCACGTACGCGCAACCGGCACAGCCCGCGCAACCGGTGGTCGCGCGCGGCTGTCCCGATGAAGACGACGAGGACGACGTCCGCGTCGCCGCGCTGAACGGTCTCCTCCAAATGGACGCGACCAACGCGCTCCCCATTCTCAAGAAAGTCCTCGCGAAGCGCGACGCCTGCTCCGCCGGATTGCGACGCAAGGCGGTCTTCATCGTTTCGCAAAAGAGCGGTGGCGAGACGGAAGACATCCTGCTCGACGTCGCCCGCAACGATCCTGATTCCGACGTGCGCCAGCAAGCGGTGTTCTGGCTGTCCCAGGTGGGCAGCGACCGCGCCGTGACCGCGCTCGACTCGATCCTGCGGAGCACCACGGACCCCGAGCTCCGGGAGAAGGCGCTTTTCTCGCTGTCGCAGATCAACAACGCCCGCGCGGCGCTGATCCTGCGCGACTACGCCGCCAACGACCGCGCCCCGGGCGAGGCGCGCGAAAAGGCGATCTTTTGGCTCGGCCAGCAGGGCTCCCCGGCGAACGCGGCGTTTCTGCGAGGCCTGTACGCGACGCTCACGGGGGAAGAGCTGAAGGAGAAGGTGATCTTCTCGCTCTCCCAGATGGGCGGCGCGGACAACGGGCGCTGGCTGATGGATATCGCACTCAACGAGCGCGAGCCGGTGGAGATGCGCAAGAAGGCCCTCTTCTGGGTCGGTCAGACCGGCGGGAACCTGGACCAGCTGGCCGGGCTGTACGACCGGATGCAGAACCAGGAGATGAAGGAGCAGCTGATCTTCGTATACTCGCAGCGGCACGAGGCCGCCGCGCTCGATCAGCTGATCCGCATCGCGAAGACGGAGCAGAACAAGGAGCTCCGCAAGAAGGCGATCTTCTGGCTCGGACAGTCCGACGACCCGCGCGCCGCCCAGGTCTTGCTGGAGATCATCAACCCGTGACCGGCCGGTTGCTGCTCGTGTGGACGCTCGTGGCGGCGCCCGCGGCCGCGCAGCGCCTCGGCCCCCGAGTCGCCGCCGCACCCGACGGCACCGTCCGCCTGAGCTTCGCCGCCCGTCCCGGGGTGTGCGGCGACGGACACAACGTCATCGCCCTCGAGTGCGCCGGCGGGCAGTGCGGGCGGGGGAGATGGGGACGCACGATCACCATCGACCGTGGCTTCGACGACGATGAGGTCGAGTACGATTGCGAGCCGGGACCGGTGCGCGTGTCGCTCAGGGTCCGGGCCGGCCGGGTGCAGTCGCTCCGCAGTTACGTGGGAGGGCGCTGGGTCACCCCG
>WNGI01007368.1_pt1 | contig 10070 bp, 8 predicted proteins | sample 5400621 | NCBI WGS metagenome assembly WNGI01 (sample SAMN13153374, study PRJNA577476) | soil metagenome | isolation source: 20 cm soil or saprolite under Garry oak tree replicate 1 | place: USA:California | collected 2016-06-15 | reverse complement strand
GCCAGATCTGAAACCGCGCCGCGCAAGGGCACATTTGTGCCATAAATTATAAATTGGCGTGATGTGCTCACGCTGCGCTGAAGTGGCGCAGAAAAAAGAAGACTATTTGTCAGCGGCAGCAAAAATATTGCCGCAAGCACCAAGCGGATTGCGACTTTCATTGGACGAACTTCCCGCATAATAGCGCCACTCCGAGGTCAATCGCGAGGAGGAAAAGTCATGAGCCCTGGCCATCGGGGCACAGGCTTCCAGCCTGTGGGGCCAGGAGGCGTCTTGCCTGCGGAAACAAGGCAGCCGGCACGATTCCTGGATGCGACACAGACAAGATGTCTGTGCCCCGTCTCTTGCGTGTAACGACAAGCGGTTATACCGACTAAACCTCACAAAAGGGCGAGACTTTGTGGCATTTTCGGTGTTGTACTTAATAAGAATCCCAGCGAATTTTATGAATACAAAACGATTCATTTTTCTAAATTGTTTCGCCGTTATCATTTTCAGCAGTTCACTAGCCTTTGCTGGTGGCCGCGGGCATTCGATGGCGTCCAGACCTGCAATGGCCTCGCGACCTGCGATGGCATCGCGACCTGCGATCACCCAATCGGCCTCGCGTCTCGCGACGATCAGGCAGAACTCCCCCACAGCATTCCAGCGGAATGGCAATTTCACCCAGCGTAGCCGCAATTTTAGTCGTGGGACTGGAAATTTCAGCCGCTGGAACGGTAATTGGCGGCATCGTGGTAATCGGGACCGCGTAATCTTTATCAGCAGTTTCGGGTTTCCGTGGTACCCCTATTACTACGGCTACGGCTATTACCCGTACGGCGGCTACTATCCCTATGGGGACTATTCATATGGGTATCCGTACGGAGCTTATAACGGGGACATCTACCAAGGCGGCGCATATGACTACGGCGATGATGGGACCTACAGCGACGATAGGGCGTACTATGGGGGACGAAGGTACGGACACGGTTCGTCAACCAACAGCTCAGTCGTCGCGCAAGTGCAACGGAGCCTTGCTCAGGAGGGGTATTACAAAGGCGCGATCGACGGAGATATGGGTCCGCGCACGCACTACGCCATCCAAGCCTACCAACGCGCGCACAACTTGCCGGTCGACGGCACGATCAACGACCGGCTCCTCGCCGGGATGGGTCTGCGGTAAGACACGCGGATTGTCCGCGCCTCGTCAGGCAAGAGGTAATGCCAGTGCCCCTGTGCGAAGTCGTTTTCTTTTGGCCACAGACGCCGTGGTGAGCGAAGTCGAATCCATTTGCACAGATTAAAGAAGATTCCCGTCCTAGACGTTGCTCACATCTTATCTGTGTCTATCTGTGTTAATCTGTGGCCAAAAGTCTTGGTCGTCACACGGACATTGGAAAACGCCGAACGTCCAATATCCAACGCCCAATTCAGAATCTTGAATTGGGTACTGGGGCCTTTGTGCTTTCGTCCAGGATGACAGCGCGAGAGAAGGTCAATCACCGTCGCGCACCCATTCCATCATTCCGTGAAACGAGCGATTGAGTAAGCCAGCAGCTATTTCGACTTCGCTGTCAGTAGGACGGTCTTGTCGTGAAACTCGATCCCGTCCAATTTCCGGACCAATTTTATCTCGCGATCCAGAGCCGACCAAACATCGAAGAAGAGAACACCCATGAACTGCGAGATCCGGGGATCGATCTGCAATCGTCCAATACTGCCGCCTTTGCTCGATGCTTCAATTTTGCCGGCCGTTAATACGGGCTCATAGCAGCACGTTGTATAGAGTGAATAGCCGAAGAGCGAACGTTCGGCCGTCACGGCGCACCTACCCTCGTCGAATACGACGAAAGCCCGTTTGAAACCAAGCAACGGATGGTTCAACGATGATTGTTTGGTTTTCAATCCATAGCTAAGGAAGGCGTTAACCTGTTCTTGTGTGAACTGAAGCTGGGCGGGATGGTGACGCGTCGCGGCATTTTCCAAGTCGAAGCGAATCTGCGATGCGACCAACTCGGTTTTTACCGGGGCCGGAACATCCGGCGGCAAAATCATCTGTATGACCACAGCCACGATGCAGGCGCCGAGGACGAGCTTGCTAAACTTAAAAAATGAGAGACGAAGCCTGGCGCGGTGCGGGTCGAAAAGCTTGTGCACCCGTTGACGGGTCTCCTGGACCGCCTCTTTGCTGTTGCGCACCGCAACCGCCGAACGATCCAGCCTCGCACCGCAGCTGTGGCAATAAATTCTCTCCGACTCGTTGTCGTGGCGGCACTCCGGACAGACTAGTTTTGTCGTGGTGGTAGTCGCATTCATCCGGCTGATTGTTTCTTAGATTTCCCTTCGCCGGTGTCCGGCTTGGCATCTTTAGCCGGTGCACTTCCGGCATCTTTCGGACGCGATTTTTCTCCAGCAGAATCCGCTGTCGCGGGAGCGTCCTTTTTGGCTGCTTCTTTGTAGGAAGGACTCCTGTAATCAGTGCTGTAAAAGCCCGACCCCTTAAAGATCACGCCTGCGCCGGTACCGGGCAGGCGCTTCACTTTGCCATGCCCCCAATTGGGGAGCCGGCACAATTCTTTGGGACATTCGCGAAACGGTTCATCCCGCATTGATTGGAATGCTTCGAAAGTTTGTTCGCACTTTGTGCAGAAATATTCGTAGGTGGGCATGGGGCGGAAACTTGGCGGCGATCGTCGAAGTTGCAATTAGCAAAGCACAATTCAAGCCGTGCCGCTGGCTTGGGCGGTAAGCGGAAGGGGGCCGTGTTTTAGAAGCCTCGGCCAATGGAGGGCGAAGCCCAAGGACGCCTACCGCGATGGACTCGCACAGCTCGCTCCTCTGGTCGCGATAGGTCCGGTTTGAGCGTTGGATACTTTCCACGCCCGAGAAACTCGAAACGGTCGAGAAATGGGAAAAACGGCACCCTACAAATCCGACAGGACAGAGGGTTGAGGCGTATTTGACTTTAGACGGGCTACCGGTAAAGGGTTCGGCGAAATAATTCTATGGTTTCCTCACTTGGTCGTGCTCCTTTCATGTTGGTGCTGGCGGCGTCGGCTTTGATCACCGCTTGCGAAGAAGACGTGCGCTTCTCCACCCAGACTCAATATCTTGGCGGGATCTACGGAAACGCCCCTACTATTGGCGCGCCACAAGATAACGTTTCGTATTGGGACGGGGATAATCTGGGAGGGAAACCTGCGGTAAAAATCAGCCTCGGTGAACAACGCGCTTATTTTTACAAAAACGGATTGCTCGTCGGGGTTTCGCAACTTTCCACCGGCCGCGAAGGCCTAAATACCCCCATCGGCCGCTTCTCCATCAGCCAAAAGGACGTTAACCACGTTTCGAGCAGATACGGCGATTATGTCGACGATGGCAGTAACGTCGTTATGCCAAATGTCGACCTGGAAAAAGATAAGAAACCGCCCGGGACACATTTCAAAGGCGCGCCCATGCCATATTTCATGCGTATCGTTGATGGCGTCGGTATGCATGCCGGCTATCTTCCAGGTTATCCTGCTTCGCACGGTTGCATTCGCATGCCCGAATTCATGGCCGAAAATTTTTTCAAATCCGTCTCCACTGGTACGCCGGTCACGATCACGAACTAAAGTAGACGTTTCTTCCAGCCGCGTTTCTTCAGTGTGGGAGGGACCTTAGTGTCCCGATCGATTGATAGGTCGCGGCACTGAGGCCCCTCCCACATTGAAATCACAAAAGCGGCTGGCGGCCGCTTCTACTTTTCCTGCTCCCACCTTTTTGAAGTTCCGCCATTTTCGGCGCACCGTCTGAGGTGCAGAAAAACGAAGAGCTGTTAGATCTGGTCGCGGAGTCGCCGCCGATCGCGGCCAAGCTACGCCACATCAACGAGGCGGCGTGGCCGGTGGCGTTTTCGCACGTCATCGATTCGGCACAATCCTTTTTGGTCGCTGCGCTCGCACGAAAGGTCGATCGCACGTTTTGGGTTTTGTGCCCGAACGTTCGCGTCCAGGAAATGTTTTACGAGAGCTTAGTCAATTGGCTGCCGAGCGCCGACTTTCTACCGGAAGCCGAATTCGCTGCCATCGAAAATGTTCTGCCCGACCCCGAGATCGCGGCCGAACGGCTGGCCCTGCTCGGAAAAATCGAGAAAGGCTCTGGCCGCTATGTTGTGGTCGCGACGCGCGCCAGCCTCGATCAATCTGCGCCTGAACCTGGCTCGCTTTTGTCCGCCTCGCTGTCGCTCCATCGCGGAACGAGCAGCCGCATGGAACATCTGCTCGAGAAATTAACCGAGGCCGGTTACCAGCGGATTCCTCAAGTTAATACACGCGGTCAATTCGCCGTGCGCGGTGGCATCGTCGACGTTTATTCGTGGCAGGCGCAATTGCCCCTTCGCATCGAATTTTTTGGTGATGAAATTGAATCACTCCGTGAGTTCGACGTCGACACGCAAACCTCAGTGCGCGATCTGGCCAGCGTCGAAATCTTACTTGGAGCCCCCGGAGAGCTAACTGGAAAGGTCCGAGATTATATACGGTCCGATCACGTGCGGATCGAGATCGAGCCTCCGCAGCATTCATTGGAGGGCGGAGTTCTCGCGACGCCGACGCGACGCACGCGCGAGCTCGCACTTCCAGAAATTTGGATCAGCGAAGGCTGGATTGGAGCGACGGGCGAAGCCGGGGCCGAGGACTTCAGCGGGGCATTTGTGGATTGTGGCGTGGGTGAGTTCGCGGTCGGTGATTTTATGTTGGTCGAAGCCAAGCGCGCCCAATTCATCGCGCGACTAGACGAGTGGCAGCGCAATAAGGCGCGAGTCAGCATCTATTTTCAAACGGAAGGCGAGATCGAGCGCTTCCGCGAGATTATCGGAGAAAGGGCTCTGGCCGGCGTTCACCTGCTGGAGGGGACGCTCGTCCGAGGTTTTTGTTTTCCGAAGAAGAATCTCGTTGTCCTCTCAGCGGCAGAGCTCTTTGGGCGTTTCGCCTCGCATGCGGTCCGCAGATTGCAACGGGCAGAGCGACTGAGTCGCCATCGCACCCAAATCGATTTCAGCGAACTGAACGAAGGCGATTTCGTCGTGCATTTGGAGCACGGCGTCGCGCGGTTCTTAGGCGTCCAAAACTTCGCCGAGCCCGGAGCGGCGGGCACGGCGAAGCCAGACGAGCAACCGATCCATTCTCGCCATGAACGGGGCGAGGTCCTGGTGCTCGAATTTGCCGATGAAGCTAAACTTTATGTGCCGCTGGAACAGGCTTATCTCGTCTCGCGTTATGTCGGGGCAGGCAAAAAATCGCCCGCTCTCAGCTCGTTGGCTGACGCGAAATGGGCGCGCGCCAAGAAGAATGCCGCCGCTTCAATCTTCGATTACGCCGGAAAAATGCTGGAGCTGCAAGCGGAGCGGGAAACCCACACTGGTCACTCGTTCGGCCCTGATACAAAATGGCAGATCGAGTTCGAACATTCGTTTCCATTTCGTGAAACGCCCGATCAATTAAAGGCCATCACCAATACAAAACTCGACATGGAACGCTCCCGCTCCATGGACCGTCTAATTTGTGGCGATGTCGGCTTTGGTAAAACCGAGGTCGCGATCCGCGCCGCATTCAAAGCCGTGATGGACGGCAAACAGGTCGCCGTCCTTGCTCCTACGACTGTGCTGGCTCAACAGCATTTTGAAGTCTTTCGACAACGGATGCTCGATTATCCGGTCCGGATTGAAATGCTTAGCCGGTTCCGCTCACAGGGAGAGCAGAAAAAGGTGCTGCAGCTTCTCCGGGAAGGCGGCGTTGACATCGTCATTGGCACGCATCGGCTGATCTCCGGCGACGTAATTTTCAAGGACCTCGGACTGGTCGTGATTGATGAAGAGCAACGCTTCGGCGTCTTGCACAAGGAGAAATTTAAAGAGCTGTTCAAACTGGTCGATGTTCTAACGCTTTCGGCCACGCCGATTCCGCGCACGCTCTACCTGTCTCTCGTTGGAATAAAAGATATGTCCACGATTGAGACGCCGCCGCTCAATCGGCTTCCGGTCGAGACGGTTGTCTGCGGCTATGACGAACGCATTATTCGGGATGCGATCAATCGCGAACTGGAGCGGCAGGGCCAGGTTTTCTTCCTGCATAATCGTGTCCAAACCATCGAACGAGTGCGCGAAAAAATCCTAGACCTTTGTCCAGAGGCGCGCGTCGAAATCGGCCATGGCCAGATGGAGGCGGATGATTTGGAAGCGATCATGGAACGCTTTGTCGCGGGAAAAATTGATGTGCTTGTTTGCACCACCATAATCGAAAGCGGACTCGATATTCCCAACGCCAATACAATCATCATTGATCGCGCTGACCGGTTTGGGTTGGCTGATCTTTATCAATTACGCGGCCGTGTCGGGCGCGCTGAACACAAGGCTTATGCGTATTTGTTACTGCCACGCGAAATGATGTCTATCGGAGCGGCCCGCAAAAGAATCAATGCGATCAAGCAATATAGCTCTCTCGGCGCCGGCTTTCGCATCGCCATGCGCGACCTGGAAATTCGGGGAGCGGGCAGCATTCTAGGCCTTGCGCAAAGCGGCCACATCACCGCTGTCGGTTTCGATTTGTACTGTCAACTGCTCAGACAAGCCGTGGCCCTGCTAAAGGGCCAGAAAGCGCCGCTACGACTGGAGGTCGATATACGGATGGACTTCGTTGCCACTAATGAGGCGGAATTTGCGCGAAATGGAAATGGCATTCTTCCCCGAAAGCGCCCGGTCTTGGAACCTGCTTCTATTTTGCCCCGTGTGCCCGCGTTTATTCCCGGCAGTTATATTAGTGACACAACCCTGCGCATCCAGGCCTATCGCCACCTCGCGGAAGTGGCGACACCTGAACAGTTGCAGCGGTTGCAACACCACTGGCGCGATCGATTCGGCAAGTTCCCGCCGGCCATCGACAATTTGTTTCTTCTCACTGAAATCAAACTCGCCGCGGCCAGGGCCGGCGTCACTCGCGTGGAAGTGCGCGATCGCAAGTTGATGCTTACGCGGCGCGGAGATTTTATACTTGTAGGCGGCAAATTCCCTCGTTTAGTTGCCAGTGCAATTGAAGAACACCTTCCGGAAGTTCGGGATCTAACGAAGAAACTTTGAAGCACATGGTTCGTCTATTTTGGGTCATATCGACAAGTGTTTTGATGTTGCCATTTTCGCCGCTTTGTCAGGCCGCCTACGCGGCGGATTTAGAGGTTGTTGACGGCATCGCCGCTGTGGTAAATGGCGACATCATCACTTATTCGCAAGTGCGTGGTCTGGTGGCGCCACGGGAGAAATTGCTGCGCTCGCAATTAACCGGGGATGAGCTTATCAAGCAGATTAAAGAAGTCCGCCAGGCCGCGCTGAAAGATCTAATCGACCGGCAGTTAATTATTCAGGCTTTCAAAAAAGAAAGTTATCAGATTCCTGATCATTTCGTCGACATGCGCATGCACGAGATCATCCAGGAAAATTTCGGGGGCGACCGTAACACATTCATCAAAACACTGGAGGCCCAGAGTTTCACGCTTGGTGAATTCAAGAAAATGGAAATGGAGCGGATGATTGTGCAGGCGATGCGCAGCAAGAATGTGAAGCGTGATATGATCGCTTCACCGGCAAAAATCGAGGAGTACTACAAGACGCACCGCAGCGAATTCACCGCCAAGGAGCAAGTCAAACTGCGGCTCATTATGATCCCTTCCCACGCCAGCGATGGCAACGCCGCCGCCCAACGATCAATGGCCGAGGAAATCCTCGGCAAGCTGGCCAATGGCGCGGAGTTCGACCGCATGGCCCAAATTTATTCTGAAGACAGCTCGCGCGATCTCGGCGGCGACTGGGGCTGGATCGAACGGAAAACTCTGGCTCCGCCCCTCGAAAAAGTGGCCTTTAATTTGCCGGTCGGCAGAATCAGCAACATCATCGAATTTAACAGTAACTTTTACCTGCTTAAGGTTGAGGAAAAAAAAGGCGGTGCGACGCCTTCGCTGGCGCAAGTGCGAGATCAGATCGAGAAGAAACTCATTCAGCAAGAAGCCCAAAATCTTCAGGAAAAGTGGCTCGCCAGTTTGCGGTCCAAGGCCTATATCCGCACCTTCTAAGGTTGCTCGATCGGAAGATCGATATCTTACTCGTGCTCGGGCTCGGGCTCGATTAAAAGAATTCGATTGCGATTACGAGCACGAATTTCAGGCGCATTGCTAAGTCGCATCCGTTTCGACACAGTGCTCCATGCGCATCGGCATCACCTTAGGCGACCCAGCCGGGATCGGCCCGGAGGTCGTCTATGCCGCGCTTGACTCCAAGCGAGCGCCCATCGATGCCGACTATAAAATTGTCGGTAACTATCCGAAGTGTACGGTAGGCCAACCAACCTTGGAAACTGCGCGCGCGGCCGCCGCCGCCCTCGAAGAGGCTGCTACTCTCGCGCGTCGGGGCGAACTTGATGCAGTCGTCACTGGTCCCGTTCACAAGGCGACCATGTATGACATCGGTTTTAAATTTCCCGGTCAGACGGAATTTTTCGCCGATCGCTGCGGCGTGACAAATTACGCCATGCTTCTAACCGGCGGAAATATCACCGTCGCGCTCGTTACCACTCACATTCCTTTGCGCGAGGTGGCTGCTCTCCTCAAACAATCTGAGATCGTGCGTGTCGGTTTGCTGCTCCGGAGTTTTCTGAACACTCGATCATTAGAGACAGTACGCATCGCCGTGGCCGGCTTGAATCCGCACGCGGGAGAATCAGGCAAGATTGGCCGTGAAGAAATTGAGATTATCGCCCCCGCCGTTGCGCAGTTGAATCAGTCGCCGACCAGCGCACACCATTCAGCTGCACTTTTCGATGGACCGATCCCGCCGGACACATTGTTCCATCACCTGGCCAACGAGCAGTGGGATGCCGCCCTCTGCATGTATCATGATCAAGGACTGATCCCGTTGAAACTGCACGCCTTTCATGGCGGCGTGAACGTGACCCTTGGCTTGCCATTTCCGCGGACCAGCCCCGACCACGGCACGGCCTTTGCCATCGCCGGCAAAGGAATCGCGCGGCCCGACAGTATGATCGCCGCCATCAATGTGGCGGCTGATCTTGCGGCCAAATCGAAGCACGCTTGAGAATCCAAAAATACATTTCGGTCTTTAATATCGGACTGCAGAACACGTTCGTTTATCGCTGGAATTATTTTCTGCGCGCGCTTTTCGGGTTAATCCCACTCGCCGGCACGGTATTTTTATGGCGCGCGGTCTTTCGCGAAAGTGGCGGCGGGTTACATGGCTACGATTACGGCTCGATGATCTATTATTACCTGCTCACGATCCTGGTCAGCAATCTGGTCACGCCAACCGAGGACGAGTGGCAAATCGCCGCCGATATCCGCGAGGGGCAGATCAATTCGTTTCTGACCAAACCATTGAGTTACCTGGCCTATCGCTTCAGCATTTTTCTGAGCGGTCGCCTTGTTTACACCGCCATCACCTTGCCACCGATCGCGCTCATCTTTCTCTATTTCCGCCATTACATAGTGCTGCCCGAACACCTCATGACGTATCTCTATGCCTTGGTGTCGATGTTAATGGCAGCCTTTATGCAGTTTTTTATCACTTACAGTATCGCCATGATGGCTTTCTGGGTCCTTGAGATCTCCACCATCGTGTTCATCGTTTACTCCTTCGAATATTTTCTCGGCGGCCAGATGTTTCCCATCGACATCATGCCGACCGGAATTCAGGCGGCCCTTAAATGGACGCCCTTCTACTATGAGCTGTTCTGTCCGATCGCCATTTTTCTCGAGCGACTGCGCGGTTTTGATCTCGCTCAAGCCTTAGCTATTCAAACCGGCTGGCTGTTGCTGATGTGGGCCGCCGCCCGCGCTATGTGGCGACGTGGTCTTGGCCATTACCAGGCCGTCGGTGGATAGGGCTGCTGCTACATTGCAGCTGCCGAGCCTAGGACAAGCTTTTCGATTCGACATCGCCATAGCCAGACGTCACAGGGCGGTGCGGGTTCGCGTCCCAGCGCGAATACCACGACGAGTACTTATATATAAGTATATAAGTCGGACACAACAGCCCGACGCTAAGAAAA
>WNGI01007367.1_pt1 | contig 10070 bp, 7 predicted proteins | sample 5400621 | NCBI WGS metagenome assembly WNGI01 (sample SAMN13153374, study PRJNA577476) | soil metagenome | isolation source: 20 cm soil or saprolite under Garry oak tree replicate 1 | place: USA:California | collected 2016-06-15 | reverse complement strand
AATCCCGGGGAACACTTAATGCGTCCCAAATGGCAGGGTCTTCGCTGCCAAGCCGATACAGGGCGAACCCACCGGCTTTCTGTTCGCGGACCGCGCGGAGTTGGTTCAGGAATGTTACGACGTCCAGAAACCAGACAGCGTGCTCCTTGTCTTCATCCTGAAAATAAAAGTACGGGCTGTAACTCGGACCGCTTACTTCTACACTCTTGATTTCCGCATCATTGGCGCGACTCATCGCTTCTGCAAAGGCGATGAGCTCCGCCTTCTTGCCACCGATCGTCCAATCGTACCCGTAGCTACCGATGGCGATGATCCATTGCTTGGTGTCGGAATCTTCAAGCAGGACGTGCACCCAACCTTCAAACCATGAGCGCGATGCCAGCGGCCCCGGCGGATCTGTCTCCGATGTTTCATCAAACAACATCGCCACAAAACGGTCTACATTGTCAGCAAGAGCATCTAAATCAATGTAATCGAGCTCCTGACCTGGCTGAACGCAGAGCCAAAGCTCCTTATTATCGTCGTGTAACGCGTCGGCGAACTTGTCGATGAATTTGGTGACATCTTTTTTGTAAACTGGATCGATTTGTTGCCAATCGATCACTACGCCTGAAGCTTTTGCGGTGCGCAAGACAGACAGCACGCTTTGGATGAAGCGATCCTGCCGTTGCGCTGCTCCGTGCGCCAGATTCTCGATCGCTTCCGGTTGCCACGTGTCCCCGACGAGATTATTCAGTAGCGGCATCAGAGCGATCCCCTTGCTGGCGGTCAGTTTCGGTAGCCGGGTGTCGCCATCGATTTGCAGCTCGCCCAGGCCATTGATCACGGTCATCCATTCCGGGCAGAGATGCGTAATCTGCGACGCGTGTTCCTGAAGTGAGGCGTAGCTGTATGGATCGCCATTGACGTAAAATGCCAGGCGCACTTCGTTCTCGGGCGGCTTCTTTCGAGGCCGTGGTGAAGCAATGGGCCCTGCGCCAGCGAGCTTTCTTGCCGCCTGTCGGGCCGCGCTAAATTTCTGCCAAAGCAGCGAAGCTGGAGATAATTGGCCCGCCGGATTCTCTTTTTTTTGCAGCGCCTTCAGCTGGCCCTTTAACTGCCGCAGCGAAAACGGCACGTTCATCTTCGGCGCGACAAAAAGGGTTTGCACAAACAGAACCGCGCCGAGAAAGAACAGCACGCCGCCGATCAGCAGAATCAGGCGCAGCCGCGGCCAGCGTTTACCGCTGGGATCGGAGAAAACAAATGGTGTGACTTGTTCCTGAGGAGATTCAGGCATTCGGTGCTTATAATGCTCCAACCGGAGGAATAAGAAAATCCGATTCTCTCATTTCTATGTTGGATAGTGACGGTTGAATGTTAGAGGTTGAGTCTTAGATGCATATCGAGCCAGATACACTGCCGAGTGGACACGTGGGCATCGCTGCTCGTTTAAAAAAAGGTCCCACAATTCATTCAAGCGCTTGGATCGTCCCGGGAGCAACAGTCATTGGAGACGTTACACTAGAGGAAGAATCCAGCGTCTGGTATGGGGCGGTGCTGCGCGGTGATATCAATCGCATCATCATCGGGCCGCGCTCGAACGTTCAGGACAACGCTGTCGTCCACGTTGATACTGGTTACCCAACAAGCGTAGGTGAATTGGTCACGATCGGGCACACAGCAGTCGTTCACGCGTGTAAAATCGACAATGAAGTGCTCATCGGTATGGGCGCAATCGTTCTCGACGACGTCGAAGTTGGCGCGCGTTCCATCATCGGCGCAAACGCGATTGTCACGATGGGAATGAAAATCCCGCCCGGCTCGCTCGTGCTTGGGTCACCGGCAAAAATTCGCAGGCAACTGACGCTGGATGAGCAAAACGACATCGCCCGCTGGGCATGGAGCTATGTCGAAACAGCAAAGCAGTACCGCGAATTTTCCTAGCAGCGTTGCTTTGGACGGTCGTTTCTGCTGGTGACGACAGATTACAACCCGATGTGACTTGCATGCTCGGAATACGGCGGCAACAATTCTGCATGAAAATTTTTATCACACCGACATTGATTGCGGCTTTGTGCGTGGGGTTACCTCTGATGCGATTAGCCGGACATGCTTCGGCAGAAACTGCTCCCTCTTCGGAAGGATTCTACGCTCCGGACACGATAGAATGGAAACCCGGACCGCCATCATTGCCAGCGGGTGCGAAGATGGCTGTGCTCGAAGGTGATCCCACAAAAGAAGGCCCGTTCGTAATGCGACTTCAGGCACCAAATGGTTATCACATTGCGCCGCATACCCACCCAAAAACTGAACGTGTGACAGTGATTTCCGGAACGATGCTCCTGGCGATGGGCGACAATCTGGATCGGAGCGCGGCAAAAACCCTGAACGCTGGCACGTACGCCTTCTGGCCTGCGGGGATGAAGCATACGGCTTGGTTTGACGGCGCGACGATTATCCAGCTTCACGGGATCGGTCCGTGGCAGATCAATTACGTGAACCCCGCCGACGATCCGCGAAACGCGAAGAAATCGCCTTGAAAGGGCATTTCACGAAAGCGGTCGATTAGGTCCCAGCAACGGTCGCGTCATAGCCCAACGCCAAATGTCTCTGCCAACTCGCGCGCGTTCTCGCGCAAAAGTTGGGCCGCGCGTTTCATGTTTTCTTTCTCGCTCATTCCCGGGCGCGCGTTTTCGTAAATGCCTTCGAAGATGTTGAGGACTTCTGGATCTTTGGTCGCGCGGCCGACGAACGCGAACACTGGCTTTCCAAATTTTCGTGCCAGTCGCGCCACGCCAACCGGCGTTTTCCCTTCCAGCGTCTGCCGATCCAGACTCCCCTCACCGGTAATCACCACGTCTACGTCTTTCATCTTCAACTCAAGCCCGACTGCTTCTGCGACAACTTGGAATCCCGGCCGGATTGTCGCGTCGCAAAAACTCAGCAGTCCGAAGCCGAGGCCGCCTGCGGCGCCCGCACCCGCTTCGTCCCGATAGTCGAACCCGAATTCTGTGGCCACGACGTCCGCGAGCTTCGTCAGCGCGCGTTCTAAATTGTCCAGGTCGCTTTTACTGGCGCCTTTCTGCGGACCAAACACTTGTGTCGCGCCATTTTCGCCCAGCAACGGATTTTTCACGTCGACCGCCGCGATGATGCGCCGTCGCTTTAGTTCCTCTCGTCCCTTCGGTCGCTGAATTCGTTCCAGCAATGCAAGCTCGACGACTCGTTTAATCTCCCTATCCCCGTCCCCCAAGAACCGAAATCCCAAAGCTTGCGCCATGCCGAACCCGCCATCGTTTGTGGCGCTGCCACCCAGACCCATAACGATTTCGTTCGCACCGCGTTTGGTCGCATCCAAAAGCATTTCGCCCACACCGAACGTAGTCGCACGAATTGGATCGTGTTCACTTTCGGAAAGCCGCCGCATGCCAGCGGCTTCGCTCATCTCCGTTACCGCAAGTTTTTCCCGGTCGATCCATCCGTAGCGCGCGTAGATCTCGCGGCCGAGCGGATCGTGCGCCTTGCATTGGACCCAGCTGCAGCCACGCGCGTCGCAAATCGCTTCCGCAGTCCCCTCCCCGCCATCGGCCATCGGGATAATCTCGATATCAGCGTCAGACAGCACATCGCGCAATCCTTTCGCGATGTTTTGCGCGACCTCCCGCGCGTCCAGCGTGCCTTTGAATTTATCGGGAGCAATTAAGATTTTCATTGGTAGGGTCGGCGCGCTGCGCCGACCGGACGCCGCGGCGCGGCGTCCCTACCCTTTCAATTTCTTTTCCAAAATTTCTCCGACAATCTGCGGATTGGCTTTTCCCTTCGACAACTTGATCACCTGTCCCTTGAGAAAATTCAGCGACGCAACGTTCCCTGCTTTAAAATCCGCGACCGGTTTTGTATTCGCCGCAATCACTTCGTCGCAGACCGCTTCGATCGCACTGACATCGCTCAGTTGCTCGATCCCTTTTTCTTGCACGATCGCGGCTGCGCGTTTGCCGCTGACAAACATCTCCGCGAATACTTCCTTGGCTTGCTTGCCGCTGATTTTTCCGCTGTCGATCAGATTGACCAACTCATCAAGCGCCTCCGGCGGAATGGGACAATCATGAATCGCTTTACCAACACCACCGAGGGCGTTCTGCAAATCGTTCAGAATCCAGTTTGCGATATTCTTCGGCTTTTTTGTGTCTTTGGCAGCCGCTTCAAAATATCTCGCCAGCTCCAGATCGTTGGCCAGCACAGCAGCGTCGTACGGGCTCACCTGATATTGCTCGACGAAACGCGAGCGTTTCGTCTTTGGCAACTCCGGCACACGTTCGCGCATCTCCGCTACTAGCACGTCGGTTTTCACCGGCGGAAGATCAGGATCAGGAAAGTAGCGATAGTCGTGCGCGAACTCCTTCGTACGCATGAGGAACGTCGCGCCCGCGACATCATCCCAGCCGCGCGTCTCCTGCTCGAGTTGTTCGCCGCTCTCGAGCAATGTGATTTGACGCTGAATCTCATGGGCAAGCGCACGCCGCACGCCGCTGATCGAGTTCATGTTTTTGATCTCGATCTTCGCGCCGAGTGCGCTTTTGTGTTCCGGCCGAACCGAAACATTGCAGTCGCAACGCAGCTGCCCTTTTTCCATGTCGGCGTCGCTTACCGCTCCGTAGATCAGGATTTGCTTCAGCGCAGTTAGAAACGCGAACGCTTCCTCCGGCGAATTGATTTCCGGTTGGGTGACGATCTCCATCAACGGCGTGCCGGCGCGATTGAAATCGATGCCAGTGCTGTTTTCAAAATGGAAACTCTTCGCAACGTCTTCCTCAAGGTGGATGCGCACGAGATGCACTTCCTTGTCGGGCGTCGCGATGTTCTTCTGTGCGTCTTTCGGATAGGCGAGATTGTGCAATGGGACGCTGCCATTCGTGCAAAGCGGCATGTCGTACTGCGAAATCTGGTAATTCTTCGGCATGTCCGGATAGAAATAGTTTTTACGATCGAATTTCGAGATTGGCGCGATGCCGCATCCGAGCATCAATCCGGTGAGCACCGTCATGCGCAACGCGTCATGATTCATCACCGGCAAGGCACCGGGCATACCGAGGCAGACTGGACACGTGTGCGTATTTGGCTCCGCTCCAAACTCAACCGGCGAAGCGCAAAACATTTTCGAGCGCGTCTTGAGCTGGACGTGTACTTCCAAGCCGATCGCTGCGATGTAGTTCATGGCCACACAGGATTTAACCACGAATGAACACGAATCGACACGAATAAGGAGAAGTGTGCAACGCCTGCGCCTGATCAGCGTTCATTCGTGTCTATTCGTGGTTATTGCGCTGCAGCGCGTAATCGAGCGCGCGTTGCAGATCGAATTTTTTGATCCGATCCGCGAGGACGGGATCGTTTGCGGCGTCGATGATGCGTTGAGCCTGGAGGAGATCAAGGAAACGTCTCTGCGCAATCATTTCGGAGATCTCCGGGTCATCCCGTAAAGCAACAATTTTCGGGTTTTCGCTGATCTCGCGCGCACCGGGAACCGAGAGAAATCTCCGCGCGCGTTCCGGATCGGAAAATACCGCAGCTACCTTCGTGAGCGTGTCATAATTTTTTTGTGAAACCGGGTCAGTCTGCTTGATCGCGTTTCCGAGTCGACCGAGTTCCAGCGAATTTTTTAGCCGCGCCAGTGACACGGCAAACGGGGCAGATTGCTCATTCCCATCTCCGAGAAAGCGCCGCCGAACTTCCAGGGCATGTGACGTGGCATCCGGATCCGTGTGTACGTTTGTTGATCGGGTGCGAACCTGGGCGCCTGCCACCGCGCCAACGGCGCGCACGCTCATCACGATCAGCCAAAGAGCGAACAAGCCGAAAAAAAGGCCGACAATTGCACCCGAAATTCCGTAAATGAGTTGGACAATTCGGGAATCCTGCTCGCTCGTTCGCTTGAACAAAACAGCTCCGATTCCGCTCAACGTGCCATAGGCGATAAACGCGAGCGCCGCTCCTCCCAAAGCCGACAGTACCAAGTCAGGCATTTTAAAAAGGGGTCGCGCAAGCGGAACTAGCAGGCTGCCACCGAAAAACGCAGCAGTATACGCAGCGACGAGCGCAACCAGCCGGATCAATTGACGAAGCAAACCCAGTCGCCACCCACGCACCACCTCGAACAAGATCAGCACCACGGCAAAAGAAAGAAAGACAACCTGCCAAAGCAGCGAACCACTGACCGCTTGCGGTTCAGACGTCACTCCAATCGACCGCCGATAGCATGATGCCGCAGCGCATGATCGCAAAGGACGAGCGCCGCCATCGCTTCCACTATCGGGACTGCGCGAGGAAGCACGCACGGATCATGGCGTCCCCGCGCGGCGAGCTCACTGTCCTGTTTGGAACTCGTGACGGTTTTCTGCTGAAACGCGATCGTCGCCGGCGGCTTGAATGCCACACGAAAATAAATGTCTTCGCCGTTGCTGATGCCGCCTTGCACGCCTCCGGAGTTGTTTGTTGCTGTGCGAATTTTTTCGCCATGCATTTCAAATGGATCATTGTGCTGTGAGCCGCGCATTCGCGTTGCTTCAAATCCGGAGCCGATCTCAAAACCTTTCGTTGCCGGTATGCTCAGCATCGCTTTCGCCAGGTCTGCTTCGAGCTTATCAAAAACAGGTTCGCCGATTCCGGCTGCGAGACCGCGTGCAACGCACTCAATCACACCGCCGATCGAATCACCTTCATCGCGAACTTGCTCGATGAGCGATATCATTCTTTTCGCTTCCGCGACGTCCGGACAGCGAACGATATTTTTCTCCACGTCCTTCATCTTTACAGTGGAGCGATTAATTTTCGCAACGATGTCGTGAATTTGCGCTACGTAGGTGACGATCTCAAAATCCGGGTAGAAGGTGGACAACACCTTTTTCGCAACCGCACCTGCCGCGACGCGACCGACGGTTTCGCGCGCAGACGCGCGGCCACCGCCCTGCCAGTTTCGGATTCCGTATTTGGCCTCGTAAGTGTAGTCGGCATGTGACGGCCGAAATTTGGCCGCGATCTCGCTGTAATCTTCAGGCCGCGCGTCTTTGTTCCGAACCGCGATTGCGACGGGAGTGCCGAGCGTCTTCCCTTCAAAAATGCCGGACAAAATCTCGCACTGGTCTTCCTCTTTGCGCTGTGTCGTGATTTTGCTTTGACCCGGACGACGGCGATCCAGCTCGCGCTGAATGTCCGCATCCGAGATTGCGATACGCGGAGGGCAACCATCGATCACCACCCCGATGCCGCCGCCGTGCGATTCACCGAAGGTTGTGACGCGAAAGAGGTGGCCAAATGTATTGCCCATTGCAGGCATAATAGCACAGGCATCTTGTCCGCCACCGGACGGACTCGCTGCGGTGAGCCTGTGGGGCCAACGGGCGTCTCGTCTGCCTGCTGGCTCTCTGACTTGCCAGGCAAGATGCCTGCCCCCTCACAGCCGAGACGGCCGTTCTACTAGATGGCTTCGAGGGCGAACTTTAAATCGTCAATCAAGTCGCGCACATCTTCCACGCCCACCGAGAGCCTGACGAGTGAATCGGTAACGCCCAGCGCTTCTCTTTTTTCCTTCGGGACAGAGGCATGCGTCATGAGCGCGGGATGATTGATGAGGCTTTCCACGCCGCCCAAGCTTTCTGCCAACGCAAACAATTCCGTGTTCTCGAGAAAACGTCGCGTTCCGGCGAGGTCCGTCTTCAAAACGATCGTGACCATGCCGCCGAACCCGCGCATCTGTTGTCGGGCCAGATCGTGTTGCGGATGCGATTTGAGGCCGGGGTAATGCACTGATTTGATGTCGGTCTGTTCCTCGAGCCAATGCGCAATTTCCAGCGCGTTTGCGCAATGCCGCTCCATTCGAAGCGCCAGCGTTTTCAGACTGCGTAAAACGAGAAAACTATCGAACGCGCCAGCAATTGCGCCGACCGAATTTTGCAAGAATGCGATTTGATCAGCGAGTTCTTTGTTTTCGCCAACGACAACAACGCCGCCCACCAGATCGGAATGTCCGTTCAAGTATTTCGTTGCCGAATGTGCGACGATGTCGAAACCCGTCTCGATTGGGCGTTGGATCCATGGGGTGCCAAATGTGTTGTCGGACACGGAAATGATTTTTCGCTCGCGCGCGATTTTCGCGATCGCTTCCAGATCAATGAGTTTCAGCAACGGATTACTCGGCGTTTCGATCCAGACCATGCGCGTGTTAGGTTTAATTGCGCGCTCGAGATCTTCCGGGTCAGTCAGATCGACATAGCTAAAATCAAGATTCGCAGAGCGGCGCCGCACTCGATCAAACAATCGAAATGTGCCGCCGTAAAGGTCATCGCTCGCTACGACATGCGAGCCACTTTCGAGCAGTTCGAGCACTGTCGCCATCGCAGCCAGACCGGACGCAAAGGCGAACCCGCGTGTTCCGCTTTCCAAATCGGCAATGCACTTTTCATAGGCCAGCCGCGTTGGATTAATCGACCGCGCATAATCGTAACCTTTATGTTTTCCCGGGCTTTCCTGCACGTACGTTGACGTCGCGTAGATCGGCGTCATGACTGCGCCGGTGGTGGGATCTGGTTGCTGGCCGGCGTGGATTGCCCGCGTGGCGAAGCCCTGTTCTTTTTTCATGCAATATAGTAGTGCATGCCTCCGGCTCGCGCTGGAAAATTACCCGCAAGCGGGACGCATGCGTTGCATCAGACAAACTCACGTTCGGGCGGCGCAGCCGATTTCGGCATGTGAAGCCGCAAGTAGGAAAGCAAATCGGTACGTGTAATCAGCCCGAGAAATTTGTCGTCATCCATCACAATGGCGACCCGGCCGCGGTCGAACACGCCCAGCAAGTCTGTAATTTTCGCGTTTGGCGGCAGGGTTTCCAACCGGTCGGTCATCGCTTTTTTCACGGGATCGTTAAAATGCGACGCATCGCGATGAACTTTTACCAGCAGGTCGGACTCGTCGATAATGCCGATGGCGCGACCGTTTTGATCGACAACCGGAAGCTGTGAGACGTCGGAGCCGCGCATTCGCTTGAAAGCTGTGAGCAGCGAATCGTCCAGGCCGACCGTAATCACTTCGCCTGCTTCGTAGCGGTGCGAGATCAAATCGCTCAGATCACCGTGCGGCGGTCGATGGATGAAACCTTGCTCGGTCATCCAGAAATTATTGTACATTTTCGAAAGATATTTATTGCCCGTATCAGGAACCAGGCTGACCACGCGTTTCGGGTTCGTTTGTTGCCGGCAATAACGTAGCGCGCCAGCGACAAGCGTTCCGGTGGATGAACCGCCGAAGATTCCTTCCTTATGCAGAAGCTCACGCGCCGTAGCAAAACTTTCTTCGTCATCGATCTCGAAGGCATCGGTCACCAGCGCCATGTCTGCAATTTCAGGAATGAAATCTTCGCCGATGCCTTCAACTGCCCAGCTTCCTGATTCGACCAGCTTCCCAGTTTTCACGTATTCGTACAGAATCGAGCCGGTGGGATCAGCCAGAATCATTTCGATGCCGCGACGTGGCTTTATATGATTGAAAAAGCGCCCCAGACCCGTAAGCGTTCCACCCGAACCGACCCCCACGACGACTGCATCAACGTCGTGCCGCATTTGTTCCCAAATTTCAGGGCCGGTGGTACGCTCGTGTGCCAGAGGGTTCGCCGGATTGCCAAATTGGTTTACGTAAAAGGCTCCCGGAATTTCTTTGGCGAGTCGCGCGGCCATGTCCTGATAATATTCCGGATGCCCACGCGTGACATCGGATCGCGTGATCCGGACTTCGGCGCCAAGCGCTTTAACGTGTGAAATTTTTTCCTGCGACATTTTATCGGGGATCACTAGCAACACACGATAGCCTTTGGCGCCGGCGACAAGCGCGAGACCGAGACCGGTGTTGCCTGCGGTGGCCTCAACGACCGTTCCGCCCGGCTGCAAGTTCCCGTCGGCCTCCGCCGCTTCGATCATCGACAGCGCGATTCTGTCCTTGATCGAGCCACCGGGATTTTGATTCTCGAGTTTGAGAAAAAGCTGACACGGTCCGGTGTCGAACTGCGTTACTTCAACCAGCGGCGTGTCGCCGATGAGCGA
>WNGI01007365.1_pt1 | contig 10070 bp, 12 predicted proteins | sample 5400621 | NCBI WGS metagenome assembly WNGI01 (sample SAMN13153374, study PRJNA577476) | soil metagenome | isolation source: 20 cm soil or saprolite under Garry oak tree replicate 1 | place: USA:California | collected 2016-06-15 | reverse complement strand
GGGCTGCGGACGGTGTCCCCGACAACCGGAATGTCCTCGGCAACCAGGTTCTGACCGACGCCGGCACGGATGTGGGCAGGGTCGTGGACGTCATCATCGAGGCCGGAGCGCGCGCGGAGATCGTCGGCTACGAGGTGGAGGCTTCCGAGGCGCTGGCAACGCGGGGCGAGCATGTGCTCATCCCGTTGCCCGACACCATTGCGGTGTCGGGCGAGCATCTCATTGTCCCGGCGGGGGCCCTGGAGTTTGTGGGCAACGACCTCTCCGGCTTCGGCGCTGCGGTCGAGGCCTTTCGGGAGAAGTTGCGGCAGGGCGCCCGATGAGGCTCCGGGAGGCGTACGGACGAAAGGTGGTGAGCACCGACGACGCTGAGACCATCGGACGGTTGGATGCGTTCGTCATCGACGCTCAGCAGCGCTCGGTCGTTGGCCTTCGCCTCGCCAAGGTACGGGGTGACCGGCCCTTTCTGTCGTGGAGCGATCTGCAGGGTTTCGGGAACGACGCCGTGACCGTGCCCAGTGCCGGCGTGCTCCGGCTGGCCAGCGACGAGGCGGAGGAGCGCGCCGCGTCAAAAGGGTCCCAGCCAATCGGGAAGCCAGTTCTCAGCGAGTGGGGAACGGTGCTGGGCAAGGTCGAGGACGTGGACTTCGACGAAGGCTCTGGAGCCCTCGTGGGCTTCGATCTTGGCGACGCTGGCTCGGTCGCCAGCGACCGTCTCCTCGGGCTTGGCTCCTATGCCGTCGTCGTCCGGGAGGTGCCACCCGGCAGGGCGGCACCAGGGGGGCCGTAAAACGGCCGAGGGGAGCATGATGCCCGCAGAGGGGCTGCTGGCGCAGACCTTCCTTGAGCTGGCCGACACCTTGGTGGCCGACTTCGACATCGTGGATTTCCTGCACACCCTGGCCAACCGCTGCTCCGAGTTGTTCCAGCCGGCAGAGGCGGGCGTCATGCTGGCCGACCAGCGGGGGGGTCTGCGGGTCGTGGCTTCCTCGAGCGAGCGTGCCCACCTCCTCGAGCTCTTCGAGCTGATGAACGAGCAGGGTCCCTGCCTGGACTGCTTCCGCACCGGTACCCGGGTCCTCGCCCCTGACCTCGGCGACGAGCGGGGCCGCTGGCCCCTTTTCACCGGCGAGGCGGTGGCTGCCGGCTTCCTGTCCGCCCACAGCCTTCCGCTGCGCTTCCGGTCACAGGTGATCGGCGCCCTCAATCTGTTCCGGCCGCAGCCGGGCCTCCTCGACGATCATGCCGTGGCCGGGGCTCAGGCGATGGCCGACATTGCCACCATCAGCATTCTCCAGGAGCGCACCCTGCGGGAGGCGAGAGTCCTCGCCGAGCAGCTCCAGCGTGCGCTCAACAGCAGGGTCGTCATCGAGCAGGCGAAAGGCGTCCTTGCGGAGCGAGCAAAGATCAACCTCGATGAGGCCTTCGACCTGTTGCGGACCCATGCCCGCAGCCACAACCTCCGGCTCCACGACGTGGCAACCGCAGCGATCTCGAGCCTGCTCACGGTCGAGGAGCTGGCGTCACCTCTGAAGCCGCGCTCCTCGCCTGACGAAGGGTGAAGCGGAGGATCCAGCCCACCGGTTCGGAGCAAATCCGCGCGGTCCTGCTGAACGGAAGCCTGGCCGGCCGACTGACCCCTCTCCACGTCCTCGAAGGGCAGGCAGGGTCGGATGTCGAGGGGCAGCAAGTAGGGTGAGTCTGCGAATGCTCGCGCGAGGCCTGAAGTTGTCCTGCGAGTCGAAGAATGGTTGGCACCTGAGCGGCGCAAGCAGCACAGCTCTCTGGATGAGCAGCTCAGGCAGTCGCCGGCGCCCGCCAACGTGGGGTGCACGCGGCCACGGCCCGCACCCTGCGCCGTCCACGGTGCGGCCCGGTGGCCCTGAGGCGTCCCTCGAGGCACCGGGTTAGATAAGAGCGTGGACTGCGACCGCCTGGCCAGGATCGCCGACGCAATCGGCTCCAGAGTGGGATCGGACCCGGCAACCTATCCGCAGGGGGTGTGCGCCGCAGCCGCCGACCTGCTCGGGGTGAGCGGAGCCGGGCTGACGCTCATGACCAGGTCGGTCCTGGGTGCCGTCTGGGCTTCGGACACGGTGTCCCGGACGGTGGAGGACCTCCAGTTCGCCCTGGGGGAGGGACCGGCGTTGGACGCGTTCAAGTGGGGAGCCCCGGCCCTGGAGCCGTCGCTTGCGACCTCTTCTCGATGGCCCTTCTTCGGCCCGCGGGCCCTGGCGCTCGGTGTCGAGGCGGTGTTCTCCCTTCCCCTCCAGGTCGGTGTCATCTGCCTCGGAACGATCAACCTCTTCCGGGCCCGCCCGGGATTCCCCTCCCCCGACGAACTGGCCGACGCGCTGGTCCTGGCCGATGTGGTGACCGGGGACCTCATCGACCTCCAGGCCCAGGGGATGCTGCAGTGGGCCCCGTCCGATCACCTGGGCCAGCGGGCCCGGGTGCACCAGGCCACCGGGATGGTCTCGGTGCAGATCGGCGCCGACATGACCTCGGCCCTCGCGCGCATACGCGCCTACGCGTACGTCAATGAGCTCAGCATCTTCGACGTGGCCGACATGGTGCTGGCCCGCACTCTTCGTTTATCTCCCCACACGTTGCAGTAGGCTTTCTCAAGGTTCTTATCGCCGACAGATCGGCTTCGGCATTGTCTTTGGACCCCCCCCGTCGCCAACAGAAAGGACACACATGGCGCAACAGCACGGGCTGGCCCAGACCCTGGTGGAGTTGGCAGACACGTTGGTGGCGGATTTCGATGTCGTCGACTTCCTGCACACCCTCGTCCTGCGGTGTACGGAGCTCTTCGACGCCGCCGAGGCGGGGCTGATGCTTGCCGATCAGCGGGGCGGGCTTCGCGTGGTGGCCTCCTCGAGCGAGCGGGCGCGGCTCGTCGAGCTCTTCGAGGTCCAAAACGAGCAGGGCCCGTGCCTGGAGTGCTTCCGAAGCGGCAGCCGGATCGTCTGCGAGGACCTCGGGGCTGAGACGGGCCGCTGGCCCCTGTTTGCACCCGAGGCGTTGACCGTTGGCTTCCGATCCGTCCACGCGTTGGCCCTGCGCTGCCAGAGCGAGGTGATCGGGGCGCTCAATATCTTTCGCACCACCCTGGGCCTGCTCGATGAGGCGGACCTGGTCGCTGCGCAGGCGATGGCCGATGTGGCGACCATCGGCATCCTCCAGCAGCGAGCCCTCCAGGAAGCCAGGGTCCTCGCCGAGCAGTTGCAGTTGGCGCTCAACAGCCGGGTGGTCATCGAGCAGGCCAAGGGTGTGCTGGCCGAGCGGGCTCAGGTCCACCTGGACGACGCCTTCGGGATGCTCCGCGGCTACGCCCGCAACCACAACTCCCGTCTGCGCGACGTTGCGGAGGCCGTGATCACCGGTACCGTCGTCATCGAACGTCCACGCCGTCCACGCCGTGGTCCGCCACCGGTGAGCGGCAAGAAGTCCTGAGCCCCCCGCCCGGGCAGCAGGGCCGCGAGCACGTGCCTCCGGCCCGGGAAGTGTTCGGAGCTCAGGCGGGGAGGCTGTCGCCCGGGAAGCTTCGGGTGGGATGCACCTGGTAGGTGAAGATGCCGGCTTTGACGCCGGGGTCCTCATCCATGATGCGGACGACCTCCTCCTCCGGAGCGTCGAAGATCCCGACTCCCGACCACTCGCTGCCATCCCGGACGGGGCAGACGATCGCCAGGGCGCCATCGGCACGCAGGGAGAAGTTGCGCCGGCCGTGCTCCCACACGACAGCCTCCATACCTGGTTCGTGGAGCCTGGGCGCCGCTCTCAACAGGACAAGGGTGTAGGGCTTCGTCTTGGCCAGCATGTCGCGCATGAACTCGTCGCTGATTGTGGTCACCGGGAACCCCCTTCGTTGTGGCCGCAGCACTGCCGGAGTGTCTTCGGCCCCAACGTAGCGCCGAATCAAGCCTCGGGCGGGCCCCCGAGGCGGTCCAGCACCGTCCGGAGCCGGTCGCGCCGGGACTTGAGGTCCCGGCGGTAGGTGGGGTTGTCGGTGTCCGCGATCTCGGGGCTGAGATCCTGGACGACCGAGTGGAGGACTTCTCTGAGAATTTGAAGGTCGCCGTCGTCAAGTTCGAGTCGCATGGTGGAAGTCATTCTTTCACCACAGTCCCGCCGAAACAGTCGGGAGGTCCAACCTGACCGCAGTCAGCCCTACCTCTCGACGGCGCGGAACCCCTCTCGACGCGAGGGCGATGGGCCGCTCGCGGCGCCTTTGGGAGCCGAGGGGATGGAGGCCTTGACGGAGTGCTCGGGGGAACCCAGGTCTCCCAGCCGCTTGGCCAGGAGGACGCCGGCACCGATGAACGTGCCTCCGATCAGCGCCGCCCAGGCCGCCACGAAGATCGTTCCGGCTCCGCGTGCCCCTGCGGCAAAGACCAGCAACAGAGTAATGACAAAGACCATCGGGACCCCGAGGGCGGCTCCCAGGACGAGGATCCTCCCCATCTCGGCAGCTTCCCGGTCAGCGTAGTCAGCGGCATTTCCCCGATCGGATGGCTGCATGCTCGCCTCCTCATGTTCGTCCCGCCCTGCATATCTATTGATAATACCCACTGGAGTCCTCTATTAATAATACCGACTGGTCGGTTTGTTGACCACTACCACACCCTGATCCGGGCACGGAGGCCCGGATAGACTTGTAAAACCGAGCGGTCAGTTTTCTACGATCTCGAAGGGACGGTGAGGCCCATGCCGGTGCTGGCTCCGGAGCAGAAGGAGGAGCGGCGCAACAACATCATCCAGGCAGCCTGGCGATGCGCGGGTGGGAAGGGGTTCCGCGAGCTCACCATCGACGAGATCTGCGAAGAGGCGGGGGTGAGCAAGGGAGGCTTCTACGGCTACTTCGGGAGCAAGGAGGAGCTTCTTGTTGCGTTGCTGGAGGATGAGGCAGCCGGGCGGCTGGCAATCTTCCAGGCCCTGGAGGGCGTATCGGGGGGCGTGGAGCGGCTGCAGGCCTTTGCCCGGGCAATGCTGGAGCGCGCCGGGGATCCCGCTCACGTCCAGGTGCTGGCGGACCTGTGGGCCACCGTCGGCAACCAGGGGCCGGTGCGGGATGCCTTCTCGGCGAGCGTCTCGGCCAGGCGCAGCGTGCTGCGGGAATGGATCGGCGAGGCGGTGGAGGACGAGGAGCTGGTGGACCTTCCACCAAACGCCCTCGCCTCGATCCTGATCGCGCTGGGGGACGGACTGCTGCTGCACGCCGCCCTGGACCCCAGCGCATTCCAGTGGCGCAACGTCCGCAAGGTGCTGCTCATGCTGCTCGAGGGAGTCCGGCGGTGAGCATCGGACGGGGCCACGTCGTGCGGGTCCAGGTGAAAAGGGTGTACGAGGATCCGGAACCTGACGGCGGGGCCCGGGTGCTCGTCGACCGCCTGTGGCCAAGGGGGGTTGCGAAGGAGCGCCTCAACCTGGACCTCTGGGCCAGGGAGGTGGCCCCGAGCACCGAGCTGCGCAAATGGTACGGGCACCGGCCCGAGCGCTTTGACGAGTTTCGCCGGCGCTACCTGGAGGAGCTGAAGGCGCCGCCGGCGGCCGTTGCGGTGGAGGAGCTTCGCCGCCTTGCCGAGGGAGCCGGCGTCACCCTGCTGACGGCGACGCGCGACGTCGATCGTTCGGGTGCCCAGGTCCTGGCTGAGGCACTCCGGGGCGGGGGTTGACCGGCGTCGCATCGTGAGTCCGCAGAGACGAGAGCCAACGACTCACTCCACCTTGGCCCAATTGGTCATCCAGCCCTGATTTTCGATGGAGATGACGCCCTCGCAGGCGTCGATGAAGTCGCTGTCGGTCATGCCGGCTTCGACCCGGGAGTCGCGCAGGTACTCGAGCTGCTGGGCAGTCCGAAGAAACTCCACGATCTGATGGTCGTACCGGGATGCCGCGATGAAGGCGGTCAGGGACGCTGCCACGGTCGTCACCACCGGTACCCAGTCAACAACCGTACGAGCGCCGAACGAAGCGGCGGCGGCTCCCAACAGCACCGCGATGCCTCCGAGGATCTCGCCTGCCAGGCGGAGCCTCGAAGCAAGCGTCCGGTAGCGGGCCGCCTTCGGCTTGTAGTAGCGGTCGATCTGGTGATTGACCCGCTCGGCTATGTAGGAATCGACGCCCGACACGTCGGGGAGCGGTTTCGAGTCCGGCTGGATCCCCGCTGCGTGGAGCAGCAGGTCCGAAACCCCACGCAGGATGGCCCGGCTGCGGGAACCGAGCTGCTGGTCCCGGTCGGCGGCCGTGTAGGCAGACCCGCCGGTGAGGTACTCGTACACTTCCGACTTGAGTCCCTCGGCGGCGGACCGGGCCCGGGTCCACGTCGCAACCTGCCGGGTTCCTGCTCGCCGCTGGAGGGCAGGAGCGAGCCCAGCCGTGACGCCGGCGAGCAGGCCCAGGACGCGGCCCGCCGCAGAGCTGACACCCGCGAGCTGTACTGCTGCGACGGCGAGGATCGCAGCGGCGATGCCCAGCACGAGCGCAGCTCTCCGGGCCGTTTCGAGCCCGTGCTTCAGGCGGTTGGCGGTCTCCGACCAGATGCGCTGCTGAGCCCAGGCGTAGGCAAGGTTGGGAGTGGTCACGTCAGGGTCATGCCCGTTTGCTCGGCCGGGGCGATCATCCACAGATTTGATTCTGATTCGGCAGGAAGTCGCACACATATGCAGCATGCCGCAAACCAGGCCCTCGCCCTGGACCAAACGGGGGCCACTCAGATCAGACGCTCGCGGTATTCTGGGGTCTCGTCAAGTTTCTCAGGCATCAGTGACGGAATTGTCGAAATAAGAACTCATGGCAAGCCGAGACAGGATCTCAACCCCGAGAACACTCTTCATCAGTCATCGCCACGCGGATAAGAAGATTGCCGATGTGCTCCGGAACTGGATAGAGCACACGACGATGGGTCGGGTCAAGACCTATCAGTCTTCGCAGCCGGGTCAAGGCCCGCGGCCCGGGTACATCCTCACCGAGGAGCTCCGGCGCCAGTTGCAGGCTGCCAGCGTCGTACTCTGCATCTTTACCGTTCATGATCATGATTGGTCGTATTGCATGTGGGAATGTGGACTGGCTACGGACCCAGTCGACGAGACGACACGAGTGATCATCCTGCAGTTTTCTGAGCGATTCCCTGCTCCATTCCAGGACCGTGTACGGGTGGACGTCCGGGAACGAACGGCGGTCGAGGCCTTCGTCACTGCGTTTCTCACTGATCCGGACTTTTTTTCAGGAAGCGATGGTGCGCTGGCACCGGACTTGGCATCCTCCGGCTCCGTCGTCAAGGAGAAGGCCGACCAGCTGTTCACGGAGCTTGAGAAACTGCGGCCAGAAGCAACCGCGGAGTGGCGGGCATGGCCGGTGCTCATCCTGGAGTTCTCTGCTGAAGCGATTGCTCAACTTGATACGCCAGAACCGGAGCCGGATCGGCTGAAGCGAGTTGAGCACATGCTGATGACCGACTGCTTGGTCGTCGATGCCCAGAGGACCGCCCCCAACCTCTTCGGGTTCGGGCACTTTCCGCAGAGAACGGAGTTCCATCGGATTGTGGACGCTTGGAAGGGTAGGTACTATGACTCGCCGTCCACGTGGATCTCGTCGCTAGCCAGGCAGATTTCGCTGGCGGTCATGGACCTTTTGCCAGCGACGAATTGGGAGGTCATGGAGGGTGGTTCGGGTGCCGCCAGCCAGTGGTCTATTCCTGTCCTTTGCTGGACGCGACGTGATAAGAGCAGGGGATGGGTGCAGTTCGACATCTACTTCATCCCCGTGAGGGAACTGGATCCAACAACGGGCCGGCCGGAACTCGGCTACGGCCCACGAGACCCCGCCCAGTTGGGACCTCTCAGTCCTCAAGCACCCTCTGAGGAACAGAGCAGGTGGATCGAGGAACATGGATAGGATGTCAGCCACCTGCTGACTGATTGGGCGCGCCGAGTCTGGCTTCTGTGATCCAGCCATTGATGGAACAATAAGTCGGCTGGCAGCCAGACGCCTATTTTCAGAGAGGAACCTTTCGATTGGCAACGAAGTCCGATTGCTCACCGCTCGATCACGACATCACTCACATCCACCCCAATCCGCTCCAGGGGAGGATGCGGCCGCGAAGCTTCCGTATGAAGAGCTGCGCCGGGCGAGACTCAGTTGTGCAAACCATACGAGAGCGAGGATGGGCCGCGTACGAACCTCCGTTGCCCGACGTGTTCGCTCTTTGTGTCTGGTCACATGCGGGTGCGGTGCTCGACGTGGGCGCCAACAGCGGCTTCTACTCCTTGCTGGCAGCGTCGCTTCGCCCGGACGTGCAAGTGTTCGCCTTCGAACCGTATCCTCCGGTTGCCATGCTGTGCGCGGCCAACGTCGCGCTGAATGCTGCCGACGGGCAGATTAGCTTGCATCGTACGGCAATCTGCTATTCCGCGGGAGTGGCCGCTCTTTATGTTCCCTATGACGACCACGGGACTATCGAGACGAGCGCCTCGCTGAATCCGACGTTCCGTCGCAAACACTCCGCCGTACTTCGAGTCCGGACCGTGACTGCCGATCTGCATATCGAGCAATCGGGATCTCCAGTTGTCAGCGTCATCAAGGCTGATGTAGAGAGTGCTGAACACGAGGTGTTGCGCGGCGCCGAACGTCTTATTCAGCGTGATCGTCCGCTCATCTTCTGCGAAGTTCTCCCCGACGGTCGCCACGACCTGCTCGAAGCGTTGCGCCAGCGCTATCGCCTCATTGATGTCCGTCTCCAACCGACCAATGCAATTATTGGCGGACCGGTTTCCTTCGATCCACAGAGCCGGAACCACTTGCTCGTGCCAGCCGAACGACTCACCTCAATGCTGACCATTCTCGAGACTGCAGGGCTCGGACTTCGATCGTAAGGGAGAAGTCCGCGAACCCCCGGGCTGGGGGCTCTCACGGGAAAAGCTCGCCAGCCACGCCGTCAGCTTGGGGCCGTGCAGTGGTTCTGCGTCCCCGGAAGGGACCCGGCAGAAGCCGCAGGAGCCGGGCAGCAGGTCGTGCTTGCACCGGCCTTCGATATCCGCGGCTGGCCCGGTCCGTGACCCCGCAACGTTGCGCTGCATGACGACGACCAGCCAACCGGAATTGTTCCGGGCCAGGAAGGCATCGCTTTGGTCCTCAATGGAGGTGACAACACGGCTACCGGGGCAACGTGAGCAGCGTCGAGAGCACGCGGTCGTCGAATGCCCTCACCGCCTGCGTTGTTTCCACGGGCATGAGCTGGACCCGCACGTTGCGAAGCGCGATCAGACTCTCGGTATCTCCCAACTGCGAGCCGATGGTGAAGGCCTGGGCACCGAGGTCACAGGCCTGCTCGATGTCGCCCGTCTGGCAATGGGCCTCGGCCAGTTTGCTCATTGTGTAGGCACGCCTCTTCGTGGGAGCGGGGCCCAGTTGCTCGAGCCCGTCCGTGAGTGCCGGTACTGCCATGGCAGGAAGCTTGAGGCTCAGGGCTGCAAATCCTTTGAAACGAGTGATCTCGTGCTGCTGATTCATGGGGAACACCCAGGGCCAGGTTGCCTCACCTGGCTCATCCGTTTTGTCAAGCGACCTCTCCGCTCGAAAGAGAGCGCTCGACATGGCGGGCTCATCGTGGGCCGTGGCATACGCGGTTGCCTCCCGGGCGGCGATGTAGGTGTGAGCCGCTGTTGACGCGTTGCGGGGGAGCAGGCTCTTGGCCTGCTGAACCAGCCTGACGGCCTCGGCTCCACGCCCGGTCCCCCGGGCCGCCCACTCGCTCATGGTGCACGCCACAAACGCCTGAAGGTCTTTGTCCTGAGACCGCTCGGCGTACGTCCGGGCCTCTTGGAAATGCCGCTCGACGGCGCCGGGCTCCCATGAGTCCTCTGCCAACCAGGCAGCGAGCAGGGCCGTGTCGCTTGCCGCTGCGGCCAGTCTCGCCTGGTCCTTCTCCGAGTTGGCGGACGTGAGGAGCCTTGAGACAAGTCGCAGGTGACCGAGCACCAGGTCACGCAGGTCCTCGGTCGGGGTGGTTTGCAAGAGCCGGTAGTAGCTCCTTGCGACGGTTGTTGCGGCCTCGATCCCCTCGG
>WNGI01007362.1_pt1 | contig 10071 bp, 6 predicted proteins | sample 5400621 | NCBI WGS metagenome assembly WNGI01 (sample SAMN13153374, study PRJNA577476) | soil metagenome | isolation source: 20 cm soil or saprolite under Garry oak tree replicate 1 | place: USA:California | collected 2016-06-15 | reverse complement strand
TTCTACTCGATATTCGTGTATAGTAGGGGCGTACCCTTGCGGTCGCCCTGGAAGCTTCCTGACGTAAAATCCCTCCAAGGATGAGACCCAGAAATATAGGTCATCTGACACTTCTCTGGCTTTTCAAAAGCATGTACACTCCAGGTTGTCAGTAACAATGTTACATATATAACACATTCGATGTGAATTTACCCATAATATTTTTCCCAATAATATCCTACACTTAATACTGAAAGAGTTTCCCTCCACTGAGGCGTCTGAGCTTGAAAGAGCAACGTCCGAAAGGGGTATGAGCATGAAACAGAAAGCATTCGGCACGTTAAGTGTCGCAGAAGAAGAACAACGTCTTGCTTTTCAAGACACCTTCACAGAGCAATTATCTCCTGCCGTCATGAGAAGAGAGACACCATGTAATGCGTTGAGCGTCCCACAACTCGCTGCGCAATGCCTGAAGGAAATAGATAACTATCATCGAGGTGAACCATACACAGATGTATACGGCGTCGAGCTGTTATGCCGCGCAACTGTGCTAGGCGATCCGGAAGCCTGGGCATGGATGCAACACTGTTTCAGCGGCCTTGTGCTTGGCTGGCTGCGTCGTCATCCTTATAGGGAAACTGCCTGTCGCCTTGAGAACGAAGAGAACTATGTTGCTCAGACCTTTGAACGCTTCTGGCAAGCTACCACATTGACTCAAAAGGTGGCATTTAACACGCTTGCTTCTGCATTACGTTACCTGCGTCTGAGTCTAAATGCGGCCATTCTCGATTCACTACGATCGAATGCGCGATCAAGAGAAGTCTCACTACCAGAGTCAGGAGAACCGGGGGAGCCATATATTGAAGATGTAACTTCCAGCAGTGAGGTATGGGAGATTATCCAAACCATGCTTCCCGACAAGCGCGAGCAGCGGCTGGCCTACTTGCTCTTCTACTGTGGTCTTAAGGCCAGGGAGATTGTGCGTTACCTTCCTCAGGAGTGGAGCAACGTACATGAGATCTACCGCATGCGCAGAAGCATCACGGAGCGGCTACTTCGCAATGCAGACCAATTGCGTTGGCGATTAAGCTAAATATACCCCACATCAACATACATATGAGTCATCCCGAATTTTTGGGAAACCTTTCTAGCATTTGAAAGATGCCAAAATCTGAAGTGTCTCCAAATTTGGAGGGAAAACGCTCCCAAGAACAGGGTGATAATCACCCCAGAGGCGACTGATTGCCCACCGTAATCGGTAAAGCGGTACGAGAACTCGACACCGCTTTCCGGTTCGATGGCATTTGAGACGCAAGACGGATTGGACACGATCTCTATACAATGGCTCAAGAAGATGAAGAAGGAATGCGTAAACGAGTGTGACGATTGAAAGAAGCTTGAGACGATTTTCAAATGCCCACAGGCGCGGACTTTCCATTGCCAATTCGCATTTTCCATAACGAAAACTCGTTTCAATTTGCCACCGTCTCTTATACGTAAAAACCATCTGCCACGCCTGCGCTTCCGTTTTTACAGGCTCATTGGTAATAAGGTACCATATCTTCTTCTTCACTCTCACTTTGACGCAAAACAGTGGATACGCATAACTTGCATGCCAGAGCTGTGTCCACCAAATATCACACGGCATTTTTTGTCCGGTCGGCACGTCAAAGATTTCTTTGTGCGCAAGATACTTTTTTCCTCGGCCAATCTCCCATAATTTCTTTTCCACTCCGTTGCTATCAAAAAATTTGTGCTTTTTTATCCATCTGATCACGAATTTTACATGCAGTGTCTGAAGCAACTGTATCCATGGACCGGATGCATATCCACGATCAAACACATGAACAAGAAGATCACCCCATTTCCTGATACATTTTCGTAGCATCTCTTCTTCCTGATTTCTGGTATGTGTTGCATAGGTCCCTTTTGTTGTCCACCAACTCATCAATGCTATTTTAGGAATTCCTTCTAGCCCTGCAATTAATGCGCCTGTCCAATGCATTCCCGTCACCATCACCGGTCGTGCTGCTGGCATGTTAAAAACCTGTCCTTTTTTTGAACGATTCAGTCTTTTGGCTTTACTTGAGATAACCGGACAGAGTCCTTCTGCTGCACTACTTTCAGGCTTTTCTACCACACTCCCATCCCATATACAGAGAATTCTTTTTCCTGCCTCTTTGAGTCTTTTCACCTCTTTCTCTGCCTCATCTAAGAGGTAACGATCAATATGAAAAATACTCCATTTGAGAGAACGAATAAGGTTTCCTATCCTCTTCGTTCCTGCCGGCGCACTTTCTGATAATCCACGGTAATTATCCATATAGGAGCCTAATTCACTGAGAAGGAGTCCTTGTTTCTGGTTCCTAAAACGGATAATTGCAACGCAACACTGCACCAATGTTCGTACCAGTCTCTTATCAAGAAGGGTATCAAGCACGGTTAATAACGGTAAAAGGAACAATTCAAGTTCCTGCGCTATTTCCTGCGAGACTTTTTGCGGCTCTTGTTCATTTTCTTGGAGTATGTCATACTTGGATTGCATCAATGTAAAGACCTCCTGAGCTTTTTCTGTGTGTTCATTTTCAACAGTCTAGCTCAGGAGGCCTTTTTTGACTACATTTTGCCTTTCCTGGATGACCCTATTCTCCTACTCTTAGGCGGTTTGAAGGGGTCCACGAAAATTCGGGATGACTCATATCTTCCGCATCTTATAATCAAGGCAATCGAGTGAGAAAGTCTCTTACCACATCCTGCGCTTCCTCCCAATCTCCTCCATTCATCCATACAATTCGCTTTTCTTTGCGGAACCACGTCAACTGCCTCCTGGTAAAATCGTGGATAGCATACTTTAACCTTTGCACCATTTCGTCTTCGTTCTCAAATGCTCCCGTTAGCCAACGTGTGATGTAGCGATATTCCAGACCCAGGGCTTCCAGACGTTGTTGGCTTACTCCTTCGTCTAGCAATCTCTGCACTTCTTGAACCATTCCTTGTTGCATACGTTCATCTACACGCTCATCGATTCTACGATACAGTACTTCCCTTGGCCATTCTATGCCCAACAAGAGAGATTGGTAGAGTGGATCTGACATTTTGCGTTGTTGGGAGAAAGGTTTGCCTGAGACGAGGCATACTTCAAGGGCCCTTATTACTCTGCGAGGATTGTTGCGATCAATGGTAGCTGCGCCACGCGGATCCAGCTCTTCTAGTTGCTCAAGCAGCTCTGGCAATGGACGTTTCTCAAGTTGCGCACGGAGTTCGGGTTGTGGTTCGATATGCGGAATATCCAGGTTGTCTACAACTGTCTGTATGTAATGGGGTGAGCCACCAACCAGGAAAGGTTGGTGACTCCGCTTGAGGATGTCGTTGATGGCAGCGATGGCATCTCGCTGGAACTGAGCTACTGTGTAGATCTCGCGTGGGTCTGCCACATCCAATACATGGTGGGGTATGAGCGCTTGCTCTGCGGGAGTTACTTTGGCCGTGCCTATATCCAGACTTCGATAGACCTGGCGCGAGTCGGCTGAGATGATCTCTCCGTTAAAGCGCTGCGCCAATGTGATTCCTAAGCCGCTTTTGCCGGATGCGGTTGGGCCAAGCAGGACTACTAATTTTGGGAGGCAGGTGATCATGGATGAGTAAGCTTCTGTTTTAGAAGGCGGTTCAGACGCAGCACCAGGGCTAACCCAACGCCAACGCCTAGCAGTACGCCAAAGGGAGTAAAGCAGCCAAAGGCGATACCGCTCGTCAATGCGAAACCCAGACCTCCACCGACCACTACTGCCAGACAGATCATCAACCAACGCATATGCTGCATCATCCACATACCAACACTTATCATCTTGTTGCTGACCCACGGTAAGGAGCCGATGGTTGCCCCTGCTGCCGTAATCAGTAGCATCACTATGAAGTGTAATGGTGGAGCAGTCCCTCCTCCTACCACATTTTGCCAGAAACCTTCGCTTATTCCTAATGCAATAAGTGCGGTCGTCAATCCTGTGCAGGCCCGACTAATAGTCTCTCGGGTACTCCACGAACTGCCCCAATTGACTAGTATAGCTCCCGCTGTGGCAAATGGCACAAGGCCCACCAGCACAGCTATAAACCAGGCATTGGGAGGCAGGAGTGGTGCCTGCGCATTTGGTGTAATATGCCATAGCAGGAGGTAGAAGAAAGCGGCGGCCATACACGCAGCAAAGAAAGTCATACCAATTTGTAATCTTGATGCTTGTTTTGGAGTAGTTTGGAGCACCTGCCAACCATCGGTTCCAGGTAGTCCATATTTCTTTTTGTACTCGCTGTCTTTTGCGCTAGTATAGGGCTGGTTTACCTGTGCCCTGGAGCCTGGAGTGTTTGTACTGCTGCCTGCCACAGTTCCGGGCGCTGCCATGGTATTTTTTTGTGTAGACGTTACGTTTTGTTGAAGAGTCGGGTCATTGGCATCTTCAATCCCTCGTGAGTACTCAGTTTGTCCAATGGTAGTCTGCCCGCTGGACGTGGTAAAACCGAGCACATCCACTTCAACCTTCACAGATATTTCTTCTGCGTTGTTATCGGGAGTTACTATAATTGTGCCTGTATAATGCGTGGAACCGCGCAAGCGGGTAGTGTCAGCTCGCACACGCACAGGCGTGCTCATACCATCAAATGCCGTCTGGTCAAGCACAATCCACGACTCTACAGGGCGAATGGTCCCTTTTACCAATGCTCCTTTCACACCGGTAATCGTCAATAGTATTGGGTGCGATAGGCCCGGGTATACTTCTTCAAAATCGATGGTTTTCGGTCGTACTACTACTTGACTTGTATCACGTGTCCGCGCAGGCCAACCGATACGCGGACCGGATATATTCATACGTGTGCCAGTATTCGTCCGTCCACTGGTGCCGTTGCCTGCCGTTGACGTAGGGATATAGTTGCGCGTCTGGGCATTAGGTCCCATTACAGCTTGTAAAAACCTGTTGACACCCATTTCTGGATCGCCAACCGTTGCGCGAATGCGCTTTGTAGCTCGTGCCAGATCGTGCTCGCCGATTTCTGATAACCATGATTCGATCACACCTGAGTACAGATAATCAGCCGCCTCAGTTGAATAATGGGCGCATAAATCAGCAAGCTCCTCTGGAGTCGTAGCCTCGCCCCCATTTTCAAATTGGAATGCACCCACACCAAGCAGAGCGCGCCTGAACACCACGATGCTCTCATAGCGGTCTTCGGGTCGCAGCGATGTAGCTTTCTCAAGCGCGCGGGCCACCGGCGGTGAGATGTGTGGAAAATTGGCATGTACATTGGTCAAGCCGAAACCATTCTCGGAAATTGAACAAGTGAGCAACTGAAACAGGGTCATGGCCAGTGAATAGATATCTGAACGTTCATCTGTTTGAGCGCTGCCATATTGTTCTGGCGGCGCGAAACCCGGTGTGCCAAGCAACTGTGTATCCTGAGATCCTCTGTGCCGGAAGAGACGGGCAATACCAAAATCGATCAGCTTGATGCGTCCACTGCGCGTTAGCATCACGTTACCCGGTTTCATATCACGGAAAATAACAAGAGGCTGCTGGTTGTGCAGGTACTCCAACACGTCACACAATTGTCTGGCCCACCCCAGTACTCGAGGTTCTGAAAAAGGGCCCTTATTGCGATCAAGTAGCTCTTCGAGAGTGTTCCCGTCAATATATTCCATAACCAGGAAATGGCGAGCGCCTTCGGTGAAAAAATCGGTAAAGGCAGGCAGATTGGGCTGATTCAGACGCGAAAGAATCCTGGCTTCGGCCAGGAAATTTTGAATTGCCTGAGATCGCTCATTTGTGGGTACAGTAGAGAGGCTCATTTCTTTGATTGCAACAAGATTTCCTTGCCTGGTATCATTTGCTTGATACACTGCGGCCATTCCTCCATGCCCTATTATGCTCAAGATAATATAACGCCTGTGCAATAGGGTATGTGGGTCTAACTGTCCCGTTTGTGTATTTCCGTTGCCATTATTACTCTGTCGGCTAATAGTACAAGCTCCCCTCTTACAGAAAACCAATCGTTTCCCAGTATAGCATACCGATATGGGAGATACTACCTAGTTAAACGTTATTTAGGAGGTAAGATCACATTTGTATGTTACAATCAATAGATGTCGATCTGATCATGGTTTCGACTGCTATGTAAAATTAGACGTTGATCCCTGCTCATTAGTGAAAATAATATGTATCGCAGCAAATTAATACAATGGGGCTTACTAGTTGTTTTCATTGCCTTAGTGTTTGGCCTGAACTTCCACACGCAGGACGTACGATTCCTATCCCCTGTGAAGGCTGCTTCGCAGAGCATGCCTGATGGAGATTTGAGTGTTGTTGGCGAACCCTCATTACCCGCTGTAACAGTTGATGCAATTTTAAAAGACCTGGGTAGCCCTATGAGTGGCATGGGTCAGGTAGTTGCGCAAGCTTCCCAGCAGACTCATATTGACGACGCTTTTGCTCTGGCAGTGTGGTGGACCGAAACAAATGATGGCGCTGCTGGTGTGGGATTGGCTGATCGCAATCCTGGCAGTGTGCGTGGCAGTGTAGGCTATCCCTCAGCTTACGATGGCTATACTATCTACCCTTCTTATGCTGCTGCTATAGTTTACTGGTTTAACATGCTTAAAAACATGTATGTCAATCGAGGGTTGAGCACAGTCTACCTTATTTCACACCCCTATGTGGGTACGTCAAGTTCTTCTCTATGGGCTGGCAAGGTGATAGCTCTCATACTCAAGTATCGTGGAGAGGCGCCACCGGCTCCAATTGTAGTGCCGCACGGAAAAAGGATCACTGAGCCAAAAGTGTATATTCAAACCACACCCACACCTCTTGAACAGCAGGCACAAAGCCAGACGAACAAAACACTCAAAATACGCTCTTCTAACATTGTGCGGCAGGTGAATACTGCACCTCTAGTATCTCCATCAATAGAGTATACTATCGTGTTCTTTGCCTTACTACTCGCACTGACCATCGTTGCAGGTGCCCTCTGGTTGGGGAAACGACCGATCCACAATATGGAAGGTGGTGAGGCGCAGGGTGAGATTATTCAAGTGGAGGACAGGCAGGACGAGAAAGCGCAGGGTGTGGTTGCGCATGGCGAGATTATGCAGGGTGAGAACGCGCAGAGTGAGGTTGTTCAGGGTGAGATTGTGCAGGGCGGGGGCAAGCCCCGCCCCTACTATACACGAAATGCTCGTCTTTTCCGTCGTATAGCACTGTATGTCCCTATACAAGATGCGAATGCTCCAAATACGGATGCCCTCATCTCTACTGAACCAGAGATTGAAATGGATACTGTGAAAACTGATGCTTTGGGGATGCTGGCACAAGAAATGAATACAGGCGAGAATTTCCGCATTCGTCGCAAGATCTTCTTGCCTTCCACTCCAATAACTGAGCTAGCAAAATCGGAGGAGTCAACTACCCCCAGTAGCCTGCATGGGCGATCGACTGGACTGCTTAGTCGCTATGGTGAAACGCACCAGGAATGATTTGCTGTTTGTTTTAAACCGATACCTTGCTTTTTTTCTCTATATACTTATCATTAAGTATATAGGGGAGAGATCAGACTATCTGGTCGTTCCATTGTAACTCCCTGGCGTATCAAACTAGTAGGCTTTTCTAAGTCTACGCTTTTCCAACCGCATTCATCCTATCTATTCTGTCTTGCAGGTAGTGGGCATCCTTATAACTTTCGCTGCTTGCTATTTCTACCCACAATCAGGGGTAGAGAAGGAGTGATTGTATGGCAACCGAATCCGAAACTCCCTCATCGTCAGAACAGGCAACATTACGCCCGAATACAATCGGTCTTCCCGGGGTATTGTTCCAATCGATCACAACCATGGCGCCCGCCTCTGCTGTGGCGTTCAGCCTTGGGGCTGCCATCCTATTTACGGGTGGAGCATTGCCGCTTGCCGTTCTCATTGCGCTCATTGTTTGTACATTGATCGCTATAAATATTGGTGCAATGGCAAGGTATCTGCCATCCGCAGGCGGCTTATTAACCTATGTTGGTCACGGTCTAGGAGTCCAGGCTGGCTGGATGACGGGCTGGCTATTTAGCCTCGCCTATCTCCTGGTCGTCCCCCTACAGTTACTTGTGTTGGGGCCGGTGGCAGACGGCTTCGTCAATCAATATTTCCATCTCTCATTGGGGCCAAACGGTTGGGCTGTATGGGCGTTGATCTTCGCGGTGATTGTTTTTGGCCTCACCTTCTTCGGTATCAAGATATCCGCGGACGTAGGTGTTGTCTTGGGCGCCATTGAAATTGGTGTCTTTGTATTACTTTCCATCTGGTTGATCGTCACTGCTGGCAGTGGTAACACAGCGGCTACCTTTAATCCCGCTTCCAGTCTAGAAACTGGCAATGTGCTCGGAGGCTGGCAAGGCATCCTCCATGGGATGATCTTTACATTTCTGGCTTTTATTGGCTTTGAGTCGTCAGCGCCATTGGCGGAAGAAGCCATCCATCCACGTCGCACGGTGCCGCGCGCCATCGTATTGGCCGCTGTCTCTATCGGGATCTTCTACGTGTTCTGTTCCTATGCTGGTGTAGTCGGTTGGGGTTTCGACAAGATCAGTACATATAGTAGTGATCCGAATCCCTGGGGAACAATGGCAAACCGTGTCTGGGGTGAATTCGCATTTATTGCCATTTTTGCTATTCTCAATAGCGCCCTGGCGAATACAAATGCTGGTGTGAATGCTGCAACTCGTGTGCTCTACTCAATGGGACGTTCCAAGACTCTCCCGAGACCGCTTGCTCATATTAACCCTCGCTTCCGCACTCCCGATATCGGAATCATCTTTACGATGATTTTAGGCGTTGTCTTGACCCTTTGGCTTGGCTTTGTCTATGGGTTTACACTAGCGTTTGCGTTAGTAGGAACGGTCATTACCATTCCGATTCTGGTAGTATATATGGCTGCTTGCCTTGCCGTTCCATTCTTCTTTCTTCGTGAACACCGAGATCGTTTCAACGTGGTTCTGCATATTATTTTACCTGCGATACCAATTATTGTGCTGATCTTCCCCATATTGGCACAGTTTATACCTGCTCCTCCCCCTCCACTCAACCTGGCTGGTCCAATCGTTGCCGCCTGGTTCGTGATCGGCTTGATTGTCGTGGCTGTCTTGAGCCTGCGCTCGCCAGAAAACCTGGCAAGTAGTGCTAAGATCTACGTTGAAGATGAAGGGAGCCCTCAACCAGCTAGTTGACGTTGTTTTTTATGTAACAATCACATGAAAGGAGTAATCCATGGCAACACATCATCTCGATGATACCCAACCCCATGCTTTCTGGGACAATTCTTACCCTGCGCGCCTGCGCATCCAGCCTGGCGATACTGTCGTATTCGAAACCCTCGAAGCATCAGCGGGACAGGTTGGTCCTGATTCCGCATCAGTGGTGGTCGGGAACCTAAACTTCGACCTCATTCACCCGCTTACTGGACCTGTATATGTTGAGGGAGCGGAGCCAGGTGATGCCCTTGTGGTCGATATCGTCAGTATCAAACATAAAGGCTGGGGCTGGAATGCTGTAATACCAGGTTTTGGTCTGCTTGCAGAAGATTTCCCTGACCCTTACCTGCATCACTATAAACTGGGGGAGACAACCTGCGAATTCAGATCGGATATTCAAATTCCCTACGAGCCATTCTGTGGTGTAATGGGAGTTGGGCCACGTGAAGCGGGTCGATTTAATACCATTCCACCACGCGAAAATGCAGGCAATATTGATATTCGCCATCTTACCCCTGGCTCAAGAGCATTCTTTCCCGTCCTGGTGCCGGGCGCACTATTCTCTTGTGGTGACTGCCATTCAGCACAGGGGGATGGCGAGGTGAACGGTACTGGCATTGAAACCAAAATGTCTGTGACGCTGACGTTCAACTTGCAGAAAAGCGCACATATACCCGAACTGCGGTTTATCACACCTCCTGGCAAAAAGCTCACGGTAGCCGATGAGGGTGGTTACTACGTTGCAACTGCCCACGGCCCTGATCTTTATAAGAATTCCCAACAAGCGATTCGCTACATCATCGACTACCTGTCCTCTGAGCATAA
>WNGI01007361.1_pt1 | contig 10071 bp, 11 predicted proteins | sample 5400621 | NCBI WGS metagenome assembly WNGI01 (sample SAMN13153374, study PRJNA577476) | soil metagenome | isolation source: 20 cm soil or saprolite under Garry oak tree replicate 1 | place: USA:California | collected 2016-06-15 | reverse complement strand
GTAGTGTTTAGGGGGGAAAGGGGGAAGGGGGAAGAGGAAAGAGGGAAACCGGAAGCGCGAAGCTAGGTTGACTTTTCCCCGATAACTGCCGCGCGCCTTCTTCTCCCTTCCCCCTTCCCCCTCCCCCTTCCCTCTTCCCTCTCCAAATCCGATTAATTTCAATGATCTCCAACCGCACTAAAACTGTTAGATGACGAAGATTGCAACGATAGAAACGAACAAAGGAACCATGCGCGCCGAGCTGTTCGAGAAAGAGGCGCCGAACACCGTCGCCAATTTCGAGAAGCTGGCGAATTCCGGTTTCTACGACGGTACGAAATTCCACCGCGTCATCAAGGATTTCGTCGTCCAGGGCGGCGATCCGTACTCGAAAGGTGGCGAGCACGCCAAGGGTCCGGTTGGAACCGGCGGCCCCGGTTACAAGATCGACTGTGAGACCAAAGGCAATCCGCACACCCACCAGCTTGGCGCGCTATCGATGGCGCACGCCGGCAAGAACACCGGTGGCAGTCAGTTCTTCATCGTGCTGAACGAGCAGAACACCAAGCACCTCAACGGCGTACACACAGTTTTTGGGAAAGTGATCGAAGGGCTGGATGTGGTTCCGAAGATCAGTCCGAACGACACCCTGTCGAAGGCCAGAGTCTCGAGTGGCCCGGGAGCAAAGTGATGGCGACGAAACAGAAAACCGACTTCGGTGCCGCGGTCACCGGACTCATCCTCGGCGTGGTGACCCTTTTTCTCATCCTGACTTCGATTGTGCTGCTGACGAACGCCAAGTACCGGCACATTGAAGCAGCCGAGGGCGCTCACCCGACCGCCACGCAGTAACAACAGCGGTAATAGCGGTCAAACTCATCGTGATAATTGACATCGTAGCCGGTCAGTAGTATCTTACTGACCGGTCAGTTACTACTTGTTTACGAATGTCACGCACCGCAGTCGCACCAGCAAAATCGCCCAAATGGCGTAGACGACCCGAGCACCGGCCACAGCAGATCATCGAAGCCGCGCTCGAGGTCTTTGGCGAATTTGGACTCGCCAAAACCAGACTCCAGGACATCGCCGAACGCGCCGGAGTCTCCAAGGGCACCATCTACCTCTACTTCCCCAACAAGGAAGAGCTCTTTCGGGAGATGATCCGGCAAACCGCCGTCGCCGCGATCGTATCGGGCGAGAAGACAACCGCCGCTCAGGGAACGCCGACCGAGCAATTGTGCGCGGCCATGCGCGGTTACTGGAAGTTCGTCCGCTCCTCCGAGTTCAGTACCATCTACCGCCTCGTACTGGGCGAGCTTCACCAGTTCCCGGATCTCGCCAAGTTCTACGCCGACGAAGTCGTGTCACGGGTGTTGAGCATGTTGACCGCGATAATCCAGCGCGGGGTCGACAACGGGGAATTTCGCGACCTCGACCCCAAGGTCGCCGCCCGCATGCTGATGGCACTCATCATCATGAATGCGATTTGGCGCGACGAGCACACCGGAGTTCCACTTCTCTGCCACAAGAAAGACGAAGAGGTTTTCCGAGAGCTGGCCCACTTCTACCTGCATTCGCTAACCACACCCGCCGCAGTCCATTCGCAAGCCGATGGCGGTGATGCTGGCGAAGCTTCGTTCATTCCCTTCGACAATGACTGAGATTTTTTCCGGTGCGCGCTTCCGCGCGTTCGCGACGATTGCATCGATTGCACTGGCCTCGCCTGCCGTCCCTGCGCAGCAGATCACGCCTCCAGGCCCTTCCATTCGGCCGGACACGGTAATCGCTTTGACGCTTGGCGACGCCGCGCGACTTGCCGCTCGCCAGAGCGCGGTCGCGCAGGGCGCGCGGCTCCGCGCCGACGAGGCGCAGGCTCGCGTCCGCCAGCGCCGAGCGGATCTGCTCCCCAATCTGAGCAGCTACGTCCAGGAAGCGGGGCGCACCTTCAACACATCGACACTCGGCATCGATTTCCCGGCGACGCCGGGAAATCCGCCGCTGTTCGATCCGAAAGGGCAGGTCGAGGGGCCGGTCAACACGCTGGATGTTCGTGGTCGCGTGCAGCAGAACCTGCTCGACTTCGGGGCGATTGGTCGCGTTCGGCAGGCACAGGCGCAGGCCCGTTCGTCGAACGCCGATGCCGATGCGACCGCGGAGCAAGCGGCGTCCGTGGCGACCAACGCTTATGTCAGAGCGATGCGCGCCGATGCCGATCTACGCGCTCGTCGGGCCGACATAGCGCTGGCAACGGAGCTGCTCGGGATCGCTCAGTCGCAGCTGCAGGCCGGAACGGGTGTCGGTCTCGATGTCACTCGCGCACAAGCCCAGCTCGCCTCGACACGCGCGGCGCTGATCGCATCGCGCAACGCTCGTGACCACGCACACATCGATCTTCTGCGCGCCCTCGCCCTGCCAATCGGGACCGACGTTGCCCTCACCGACACGCTGTCTCCGGCTCTGGGCGACTATATCGTTCCGGCTGAACCGGCTCTCGTCGCTGAAGCGCTCAAGAGCCGCCCGGACCTCGTCGCCGAAGAGGAACGGATCCGCGCCGCCAAGCAGGGGCTCTCCGCCATCAAGGCGGAACGACTGCCCTCCCTCGGGTTAGTTGCAGACGACGGCATCATCGGTAAGAACGGCGCCAAGCTGCTCAATACCTATACATGGGGCTTGCAAGTGACGCTTCCGATTTTCGACGGCTTCAAGCGCGAAGCGCGCGTCCAGGAGCAGCAATCGGTCGTGAGGGAAGCGGAGATCCGCCAGCGCGATCTCGAGCAGCAAGCGCAGGCAGACGTGCACGGCGCTTTGATCGATCTCGCCGCCGCGCGCGAGCAGCTCGGCGCAGCCACTGAGAGACTTCGCCTCGCCGAGCAGGAGGTCGCTCAGGCACGCGATCGCTTCAACGCTGGTGTCGCCGGCAACGCGGATGTCGTGAACGCGTCGCTTGCGCTCACCGCATCACGCACGCTCGTCAACGACGCCGAGACGGCGTTTCAGCTCGCGCGGGTCTCGCTCGCCCATGCTGTCGGCAGTGTTACAACCATCAGATGAAATTGCACAGACCTTTTAAATCCAACTAGGCAGAATCAGGAACCACTATGGCAACCGCACTCGAAACCGAAGCCCCAGCGCCAAATCAGCCTTCACGCAACGGCAGATCGGCCGCTTCAACGACCGAAAAGAGTTCGTCCAAAAAGAAGTTCGTGCTGCCCATTGCCGGCGTCGCCGCCTTACTCGTTCTTCTCTGGGCTTTCCAGAAGATCAGTTACGGCCGCTCACACCAGTCGACCGACAACGCACAGGTTGATGGCCACATCGTGCCCGTCCTGGCGAAGGTTGGTGGATACGTGAAGACCGTCAACGTCAACGAGAACGACCGCGTCAACGCCGGTCAGCCGCTGGTGCAGCTCGAGGACGATGACTATCGGGTGCGGTTGCAGCAGGCGCAGGCCGATCTTGCGGCCGCCGAAGCCACCGCCGGCGGGAATGGATTCGCCGGGCAGGCGGAGGCACAGGTGCAAAGCGCGGCCGGACAACGCGCAGCGCTCGACGCGCAGATCGGTGCCGCGCGCGCCAACGCCAACAAGGCAGACGCCGATCTCGCCCGCGCCAGGGAGCTCGCCGCGAAGCAGATCATTTCCAAGCAGCAGCTCGATGCTGCGCTGGCAACGGCAGACGTTGCACACGCCAATCTTCTGGCGGCGCAACGTCAGGCGGCCGCCGCCGGCGGAACGGTGAACACCGCTGAAGCGGGTGTGCGCGTCGCCAATGCCCGCACTCTCGCCGCTCGCGCAGCAGCGGCGAACGCGCAGTTGCAGCTGGATTACACCCGCATCACCGCGCCCGCCTCGGGTGAAATCTCGAGAAAGCAGGTCGAGGTCGGACAGCTCGTCGCACCGGGTCAGCCCCTGCTCAGCATCGTCGCCGACACCGGAGTCTGGGTGACCGCGAACTTCAAGGAGACCCAGCTCTCCAAGATCCGCGTTGGCCAGCCGGTCGAGTTCGAGATCGACGCCTACGGTGGCTGCGTCGCCGAGGGGAAAGTCGCCAGCGTGAGTGGAGCGACGGGAGCGAAGTTCGCGCTCCTCCCGCCCGACAACGCCACCGGCAACTTCACCAAGGTCGTCCAGCGCGTCCCCGTTCGAATCGCCGTTACCAAACCGTGCGGCGGCAACCGTGCCTTGCGCCCCGGCCTGTCGGCTAACGTGCACGTGGATACTCGGTGAGCACGGCGATACTTCAGTCGTCGGGGATGGCAACATTCCACGAGGACCGGTACGCGCACAAATACATCATCGCCGCTACCGTTACGATGGCGGCGATGTTGGAGCTTATCGACACCTCGATCGTCAACGTCGCCATTCCCCACATGATGGGGAACCTCGGCGCCACGCTCGACGAGATCGCCTGGGTTTCGACAGCCTACATCATCGCCAACGTCATCGTCATCCCGATGTCGGGTTGGCTGTCGGCGTACTTCGGCCGCAGGCGTTACTTCACGGGTTCGATTCTCCTATTCACGGTCGCGTCTTTCTTCTGCGGCGCTTCATCTTCGTTGCTCGGACTCATCTTCTGGCGAGTCATCCAGGGAATCGGTGGCGGCGCGCTGCTCTCGACAGCGCAGGCCACGCTTTATGAATCGTTCCCGCCTGAAGAAGCCGGAACGGGCATGGCCATCTTCGGTGTGGGCGTCATGGTTGGTCCGACTCTCGGCCCGACGCTGGGCGGCTGGATCACCGACAACTACAACTGGCCGTGGATCTTTTACATCAACGTGCCCCTCGGCATCATCGCCGCGATCCTCACGATGACTTATGTACACGACGCCGAGCACCAGGAGCGCGCCGACAAGATCGACTATCTCGGCATAATCCTGCTGACGCTTTGCGTCGGATCGTTGCAGTGGATGCTCGAGCGCGGTGAGCGCTACGACTGGTGGGATTCGCGCTTCGTGACGATGCTTGGAGTCACCGCCCTATTCGCCGGAATCGCGCTGATCTGGCATGAGCTGACCACCGACGAGCCGGTCATCAATTTCGGGATTCTGAAAAGCCGTCAGGTGACGGCTGGCGTGAGCATTGGTCTGCTCCTCGGATTCGCGCTTTATGGCTCGGTGTTCATTCTGCCGGTCTTCCTGCAGCAGTTATTGCAGATGACAGCGTGGCAGACAGGCAAAATCATCTTGCCCGGTGCAATTGCATCCGCGGTGACGATGGCGGTGGTTGGTCGAAATGCGATGCGATTGGACGCACGATACACGGTGGTCGCCGGCGCTTTTCTGTTCTTCTTATCGATGCTGAAGCTGTCGCATCTCACATCGGCGAGCGGATCGCAGGATCTCTTCTGGCCACTCATTCTCCGCGGCGCCGGACTCGGCCTGATCTTCGTACCGTTGACCAACGCCACGATGGCTGATCTCAAGCTGAAGGATCTGGCGCAGGGCACCGGCATGTTCAACCTGATGCGCCAGCTCGGTGGCTCGCTCGGGATCGCGGTGATGGCAACGCTCCTCGCCCGATTCACGTCAGCGGAGAAAGCGGTGCTGGTCGAGCACGTCGGCGCCAGCGACCCGGAAACTCTGAGTCGCCTCTCGTTGATTGCCCGTGGTCTGATTGCCCGCGGCATCAACCCGATGACGGCGCAGCAGCAGGCGCTGGCGATCCTCGATCGGCAAGTGAGCATCCAATCGAGCATGCTCGCCTTCTCCAGGATTTACCTGTATAGCGGCCTGGCGTTATTGCTGGCGTTGCCGCTGTTATTGTTGTTCCGGACGGGTCGGGCCCGCGGGTCGATGGGGCCGGTTCACTAGGAGATCGGCCTTGCCAAAGGGTGACAGTCCCGACGCCGTAGACGCACCGTCGGCCGTATCTTACGGTGAGACCCCGTCTCCGCCTCCTTCGTCACCCCGTCAACAGTTGACCCCACCCATACGTATTTCTGACGAGGAACGAGAACTCGTAAGTCTTGCCAAGAAGGGCGACGAGCGGGGTTTTGCCGGCCTTGTGCGTTTGCACCAGAGACGTGCGTACATTGTGGCCCGGTCGATCGTTCTGACGCACGAGGATGCCGAGGACGCGGTGCAGGAAGGGTTTCTGCGGGCGTACCAGGCACTGGATCGGTTCGACCCGTCACAGACTTTCGGGGCCTGGCTAAATCGGATCGTCGCCAACGCGGCGCTCGATCTGGCGCGGCGACGCAAGGTCCGAAACGCGGAGGAGCTCAACGAATCGATTCCAACTGCTTTCCGGGATCCGGCGGAAGGCGGCGAGCTGCGAGAGCGGCTCGAGGACGCGCTGGCAAAGCTTCCGGATCGTGCGCGAGCGGTGATAGTGCTGCATGATATCGAAGGCTTTACGCACGCGGAAATTGGAGAGATGTTGGGTATACCTGGTGGTACTGCCCGTTCGGATTTGCACCACGCGCGACAGAAGCTGCGCGTTTTGTTGGGAAACTTGAGGGATTAGAGATGGAAGATCGTACCGATTTGCGACTCGAAGACGAAGGCGATGCGAAGATCACGGAGGCCCTCCGTGGCATCTATGCACCGCCCGCCGAAGGCGCGTATTGGGACACCCTCGAGACGCGCATCTTGGCCAACATCAGAGCGCACCGGCAGGCTGTAATCCCGGTCAACTGGTGGTCGGATCTGGCGACCTGGGCGGGACCGGGCCTCGCGGCGGCCGCACTCCTCTTCATCGTCGCTGGTGCGGTGCTGGCGCGACAGAAGGATGAAGACATGCGCGTCAGCTACGAGGCGGTAACGGAGCCGCTGGCGTCCGATGTCCTGCCCGGCGCGGTTCAGGTCGTGGTTGCTCCGCATGACGGTTCGTCACAGCGCGAAGCGACGTTCCGCTACGTCATGCAACACTGAGGTCGGTCATGGAACGGTCGAAAGGTTACGCCCTGATGTTTCTGCTCGGCGCATTCGTCGCCGGCGGCGCGCTTGGCTTCACTGCTGATCGCGTGATGGACTCCAGGCACGGGCACGAGCGTGGACCGCGCGCGTATCGCCAGAGAATGGCCGAGGAGCTCAAGCTCACTCCGCAGCAGCAGGCGTCGGTCGATTCGCTGATCGAGCAGAAACACCGGCAGATAGTCACGCTCTACAAGCCGGTGAAGCCACAGCTGGATTCGATCGCGGTGCTGGCGCGCGTAGTCAGCGACAGCACGCACGCGCAGATCAAGCGACTCCTCAATCCGGAGCAGCAGCAGAAGCTCGATAAAATGCGGGCGGCTGCCCGCAAGGAATTGAACGAGCGCCGCGGCGGAGATTCAGCCGGACGTCCTCCGGGACCGCCGCCTGGCACAGCTCCCTACTGAGGAGACGCGAAAGACAAAGCGCCGGTGCATTGCACCGGCGCTTTTTTTGTCCGGGGGGATCGATCAGGTGTTGTCCGGATCGAGATCCCGCTCAGTCTTTCCGAAGTTCTTCTGGACTTTGCCCTTGACCTCTTCAGTACGCCCTTTGATGTGCTCGCTGCTATTGTCAGTGGCATCCCCAAGGTCGCCGCGAATCTGGCCTTTCATCTCCTTGGCAGTTCCTTTGACCTGGTTCTCGAGGCCCCTGTCGTTTAGGTCCTTCATCAGTCCTCCGTTATAGTCAGGTTCTTTGTATCTGGCTATCCATAATCGCAAGCGATATGCCCCCATAACGTCTGTTTTGTGCGAACGGGGTATCGGCCTTGCAAAGGCTGCCGCGCTTGCGGAAATTCCGAGGTCAGCCGCCAGTTGCCGGGTTGGCCAGAATACCCCTCTATAGGTCGCGCAAATCAGTACTCACGTCGAAGCTCGTCCGAGCGGCCGCCGTCTCGCAAAACTTACTCTCCTCGCGCTGGGCGTCGTCTATGGCGACATCGGTACCAGCCCTCTTTACGCATTGCGCGAGTGCTTCAAGATCGAGCATGGTCTGACTCCGGTTCCGACCAACGTCTACGGCGTGTTATCGCTGATCGTCTGGTCGCTGATCATCATCGTCAGCATCAAGTACATCGTTTTCATCATGCGCGCCGACAACAACGGCGAGGGCGGGATCCTCGCTTTGCTGGCGCTGATCCTCCAGAAACAGCGTCGAGACGCGGACTCGCTGCGCCGCAAGGTCATCATCGCGCTCGGTCTGATCGGTGCCGCGCTCCTCTATGGCGACGGCGTGATCACACCCGCCATTTCGGTGTTGAGCGCCGTCGAAGGCTTGGAGGTGGTCGCGCCGCAATCGCAGCATTTGGTGCTGCCGCTCACTATCGCCATCCTCGCCGTTCTTTTCTTTTTCCAGCAGCACGGAACAGGAGGCATCGGAAAGATCTTTGGCCCGGTGATGGCAATCTGGTTCGTCGCCATCGGTGCACTCGGATTGCGCGAGATAGTGCAGGCTCCCCAGATCCTCGCCGCGGCGAACCCCTGGTATGGCGTTCAATTCTTCGTTCACCATGGTCGCGCCGCGTTCGTGCTCCTCGGCGCGGTGGTGCTGGCGGTCACGGGGGCCGAAGCCTTGTACGCCGATATGGGTCACTTCGGAAAGCGACCGATCAGGCTCGCCTGGTTTCTGCTCGTGCTGCCGGCGCTACTCGCGAATTACTTCGGACAGGGTGCGCTGATCCTGCGCGAGCCCGCTACCTCGATCAATCCGTTCTACCTTTTGGCGCCGAGCTCGCTGCAATTCCCGCTAATCGTGCTGGCGACGATCGCGGCGATCATCGCATCGCAGGCTCTGATCTCCGGCGCGTTCTCGCTGACCCAGCAATCCGTCCAGCTCGGGTACAGCCCGCGCGTTCAGATAATTCATACCTCGCACCAGGACACCGGACAGATTTTCGTTCCCGAGATAAACCGCGCCCTCGGGGTCGGGTGCATTCTGGTGGTGCTGTTCTTCCGATCGTCGAGCGCATTGGCGGCCGCGTACGGCATCGCGGTGACCGGCACGATGGCCATCACGAGCGTGCTGTTCTACGTGCTGGCGCGGACACACTGGCAGTGGAGCGTGCTGCGGGCGGGAGTTTTGTCCGGAATATTTCTCATAATCGATCTCGCCTTCTTCTCCGCGAACCTGCTGAAGATCATGCAGGGAGGCTGGGTCCCCCTCGCGATCGCGTTCGGCGTCTTCACACTGATGACGACGTGGCAGCGGGGCCGACTGATCGTGCGAAGCCTGCTGAGGGATGCATCGATTCCGCTGGATACGCTGCTCAAGGATCTGGACGACACGAATCCGGACAAGAGATTCCGGCCCGCCCGCGTCCCGGGCACCGCCGTGTTTCTAACCTCGGAGTCGAAGGACGCGCCGCTGGTGCTGCTGCACCATCTCAAGCACAACAAAGTCCTGCACGACAACGTGGTGCTCCTGTCGATTGTCTCGGCGCAGGTGCCCGAGGTGCCGATGACGGAGCGCGTGGAAGTTGTTGCGTTCCCCCACAAGTTCAGCCGCATCAAGGCAAAGTACGGCTTCATGCAGACGCCGAACGTTCCCGAGATCCTTTCGCTCGCCGCCGAGCGCGGCATCGTCGCCAAGCCGAGCGAGACGACCTACTATCTCGGGCGAGAAAACCTGATCCCGACCGGAACGAAGCCGCTCGCGCATTGGCGAAAGCAGCTTTTCATTTTCATGTCCCGAAACGCGAGGCCAGCAACCGAATTCTTCGGCATTCCACCGAATAGAGTGGTGGAACTCGGCGCGCAAATGGAGTTTTAACTGCCACTTACGACTACCGGCTAGGAGCTTTGAGCGGAGCGGGTAGGGGCTTCGGGCGGCATCTCGAAAGTGTTCTGCTTGAGCCCGGGGCCGCGAGCCGTTCCGCCCACAGCTCCCAGCCGGTAGTCGTAAGTGGCAGTTCCTTTTTAAATGTCTCTGCGCTTCAATCTCTCAATGTCGCGCCGATCCTTTTTGCTGGGCCGCCCTCGATCGTACCCCGGAACCGACTGGGCTGCTTTGACCTGAATCCGCATCACTTCTCTCGCCTTTTTCGCTTCGTCGCTCTCGCTGTAAAGCGTGGCAGCGACCGAAGCGGGGCCGCGATGCTCGGAGACCGCGCGGACTGTGACGACGTGATGATACGGGCCGAGCCGAATGTGCAGCTCGTCACCGGCCTGGAGCTGTTTCGC
>WNGI01007359.1_pt1 | contig 10071 bp, 7 predicted proteins | sample 5400621 | NCBI WGS metagenome assembly WNGI01 (sample SAMN13153374, study PRJNA577476) | soil metagenome | isolation source: 20 cm soil or saprolite under Garry oak tree replicate 1 | place: USA:California | collected 2016-06-15 | reverse complement strand
CGTTGTCCACCACAATGGGGCGGAACCCGTGCGGGAGGCGCCCGAGCACCCAGGGGATCGCCTCGGCTTCGTTGAGCACCGGGAGGATGACGTCGACCATGGAGCCGAAACTACCCGAAGTGCCGTCCTGGTGTCTTACAAAAGTCTTACCGTTCGCGAAACTCTTGAGATGCAGGCACGATGCTGGCCCGGGGCCCAGAAACGGGCCGTAAGCTGGCTGCCAGATGAGCGATCTCGCATGATGGGCGAACCTGGCCTGCGTCCTGCCGCCACGACGGTGCTGGTCGTCGAGGACGACGCCAACGTCGCGGAGGTGCTGACCCGCTACCTCCGCAGGGAGGGCTACGAGGTGACCTGCCTCGACGACGGGCTGGCCGCCCTGGAGCTGGCGCTGGCCGACCCTCCGGACCTTGCGGTCCTGGACATCATGCTGCCCGGCATGACCGGACTGGAGCTCTGCCGGCGCCTTCGTGCCGAGATGGATGTGCCGATCATCATGCTGACCGCCCTCGGCGAGGAGGCGGACCGGGTGGTGGGCCTCGAGCTGGGGGCCGACGACTACGTCACCAAGCCCTTCTCGCCCCGCGAGGTCACCGCGAGGATCAAGGCGATCCTGCGCCGCTGCTCCACCGGGGTTGTGGCCGCGCCCGAGGACTCGGCACCGCTCGTCGCCGGCGACATCACGATCGATCCCCGCACCCGCGAGGCCGAGGCCCGGGGTGTCCCGCTCACCCTGACCGCGCTCGAGTTCGACCTGCTGGCGTTCCTCGCCCGGCACCCGCGCGAGGTCTTCACCCGCGAGCAGCTCCTCGACCACGTCTGGGGTTTCCAGGTCGCCGACAGCTCCACGGTGACCGTGCACGTCCGCCGCCTCCGCCAGAAGGTCGAGGCCGACCCCGGCCACCCCACCCACCTGAAGACGGTGTGGGGCGTGGGCTACCGCTTCGAGGCCTGAGTGCTGCGCCGCCTCGTCCTTCTCGTCGGGTCGTGCGCCCTGGGGGCGGTCGCTGCCGCGCTCGCCGGCGCGGCGGTCGACCTCCCGCCGCGTGACGCCCTGCACCTCGCCTGGCTCGCCGGGGGTGCCGGGCTCGTCGTCGGGTGCGCCGGGGGCCTCGGGGTCCACCTGTTGAAGCGCCGGTCGCTCGCTGCCAACCTGGCGTGGATCGCCGTCGTCTCGCTGGGCGCCGCCGCCGTCGGGGCGATCGCGGCGGCCCGGGGCATGTTCATCTCCGCTGCCGACCTGCGGGCCCTGGTGGTGATCGTCGTGGCAGCCGCGGCGACGGGCATCGTCGTGGCACTTGCCCTCGGGGCGCGCGTGGCGGCCGGGTCCCGGGCGCTCGTGGCCGCCGCCCGGAGGATCGGCGAGGGATCGCCGATGCCCGCCCTGCCCGACCTCGCGACCGGCGAGCTGGCGCTGATCGGCGACGAGCTCGAAGCCATGAACCGCCACCTGGAGGAGTCCCGCCAGCGGGAGCGGGCGCTGGACGCATCCCGGCGGGAGCTGGTCGCCTGGGTGTCCCACGACCTCCGGACGCCGCTGTCGGGCATCCGGGCCATGACGGAGGCCCTGGAGGACGGGGTCGTCGACGATCCGGAGGTCGTACGCCGCTACTACCGCTCGATCCGGGTCGAGGCGGACCGGCTCTCGGGTCTCGTCGACGACCTCTTCGAGCTCAGCCGCATCAACGCCGGCGCCCTGCGGCTGAACCTCGAGTCCGTGTGCCTCTCCGAGCTGGTCTCCGACGCCATCGCCTCGGCGGCTCCGATCGCCAGCGCCAAGGGCGTGCGCCTGCTGGGCAGCGTTGCGGGCGAGCTCCCCGACGTCGAGGTGTCGCCTCCCGAGATGGCCCGGGTGCTGCGCAACCTGCTGGAGAACGCCATCCGGCACACGCCGAGCGACGGGGCGGTCCGGGTGGAGGCGGCGGCGGACGCCACCGCGGCCTACGTCAACGTCGCCGATGCCTGCGGTGGCATCCCGGAGGACGAGGTCGACCGGGTCTTCGAGCTCGCCTTCCGGGGTGAGGCGGACCGGCGGGCGGGCAACGGGGCGGGGGCCGGGCTCGGCCTCACCATCGCCCGGGGCATCGTCCATGCCCATCGGGGCGAGATCTCCGTCCACAACGAGGGGGACGGCTGCCGGTTCACGGTCCGGCTGCCCTTCCGGCCCCGAGGCGCCCCTCAAGGCGCCGGATCAACGCCCCGAGGCGCCCCTCAAGGCGCCGGATCAACACAGGCAACCGGACTCGAGGCCTCCGGGTAGGTGCGGGTCCTCGTCACCGGCGGTGCCGGATTCATCGGCTCGGCCGTGGTCGACCTCCTCGTGGCCGGGGGCCACGACGTCGTCGTGCTCGATGCCCTGCTGCCTGCTGCCCACCGGAGCCCCCCGGCGTACCTGAACCCCCGGGCGGACTACGTGTGGGGTGACGTGGCCGACGAGGCAGTGCTCGGCTCGTGCCTCCGGGGCGTCGAGGCCGTCTCTCACCAGGCAGCCATGGTGGGCCTCGGCCTCGACCTCGGCGACGCCCCCGACTATGCCCGCCACAACGACCTGGCTACCGCCGTGCTGCTGCGCTGCCTTGCCGCCGGCCGGTTCGCCGGGCGCCTCGTGCTGGCGGGCAGCATGGTGGTCTACGGGGAGGGCCGGTACCGATGCGGGATCCACGGGATCGTCCGGCCGGGTCCTCGCCCCGCAGAGCGGCTCCGGGGAGGCCAGTTCGAACCGGTGTGTCCAGCATGTGGCCGGGACGTCGTCCCGGAGGCCGTTCCCGAGGCGGCAGGGCCCGATCCCCGCAGTGTCTATGCCGCAACGAAGCTCCACCAGGAGCACCTCTGCGCCTGTTTTGCCCGGGAGACGGGCGTGCCGCTGACTGTGCTGCGGTACCACAACGTGTACGGCCCCCGGATGCCGGCGGACACGCCCTATGCGGGGGTGGCGGCGATCTTCCGCAGCGCCGTCGAGGCGGGGCGGCGCCCCAGGGTGTTCGAGGACGGCGGCCAGCGCCGGGACTTCGTCCACGTGGATGACGTCGCCCGTGCCAACCTCCTCGCGCTGGAGGAGGACTCGGCGCAGAGCCACGTCTGCAACATCGCCAGCGGGTCGCCGGCGACGGTGCTCGAGATGGCAACCGCCCTGTCGAAGGTGGCGGGTGGGGCGGTGGAGCCGCTGGTCACCGGGGAGTTCCGTCTCGGCGACGTCCGCCACGTCTTTGCCTCCGTGGCCCATGCCGAAGAGGTCCTCGGGTTCCGTGCCCGCGTGTCGATGGGCGAGGGCATGCGGCAGTTTGCGACGGCGGCGCTTCGCTGAGCCGGCTCGCCGATCCGCCAACCCGCCCGCCGGGCGGCGTTGCCGTCGTTGCCCGCTCCCTCTCCCATCGCTACGAGGGCCCGTCCGGTCCCGTGCCGGTGCTCGACGACCTCGACCTCGACGTCCCCGCCGGTGGGTACGTGGCCCTCGTCGGTGCCTCGGGGGCCGGGAAGACCACGCTCCTCGCGTTGCTGGGCGGGCTGGAACGGGTCCAGTCGGGGACGCTCACGGTCGGGGCGTACGACGTCGCCGCCCTCACCGGCGACGCCCTTGCGGCCTACCGCCGCCTCACCGTGGGCTTCGTGTTCCAGCACTTCGGCCTGCTCGACGCGCTGACGGCGGTGGAGAACGTCGAGCTGGCCGCCGTGCTCGCAGGAGAACGGCCCTCGCAGCGGCGGGCCCGGGCCCGGGCGCTGCTCGGCGCCGTCGGCATGACCCCACGGGCGTCGCACCGGCCGGGGGCGCTCTCGGGCGGTGAGCGCCAGCGGGTCGCCATCGCCAGGGCGCTGGTCAACAGCCCGAGGCTTGTGCTCGCCGACGAGCCGACCGGCAACCTCGACGAGGACACCTCCGTCGAGGTGCTGCGACTCCTGGAGTCCCTCCAGGAGGAACGTGGGTGCACGCTGCTCGTCGTCACGCACGACCGTGCGATCGCGCGGCGCGCCGAGCACGTCGTCACCCTGGACCACGGGCGGACCCGGTGAGCTGGGCCGACGCCGTTCGCCTCGCTGCCCGCAGCGTGCTGCGCAGGCCGGGGCGCGCGGCGCTGACCGTGGTGGCCGTGGCCCTCGCGGCGGCGCTGTTCACGGCGATGCTCACCATGGCCGAGACCGCCCGCTCCCGTGTGCTCGACCAGCTCTCGAAGGGCGGCCCCCTGGCAGGGATCCAGGTGGCAGCGGCCGCGGCCGACCCCTCGCAGGTGGACAGCGACAACCCCCGCCCCGGCGCTGCCCTCGCCATCGACGAGGCCGCGCTGCGGCGCATCCAGGCGCTGCCGGGCGTGGCGACGGTGCTGCCGGTCGTGACGGGGGATTCGATCGTCGTCTGGGACGACCAGGCAGCGACCCTGCCTTCGGGCGAGCCGCAGGACGCGGGCTTCGACACCGTGGTCGGGGTCAACCTTGCGAAGGCGTCCCAGCTCCCGATCACCGTCCTGGCCGGGCGGCTCCCGGCGCCGGGCTCCCTGACCGAGGTGGCGGTGACCCCCGCCTTCCTCGCTCGCTTCGGCATCGGGCGCAAGCAGGTGGCCACCGCCATCGGCAAGGAGATGGAGCTCGGAGCGCCGAGGGGCTTCCGCGATCCCGACGGCACCCACCGTTTTCGGGGCCGGTGGGTCCGTGCTGAGGTGGTCGGCGTGGTTGCCCAGCAGGCGGGCTCGGGCGGCATCCTCGCCTCCCTGCAGGCGGCGCAGGCCGCCCACGCCTGGACCGCGGGCGGCGACCTTTCCATCGACCCCGATGCGATCACCCCGCCGTACTCGGGCCTCTTCGTCATCGCGAAGGGCCTCGACGGGGTGGCCAGGGTCCGGGCCGAGATCACGAACGTTGGGTACTCGACCAGCGCGCCCGAGAACCTGATCGCCACTGTCCAGCGCTACGTGCGCGTCGTCGAGATCGTGCTCGGCGGCATCGGCGTCATCGCCCTGGCCATCGCGGCCCTCGGCATCGCCAACGCCCTGCTCGCCGCCGTCCGGGAACGCCGCCGGGAGATCGGCGTCCTGAAGGCCGTCGGTGCCCGGGACCGCGACGTGCTCCGGGCCTTCCTCATCGAGGCCGGCGTCATGGGAGCGCTCGGGGGTCTGATCGGCAGCGTGCTGGGCCTGGCGGTGGCCCGGGCGGTGGCGGCTGTGGTGGACCGCTACCTGACGAGCCAGGGCCTGGCCGGGGTACAGGTGGGGATGCCGTACCGCCTCGGCCTGGCCGCAGTGGCTGGCTCCGTGCTGCTGGCCCTGCTGGCGGGGGCCCTGCCGGCCCGCCGTGCCGCCCGGCTCCCGGCCCGCGAGGCGGTGGAGCTGTGAGACCGCGGCCGGTGATCCTCGTGTCCCTCGCAGTCGGGTTGGTCCTGCTGGGGACGGCCTGCACCGCATCGAGGACGGCAGCCACGCCGGCCCCGACTCCCTCGACGCCGCCGCTCGTGTACGTGGCGGTCGGAGCCAGCGAGTCGGTGGGGGTGGGGGCGACCGACCCCCACCGCGACGCCTGGACCCAGGTCTTCTTCCGCACCGCCCTGCCCCGGTCGGCGGTCTTCGTGAACATGGCGGTGCCGGGCTCGACGGTGGCGGAGGCCCTCGCCGCCCAGGTGCCCGATGCCGTCGCCCTCTCGCCCAACGTCGTCACCGTCTGGCTCACCGTCAACGACATCCTCCACGGGGTGACGCCCGCTTTGTATGAAGCGGACCTCACCAGGCTCGTGACGGCGCTGCGCCGTGGCGGTGCCACGAAGGTCCTGGTCGCCAACACGCCGCCGCTCGACGACCTGCCGGCCTACCGGGCCTGCCTGCCGGGCGCCACGGCGACCGTTACCCAGGGTGCTCGGTGCCCGGTTTCCGGTGCCCTGGCAGGAGCTGTCCCCGCCCCCGCAACCCTGAACGCCGTGGTGGACGCCTACAACGCCGCCATCGCCCGCGTGGCCGCGGCGACCGGCGCCGTCCTCGTCGACCTGCATGCGGCAGGGCTGACGGCACGCCAGAACGGCACCGAGGCATCCCTGGTGAGCAGCGACGGTTTCCACCCCTCCGACGCCGGCCACGCCCTGGTGGCGAAGACCTTCGCGGCGGCCTACGCCGGGAAATGAGGGAGGAAGTCCGGTCACGTATCCGTGGAGGACGCGGAGAACGTTCCGAACTTATCTTGGGGGCCCGGACCTCCGGACTTCCCAGCGCCAGATAGGTCCGTCATTGGCGTCGACGAGTTCGCCCGCCCTTGTCATCCCGCACCGCTGCAGCACCGTGTTCGAGGCGTTGAACCCTGCCAGCGTGTGGGCGACTACCACCTCGACGCCCCGGGCGAACGCCGTATCGATCAACCAGCGAGCCGCGGCCGTGGCGTAGCCACGCCCCTGCCGCTCCGGGGCGACGCCGTAGCCGATCTCGACCTCCCCGTCGACCGGCGCCCCCTTGAAGCCGCCGAGGCCCACCAGCTCGCCGGCATCCGGGTCGATGATGAGATGGCTCGACCAGTTGGGGTCCAGTCCCTCGGCGAGGCTCTTGCGCATATGCTCGAGGATCTCGGGAAAGGCGAGGTAGCCCGGGAGCACCCTCAGCCCGAACTGGGCGGCGACGACCTCGTCGCCGGCCATCAGTGCTTCGATGTGTGCCAGAGTCGCCGGCTGCAGCAGGATGCTAATGACGACTGCTCCCGCATAGGTTGTGCATCTATTCTTGCCCAACCGCGTATGCCGGCTGAGCACGTTCGTGTGGGGGACGCGCTACGGACGCTTGCTGTCCTCCATTGACGAGACTCTCCTTGCGCAGGTGCCGGCTCAAGCTCAGCAATTAGCCCAGGAAATTCGCTCTTGCGGACGGCAGCCGACCCCTCTCATTCTCCGGATCCGCTGCTACCCAGCCTGCCCTCTCAGGTCCAACCCTAGGACACCCGGCCATCGCCCTCCCGGGGAGGGGCGCGGTCACGGTAACCTTCAAGGGCCGTCCCCTGGCCCAGCGGCTCCGAGATCTCCATCAGCTTGGCCTCCGCGATCCGGAAAAGGGCCGGGATCGACTCGGCAGGGATGTCGAGGAATTGGGCTACCCGGTCGTCGTCCACGCCCAGGTCTCGCAGACGCAGGGCTCTGGCATAGACGGCCGGCAGTTGCCTGAGCGCGCTGGCCCGATCCATCTTGTCACTGTAGGGGCCTCCCGCTCTAAGGCCATCCGTAATGAGCTACTGATCTATTTGCCCAGTTCTGACGGGGCTACCTACTCGAACGAGTCCCTATCAGACGATCTCCCGGCTTCAGCGGCTCAAGGAAGTATTGCAAAGATCCCCGATCTGCCGGATATTGTGTGGTAGACGATTTTGCGACGGTGACCGATCCGATAAAAGCGTAATAGGGATTTCAATGATATTGTCTACTGCTGGGAACCCGCTCCGGTAGGTCGCGAGCCGGGGGTCATCCCCGGCTAGATCCGAGCCAGAGAGCCAGAGGGCCTGAGAGCAGTGAAGGAACGGGCCACCACAGCGATTGGCTCGCTGTAGTGGCGACGGCGTCCACAACAGGGGGAGTGTGGGGGATGAGCGGACGCGCGAGATTCACGAGGCAGCGGGAAAGGGACCAGGGGAGCGGGGACTGGGTTCCCGTCTCTCTCGTCCAGGTTCCCTCGTACGGGCGCTCGGGCTCCCTCAACGGTCTCCACCTTCCTGCCACGTGGCCGCTTATCGGCAGAGGGGCCGAGCTTGCCTTCGTCGTGGGCGCCATCGCCGATGCTGAATGTGGCGGCATTGTCCTTGCTGGCGGTGCTGGAGTTGGCAAGACTCGACTGGCGTCCGAGGTGATCAAGGCGGCGGCGGGGCAGCGGTGCGCAACCGAATGGGTGGCCGCCACACGGGCCGGCGCTTCCATCCCGTTCGGTTCCTTCGCCCATCTCCTGCCCGATCTTGTTCTCTCAACGGTGGACCGGCTCGGCGTCCTTCGCCGGATCATCGACGCCCTGATCACCCGTGCCAACGGCCGGCGTCTGGTCGTCGCGATCGACGACGCTCACTTGCTCGACGACGCATCGGCCACCCTGGTGCACCAGCTCGCCGGTACCCGCGACGCATTCATCCTCGCCACGTTGCGGGCGGGCGTGCCGGCCCCCGACCCCATCGTCGCCCTGTGGAAGGACGGGATGGTCGAGCGGCTGGAGCTGCAAGCGCTTTCTGAGGCTCAGGTGCACGAGCTTGTCGTCCAGGTGCTCGGTGGCCACGTGGATGGACTGACCATGGCAAGGCTGTGGGAAGCGAGCCGGGGCAACGTTCTCTTCCTGCGCGAGCTCATCCTTGCCGGCACCGAAAGCGGCGCGGTGCGCAAGGCCGGCGGAGTATGGGGCTGGAGGGCTCCCATGGCGGTGAGCTCCCGATTGCAGGAGATGATCGCCGCCCGAGTGGGGAATCTCGACCCCGATGAGGCGGCCCTCATGGAGGTGATCGCCCTCGGCGAACCGGTCTCAGCAAGCCTGCTCGAGCAGCTCTTCTCTCCCGCCACCCTTGAGGCTGCCGAGCGGCGGGGGATGGCAGTTGTCGACAGGCATGGGCGACGGCTGTCCGTCCGTCTGGCTCACCCTCTGTACGGTGAGGCCGTTCGGTCCCGATGCCCGGCTCTCCGGGCCCGCGCGATCCACCGTCAGCTCGCAGACGGCCTCGAGGCAGCCGGGGCGCGACGAAATGACGATCTCCTCCGCTTGGTCACCGCTCGCCTCGAAGCCGGGCAGGGCGGGACTCCGCAGCTCCTCGTCGCCGGGGCACGGAGAGCCCTGGGGAGCTTCAACCCCGTCCTGGGTGAACGCCTTGCCCGGGCCGCCGCCGACGCGGGCGGGGGGATCCCCGCCCAGCTTGCGCTCGCCCAGGCTCTGTTCGGCCAGGGGCGGGAGGAGCAAGGCGATGTCCTCCTGAGACTCGACAAGGGACTCGACAAAGGTGCCCCCGACCAGGGGATCCGGGCAGTGACGGCGATTCTCAGGGCTCTCGGTCTTCTGTGGATCGATGGCGGCAGCCCGGTCGAGGCCGAAGTTCTCGTCCGGCGCGCCGAACAGGGCATCGACGACCCCGATCTTCGAGATGAGCTCAAAGCGGTGCGGGGCCTCATTCTGTTGTTCTCCGGTCGGCCGGTCGAGGCGATCGCCGAAACCCTCGGAATTCTCGAGCGAGTCGGGGCCAACGAGGCGGCCTGCGTGAGAACAGCCCTCGTGACCGTGCCCGCCTTCGCCGTGACTGGGCGCGTCGAGCGCGCCGTGGCCATCGCCGACCGCTGGGTCGGATCGGCGCACCGCTTATCTGACAAGCTCGTCTTCGGCCCCGGTCATCTCCTCCTGGGGAAGACGTATGCCCTTTGCCTGGCAGGGCGGTTGATTGAGGCCGAGACGCTTGCGGAGCGCGAATACCGGGTGGCCCTCGATCAGCATGCCCACGTCGCTACCGCCGAGTGGTCGCTGCTTCGTGGGCGGGTTGCCCTTTTCCGGGGACGGGTGGTGACGGCAGTCCGCTGGTTGATGGAGGCCGCGTCGCTCTTCCGCTCCCCGAGCGGGATCAACTTCCTTCCCGTCTGCCTCACCGGCCTTGCCCACGCCAACGCGCTCGCTGGAGACGCAACTGCGGCGGAGGCGGCGCTGGCCGAAGCGAAGCGTGTCCTGACGGCCGGGATGTCGCTCTTCGAGCCCGAGTTTGCCCTGGCGCAGGCTTGGATGGCCGCGCTCTCCGGAGAGCAGTCCAAGGCCCGCGGGATGATGCTCGAGGTCGCCGACGCTGCCGAGGAGTCCGGGCAGTACGCAATTGCTGTCCTCGCCCTCCACGACATCGCCCGACTTGGGGACCCGGAGTCCGTGGCGGTTCGCCTGAGGGCGCTTGCTTCGAAAGTTGAAGGCCCCCTGGCTCGGCTGTGCGCCGAGCATGTCCAGGCGCTGGTACGCCATGACGGTGAGCGCCTCGACCAGTTGTCCGAGTCCTTCCGGTCGCTCGGCGCCGACCTCGTGGCCGCCGAGGCCGCCGCGGAGGCGGCTGCCGTGCACGCCTCGAACGGGAAGAAGGCGAGCATGCTGGCGGCAAGCGCGCGGGGCCGCCGTTTTCTCGAGGCGT
>WNGI01008114.1_pt1 | contig 10073 bp, 10 predicted proteins | sample 5400621 | NCBI WGS metagenome assembly WNGI01 (sample SAMN13153374, study PRJNA577476) | soil metagenome | isolation source: 20 cm soil or saprolite under Garry oak tree replicate 1 | place: USA:California | collected 2016-06-15 | reverse complement strand
GACCGCGACACCATCCATTACGAGGCGCGGCTCGAGGATCCGAAGGTGTATACCCGTCCGTGGACGATGGTCTCGGCGCTGGTGCGGAACAAGGATCCCAAGTTCGAGATCTGGGAGCAGGCGTGCCACGAAGGCAATAAATCCGTTGACGATCAACTTGGCCTGGGCATGAAGCCCTTTCGAGGAGCAACCCCGCGATGAAGAAGCTGTTTGCGCTTGCCATTGCCGTCTGCGCCATGGGTCTGTATGTCGGGCTCGGCGCGCAGGGCGCCGTACCGCGCTACGTCTACGACCCGGGCTGGCCGAAGCAGCTGCCGAGCAAGTGGAAGATGGGCGGCGTCACCGGCCTCGCGGTCGCGCCGAATGACGACACGGTCTGGGTGTACGACCGGCCGAACGATCTGACGAATCTCGAGCTCGAGGCCGAGACCAACACGTCGGATTGCTGCGCGCGGCCGCCGTCGATGATCCACATCGCGAAGGACGGCAGCGTCCTCGGATCGTTCGACGCGCCGCAGGGGCACGGCATGGACATCGACAGCAAGGGCTTCGCGTATCTCGGACAGAACACCGTCCGCAAGTACGACACGAAGACCGGCAAGCTCGTTGGCGAGATTCCGCACAGCCCGGAGCTCGAGAACGGCGGCAAATTCGGTCCGGCCGAGATGCCGAAGCACACGCCCGGCGTCGGCGGTCAGGGACCGGTCGCCGGCTTCCTGCCCCCGCCTCCGGGAGCGGCGGGACGCGGTCGCGGCCGCGGCGGCAACGCGGGCGATCCTGCCGCGCAGGCAGCGGCGCGTGACGCGTTCCGCAAGAAGTACCCGCCGACCACGCCGATGATCGTCGGCGGCATCGAGGAGATTCGCCTCGACGAGCCGAACAACGAGGTGTATGTCGCGGACAACTATCTCGGCGGGCGCGTGATGGTGTTCGACATGAACACGTTCGCCTTCAAGCGCGGATGGGGCGCCTACGGTCACAAGCTGTCGGAAATCTCGGTTGACCCGGCGAACCGTGAGTTCGCCGCCGGCAAGCCGCCGAAGGAGTTCCGGGGCCACCTGACGTTGAACATCTCGAACGACGGTCTCGTCTACGCGGCCGATCGAGCGGCCGAGCGCATCGACGTCACCACGCGCGAGGGCAAGTTCGTGAAGTCGTTCATCATGACTGCACCGGGCACCAGCCGGAACGACTCCGATCGCGGCGCGGCCGGCGGCGTGGCGTTCTCACCGGACAAGGCGCAGCAGTATCTTTACATCTGCGACATCAAGAACAACACCATCTGGTTCCTGAATCGCGACGATGGAAAGATCGCCGGGCGGCTGGGAAGCATGGGCGAGGGGGGAGGCCAGTTCTTCGGCCTCCATATGCTCGCGACCGATTCGAAAGGCTACATCTACACCGGCGAGGTGTTCGCGGGTCAACGCGTCCAGCGCTTCGTGCCCACCGACTCCGCGCGCGGCAAAGCGATAGACGCGCTCGCCAGGGTTCAGTAGGTTCAGAAGGTTCAGTGGGTGCAGTGGGTTCAGTTGGTTCGCCAAGAACCTTCTGAACCCCCTGAACCTTCTGAACCTAACGACGCCGGCGTCCGCCGGCGTTTCCGCGCACGCCGCCGCGCGTGCGATCCTGAGCGGTCGCCCGCGACGCCCCGTTGCCGCGCGATCCGCGCCCCGAGGCGATCATCCTCCGCGCGCCGCGGCGCGCCCGCTTCGGCATCTCCTCTTCGTCGCTCTCCTCGCCCGTGCCCATCAACGCCTCGCGATTGACCTCCGACTTGGCGATGTCAGTCAGCTTCTCGTCGGCGGCCTTCTCCTCGTCGAGCGTCTGGCCGAGCAGAGCCTTCGCCTTGTCGTTGCCGAGCATCTCGGCAAAGTAGGCAAGCGTTCCGTAGGCGGCAATCTCGTAGTGCTCGGCGCGCTGCGCGCCGGCGATGAGCGCGGCATCGAGGACGGGCCCTTCCAGCTCTTCCATCGCCGACTTGCCTTCCTCAATGATGCCCATCAGGCCGTCGCATTTCTTTCCACGCACCGGTTCGCCGATGGAACGGAACACCTGCTCGAGGCGCTGCACATGCCGCTCCGTTTCGCGCAGATGGCTCGTGAACGCGGCGCGCAGATCCTCGTTCTCCGCGGCCTTGGCCATGCGCGGAAGCGCCTTGGTTAACCGCTTTTCGCCGTCATACGCGTCGCGAAGTTCTTCAACGAACAGTTCCTGTAACGATGTCGCTGCCATGTGAGCTCCTTCTTTTGATCCGCTGATCCGCGCGCGTTGATGCATGGCCGGTGCCGGGGTGTCCCGACGCGTTGTTCGGTCTCGCCCTCGCGTGCGTTGTGTGTGATGTGTTCCGTCCTTCTTTCAGGATGTTGATGACAGCGGCCGCTCTGGCGGCAACGTGCACGGCGGTCTGCGCGCAACCTGTGGCTCAACAGACGCGTCGAAACCGCCGCTGCCCAATCGCGCTAACAACCTGCTGCCATCGTGGCTGCGTGTACGCGGCGAATTCCGCGAGCGCGCCGAGGGCACGGAGAACGCCGGCTTCAACGACGCACGCGACGATCTGTATTACCTGTCGCGCCTGCGCCTGAACGTCACCGCCACCAGCAAGTACGTCGTCGGAACCGTGCAGGCGCAGGATGCGCGCGTCGCGCGGAAGACCGTCGGTCCCACGGGCGCGCCCTTCACGGCGGCATTTGACCTTCGCCAGGCGTATGCCGACGTGGGAACATCGCGCACGCCGGTCGTCGCGCGTGTGGGCAGACAGGAGCTGGGCTTCGGGGATCAGCGGCTGCTCGGCGCATCCAACTGGACCAACGCGGCGCGCACCTTCGATGCGGCGCGCGTGACGATCCGCTCGGACGCGGCGCAGATCGACCTGTTCGGCGCGTCCCTCGTCCGCATCCTCGATGGCGGGTTCGACAAGAGCGGCAACGGCAACCGCCTCGCCGGCGCGTACGTGAGCACCACGAAACTCATTCCGAAAGCGGCCGTCGAGCCGTACGCGTTCCATCGACGCGACGGGGCCGCGAGCCTGAGGCAGCTCACGTCAGGTGCGCGGCTCGCCGGTGCTCTTCCCGCTGCCCTTGATTACAACGTCGAGATGACTGCACAGACGGGCACGGCCGGCGCAAGCGTGATCCGCGCGTGGGCGGGACACTGGCAACTGCGACGCGCGTTCAAGCGGCGGTTCCACCCGCGCGCCAGCGGTGAGTACAACTTCGCCACCGGCGACGGCGATCCAACCGACGGCAGACGCGGCACGTTCGACCAGCTCTACGCGACCAGCCACGACAAATACGGCCTTGCGGATCAGGTCGGCTGGCGCAACATCCACGACGTGAGGGCCGGAATAGACTTCACACCACTGAAAGCCACGCCCGTCACGCTCAACTATCACTCGTACTGGCTGGCGGAAAAGCGCGACGGCCTGTATGGGGCCAACGGCGCGCTGCTGGCGCGCGTCGGCCCGGGCGCCACCAGCGCGCGCGTCGGGGAGGAAATCGATCTGCAACTCGCGCGGCCACTGACGCCGCAGTTGGCGCTCGCCGCCGGCTACTCGCACCTCTTCGCCGGCCCATTCCTGAAGCAGGCGACGCCCGGCCGCTCCTACAGCAACCCGTTCCTGATGCTCACCTACGTCTTCCTCGCGGAAAAATGAATGCCTGGAAGTTGGACTTGGGATTTGGGATTTGGGATTTGGGATTTGGGATTTGGGATTTGGGATTTTAGAAAAATGGGCCCCCTGGGGATCGAACCCAGGACACCGTGATTAAAAGTCACGTGCTCTACCACTGAGCTAGGGGCCCGCGCGAGAGACCGAACTCCGATTATCTCACTTCGATTTCGAGCGCGCGCGCGCTGCCGCCGACGGCGGCCACCGTGTGCCCCTGGAATCGCGGGAGCACCAGCCATTGTCCCGGCTGCGAGATGCGCACCGGCTCTTCGCCGCCGATGCCGCCCTGCTCCAGAGTCCCGCTCACGAGCACGATGATCGTCGCGCCCGTGTGCTGGTGCATCGCTGCTCCGTCGCTCACTTTCAACATCAGGTCGCTGATCGTAAACGGAGGCGTTTGTTTCATCTCGTGCACGTTCTCGATCTCGAACGCGCGAGACGGCGCGTTTCCCTTGTTCTCGATCCGCCCGGTCTCGCCGCTGCGCTGGATGTTCACCGTGCCGTCGGAGACGAGGACGGTCGCGGCGTCGTATTCACGCAGGAACGGCGGCGTGGACTCCCCCGGCGCCAGCGTCACATCCCACACACGAAGGTCGTTCGTATAGAGGAGGCGCTTGTGATGCGGCTCGTTGGTGATCGGGACGGCCGCCGACTGAGCCACGACGGCTGCAGCGCAAAAACTTGCAATGAATAAGGAGAAGATGACGCGCATGAGCCGGATTATAGGACGTCGAGATGCAGAACGATTTTCCTGACGGCATCGTCACCCAGACCGCTCGTCGCCCGTGGCCGCTCCCCTCAGCACCGTGGCTGATGACGCAGAGCTGGCACAACCTGCTGTTCGCGCACTGGCCGGTGAATGCGGAGACGCTGCGCACGAAGATACCGCCGGGCCTTCCGCTCGATCTGTTCGACGGGCAGGCGTGGATCGGTATCGTCCCGTTCCGCATGACGAACGTCGCGCCACGATTTATCCCTGCGCTGCCACTGGTGTCGGAATTCGCGGAGCTCAACGTCCGCACCTACGTCACGCTCGGCGGCAAACCGGGCGTCTACTTCTTCAGCCTCGACGCGGCGAGCTCGATGGCAGTCGCCGCGGCGCGCTCGATGCTTCACCTCCCGTATTTCAGCGCGACAATGAGCGTCGGCGGCGACGGGGCGCGCGTCGACTATGCGAGCCACCGCACCGACACCAGCGGTCCGCCGGCGGATCTCATCGCGCAATATCAACCAACGGGCCCGACGTTTCAGGCAAGACCGGGCACGCTCGACTACTTCCTCACCGAGCGATATTGCCTCTACAACGTCGATTCGCGCTTCCGCGCTTACCGGTTGGAAATTCATCACCTGCCGTGGAATCTTCAGCCCGCCGAGGCGACCTTCACGACCAACACGATGGCTGATGCGGCCGGAATCCGGCTGCCGGCGATCTCCCCACTTCTGCATTTCGCGGCTCGTCAGGACATGCTCGCCTGGGCTCCTGAAACTCTTCAGTCGTTACAGTCGTCTTAAGGCGTGAAGGTTGCAATTTCAGTTCATCATCATGCCCAAGCGCGGACGCCCGAAAACGCTCGAGTTCACGCCGACCAAGCGCAAGAATAAGGAGCTCATCGACTGGACCGATCCCTCCAAGCAGGTGCATCTCCTCGACTGGCGTCAGCGCGCACAGGAGTTCGGCCTCGCGGTCGAGACGCACGACGAGCTCGAGGACGCAGGTCGGCCGTTTGCGCCAACTCCCGAGCAGGTCCTGCGTGAGGAAGAACCCGAGGCGTTCGGCGATCAGCCGGTCCGTGCCGAGGTTGAAGAGGACGAACAAATTGAAGCCGGCGTTCCTACCGGCCGTGAGGACGTCGATCTCGTCCGCGTCTACCTGCAGCACATCGGCAAGCGCAAGCTGCTGAAGGCGGCCGAAGAGCGGACGATCGGCCAGCGCATCGAGAACGCGCAGCGCGATCTGGTGACGATGCTCGGCGACGTGCCGCCGGCGGTGCAGACGCTGGGGGCGCTCGCGGATCGCATTCGCACGAAGGGCGATCCGGCCGCGGAGCTCATTCTGCTGCCCGAAGGCGGCGAGCTGAAGGAAGAGCACGTCACGCCGGTGCTGAAGGCGTTCGCGCGCATCAAGCGGCGCCGCTGCATCATCGACAACGCGAAGGTGAAGCTGGCAGTCCCGAAGCTCGGCGTGAAGGCGCGCGCGCAGCTCGAATCGCAGATCGAGCGGACGCGCAAGGCGATCGCTGTGGAGCTCGCGGCGCAGCCGATTCGCCCCTCGCTTGTGGACGACATCGTCACCGAGCTGCGTCACGTGGACGAGGACTTCCGGGCGCTCGAACACGTGCCGCGCGAACAGCGGCTCAAGCGGTGCCACGAGCTCGAGGCGCGCGTCAGCCTGTCGCGCGCCGAGTTCCGCAAGCGGTTCGCGCGGGTGCAGGCGTCGGAGGACACGGTGCGCGAGGAGAAGCGCTTCCTGATGGAAGCGAACCTGCGCCTGGTCGTCTCGATCGCGAAACGCTACATGAACCGCGGCTTGTCGTTCCTGGACCTCATTCAGGAGGGCAATCTCGGCCTGATGAAGGCGGTCGATCGCTTCCAGTTCCGCCGCGGCTTCAAGTTCTCGACCTACGCGACGTGGTGGATCCGTCAGGCGATTACGCGTGCGATTGCCGACCATGGCCGCACGATCCGTCTGCCGGTGCACGTGATCGAGTCGCTCAACCGGCTCGAAAAGGAGCGCAAGTCGCTGCGCAGCGAGACGGGGCGCGATCCCTCGCCCGACGATCTGGCCGACCGGCTGAAGATGCCCGTGGCGAAGGTGCGGCTGCTGCTGGATGCGCAGAAGACTCCGTACTCGCTGGAGATGAAAGTCGGCGAGGACGAGAACACCGAGCTTGGCGACCTGCTCCGCGACACCTCGATCCGCGCGCCTGAGGAGGCAACCCTCGAGGGCGATCTGTCGAATGAGGTGGCGCTCGCGCTCGCGCCGCTGTCGGATCGCGAGAAGGATGTGCTGCGCCTCCGCTACGGACTCGGCACCGACCGGGAGTACACGCTCGAGGAAATCGGGCGGCGGCTCTCGGTCACCCGCGAACGGGTACGTCAGATCGAGAGCCGCGCGCTGCAGAAGGTCCGCGCCGCGAAGGGCGCGCACGCGCTCGCACGCGCGCGCCGGCCGGCGTAAGCGGGGAATGGATCAGCCTACAAACAATTAGGCGAAACCATCCGCATCGTTTTCACCTCGAGACGTCGCGTCAGATCGTCGGTCGTCCCCTTGTCGGTCTTGAGCGGGAGCGTCGTATTGTCACGCGGCGCGTCGGTCACCGGCACGTCCGATTGTCCGGCGGTCGCCGTTTGGTCCTTCGGCACGGGTGTGCCGCTCGTGGCGCGCGCGCCCGTCGATCCTGAATCGAGCGTGCCCGTCACTTCGACGCGCTTGCCGAGATACCGATCGAGCTCGGTATCGCGCCGGCCGGTCAGCTTGTACGAGATGCCGTTGGAGGCAATCGTCGCCTGGCCGCCGTTGGCTGCATCGCGCACGACGCAGCCGCTGATCGTTGTCGTCTGCGCGGTCTTGGCCGCGTCGCTGTTCGGCAGCGGTTTATCCGGCGTACGACCGCGATTGGCCTGCGCCGAGATGAACGTCACCGTCAACAGCACCGCCGCGCAGGTCGCGCCCAGCTTCGCTTTTGGCATGATCTCCCCCTGAAACCGGGACTCGGGGCTCGGGATCCGGGACTCGAGCCGAGTCCCGAGGCCCGAGTCCCAAGTCCCGATGAAGGCAAGACTGAAGCCGGAACCGGCGCTACTGGCAGTTATCGCCGAGCACACGGACCGAGGACACACGCAGCATCCTGGCTCGAGCGTTCGTCAGCGTGCCGGTAATTTCCACGCGCTTCCCGGAGTACTCGTTGGGATGGTTGAGGCCGCTCAACTGATACGAGCTGGTTGACGCCGCACCCGATGTGCTCGTCGTCTGGCTGTTGCCGTACGTGCCGCTGTGGGGATTGTCCCCCGTCACACCAGCGGTCGCACCGGCGCCGACGGTGCTGCCGGCCTGATCGGTGGCGCCGAGCGTTCCCGCACCATGCGCTTCGGTGTCGATGTTGCCGCCGATCGTCGCGTTCGTGCCGCTCGTCCCCACCACCGTTGAGGTCGATCCCGAGACACCGCTCCGTGCTGTTCCGTTTCGATTGTTAGCGGACGTTCCCTCTTTGCTCGGGCTCCCGCTGCGGCTCGTCGAGCTGTTGATCGATGAGGTCTGATTCGCCGCCGCGTTGCTCATCGTGGCGTTCGACAACATCCAGCCGCCGGTGTTCGCGGTGGTGCGTCCCGCAGAGGCCGTCTGCGATCCGCGGCTGCCCCGCATCACACAGCCGGTGACGGTGATCGGCTGGGAGCTGTTCGCGACCGAGCGGTTGGTAGTCCGCTGACCACTTTTCGTTGCCGGCGCCGATCTCGTCGTCGGCTGCTGATTGGGTGTCTGCGGGTACGTCTGCGCCGAGACGACGGAGAATGACAAAACGGCCGCGGCGCACGCACTGGCGATCCACTTGTGCATAGGTTCCTCCCGGGAAAACAACTGATTCCGTGCGTGGCGGGCTGCTGCAATGCGGACGCCCGATTCGCGTACGAAGCGGATCTTTCCGTCCCTCGATGCGCATTCAGCTTGCATGTACAGAGCTGGACATCGAAGGCCGAAAAGGCCGAGGTGATCACCAATGGACGAGCGGGTTCGATCGACTCCTTCGGTCGCGACCGCCGCCGCCCGTGCCGCCCGCAGAACCATCGAGCAGATTGCGCGCAGCGCCATTCCAGCGCTCGCCGATTTCGCAGTCGTCTTTGTGGTGGAAGGGCGCTCGATCGTCGGCGTCGCGTCAGCTCATGCCACGCGTGAGGGGGACAAGCTGCTCCGCGCGCTGCGGCGCACGTATCGCGTCAACCGGGCCGACCTGCAGAGCACCGTTGCGCAGGTCGTACGCACCGGTCAACCGTCGCTGCGCCGCACCATCGTCCACGAACACGACGCCCGGCCGGCGCGCGGCAGCGTGGCGGATCTGCATCGACGGCTCGCCTGCCGCTCGGCTCTCGTACTGCCAATCCGCGTCGGAGAAACCGTGACCGGTGCGGTAAGCCTCTGCTACGCTCAGTCGGGACGCACTTACGCGCGGGCCGACCTCGCCGGCGCGAGACGTATCGCGCAGGAGATCGGATTCACGACGCCGCTGCCGCATGCCACACCCCGACTACGTGCCGCAACTGGCGACGCTCGTCGCCACGCCGCCGTCCGGCGACGAATGGTTCCACGAAATTAAGTACGACGGCTATCGGATCGGCGCGCGCGTCCGCAGGAGCCGTGTGTCGCTCTACACGCGCAACGGCAACGACTGGACCGCCGCGTTCCCGGAAATCGCAGACGCCGTGCGGAAGCTCGGGCTCGACGATGCGCTCATCGACGGCGAGGCGGCAGTCGTCCTGCCCGATGGCCGTACGAGCTTTCAGGCGATGCAGAATGCCGGCGATCCCACCAAACGTGGAACGCTCGTCTACTTCGTCTTCGATCTGCTGCGCCTGAACGGCGAGTCGCTCGAGCAGCTGGTGCTGGAGCAACGGAAGGCGCGGCTGAAGAAGCTCGTTGGCGCGAAGAAAACGGGGCCCATCCGCTTTTCCGAGCACATCGAGGGCAACGGTGACGCGTTCTTCACGGAGGCGTGCCGCAGCGGCCTCGAAGGGATCGTTTCGAAACGCCGCGATCAGCCATACCGCGCCGGACGTCACGGCGGCTGGGTGAAGACCAAGTGTGTGCAGCGACAGGAGTTCGTCATCGGCGGCTTCACCGATCCCGAAGGGGCGCGCGCGGGCATAGGTGCGCTGCTCATCGGCTACTACGACGGCCAACGCCTGATCTTCTCCGGCAAGGTCGGCACCGGCTTTACGCACAAGATGACGCTCGACCTGCGGTCGATCGCATCGAGAGCAAAGCGTCGCCGTTCACGCCGCCGCCGGCTGGCGGGCTGGGGCGCAACGCGCACTGGGTCAAGCCGGATCTCGTCTGCGAAGTCATGTTCACCGAGTGGACAGGCGACGGCAAGATCCGGCATCCGTCGTTCCAGGGACTGCGAGCGGATAAGAAACCGAAGGAGATCGTCCGGGAGAAGGCGACGATTGCCCCGTCGGCGGGGCGTAAAGCCCCGCCCCACACCGCACATCAACGGCGTAGGGCGCCGCTTCACGCGGCGCCGACTGATTCCACCGTCGCGGGCGTCACCATCTCGCATCCGGATCGGATCGTCTATTCCGATCCGAAGCTCACCAAACTCGACATCGCGCGCTATTACCAATCGCTCGCGGACTGGATCGTGCCGCACGTCGCCGGCCGTCCGCTGACACTCGTCCGCTGCCCCGAAGG